>Ga0268266_10000401_pt1 | contig 65749 bp, 79 predicted proteins | sample KBSS13metaG_FD_190356 | JGI IMG/M metagenome (GOLD analysis project Ga0268266, IMG submission 190356) | Switchgrass rhizosphere microbial communities from Kellogg Biological Station, Michigan, USA - KBS S1-3 metaG (SPAdes) (version 2) | ecosystem: Host-associated > Plants > Roots > Rhizosphere...
GCCGCGCAGCGCGCGTTGGCCGAAGCCGAGGCGCGCCGCGCTGCGATCGACGCCGAGGCCGCCGCCCTGCCAGCCGAAAAAGGGGGCCGCGGCGGTCTCGATCCCATCCGCTACGGCGATTGGGAAATCAAAGGGCTCACGGCGGATTTTTGAGCGTTCGGCCGCGAATATGACTTTCACCGGACGCTTTCGCTTTACCCCGCGACCGATTGCGCTATCCATTCGCCAGCGGCCCGCAAGGATCGAGCCGCTCTTCGGATAGGGAGTGAGTTTCAGTGAAATACCGCCATCTCGGCCGTTCGGGCCTTCTGGTCTCGCGCCTGTGCCTGGGCACGATGACCTTCGGCAACGCGCAATGGGGCTGCGATCAGCCAACCTCAAGCGCCATCGTGCGCCGCTTCATTGAGGGTGGCGGCAATTTCATCGACACCGCCGATAGCTACAGTGCCGGCGAGTCCGAGAAGATGCTCGGCGTCGCTCTCAAGGACCACGCACGCGACGATCTGGTGATCGCCAGCAAATGCTGGTTCCCGAGCGGCAAGGCGCCGACGAATCGCGGCCTCTCAAGAAAACACATCGTCGAATCTTGCGAGAACAGCCTGAAACGGCTCGATCTCGACTACATCGATCTCTACCAGTTCCACGGCCCCGATCCGTACACACCCATCGAGGAATCGCTGCGAGCTGCTGACGACCTGATCCGGGCCGGCAAAATCCGCTATCTCGGCTGCTCGAACTTTTATGCCTGGCAGATCGCAAAGACCAACGGCATCGCAGCTCTGAAGGGCTTTGAGCCGCTCGTTTCGGCCCAGCATCTCTACAACCTCGTCCGCCGCGACATCGAGCGCGAGATTTTGCCGGCCTGCGACGACCAGGGACTGGCGATGATCTGCTGGAGCCCCCTCGCCGCGGGCATGCTCTCAGGCAAATACCGAGGCGAGGAAAAGCCCGACGCCGCCTCGCGCATTGGCATCCAGGCCGCGATCGCCCTGCCGCGCTACTGGTTCGAGGACTCGCTGAAACTTATCGATCTCGTCGTCGAGATCGCCGGCCGTATCGGCAAAACGCCGAGCCAGGTGGCACTAAGCTGGCTGCTGGGCGACTCCCGCGTGACTGCGGCCATCATCGGCGCGCGGCGCGAGGATCAGGTGGCCGAAAACCTCGTATCCGGCGATTTTGACTTGCCGGCCGACATCCGCCAGGAACTCACCGATGCGATGCCGCTGAAACTCGGCTACCCCTACGAGTGGATGGCCACCAACCTGCCCGGCACCTTCGGCGATCGCGCCGACGTAGAACCGAGGCACTTCGTGCGCCTACCGGAATGACGCCGAATGGGCGGGCCTAGAGCCCGCCCATCTTTGAGATGAGTGCCCACTCGTCGTCTGAAACCGGCCCAACCGAGAGCCGCGACAGTTTGACCAGCGCCATATTGGCCAGCGCCGGCGTGGCCTTGACCGTCTCAAGCGTCACCGGCTTCGGCAGTTTTTTGACCGCCACGACGTCGACGCACTCCCAGACGATCTTGCCGTTCTCGTTGGGCTCGGCGGTCGAATCCGGATGAGCGAGCTTCACCACTTTGGCGATGCCGACGATCTCCTTGCCCTGTACCGAGTGGTAGATAAAAACCTCCTCGCCAAGCTTCATCGCCTTCATGTTGTTGCGCGCCGTGTAGTTGCGCACGCCGTGCCATTCCTCGAATTTCTTCTTGGCAATGTCATCGTAAGAGAGGACATCCGGTTCCGTCTTCATCAGCCAATGCGCCATCACTGCCCCCGCTTTTCAGGATTGTTGACCGCCCAGTTCCAGCGCGAAATCTCGTAGCTCTGGAACACGCCGCGGATCACAAATGGGTCTTTTTCAAAGAACGCCGTCGCCTCTGCCAGGCTCGGCGCTTCAATCACCGTCAGCGTACCGGTCGGTTGCGCCGCCTCCGTCTGCAGGGCACCGGCAAAGACCAGCTTGTCGCCGGCACTTTCAAGATGTTTTAGATGTTCGGGACGGATCGACAGGCGGTGCTCGACGCCGTTCCTGTGATCCTTCGCCATGAGCGCATAAAGCGGCAATCATTCCTCCCGTTTGAGCGGCCGCGACATCAGTCCCGCGACAATCTGATCGATATGCACGCGGCCGGCGAGCAGCAGGTTTACCGCATCGATCAGCGGCACGTCGATGCCCAGCCTATGTGCTAGTTGCTGTGCGGCCGGGGCAGTGAAAACCCCCTCGACTAGCACCGCGCTCTCGACCTCCGGTGCAGCGTTGATGACGCCGCTGCCGAGGGCGACGCCGGCGCGATAGTTTCGCGATTGGGTCGAGGTGCAGGAGAGCGTGAGGTCACCGAGCCCGGCAAGGCCGGTAAGGGTTGATGCCTGCCCGCCCATCGCGACCACGATTCGTGTCAGCTCGGCGAAAGCCCGCGCCAAAAGACCGGCACGGGCGGAAGCGCCAAGGCCGGCACCTTCCACCGCGCCGCAGGCGAGCGCGTAAACATTCTTCAACCCGCCGGCCAGCTCGACGCCGATGACATCGCCGGCCGCGTAAGGCCGAAAGCTCGGCCCAGCCAGCGCCGCCGCCAGCGCGTCGGTCAATTCCGCATCGTCGCCGGCAAGCGTGACCGCCGTCGGCCGGCCAGCCGCGACATCCTCGGCAAAGCTCGGACCGGAGAGCACGAAAGGAATGGCGTCAGGCGCCAGCTCGGCAAGTATCTCGCTCTGCCGCTTGAGCGTGCCGCGCTCAAGACCCTTGGCTGATAGGATAACCGGCTTATCGGCAAGCGCCGTACCCCCCACAGCCGCCAATGCGACCCGGGTCGCCTGCGCCGGCGCGGCTAAAATGACAAAATCCGCCGGAGCGTTGAAGGTCGTAGACGCCTCAATGCGCGGCGAGAGCGTCAGGCGGCCGAGATAGTTGGTGTTCGTATGGCGTGTGTTGATCTCACTCACGACTGCTGCATCACGCCCCACCATCAGCACGTCGCGCCCGGCGAGGGCCGCCGCCTGCGCCTGCGCCGTGCCCCAGGCGCCGGCTCCGACTATGGCGACACGCTCAAGCCGCATCGCGCTTCATGCCGGGCGTATCGAGCGGCCAACGCGGCCGCGCTGCGAAGTCGAGCCCATCCGTTGCGCCCAAAGCCAACCGTTCAGCGCCGGCCCAGGCTACCATCGCCCCGTTGTCGGTACAAAGTGCCGGCGGCGGGATGACCAGCTTTGCGCCAGAGTCTTCGGCGACCTGCCGGAGCGCCGCCCCAATGCTGCGATTGGCCGCAACACCACCCGCGACCACCAGTTGCGGTGCCATGTCAGGCAGCACGATCCTGAACCGCGCCAGCGCCTGTTCCGACCGCACCGCCACAATCTCCGTCACCGCCGCCTGAAAACTAGCGCAGATATCGGCGACATCGCGATCCGATAGCGGGGCAATCTGCTCGGCGGCAAGCCGCACAGCGGTCTTGAGGCCGGAAAACGAAAAATCGAGCCGCTCTTCCCTCAGCAGCGGCCGCGGAAACTTGAACCGCAACGGATCACCTGCCGCAGCGAGGCGTTCCACTGCCGGTCCGCCCGGCACGCCCAGCGCAAGCAGTTTTGCGACCTTGTCGAAAGCCTCGCCCAGCGCATCGTCGATCGTCGATCCCCAGCGCTCGTAGTCGCCGACGCCCCTAACCAGTACGAACTGGCTGTGCCCGCCGGAAACCAGCAGCATGAGGTACGGAAATGCCACGCCATCGGTGAGTCTAGCGGTCAGCGCGTGCGCTTCGAGGTGATTGACGGCGATCAGCGGCTTGTCGAGCGCCGCCGCTAGCGCCTTGGCCGTGGTGAGCCCGACCAGCACGCCACCGATCAGCCCTGGCCCAGCGGTCGCCGCAATGGCGTCAACATCGGCCAATTGCACGCCGGCCTCCTTGCTGGCGCGCCGGATGATGCCGTCGAGGTAGCTGACATGCGCCCGCGCCGCCAGTTCCGGCACCACGCCGCCATAAGGCGCGTGCTCCTCGAGCTGGCTCCGGACGATATTGCTCAAAATTTCGCCACGACCGCTGGCGTCCCGTGAAACGATCGCGGCCGCGGTCTCGTCGCAGCTTGTCTCGATTCCCAAAACTCTCATGCGCGCTTGCCGGGGTTTCCTGACTGGTCTAAGCCGTGCCGGACTATAGAGGAACCGTAGAGATTGCAACGAACAGGCGCCCCCGCAAGCCCACTGCTGCGCATCGGCACCCGCGGCTCGCCGCTGGCGCTGAAGCAGGCCGAGGAGGTGCGCGCCAGACTAGCGGTTGCACATGACATCCCCACGGATGAAATCGAAATCGTCGTTATTTCGACCGGTGGCGATCGCGTGCAGGACCGGTCGCTGACCGAACTCGGCGGTAAGGGTATGTTTACCAAGGAGATCGAAGAAGCGCTGCTGTCGGGCGCCATCGATCTCGGCGTGCATTCCTCCAAGGACGTCGCCGCGAGCCTTCCCGGCGGCCTTGTGCTGGCGGCTTTCCTCGAACGGGCCGATATCCGCGACGCTTTCGTCTCGCTCGCGGCTAATTCACTCGAAACGCTGCCGCAGGGCGCCCGGATGGGTACATCCTCGCTGCGCCGTGCCGCGCAGATGAAGCGGTTCCGCCCCGACCTCGAAATCGTGCCGTTCCGCGGCAATGTGGATACCAGGCTCGAAAAGCTGGCGCGCGGCGTGGCCGATGCGACGCTGCTCGCCGCCGCCGGCCTAAGCCGCCTGTGCCGGCTAGACCGCGTCACCGCCTTTCTCGACCCCAAGAAATTCCCGCCCGCCCCGGCGCAGGGCGCCATCGGCATCGAAATCCGCGAAGGCGACCGCCGCGCACGCGATCTGATCGCGCCGCTCGACCATGCGGTGACCACGGCCGGCGTCGCGGCCGAGCGGGCGCTTTTGCGCGAGCTCGACGGCTCCTGCCGCACCCCGATCGGCGCATTTACCGAACAGGCAAATGGGCTGTTGACGCTGCACGGCGAAATTCTCTCGCCGGATGGAAAGCTCTGCTTTTCCGGCCAGATCAGCGGTCCCGTGGCCAATGCCGACCGCCTCGGCACGGAACTCGGCGCGAAGTTGATTGCCGACGCCGGCGCCGATTTCCTGAAACTGTTCGCCGCCTGAAATGCTGAAAATGCTGGTGACACGGGCTGCAGTCGACGCCCGCGACACCATCGCCCGGCTGGATGCCTTGGGAATCGAGGGTGTCGCCGCCCCGCTGCTCGATTGCGTGCCGCTTCACACCAGCCTGCCTGACGCAAAAGGGTTCGCCGCACTCGCACTGACCAGCGCTAACGCCTTGCGCATGCTCGCCGAGCGCCAGGCGCTAAAACCCTTTCTCGGCCTGAAAGTCTTCGCGGTGGGAGACCGCACGGCTGCGGCGGCGCGTCTGCACGGCTTTGCGGATGTCGTATCGAGCGGCGGGACGCTGTCGCACCTCGTGAAAGAGATTGCGGAGGCTGACCTGCAGGGCCCGGTATTTTACCCCGCCGCGCGACACCAGGCCGGTGATCTGGCGCGCGAACTGGCGCCGTTCGGCATCATGGCCGTTACGGCTCGCGTCTATGAGATGCGCGCGGCGACGTCCCTGCCCGCCGAGATTGCCGAAGGGCTTGCAACGCAACGGTTCGCCGCCGCATTGCATTATTCCCGGCGCTCGGCCGAAATCTTCGCTTCGCTGGTCGAGCCCCTCGGCCCATCCCTTCGGACCCAACTGCAGATGCTTTGCCTTTCCGAACACGTCGCCGAGCCGCTAATCGCCGCGCACTTTGTGCGCATCGGGCTCGCCGATCAGCCGAGCGAAGAGGCGATGATGGCATTAGCGCTGTCTTTTGCCCGCGACCAAAACACGGCATGATGCGCCCTTCGCGGCGGAATCGGCGGGCAAGGAATCGATTGATGGCAGAACGCAAATCCGGGCCGGTAAAGCCGCCGATCATCGATTTGACCGCCCGTCCTGCCGAACCGGCGATGCCGGAGGCTGTGACTGAGCCGATCGGCGAGCCGGTTGAGCCCGCCCAGGAGACCGAACTGCCGGCTGAGCCGGAGCCGGCGCGTAAGGTAGAATCGCCTAAGTCGTCCGATTCTGGCCCAGCTTCCTCTCCACCGCGCCGCCCGTCCGGCTCTGCATGGGTTCCGGCCGCCGGCGGCGCCGTTGCCGGCGCAGTAATTGCAGTCGTCGTCTGCTATGGCCTTGCCTACTCCGCCCTCTGGCCCTCTGGCGGCGACACCGGCACCCGGATCGACCAGTTGCAGGCCCGCCTGGCCGACGCCGAGAAGTCCGAAACAACCGGCGCCGCCTCGCTCGGCGCGCTGAGCACCCGCCTCGGCGCCCTCGAAACCGATTTCGCCGCCAAGCTCAGCGCGGCATCAGGCACGTTGGCGGCAATGCAGCAGAGTCTTGACAAACTGCAGCAGAACAAGCCGGCCTCGGTCGACCTGTCGCCGCTCGAAGCGCAGGTGAAGACGCTCTCGGCCCGGCTCGACGCCGTTGCGGCCGGCGCCTCGTCTGCCGACGCCGGCGCTCTCGCGGCAAACCTCTCGACGGTGCAGCAAACCATCGCCGATCTGTCGGCCAAGCTCGCAGCGCTCGACACGCGCGCCGGTGCTACCGATACCGCGATCACCAGCCTCAAGGGTGAGTTCGACACCGCAAAATCTGCCATTGAGCAAGCCGCGAGCGCACCATCGCCCAAAACCATCGCCTCGGCCATGCAACTGCCGCTGTTGATCTCGGCGCTCGAAGCCGATTTTGCCGCTGGCCGTCCTTATGCCGCCGATCTGAACACCCTGACCGCCGCGGTGCCGGAGGCTCACGTGCCGGCATCACTCAGCGACGCGGCAGCGGCCGGCCTGCCAGCTCCCGAGCAACTGGCGCAGCAGTTCGAAGCTGCAATGCCGGCCATGCTGGGGGCTCGGCCGGCCGGCACCGATTCGAGCTGGCAGGGCCAGATGTCGGACTGGGTGAAGAACGTCCTCGCGCTGCGGCCGGAAGGCGAAGTTGGCGGCGACGGACCCGACGCAGTCCTCTCGCGACTTGAAGCGGCGGTGAACCGTCACGATTTTGCGGCAGCGACCACCCTGCTCGGCCAGCTGCCGCCGCCGATGCAGCAGGCCGCCGGCGACACCACGGCCAAAATTCGTGGCCTGGCGGACGCCGATAATTTCGTCGCAGGACTGCGCAAAGCCGCCCTGGCACCGGCCGCCGGAGCACAGAAATGATCCGGCTCGCCTCCTGGATTGTCTTCAGCCTTGCGGTCGCCGCCTTGATCGCATGGCTCATCAGCCTGCCCGGCACGATGACCATCGAGGCCGGCGGTTTTGTCGCTCAGCCGCGCCTCGGCGTCGCCATTGCCTTGCTTCTTGCGATGATCGTCATCGTCATTTTCGTCTGGGCGATCATCCGCCGCATCCTGTCGGCGCCGCACGTGATGGCGCGCCGCGGCCGCGAAAAACGCCGCGAGCGCGGCATCATTGCCCTCTCCGACGCGGTAATCGCGCTCCACGCGGGCGAGCCCGGCCTCGCCCGCGATCTTGCCCGCGAGGCACGCCAGCATCTTTCGACCAACGCCGCGGCGCAGTTGCTCGAAGCGCGCGCCCATCTGGCGCTCGGCGATATGGCCGCCGCCCGCGAGCACTATCGCGCCCTCATCGGCAATCCGCGGACCGCGATGGCGGCGCTTTCGGGCCTCCACGAACAGGCGCGAACCCAGGGGAGGCATGCCGCCGCGCTGACCTTCGCGCGCAAAGCTGCAGCGCTCCAGCCCAACACGGCCTGGGCGTCGACCGCCGTCTTCGACGATTTTATCCGCAAGGGCGCCTGGGCCGAAGCGCTGAAAATGGTGGCCGATGCGCCAGCCGCCAGCCGGGACGAGAAGGCGCAAAAGCGCCACCGGCAGGCCGTGCTTGAAACGGCGCTGGCTCGCGAGCTTGAACCGACCGACCCCACCGCCGCCCTTCAACACGCGCAGGCGGCGTTAAAGCTGCAGGCCGATTTCGTCCCGGCGGCATTGATCGCCGGCCGGATCGAGACGAACCGCGGCGAGGTCCGCAAGGCAATGGGCCTGCTGCGCCGCTCGTTTCGCGCCACCGGTCACCCCGACGTCGCAACCCTATATGCCAACAGCCAGCCCGGTGCATCCGCCGTCGAGCGGCTCAAGCGGGTCCGCGAGCTGATCGATACGCCGCCCACCGACCGGTCCGCCGGCATCGTGCTCGCCCGTGCGGCCGTCGATGCCTATGAATGGGTCGCTGCCCGCAACGCCCTCGCCAATTTCGCCTCCAGCGAGCCGACGCAGGGCGTTGCCATGCTGATGGCCGAAATCGAAGAGGGCCAGAGCGGCGATCAGGGCAAGGCCCGCGAATGGCTGAGCCGCGCCGTACGGGCCCCGCGCGATCCAACCTGGACGGCCGACGGCGTAACCTCCCTCGAATGGGAACCGGTGTCTCCCATCACCGGCAGGCTCGACGCGTTCGAGTGGAAAGTCCCCGTCAGCGCCGCCGCGCCACGCAATGGCGCCCCGAACTCAGCTGCCGCCTCGCCCCCGGCAACGATCGCGAGCCAGACTCTGCCGATTGCGGAATGAGCTATGTCGGCCCGCCACACCGCGGGCCGCAAACCGCTTGCCTCATCGGGGGGCAATCGGCTAAAGACCGGCAGCCTTTGCGGGAGATCACCCCGCCGGCGCCGCTTTAGCTCAGTTGGTAGAGCACATCATTCGTAATGATGGGGTCAGGTGTTCGAGTCACCTAAGCGGCACCATATCTTTCAAATACTTAGAGACGCAGCGGGGGTCGATGCCGCACAGAAACCGCACAGTTATCGCTGCGTTGCTGACCTTCATGCTGGCTGGGCAGGCGACGGCCGGCGACCTGCCGATCTGCGGCTCGGGGTGGCGTACCAATTGCATCGTCGATGGCGACACGCTCTGGCTCGACGGGAAGAAAATCCGGCTTGAGGATATCGATGCGCCCGAGGTGGAGAACTACTTTTGTGCTGCCGAGAAGGCGCTTGGCGACAAGGCGACGTTGCGGCTGCAGGCGTTGCTCAATGGCGCGCGGTTCACTGTCGTGCAGCTCGGCAGCCGCGAGCACGATGTCTATGGCCGCGAGCTGCGCATACTCGAAATCGATGGCAAGTCAGTGGGGCAGAAACTCGTGGCCGAAGGGCTGGCGCACGAATGGGACGGCCACAAGCACCCGTGGTGCTGATCACCTTACCTGCCGGCCGCCCTTGATGACCTTCAGCCGGCTGTCGAGGATGACGTGCGATCCTTCCTGCAGGGTGATGTGGCGGCGCGGATAGGTCGCGACAGCCCCTTCATAGGCGGCATAGCCGATCTCGAGCCGCGAGGTTCTAGCGACGACCGTTTCAAGAGTGTTGTCGTTGAACTGGCCCCAGAGGTTCACCTGGCTTTGCTCGGCGTTGCCGAACCAGGGCGACGGCGTCTTGGGCTCATTGATCCAGATGAAGGCGCCGCGGCTGCCGCAGGCCGGGCAGCGCATGCGCTCGCTGAAATGCACCGCGCCGCGCACCGGCAGCAGAAAGTGGGCCGCACCGACATGATGGATCACCTTCTCCAGGTCGACGAACCGTTGCGCCCGGCACGCGACATTATGGCATACGGCGACGAGCTCCTGGCCGATGTCACGGGCATCGCCGAGCGTGGTGAGCCATCGGGCCATGCGTCATCCCGGAAAGGCAGCAGCGCGCGCCGCCAGGCCATCCAGCAAATCCTTTCCGGGGTAAGGCAGGCTGGGCGGCGAGCCATCCTCGACCGAGGGAAATGCCTCGGTCGGTGACGCCCAAGACCGTACCTTGAAGGTGAATTCCGGATAGGTGGCCGTCATCCACGTCCGAAACATCTCCTCGTCGAGCATGATCGAATCGATCAGCGGGCGCGGTGCGAATATCCAGAAGGTGCGGGTGATGTGCGGGCCAAGCATGGCGTTAGCTCGCGACCGATTTCTTCGGTCGCCGCTTGCCGGGATGCGCGAGCGCGTTCTTGACGCGCACGGTCTGGATCCCGAGGTGACGGGCTATGTCGGTCGGCGAGGCGTCCGGGTTGGCCCCGGCATACGCCCTGATGCGGTTGCCGATGTTGGTTTGAATGCCGATCGCCATGGTGGCCTCCGTCCGTTGAGGCAGCTACCCATAGCACCGTGAACAAAATAAGAACAAGCCCCGAGGGATTGTGGTAGAACAGGCGGGACGCCACTATGTTCTCGGCAAGCAAGGAGCACGCCATGGGATACAGCAAATCGACCATCGGGCCGGCCGATCGGCGCCGGATGGCAGGGCAAAAGCAATACGACGTGGCCTACTTCGCGCAGAAGCACCGCATTTCAAACGCGGACGCGCGGGCGATCCTGCAGGATGCCGGCGGCAGCCGCGACAAGGCCAATGAGCTGGCGGCCCTGGAAAAGCGCCCACGATGACCGCGACCCAGGGCGTCCCGCCAGAATTCGAAGCGATGATCGATGCGCTCATCGAACAGCCCCCGCCGCCCTCGGGCGCGCCAACGCTTGACGAGATCATTGCGGACGCAGAGCGGGAGGAAGAACTGCGCCGAAAGGAACAGGCAGAGCTCGGCTATGAGCCGGAACCGCGCTGATGTGCGAGCAGGGCGCGAACTACACGACCACCGAGGCCATGCGCGATATCGTGCAGGCGATGGGCGCCGACTTGCCGCCGTCATACCTGCCACGGCCGTTCGACCGCCAGACCAATACGCTGATCATCCGCAATGGCCCCGATGGCGCCAGGGAGACGGCCTATGCCCGGCTGGGCATGCCGACGCCGCTGGCCAAGCTCAGGCCAAAGCAACGGGTTGACCGTGGACAGGTCAACATCGCCAGCCTCACCTATGGCCATTGGTGGCAGTTCATGGGCGTCGAGCACCGCTGCGTCATCCCGGTGACGCAATTTGGCGAGCGCGACACAGTCGGCGAAACCCACCAGATGATCCCTTTTGGCCTGCGCGGCGGTGCGACGTTTTATCTCGCGGGCCTGTGGACGCGCTGGGGCTCAGTCCGATCTCAGGCCGAAGGTTTCAAGGAACTCGACGGCTACGCCATCATCACTGCGGCGGCGAACGCCGAGGTGAGCCAGGTGCACAATCGCATGCCCGTGGTGCTACTGAGCCAGGAAGGCGTCGACGCATGGCTGTCGCTGCCGCCAGAGGGGGCGATTCGCATGCAGCGCTCGCTCCCGGCCGGGCATATCGTCAGGCTCGACCAACCCAAGGGGGACCATTGAATCATCAACGCGCCCAGCCGTCTGAGCTGGGCGTCGCATTCGTCGAATAGGCCTCTTACCGGCTGTTTCGTCTTGCCGGTCATGAACGATGTCGTTGCAGGGTAAGCCGCGATCCGTTCAGATCCAGCGCGACGTCGCCAGAATCGATCAATCGGTCCAAAGCAGCCAGGATATGGGGCTTGGGCGTTCCCGCCTCAGCGAGGCTCTGCAGCAAACCCGACTTGGTACTTGGCTCATCTCGGAGGCTGCGATTCTCGATATACGCGATGACCTCGTGCTCTATTTGCTCGCTCGTCAGAATCGACCCCCCTAAGCTATTCTTTGAGCGCCAGCGTACCCTCCTCCATCGTCCTTTGTTGAATGTTAGTCGTCAGGAATTCCGTTCGGTCGGCGACTGACATGTAAGGCTGACGCAAGCTTTCCGGGATAAGGTGAGTTATGAAACCTCGTTTGGTAAACTCCCTTTCGAGGCTTCATAGCGAGCCGCTTCCTCAAGGGCTCCCTCAGCCTAGGGGGGCGGCTCGCTTCTCGACCAACAGCGAAGTACTAGGCGCTGGCGCCGCTGCTCGTTCGAGACGCAATCGCTGCCGGATCGACCATTTCATCCAGCTCGCACAAGGCCGCTTGAATATCGTCGATTGACACCGCCGGTCCGCGTGCAAACGCTCTCAGCGCCGGCGCGCCAAAAACGGCGTGAATGTCCGATCCCCAGTGTGCGAGCAGTTGCCGCTTCCGCGCCAAGGTGAGAGCAGGATCATTTACTATCTCGCGGGGCCGATTGTATCCGATAAGATCGCTATCGGACACGAGGTCGTCATCGGTTTCAGAGGTGTCGAAGTTCCTCATGGCTACATCCTCAAGTTGAAGATAATTCCAGGCAACACCTGTTCAGGCTGGTGGCCGTTCGAGGCTCGGAGCTACGGAGGTCAAAACCCCGTTCTTATTATTTGGTTTCAACGCCTGCGGGGTATCGAGCGAAGCCACCGCCCGTAGGCTTTGGACAGCCGCAAACGCGCGCTGTCTCCAATCTTCCAGCAGCAGACGCGATTCTTCCGACTGTGGTTGTCTTGGGGCGCGCCTCAGCGCAACAAGCTCGGCCTCGATGAGATCGAGCCAGCATTCCCCCTCAGCGAGCGCCCAGGGATCGAAATTATGCGTGCGGCGCGCGGCTTCGGCAGCCGCCTCGAGGCGCTCAAGATCAGCCCGCCAGTCGAAAAGCAACTCTGTCGTTGTAGAGCCCGCCTTGCCGGGCTCCCTCACTAAGGCGTTCATCATAAGCTCTCCCGTTCGATGTCAACAAACGAGCGACGGTGATTTTTGGCGCGAAGAGGCCATCGTCAAGAGGCGTATTACACCTTCCAAAAATTTTTTTGGGGGAGCCTCTTGAAGACCGCAACGGGCGAAATAAATCGATTGTCGCCAGCCGCCAAATTGGGGCTGGATCACCGGGGTGAACCCTCCGGGTTCGTCCCTCGTACCTATGTTGCTCTAAGGAGAATGTGGTTATGAGAACCTTCGACTTCACACCCCTCTATCGCTCGACGGTTGGCTTCGACAGCCTCTTCGACATGCTCGACAGCACAGTCCGCTCCGACTGGCCACCCTATGATATCGAGAAACTGGGCGATGACAGCTATCGCATCAGCATGGCGGTGGCCGGTTTTTCGATCAGCGAGATCACGCTCACACAGGAAGGTAACTCCCTGGTCGTGGTTGGCCAGAAGCAGCAGGCAGAAGATCGGTCCTATCTGCATCGCGGCATAGCTTCCCGTGACTTCCGGCAAACGTTCAGTCTCGCCGACCATGTGAAGGTCGCCAATGCCACGCTGGAAAGCGGTCTCCTGCGGATCGAGTTGGTCCGGGAAGTGCCCGAGCAGTTGAAGCCCCGCCGCATCAACATCGCCTCCACGCCGGTGGCCGATCCTCAGAAGCAGATCGAACTGGAAACCAAGGCGGCCGCTTGACCGTGCCAGTTCCAACTAGTCGCTCCCCGACTTCCATCGGGGGGCGCCCGTGATCTGTGGAGGATGCGATGAGCAGAACTTTCTATCCGTCGGACGAGTACGACAGCGAAGAGCTGGAGCAAGCCGCGAAATCGGCGAAGCGTCGCCTGCGCCGGCTGTTCAAGCGATCGTATTTCGATGATGATGACGACCCGCCGATGAGCCCCGCGGGGGGCAGTAGGCCGCGTCCTATCGCTCCGCTGGACAAAGGTGCTGTAGCGGCCTGAAGCCAGACGGCCTCAGCAACTCGGAGCCGAGGCCGTCGCTTACTCACTTTACTTACTGCGAAATTCTGGGACTTTTGCCGCCAACGGGCCTAGCCTGCCCCGATGCCTCACTATTACTTTCACCTCCGACAGAACGACGGTGTGTTCAAGGACACCCGCGGCGGGGAATTTGACGACCTGGAGGCCGCCTGGAACTGGGCTCTGTCGGATGTGCGAGCGATCGTCAAAGAAGGCCAGCTAGACGGACCGATAGATCAGCACTGGCTGGAAATATCCGACCCAACTGGGCGCACGGTCGCCATATTGCCATTCGAACGAGCACTGCGACTGCAATAGGGACTTTCACAAGCGGCGGCCAAACTGGGCTCAACACCGCGGGCTTCGCCTCGGCATGTACCCCTCCGCGTACCTGAACGCATTGCCTGAGTGCGACCGCGCGAATGTGGATCGCGAATGTGTCTGGTGGCTGTCCGGGTGGCTTGCCGGACATGCTCGGCGGCGTGGCCGAGTTGTGGGCTACCAGTGCGCCAGCAAGCCGATCGTTGCAGCGTTGGTCGACAGATTTACGCTCGTGTGGCCGCAGAAGGAACAGGTCAAATCAGCGTTCCCATAAGAGGCATAGCGGTATTCACCACGAACCGAGAACATATCGGTCAGCTTGTATTCTGCGCCCGCGCCAACTGTCCAGCCACCAACCGTAGTTGACACCGTCGGATCATTGGGCGGCGGGTTTTCATCGTAGGCACCCGAGACCTGGGTAATGCTACCGCCGGCCAAACCGTATAGTAGGAAGCTATCAGCAACGGGGACGCCGATACGGCCAACAAGAGAAGCATCCCAGTTCTGATCAGCTTTGAAGGTTTCTGTGCCACCGAGAGGATTGGTAACGACCGAGCCGGTAGCAAAGTCCCAGTTCCCGCCTACTTCAGCGCCGATGACGACCCCGCCGAGATCATAGTTGTAACCAGCGAAGGCACCGATGAGGCCGCCAGTCGGGTCAACTTCCCAGCCTTGATCCGGCGACGGGGCCGAACCCCAGACATATCCACCTTGAATACCGACATAGGCACCTGTCCACGACGCCGCTGGCGCCGGCGCGGCCGCGGCAGGAGCAGCAGCCGGAACCGCAAGATCTGCCGCGAGCACGGGTGTCGCGATCAAAAGTCCGAGCGCCGCGGCGCCGACAATGGCGAATGTCTTCATTGCATTTAGTCCCCAAGCAAATATCAGCCAGAAGAATACGCTGAAGGCAAAGTGGTCGCTATCGCAAAAATGCCGCAGGCTTGACGAAATCCCATTTCCTCCCAATGCCCGGATCGCCGGGCGCGGACAAGCAGACGCGCGCCGTACCTCCTGGAATGATCCCTAGACGGTGCGCAGCCTCACGTGAGAGGTCGATGATCCGGCCGCCAACGTAGGGACCGCGATCGTTGATGCGGACGACGACCGAGCGGCCGGTTGCCGTGTCCGTGACGCGCACGATGGTGCCGAAGGGCAGCGTTCGGCTGGCGGCCGTCATGCTCGAACCATTGAAGCGTTCGCCGTTGGCGGTTGGCCGGCCGGAGTAGCCGTACCAACTCGCAACACCGCACTGCCGATAGGTTGCACCAAGCGCGTGCAGCGGACGGAACAAACACGCCTCGAGGAGGGCAAGGATCAGCAGCGACCAGACGGCCGTGTAGAGCGCCGCCCTCACAGCTGTCGCTCCGGCATGTAGAGGCCGAGCGGGATGATCTCCTTATAGGCGACGCAGGCGCCGGTGCCGTCTGCCGATGGAAGCACCGGCGCGGCGGCCACGCCGCTGCCCTGCCGCCAGAACAGCAGCACGCCATTGGCATAGGGCACGCGTTTGATGCCCAGCACCTCGCCGCCGGCGTTGACGATGCCGAGCTTGAAATTGTCGATGTTGGCGCACGGTACGTCGGTCAGCTGCTGGGCAGCGGCGGGCGCAACGAAAAAGAGCGCCGCAAGGGCGCCCGCAACAAGCCTGAGCATGATGATAACTCTCTGGGTTTTAGCCGCGGGCGCGCGGCGGGACGGGTCGGCTCGCCGAATAGTCCGACAGGACGCGATCGAGCCGGTCGGTCATCTTGTCGAGCGCCTTGATGATTGGTTCGATCGCCTTTGCCACGCCCTCTTCGGTGGCGAAGTGTTCGGCGGCGAAGAGTTTGTGAGCCTCGATCGAGCGGCGCACTTCTTCTTCCGCGACCTTGGCCCGCACTGTCTCCGCCGCAAGCGCCAAATCGCGCTGCCGCAATTCCTCGACCCTCGCGGCGTCCCGCTTTTCGAATTCACTCGCCAGCCAGCGCGACCAGCGCCACACCACACCGAGCATGGCCACTATCGAGCTGATGACGGCCGCTGCAATCTCGACAATCACTTTGAGGGTTTCGAGGTCGAACGTCACTTAGCGAGGCCCTTCTGAAGGTTGCCGTAGAACAGTGCGCACCAGCCCTTGTCGCCGTTGGCCTTGTCGAGCTGGCGGGCCTCGAGCTTCAGCGCGGCGTGCAGATCAGGCGCGGCGTCGGCATCGGCGTGAGGCGTCGCCTGCTTACAGCGATCCGGCCACTTGGGCAGCGTCTTACCGGCCGCGGCCGTTCCCTGTTCAACGGCGGCCTTTTGGAGCTGCGGGCTGAGGTGCTCCGGCCGGAGGCCGCAACACGCTACGATCGGCATCAGTGAGAGCACAAATGCTGCCTTGAGCAGCTCGAGTTTGAGCCTCATCGGCAATCTCCTTTTTGAGGGCGGCATCGACCTTGGCGTCAGCCGCATCGCGGATTGCCATCTGCCGGTTGAACTCGGTGGTTGCGGCATCGCCGGCGGCCACCTGGCGATCATCTTCCTTGCGCATCGCGGCATCGGCGGCGGTGATGAAGGCTTTCGACTGCACATCGAGCCGCTGCTGCAGCACGATCGCATCGGCCTTGGCGCGGCGATCATCGGCGATCGCATAGGTGGCGATCAGGGCGCCAACGATGACGAGCGCGAGGATCCTGCGCCAATCGCCGAATAGCCAAGCGAATACGCCGCCGATCGCTGCCAGTGCCGGCGCGGCAGCGACGCGTGCCAACAGGGCGGCGATCACGGCGCAGCTCCCGCTGCCGGCGTGGGGCTGTTGAAGACTTGCGCGACGACCGACGGAGCGGCGGGCTGGGCCGCGGCATCGTCGCCCTCGGGCTGTGGCGGATCATCGGCAACCACGATCGCCTGCGGCGGAGGCGCTGCGTCGATTTGGGGACGCACCAGCGGCAGTTCGGTGTTGACGCCGGTGATCGCCGCGTCGACGCGGGCGCGAACGATCCGGTTGGTGAAGTAGAGTACGGCGCCCAGCACGACGATCGCCGCTACCATCCACACCCAGGGCGGCACACTGGCGAGCGCGGCCGTGAAGGTGTTCACCGCGCCAATCAGCACGGTCCCGGCCGTGGCAGTGCCGACGATCTTGGTCTGCATGTCGGCGGCGGTGATCGTCACTGATCCGGCGGCCTTCAGGCCTTGCTTGACGATCGCGTGCGTGGCGGCGACGGGTGCAGGCTGGATATATGCCGCAGGAGGCGGTGCGACCGGCGCGGGCACCACAGCGCCAATCGCCATGGCCATCGCTCCCGAACGCACGCTGGCGATGCGCTTGGCCCAGCCTGCGCCGAACGTCGCTGCCTGCGGCAGGCTGCGCACATAGGCGAGCCGCGCATCGCAGAGTTTGATGATGGTGGCTTGCGCGCCTGCGGCGTTCGCCGCCGCGACCGTCTCCGGGCCGATACGACCATCGACCGTGACGCCAAGCACCTCCTGCAGGTCGCGCGCGGCCTTGCCAGGGCCGCTGTTCACGCCATAGTCGAAGACGGCGTAATCGAGCCCGGCCGGCAGATCATCGCCGGCGACCGACTGCCAGTAGTTCGCCTTGTAGATCGTAGTGGCTTCTGCCGAGGTAAGCGCCCTGACGGCAGACTTCGGCAGGTTCCACCAGGGGGAAACGCCGCGCCAGGCGGCAAGCGTCTTACGGGTGATGCCCATATTTGTGGCGCCGCCCGGATCGGCCGGATTGTCGACATACCCGCCCTCGGATTTGAGGACGAGCGCAACCGCGGCAGCAAAATTCGACTGCATGGAAAGCTCCGATGGTGTGAACGGGGTCCCCAGAGCGGTTGGACGCCGGGCCCGAAGGGGCCGGCGGACAGAGCGTGGGGGCGTAAATGAAAGGCCCCGCGGAATTGCGAGGCCTTTAGAGGGTAGCGGTGTGCCCGCAGCTAAACGGTGCTATAGGACCCGGATACTCGCAGGGTCGCCGCGGTATCGATCGGCAACGCTGCTTCTGCAGCAGTCGTGGCCGCAGTTAGGAGCGCGATCGTGGTTGCGCTCGCCTCGACGTAACCGTGCAGGGCGGCGGCAAATGTCAGGTTGGAGAAGCTGAGCGACACAGCGCTCTTGCGCGCACCCGAGGCAAACGGCAGACCGCCAATCTTCATGTTGCCTGTGCCGGTATGCGCCGACCAAACCAGCTCGATGTCGAAGAACACCCGGCCGCCGACGCGGATGTAGTGACCACTTTGCACCGAATACGTCCCGGAGCCGGCAGCGGTCGTGCCGACGACGGTCGGGGTGAAGACGTTCTCGTTATAGTGGTCGAGGGTGGAGGCATCTGCGCTGTCGTAGCCAGCGATCTGCAAGGGTGGCACACGTCGCACCGGAGCCTCGGTTGCCAGCACGCCGGAATAGCCACTGCCGAGATAGTCGTAGAACAGCTCGGCGCCGTTCGAGATCGTGGGCGCGACGACGCCGTCGACGCCGGAGATCGTCATCTTGTTCTGCCGGCTGAAGGCGCCATCGGCGATGATGGACTGGCTGCCGTCCGCAACGCCGGCTTGCACAAGGTTGAAGATAAGGGCGAAGACGCCCTTCCCTGATACGGCATTGCCATCGAGGTAAATATTCGCACCTGTGCCCGTGGCGATGCGGGAGGTGGCGATATTGTTGAACGTGCAGTCATCGGCGCCAGAAAGGTAGAAGCCGATGCCGTTTTTGTGCGTCACATGCACGTTGTCGAAGGTGCAGAACGTCGTGTTTTGGCCGCCTCCGGATGTCGCGGCCGTATTGTTATAGAAGCCGTTGGCCGCCCCCGGCACCTGAATATTGATGTTGCGGAAGCTGCAGCGGTAGACGCAGTTCACCGGTGCGAACGAGGCAACACCCGACGTGAGGTACAACCCGATTGCCCCGGAATTGTCCCTGACGTTGAGGATCTTCAGGTTTTCGAACTGGGCGCTGTCGATCGTCTGAACCTGCAGGGCGACGTTGGCGAGGGCATTGCAGTCCAGCTGCACATTTAAGAGGCCACCGCCGTGCATGTCGACGCCAGAGGTGAGGCTTCCTGCCTGCACCATTCGGCCGCCAGATGCGCCGATCCATTTGAGGACGGCCCCCGGCTGCTCGCTGTTGCTAAAGACGCCTCCACTCCGACCGAGGCCGAAGAGCGTCTTGCCGTCTGCTGTCAGGTTGATCGTCGAAGCGATCGCGTAGACCTTGTTGGCGGCAAGGTGGGCGATGAGGTTCGTCGACAGGGCCGCGTTGATGGCAGCCGCATCGTCTGTCGCGCCATCGCCTTTTGCGCCAAACCACTCGACCCGTGCGGCGCCGTTGAAGCTGCGTACCCAGGCGCCGGACGCGCCGCTGGTATCTGACGCCGGTGGCACATAGATACCCTGCTGAGTATCAATAGTGACCTTCGCCGACAGGTTTGAGCTATCCCATTCGAAGATCCCGTAGCGGCCGGACTCCCGCAGGAAAGCGGCCGTGATGGCGGCCTGATTCAAGGCTGCCAGAGCCGTGCGGGTAGCAACCTCGCTGACGAGTTCCGCCATCGTCGGGTCGATGCGGCTCAGATTGGTCATGGATGTCGATCCTTGATAAAGAGAGGGCGTGCCATTTGAAGTTCAGCAATAGGCGAGCTAAAACGGGTCACGAGTTGGGGGCTCACGACCAAGATGGTCCGTCTCAGAGGACTAGACGCGTTGCGTGGCTTAGCCGCCGCTTCGGTGGTGTTTTTCCACGTGGCCGCGCTAATGCAGGTGGGCAATTTCTGGGGTAAGGAAGTAGTTCTTGGCTGGTATCGGGCAGTCCCTCTGTTTTTTATGCTTAGCGCATTCGCGCTTTGTGCCGGATACGATGGTAGGTTAGCCGAAGCTCACGCTATTCGACGCTATTGCTGGAACCGCTTGCTCAGAATTGCGCCCCTGTTCCTTGCCGTGATGACAACGACCATCTTCTTTCGGGCATGGATAGGCGAGGCATTCCCATCGGTCGTAGAGCTGATCGTGAATTACACCTTCGTGTTCAACGTGGTGTACGGGATGCACGGCAGCTTAGTCTGGGGCGGATGGTCAATCGGAACCGAAGTGCTATTTTACATAGCATTCCCGTTTTTGCTCGCTCTTGGGAACTCAGTCGCCCGAGCAACCGTCATTCTCGCTACGGCGATCGTGGTGGCGTTTGTCTTCAATGTCATTGCTGCGCGCATTGGTCTGACCGCCGACGATTTCGCCTACATGAACGTGCTGAATCAACTCCCCTTTTTCGTAGCCGGGATATTGGCATACCGAACTTTTCAGGCTCTTCCTGACGGGCGAAGGCTCGTCGGAACCGTCCTCGCCATCGCGGCGGCAGTCATCTTCATTTGGCTCTTCCTGACTGGTGCCCAAAATTGGTCCAAGCTGGGTTTCCCGCTGGGCCTTGAACTGGTGGGAATTCCCCTGTTCTGCCTCTTGTTGGCAGCCGCCACAGTACCCTGGAAGGCGACCAACAATATCGCAGCGGATATGCTCGGGAAATTCAGCTACGGCCTCTACCTGTGGCACCCTTTCGTCATAGTCTTTATCGAAGTGAAGACGCCGATCGTTCAGGCAACATCGGGGTTGCCTCCATTGGTCCGCTTCGGCGTTTTCGGCGTCGTGGTCTTTGTGACCGCCCTCATCACATCAATCATCACTTACTATTTGATAGAGCGACCTGCCCTAAGTCTCCGCAGGTTCCGTTTTGTGTCAGGCGTCCTTCCTCAGGCTCGACCTGCCCTAGGCGTATTGGCCGCCGGAAGCGACCGACCCTGAGGCATTTCCGGGCAGGTAAGTCGCGCCGGCGCCGTTCGTGAAAATCACGCCGTTTGTATCGGCCAGGTATCGCGTCCCCGTCGCCGACCCCGCGAAAGTGTTCAAGTGACATTGGATGCTCCCGGTCCGGCTGGCATACGCAAATTGTTGTGAGAACGCCGGCGTGCCGCTTAGCGTGATCGTTACCAGGATTGCGCTGATGATACCGCTCATAGCGCAGTTCCAGTGATAAAGCGCCCCGCCCGATATCGTGTAGTTGGCTGAGACCACGATGGAGGCCCCATTTTGCGCGAGCATGTGGTAAGTCGCGCTCGCCCCGAATTCCAGCGGGCCCGTAACGTTCACGTTTGAATTGGTGTCTGCGTTAATGCAAGCACCACCGGTGGTTGTCTGCAGCTTGAAACCAGAAACATTCAGACGAGCGCCATTGGATGCGCTAACGCAATGCGAGTTCGTCGTCGAGATCACTACGTTGGAAGGCGTTGTCGCATCGCCAATGATGCTGACGCTGCCGGACCCCGTCCACGGAGCGCCTACCGAAATGCCCCCGGTATAGGTCCCGGCGCCGACCTGAATGGTTACGTTGAAAGTCGATAGATCAAGCGCAAGAACGGTACCGATCGCCTTGGCAATTGTCAGGAACGCTCCACCTGACGTGTTAGAAAGACCGTTGTTGCTGTTGCTACCGTCGGTTCGAACGTAATAGGTGCGAGTCGCTGTAAGTCTTTCGCGAATCCCGCCGGCCGTCTGCAGGTTAAGGAGGGCGGCAGCGGAATCGAGCACCCAGACCAGACCGGAGCCGGAAACGACGATGTCCCCCTTGTCGCCGTCCGTCACGCCCACTGGCAGCGGCAAGTCAGCAACAACTTGGGCAGGCGTGCGGTGCGTGTAGACGCCGCTTTTCTTCTGGAAGAAGTCGCCTTCAGCCGCGGCATTCATCGCCGCGACCATTATCGCAACGTCGCCGTCGGCGACGGCCAGCAAATCGCCGGTTAGCATCGAGAAGAACACCGGCACGCCAGTCGGGATGACCTCAGCGAACGTCACGTCGTTGCCCGCGAGGGAGAATGCGCTTCCCGGCTGTTCGACACCACCCACCACGGGCCACAACGTATCGGCCGAGAACGGCGTGTTGGTCAGCGTGATCGTGGCGCTGCCGGCGCCTGTATGCTCCTCCTTGGCGAACGTCGTGCGCGCATTGAGGTCTTCCAGCATCTGCCGGACGCGCTGCGAATAGACGGCAGGCTCGGACTGGGGGATGATCTGATAAGCCGCGCCGGGGATATCGGTCGTGCCGCCCAGGGCCAAAGCCAGGGTGGCGGCCTCGTCGCCGGTCGGGTCCGCAGCAAGCTGTCCGACGATGCCGAAGCCTTCGGCGAGGACAAGGGCGCCCTTGTTGAAAGCGGTGAAATTCGTGCCCGTACCGGTAATATCCACCGAGCCATGGGCGATCGAGATCGTCCCCGGATTTGGGGCAATCGTATAGGCCAAGGGTTTTCCCTTTCTAGGTGTGAGCGTAGCCGGGACGGACGCTTAGCGTCGTCGTCCAGGTCGTAGTCCAGTCGGACGGGTCGGCGGTCGAGGGTTGACCCGAACCGCCGCGCATCGAGTGAATGTCATTGCCGCTCGATGCGATCGGGAAGGAAAGCCAACCGCTTGGGTCGCCATCGTGCGTCCATTTGTCGTTCCAAGCGGACGTCGCGCTGCCGTCGTAGCTCTGCGGGTCGGTCTTCATCGACCCGCCGATATAATTCAGGAAGGAGCTGGAGGATTTAACCGACTGGTACGTCTCGAGGTAGACGTTGCGGGTGCCGTCGCCATTGTCGACCGGCGCCAGCACGACCTTGAAAATTCGACGCCAGCAATGCGAGCCTTCAAGTTCAGCGCAGCCGCCATCCAGATAGATGTCCTCGCCGTACTTCTGGTACTGCTTCAGCGGCGTATAGAGCACGGCATAGAGGGGCTGGACGCGCGCCAGATTGGCAACCACGTCGATGTAATTGCAGCCGCTCGGCACCGTGCCGATCGTCACCCTGGGGATGTTGCGAGGGCTCGGCTCATCCGGTCCCCAGGTGCCCGGCCGGAAGACACTCCAGCTCACCCCCTGATAGACCGCCAGCCCGCCGATTTGGCCGTTCCAGCCGTAGTAGATGCCGTTGCCCTTGATGAAATCCGGGCAGGTGATGTTGCCCGACCAGTTGAGCCACGAAGATTCGGGTAAAAGGAGTGCCGGCGGGGCGTCGCTGCGCCAGACCACACGGCCGCCGTCGAGGTGTTCGAAGCGCGGCGGCGTCGTATCGTTGCGATAGCCAAACGAGCCGCCCATCAAAAAACACCACTGACCGGTACATAGGCAGGCCCAGCCCAGGAGCCGCCGTAGCCCGGCTCATCGAAGATGTTGCCGCCGGTGACAACCCGGACGAAGCCGTCGTTGATGTCCATCGTTGGGCCATTGATGTTGATGTCAAAACTGCTCTCGCTCGGCAGCGCCTTGCGCAGATAGTGCCGGTCGCTGCGGATGCGTCCATGATCGATCAGCGCGACGCCGGTGCCGGAATTGTCATAGGACAGTAGTGGAAGATCGGGATCGCGTTCCGGCCGGTTGAAGATCATCACCTCATAGTTGAGCGTGATCGCCGGTAGATCGATATCCCCTGAGGTGCAGGTCTCGTGCAGGTAGATGTTGGTTTCATCGGCGCAATGCGACATGCACCGGCTGCCCTGCGAGGTCGTGCCAGGGTTGCTGATGATGGTGTGCATGCCGGCCGGCAGACGGGCACCGTTGTAGGCGATCATATAGGCCGGCACGTATCCTTTGTTGTGGGCATAGAGGATGATGTCGCGGGCATCGTTCTGGCCCTTGATCGTCAGGCTGAAGGCGATCGAGGTGAAGACGGTGTTGGAGGCGGTGGCGAGCGCCGCGTGCGTGATTGGAACCGTCTGCACGCTGTCGAGCAGCTCGTAATAGTCGAAGGCCGAGTTGAAGTAGTTGTTGGCCAGCCAGTTCGCCGGATCGACCGCCGGACGGTTGCAAAGGGCGGCGGAGTCCGTCAGGTCGCCGCCGCCAGGCGCGCTGTCGATGATGGCCACAACGTCGATGTCGTTGAGAGCAACAGCACGGGTCACGAGGTTGACCCCACCGACCAGTTTCCCGTGCGCGTATCGAAGATTTCGGCGGCGCTGCCGTCGCGGGCCAGAATTTCATGCAGGTCGACGTTGATAACCTTGCGGGTCGTGCCGTCCGCCTGAATGTCGAGATACTCGAAGGCCTCCGATACGTAGTCGTCGGCGGTCGAAGTGCGAAGATAGGTCCCGACGCGGGTATCGGTGCCGGCCGGGCTCGACGTCACTTCCATTTTCCAGAGCGCCGAGGCAGTTGCGTTATTGGCCGTCGCCTGCGCCGCCGTGGCGATGCCGGCCGTCGCCTCGTTGTCGGTCGTCAGCGTCTCGGCGACCGACTGAAGCGTGGCAAGCGTCGAGCCGATTTGCGAATTCAGGTTGGCGATGACCTGCTTCTTGTCATCGGCGTTGGCGATATCCTGATCCTGCTGGGCGGCCGATACGGCATCGAGATTTTCGACGATATCGAGCAGTGCCTGGCCGAAATAGTTGAGGGCGCTTTTGACATCGGCCGCGAACTTGTCGCGGCCGAGCGAGCCATCGGGCACCGTGGCGATGACCGTGCCGCCGGTCAGCGGCTGGCTGGCAAGCGTCGCCCAGTCTGACGCGATGCTGTTCGGGTAGATGGCGCGCACGCGAAATCCCCAGTTGCCGCCGCGATAGTCGGTGACGAAGCTTTCCTTGGTCGGCATGGCGACGCTGCCGGTCGGCTTCCAGATGCCGTCGCCATCCTCATCGTTGAACTGCGTCTCGAAACCCTGCGGGTCCTGCCCGGCCGTGGTTTCCCAGCTGAAGAAGGCGCCGGTGATGACGTTTTCGCCGGTGCCGGAGAAATTCTCGCGCACCTTGAGGTTGCTCGGCTTGGCGGCGAACAACGCCGGGGGCGGCGTGACGTGGCTGTTGAAATCGGGGATCGTGCCGCTGTCGGCATCGAGGATTTCGGGCGCATCGTCGACGAAGGTTATCTTGGCCGACAGGTCCTTGTCGGGCGTGATGGAGCGCACGCGGAGCACCACGCTCTCCTCGTTGCTCTCGCCGGCCATGAACAGGTCGCCGGCGGCGGGCATGTCGAGATCGACCAGCGTGATGACGGTCTGTGAACCGGCGACGGTCACCGCTGTCTTCAGCAGCGAGCTGCCATCGGAGAGACGGAAGCGCAGCGTGTAGGTATGCCCATCGACCATCAGCACCGGCTCGTCGAGGGTCACCACCTGCCCGGCAACGGCCTTCACGCGCCCGCTGGTGATGCCCCAAAGGGGCACGTCATGGGCAACGCGGACGCGATCGCCGCGCGTGCTGACGATGTGCTCGACATCGGCGTTGAGGGTATAGACCTCAGGCCTCAGCCGCGCCTGGGCGATGTAGTAGCGGCCGAACCGGTAGATGTTGTCCGGGTTGGTCTGCCCCGGAAACTCGATCTGCTCGAACAGCGTCGCGGCCGTCAGCCCGTCGCTGCCATCGGCATTATAGCCATCGTCATAAACGATGCGCTCATCCTGCTGGTAGCCGTTGTCTTCATTGACGAAGCTGATGCGGAAGGCATGCGGCATCTGCGTATAGGTGCGCGAGCCGGTGAAGCCCCATGAGTTGCGCGGCGTGAAATGCTGGATGATCGGATCGGACGCCTCTTCCCAGGCGAGCGACCATTTGCCGTCGCGGAACAGCACGGCGCCGCGGCCGCCGGTCCCGACATCGGTCAGCGTGTCATAGACCGAAGCGCTGAAGTCGCGCACCATGTCGAAGGTAAAGCCCTCGGAGGTGCAGCGTTCGGCATAAGCCTCGATCGTCGACAGGTCGATATGATCGTCGTCGACCGGCTTGGCGCTCGCGGGGCTTTGCAGCACCAGGCGGAAGAGATCGCCGGGGTTGCGGGTGATGGTATCGTCGAGCCAGGTCGTGCCGTTCCACGACTTTCCTTTCGACTGGCAGATGCCGTTGAGATCATCGATGACGCCATTGAGCTGCGACGACGCCCGGATCCTCAGCGCCGTCACCGCAAGCGGTTTTGAGAAGGAAATCGGCGGGCTGTTGCGGAAGCCGCGCAGGGCGGTCCACACCACGTCTTCCTGCACATGGTCGCCGCCGGAATAGTCGGTCGAGGTCTTCTTGACCTGCACGTCGTACTGGCCGTTCGACGGCATCACGAGGCGCATGGATGTGCGGATCGCGTCGGTCGACTGCGACGTAATGTCGAGGGTATCGAGCAACGTCCACGTGTTCATGCCGGCTGGGCTGTATTCTGCCCGGATCGACACGGTGTAGTTGTTCGAATTGCCGGAGCTGTCGATGCGGACAATGCCGCCCGGCGCGACGATATCGAGCGAGATTTCGTCGACCGCCGTGGCGGATGTGCGCTGCTGCCAGCCGGCCGCGAAGGTCAGGTCGATCGTCAGGTCATCCTGGATGACCTCATTGGGATAGAGCGTCACGGGCTCATCGTCCGGATAGCCGAAGCGCGTTTCGACCTCGACGTCCTCGAAATCGCTGAGCAGCGTTTCGCCGATCTTGATCTCGGAAATATCGAGGGGCCCGTAGCCCCAGACGAACAGCATCCTGAGATACTGATCGGCGCCGATGAACTCGGTATAGGAGCGCGCACCGAGCTTTGGGTAGTAGCGGTTTTTGCCGAGGATTACGGGAATGACGCCGAACGGATCGGCGGCGTTCTGGCCGCCCGAGATCGAATAGGTCTGCGACGTGCTGCCGGCGCTGCTCGCGAGCTGCGGCGCGGCGATCGGGAACAGCGCATTGATCAGCAGTTGCCCACCGACCGTAATGGCAGCGCCGACAAGGCCCGCCGAGAGGCCAAGGATCGGCGCAATGACCGGGGCGAGGAAAATGCCAGCCGCAACGACGGCAAGCCCCAGGACACTGCGCAGCAGGTCGCCGGCTCCCTGCCCTGCTATGGCGCGCACCAGCATGGATGTGCCCGGCTTGGGCCGGACGCATGCCCACCAAGCCTCCGGTACAATCTGACCATCGAGGTAGACGGCAACGCGGCTGCGAATATGTGTCGTCGCGATCGCGCGGCCGAGATCGACCAGCTCGGCGACGGTCAGGCCGGCAGGCAGCGTCTCAACCTGCCGGTCGAGCTTAAGCGGGTGCATCGCCAGCACGAGCGTAATGCCCTCGCCTGGTGGGATGATCTCGCCATACAGCGGGCCTTGGATCGGCAACGTCATGCAAATTCCCGGTGACGATAGAGGCCCGTCAGAACGGGCGTGTAGCGGTCAAGGCGCTCGATGACGGAAGACTTGCCGAGCGGCATGTGCAGCATCGCCCCGCGTGCGACGATGAGGCCGATATGCAGTTGGCCCGCAATACGCATGGTGACGCCATCGAACGGGCGCTCGCGGCCACGCTCGATCTCGGCCCAGTCGCCCAGCTCACCAGCGAAGATCCGTGCGACTTCAGCCTTGTCGATCGCTGTGGTGTAGTCGTCGGCATAGCTCGACAGGTTGATGCACGTGCCGGCGCGAAACGCCGCGATGAACAAGCCCCAGCAATCATAGCCGTCCGGCCCCCGGCCCCGGTCTTTCCAGGGCAGGCCAACAAAGGCGGAGAAATCCATCGATCAGAACAACCCGCCGAACCCAGAGGGCGTGAACGTGCCGGCCGGAAACGGCTCGGTGGCGAGGGCGTCCATCGTCAAATCGACCGTCACGGTGCCGGAGTCGTAGTCGGCATTGGTCAGGTTGAACGCCGGATAGCCGACCTCGACGGTATCGGGGTCGGAAGCAAGCACCAGCTCGGTGGTGACGCTCGCCGGCGTCGAGATCGAGCGCAGCAGCGGCACCGTGGTGCGCAGGATATTGTCGAGGGACAGCTTGATCGCCGGCGGCGTCGCATCACTGTCGTCAGGCATGACCAGATCAAGCGGGAGGAACTCATAGGTATCGCCGCGGCTGACAGTGCCATAGGTCAGGGGCTCATCCGACAAACGCGTTGTCGGGTCGCTGGAGAAGCGCAGCGGATCGACGAGCGTTTCGTGCGTGACGGTGAGCAGGAACACCCACACTTCGCCGGTCCGCTCGGCGTTGACCGAGGTGCGGGCGGTGAGCGAGACCGTGCGGCTCACGGCAGCACCTCAAGCCCCAACGTCACGTTCCATCTGTCGCCGCCGACATTGGCGCGGCTCGGCATCGTATCGCCGATCTGCACGAGCCAGGTGCCTGCGCCGTAAGGCGCTGGGAAGTTGAACGGCAGGCTGCCGCCGGCAATGTCGCTATCGACGAAACTATCGAAGATCGCGAGCTGGGCCGCGTTCATCCGCAGCGTGCCGCCGAGCGGGTCGACCACAGCACTCGACCGGCGACGGACTTTGCCGGGGCCGGTATCGGTCGGGGTCCGTAGGCGGCCATCGCCGGTCGCCTCTTGATTGCCATTGACGAGGAAGCGTTGCGGCAACGTGTCGGGCCAGGTGGGAACTGTCATGAGCCCCGCCTCGTGAGCTGCTGCCGGTTACCCATGCCGACGCGAAGGGCGCGGTTGATGGAGTTGCCCGGCTTGGCGATTTTGCTGGCGACAAGGTCGGTGATGACCGCCTCGAAGTCGATGCCGCCCGAGGCGTTCTGCCGTTTGCTGGTTTGCACGGATGCGCCCGACTGGTTGACCACATTGAAGTTGTTGACCACCTGGCCGCCGCCGCCCGCATAGACGCCCAGCTTGCCATCGGCGCCGCGCGTCAGCGGCATGATGGCCTCTGGGCCGGCCTCGCCCATCACGCCGCCCTTGGCGAAGCGGAACAGTGTCGGCCGATCGACAACGCTATTGCTGTAAGCGCTGAGGTCGGCCGAGGTGTAGACGGCACCCTTGGCATTCGTCCCCAGTCCGAAGCCGGACAGAAGGCTGCCGAGGATGCCGCCCGTGCCGCCGGAGGTGGTTGGTGCGCCGCCGAAGATGTTGCCGAGCGGTCCCGTGCCGAGGAGTGCCGCCTGCAACACGGCTGCCTCGAGGGCCTTGGTGATATCGCCGATGGCGTCGGTCACGGACTCACTGCCGTCAACCACGCTCTCGAAGGCGGATTCCGTGGTTTGCGCGAGAAATCCGGCGGCTTGGTTGGCTTCGTCGATCGCCTGCTTCTCGTCGTAGAACTGGCCGGCCTTGGCAGCGATCGCTTTCCCGGCCGCCGTGTCGATGGTCGTACCGGCCTTCGACAGCTCGTTGTTGATCTCCTGCTGGCGGTTAGTTTCGCCGAGGTTCTTGATCTGCAGGTCAAGCGACTTGTTGACGGCGTCGATCTTCTTTTCCGCCTGCGGATCGCTAATGCCGCCGCCGGTGCCGGTTTTGGGCGGCGTCGGTGCCGGGTGGTCCTTTTCGAAGGTCGCCATCGTCGACGCGAGAGCATCGCGCTGGGCCTGCAGCGCGCCGAGACGCGACGTGCCGTCGAGACCATTGCCGCCATAGATCATGCTCTGGATCGTGCCGGGCGTTTTCGCCTCGGCGATCAGCTTGTCGAGCGTTCCGAGCTGCTGCCGCATGTCATCGAGCGACAGTCCGGTGAAGGCGTCGACCGTCTGAGAAACCCAGCCGGCGATCGTCGCTAGGAGCGACGCGGTTGAGGTCAGCAGCGGGCCAAGTTTTACCAGGATGACGGTGAACTTGTTTTCGAGCGTCTCGCTGATGGCGGTGAACTGGTTGTTCAGCTCCGCGCCCTGGTCGACAACATCATCACCGATAATCTGCCCCATGGCCTTGAGCGAGGCCGTATTAGCGTCGATACCGTCCTTGCCCTGTTTGAGCACGCCGACAAGCTTGCTGCCGACTTCATTGCCGAAGGCGGCCGTCGCGATCGCCGCAGCCTTCGACACGTCCGTTTGGTTCTGGATGGCGTCGGCCACGAGCTTGACGCGCTCTTCCTGGGAGGTGGCCGTCTGGATTTGCTTAAGCAGTTCGGGATCGAGCGTCTTGAGCTGCGAATACATGCGGCCGATGCCATTGGCGGCATCACCCGAATTCTTGTTGAAGCCGGCGAGTGCCTGCGAGGTTTCGTCGAACTTGACGCCGACCAGTTCGGCCTGTCGTGCGACGCTCTGCAGAAATTCCGGATCGAGGCCGGCCGCTTCGGCTGCATCCTTGATGCTGGACAGCTTTTCGAGCGACGAGCGGACACCCTCAATCGCGCCTTCGATGCCGATGAAGGCCGCGACGCCGCCCAGCGAACTGAGCGCCATGGCCTTGAAGAAATCGGTGCCCTTTTCCTTGCTGGCATCGATCGCGCCGCTGAGGGCAAGGAGCGACGTCGACGCCGGCGTGCCGGCCGCCTCGATACGCTTAAGGGCCGCAGCACCATCCGACCCGAACTGCGCGAGCGCCGCCTTGGCAATGTCGGCGTCCTTGACCGAGAGACGGATGCCGACTTCCTTAGTCCTGTCGGTCATCCTCGGCTTGCTTTCTCTTTCGGTCATCGGCGAATGCCGACAGCAGCCCGGTCTCACAGGCGGCGAGCAGGTCTTCGGCGATTTCTGGTTCGATGCCGGCGGCGATCAGGCGGCGCTCGGCACCGCTGCTATCGACACCGGTGCAGCTGCCGAGCCCGGCATAGGTCAGGCGGATCGGCGGGGCACAGAAGGCTCCCCAGGCGGCGCGCCCATCGACAGTGAGGGGTGCGTGCTCGTTGTAAGGGCACTCGCGGGGATGCGTGGTGGCACAGGGCGTGCCGACCATTTCGCAACCATCGCAATACTTACGGCCGAAATTCTCGCTGAAGTGCCATTCAGCAAGGGCCGTTAGACGTTTCCCTCCGATTCCACTTCATTGAGCGGCCGGAAGTAGTTCTGCCGGAAGGCTTCGGAGATCGCGCCATCCTGAAACAGCACGGCGAGCAGCTTCTCGTCGAAGGCGAGCGGCGCGCCATCCTGATCGTTCACACCCCGCCAGTCCGACGCGGCCAGCTCAGCGACGCTGACGGTGAAGAGCGAGTTGTAGAGCGCGGTCGACTTTTCGAGGTCGCCGAGATCGGGCAGGCCGGATATCCGGCCGCCGACCTTGGTGACCGCTTCGCCACCCTCCTTGAGCGCGACAACGAGCGCCAAGGCTTGTGCCCTGCCGGTATAGGTGACGATCGCTGTGGGCGGGCTGCAGAACAGCGCCACACCATTGCCCAGCTCGATCCACTCCGGCTCGCGTTTGAGCTTGAGCCTGATCGCCATCAGTAGCTCTCGACGTCGTTGAGCAGCGTGATGCCCAGCATGTGACCGGCGCCTGCGTCGAAAGCGGCGCGCCAGTTGGTGGTGGCAGTGATGCCCCCAGGGCCGCTGATCGGCTTCTTGGCCAGCGCCAGAAAGACGCGCGGCAGACTGAACTTCAACACCCAGGTCGGCGCGCTGCGCAGGCTGAATGCGAACTCGACAACAGCGGGCGTCTTGGCGTCGACCAGATCGTCTACCGTGTGGTCCGTGCCGAAACGCAGGTCGAATGTACCGCTGAGCTGGCGCGCCCCTTCATCGGCGCCGTCGATCTCGCCATCCGGCCGGATGGTCGCGACAGGATCGAGGTTGTTGGTGAAGTTGATCTGCGCGCCGGTGACGTTGGCGAGCAGCACGCCGCCGATCTTGATGGACCCAGTGGCGTTGTCAAACGGCAGGTAGTCGTAGGTCAGCGGCGAGGCGTCTCGAGCCGTCGCCGGCGTATCCTTGGCGTTCGACTGCGCGGTCATCGGGATGGTGAGCTGAGCACGGCCGGTGCGCGACATCGGGAAGGAAAAGCCGCCTGCCTTGGCCCCTTTCGAGGTCCGCGCCTTGGGTGTCGTCAGCTTCGGATGGACGCGCTGCACGGTGTAGGAATTGAGATCGAGACCGGAGCGCCAGGCGTGAGTAAAGGTGCCGTCCCCGTTGTCGGTCGGATCGGCAGGCTCGGTGCCGAGCGCCACCGTGAGCCAGAGGCCAACAGCGCGCGAGCACATCGGCACAACCAGATTGCCGCTGGCATCGAAGGCACCCAGCGACGGGTCCGTATCGTCGGGCTGGCTGTTATTCCAGAGCGGATCATCCTCGAGGTCCTGGCTGCCGTCGAGTTCGTCCGACTTCATCAGCGGGCGCGTGTAGACGCCGCCTGCGGTGCCATCCGGCGCTGTGCCGTAAGTCGTTTCCTTGGCGATGAGCAGAATGGCATCGGCGCCTGTCGCGCGAGGCTTGGCCATGGCGATGTTCCTTGGTTTGCAGCCTCAACCGAGGCTTGAGGTTGACCAGTAGTCGAGTTCGATGGGCAGCTCTGCGCCCTTCATATCGGCGGCGCCCCAGAGCGCTTCCGGCGCATAATCGGCAGGCTGCACGCGGATATCGGTGACGAGCCCCCCGAGGCCGTCAGCCAGGGCCGCTGTCATTGCGGCGTCGGCGGCTTCAATCATCGCGTCGAGCGCGGCGTCCCGAGCGGCAGCATCATCGCCCTTGACCATCAGGATGAGGGCCGGCGTCATGGTGAATTCGTACGTCGGCGGATTGATGAAGGCGTCCGTCTGCCCACTCGTCCCGTCGATCAGGTTGGCGAAAGAATTTCCCGCCGCGTCGAAATCAGTGAGGGGAGCGTTGCGCGTCACCGCCGTACCGGCCAGCGAGCCGAACGCCGCATGGAGCGCCACGAGGATCTGTTCGCGCTTGGTGGCCAAAGCTCATTCACTCCACGCCGCGATGACATTGTTCAACAGATCATCCTCGGCCTTGGCGTAAGCGGACTGAGGATCGATACGCTTCGAAAGGCGTACCTGCGGCACGAGGAAGAACATCACGATGGTCTCCGTCGTGCCTTTCTTGATCGCGGCAGCGGTGCCCTTGCGAATGCCGCCACGCTTGCCGGTTCCGCGTCGCACCTGGTCAACGACCAGCAGCGAGGACTTCCCCTGCCGATAGACAAAACGGAGCTTGCCGAACCGGTCTTCAGGAAAGGTCGATGGCGTCAGGCGGCTGCCGCCCGGCCCTTTCGGGCAATCGGGCGACGGGATCGCCAGCCAGAAGCCTTTGGCGCTCTTGATGACTGTCGCCTGCTCGAAGGCTTCGATGATATGCGGGGCTTTCGAATAGACGACGGACGCGGCGCCGAGGCTGGTTTTGGGCAGCTTCGGAAACTCTTCAGATTGCCAGGTGTTGGCCAAGCGCTGGGAGCCGAACGCAGCGGTGATCTGAGCCCGAAGCGCCGCCTTAAGCGATATCGTGGTGACGTCGATGCCTCGGCTCACGGCCGAAGCACCGCGGGCCGTCTCTTCCTTCATGAACTCCGGCAGGTCGCCGAAGACGGTCGCCCGAAGCTGCAGTTTGGTGGGCATTTTTCTCCCCCACGCTCTGTTCCCGCGCGCCCTTCGGTCGCCGGGTCCAACCGCTTAGGGCCCCTTATGCCTTCACTAGGCTGATCGCCCATTCGAGCCGGCCGTCGCCCCAGGGTTTGCAGTCGACGACCCGGTAGCTGACGGCGCTCTCTTCGATGAGATCGCCTTTGGCGAGGCCGGGAAAGAGCGCGATAGGCCCATAGGCAACGTGCGTTCCGTTGCGGACAGGATGCCCGAAATAGTCCTGATCTTCGGTCGCGACCTCGACGCCGTAGATCGCATTGAGGATCGTCACCGGCTGGCCCCCGAGCACCGTATAGACCACATCCGAGAAGAGCTGCTCCCGGATGTCTTCAAGCGCCGCCGCGACCAATTCCTTGCGCATGGCTAGAGCCCGAAATCCGCCTTGGTGGCGGGACGGGCAGCTTCCCGCTTCAGCAGAAGGTCCGCGTCGGCAGCGGGCATACGCACCAGTTCGCTGGCATCGCCGTGCTCGGTATCAATGTTGAGCACGACGCTGCGCTGAGGGCCGACGATGGTCACCTCGTCATCCGGCCGCACAGCTTCTTCATCATCGGCATCTGACTGGCCGCCGTCCGGCTCGCGCGTGGCGTCATTGTCCCCTGCGTCGCTCTCGATCGGTGCCCCGTCCAGCGCACCCGCCTCCGTATTCGCCACTTCATCTTCCGCGACGCCTTCCGCTGGCTCTTCTGCCCCAGTGGACGACTGTTGGGCCTGGGACTGTTCGAGCGGCGTCTTGCGGGCGTTGCCCTTGCCGCGCGGGGTCGATGTCGGGGTGGTGACCATGTCGTGTTCCTTTCGGAGAGTTGCCGTTGCATCCAGGCGCCACCACGGCGGCCAGGTGGAAAGGCAACGGCCCGGCTGTTGAATGCCGGGCCGCTGTTGAGGGGGTCAGTTCGAGGTGTGGATTTCGACCAGCAGTTCGGGCCGCTTGACGATTGGCAGCGGGTTGGACTGGCTTTTCAGCTCGATACCCTCGCCGTGCTTCAGGATTTCGGGCGAAATATAGATGTTTTCGCCCGGCGTATTGACGAAGCGGATATCGTCGGCAGGCGCGAAGAACGTCTCGAACGCGTTCTGGGTCCCGGTCGGATAGGCGTGGCCATAGTTGGCCGCAATGAACGGCGCACTCGTCGCCACGCCGGCGGCCTTGACCGGCGCCGAGCCGCGATACTCGGTCCACATGATGTTCTGGAACTCGAACGAACGGCCCCAGCTCTGACCCAGCTCCGTCCGGCGCATCTTCGCCAGTTCGGCAACGCCAAGCTGGTTGCTGGTCCAGTATTTCGCAACATTGGGATGCTGAATCAGCTTGTTGAAGAAGCCGCCGTCGACCAGCACTTCGACGCCGGTCATCGTCTCGCCCTTCAGATTGTCGGCGATCGAGTGAAAGACCTCATCGCACTTGGCAATGACGTCGGTATCATCCGTGCCGAGCAGGAAGTCGACCGTCACCTTGTTGAAGCCGAAGACGTCGTAGAGGTCGTAAAGGGTCGTGCCGTCACCGTCGAGGATCAGGCCCTTGAGCGCGCCCATCCGCAGATATTCGAGGGTGATATCGTGGTTGCGCCGGATGTTGAGCAGGCGTTTCGCCAGCTCGTCTTCGACCGTCGCCGGGCGCTTGGTGCGCGCGATGACGATCATCATGTTCTGGATGTCCTGCGGTGTGATGAGATCGAGCGAGGGGAAGTGCGGCACGCTGAGGAAAATGCTGGTGCCCGTCTCGCGCTGACCGACCGTGCCGGGGGCGCCGCGTTCCTTGGCGGGCAGCACGCGCAACACGCCATCTTCGATACGGATTTCGACGGTGGTCGAAACGACGGGTGTACCGTCACCGAACAGGCCCATGGCGCGAAGCAGGCCATAGGAATTGGGAATGCGATTGATCTGCTCGGTGAGATCGGTCGCGGTATAGGGGAATACGAAATCTTCGGGGTCCATGGACCGCCTCCAGAATGGGTTTCAACGGGGATGCGATTTGGCGGCAAGCTGCAAATTTGCAGCTTGCCAAGGAACTGGGGCGCTTAGCTGGGGCGGGCGATAATCCCCTTCGCGGCCAGGGCGGCGAGCGCAGCCGCCTTCTGGGGGTCGGTCACGCCATCCGGCCATTCGATGCCATCGAGCGCGATGATCGCCGGGCCGCGGGACAGCGCGAGAATGGTGCTATCCGTGCCGTCCGCCGCGATGCCCTTGGCGAGCGCGATGCTGTCGACAAGCGCACTGCCGTCGAGGGCGGTCGGGTCCCAGGCCTTGGCCTTGGCGCCGACCGGCACGGTGACGAAGAACGCGTCGCCGGCGACGAAGTCGGCCGCACCATCGGCGATCGTGAATTTCAGCGCACCGGTAAAGGCGACCGCCACGACCGCAGTGCCGATGGCGACGCCGTTGGGATCGAACACCTCGAAGGTACCGGCATTCGCCGCAGGTTCGATGCAGACGACCTCGTAGACGCCCGGCAGCGTACCGGCGGCGATCGCAGGATTGGCGAGGGTAAAGACGCCGTTGCCGGTGTTGCCGGCCTTGGCGGCAACCGACACGGCGGTTGTGGTCGAGAGCCCAAGAATGGTGCCGAGCTCGATGATGCGTTCGGCGCCGCTGCCCGCCAGCAGGGTCAGCTGCTCGCGGTTGAAGTCGGGGAAGAGTTCGTATTTGAGAAGAGCGGTCTGAAGCTTGGGCTTGCCGACCGAAAAGGACCTGGTGAGCATTGACGCTCTCCTTCAGCTGGGTTGCGAGGGGGGGTACAAAAAAACCGCCCGGCGAGTGACCGGGCGGCTGGACTGGCGGACAGGAATGTCGGCGGAGGTTATGCGCGCTTCTTGGTAACCAGCCGATCGACGGCGGCGCCGAGACCGGCCCCGCGAGCGAGACCTGCGCCGGCATCGTTACCGGGATTGCGGTCGCGATTGGCCATGGCATCAGCCAAGGGGCGCGACTTCGGCGCGGAGGCGAGCATGTCCTTGGCCTCGCCATAGGTCAGCTTGCCATCGGCGACCTTGCGGGCGAGGCGATTGGCGAGGTCCGTGCGGCCCTTGGCCTCTTTGGCGTTCAGCAGCTTAAAGCCGGCGTCGGCGCCGGTCGCTTTCGCCTCGGGCTCGCCGTCGCCATCCTCGTCGTCGTCATCGTCGTCGGCGGGCTTCTGCTTGCCGTCGCCATCGGTCTCATCATTCTCGTCGTCGTCTTCACTGTCGTCGGCGGCAGCCTGGACCGGAACGCCCATGGCTTTGAGTTCGGCGAGAGCGGCGGTATCACCCTTGGCGGCCTTGGCACGCAGGGCGGCGATCTGTTCGGCGATCGACATCTCTATCTCCGTGGTTGTGGCGCGCGCATTGTTTGGTGACCCTGACCCGGCCGGCGACGCGCCTGTGGAGCTGGTCAGGGATTTCTGCAGGGCGGCAAAGGCAGCCTGCTCGGTGGCGATTTCATCGACCAGGCCGAGCGCGAGGCCCGACTGCTTCGGATCATCGTGCTGGGCGAGGAACCACTGGCCCTCAAGCCCTGCGATGGTGGCCGTCGAGAGCGCGCGGCCGGCATTTACCACACCAGCGAAGCGGCGGCCGATCTGGTCGACGGTCGACTGCAGCTTGGCGCGCGCATCGTCCGAAAGCGGCTTCCAGTCGTGGCCATCGGTCTTGCGGGCGCCGTTCTGGATCGCCTCGATCTTAACGCCATGCTCGGCGAGCCAGCCGGAGGCATCGACGTGGAGGACGTAGACGCCGATGGAGCCGACATCGCTTTCGGAAGCGGCAAGGATCCTGTCAGAGGCAGCGGCGAGCGCATAGGCGGCCGAGCATGCGGCGCGGACCGATGCCCAGACCGGCTTGCCTGCGGACTTGCCATTGCCGGCGGCAATGTCGGCGGCGAGATCGAAGCAGCCATCGACCAAACCACCGGGCGAATTGATGCGCAGAAACAGCGCGTGAACGCGATCATCGGCGCGGGCAAGTGCAACGGCTGCGCCGATCTGGGTGTAGCCGCCATACCAGGCGTCGGTCCACCAGTCGTAATAGCCATCGGGCGTCAGGACACCGCAGATATCGATGACGGCGACGCCGTCGACGATGGCGTAGCCGTCCGCCCATTCGATCGTGCCAGCCCACGGAACTGAGGCCGTGGCGAGCCGCGACCGGTCAACCTGCCGATCGGCGTCGTCGTCATCGCCAGTCTCGGCGCGCGGCCGATGCGTCAGGGCCGAAAAGGCACGCGTCAGCAGGTTGCCGCCGCCCGAACGGCGCTCCTCGAACGCACGGTCGATCATGGCCTCCGCGACGCTCCGCTCGAGCATCAGTACACGGCCAGGCGTTCTCAGGATGAGATCAAGATCAGGCATGACATTTGGTCCATGACTTGGCGCACGACGTCGTGGCCGTGGCGCGGTTCACAAGGGTGGCCTATCTAGGAACGGTCGAGAGTTGGGGGCCCACAATGCCGAGTTTGCATATCTGGTCCGGCATCGCTGGCATTCTCGGCGTCGTAGCGCTGATATGGGAACAATGGGCAGCGCTGAAGGAGCAAGAAGATCAGGCCAAGCTCCTAAGCGGCATGATCATAAAGTTAGGGTGGGCGAGCCTTGCGAGGTGGTCTGACGCGATCGCCGCGACCGAAGAGAAGAGCAAGACCGAGGCAGAGCTACTCGATTTTCAGAACCGCGCGAACGCCAGCCGTTTCTGGCACATCGCAAGAGCAACGTTCGCCGTCATCGCGCTGGCTGCAAGCGTTGGCTTGTCGTGGTTTGACCACACCTAGCTCTCAGCGCCAGTTCTACCCTGTTCGCCACCCGGCTGCTGCTGGGCGTCGGTCGGGGCGACGATCTTGGTATCGGTGACGACGCCCGGAATGCCGGCGGCTTCCATGGCGGCACGTTCACGGGCGAGCTGCGCGATGATCTCTTCCCAATCCTGACCCTGCTCGGCGGCTTCGCGCTCGAGCGTCGAAATGCGGCCATCGATCCGCAGTGAGGAAGCCTGCGCTTCCTTGACCGGATCTATGAAGCCGCGCGCCGGACCAATCCAGTCGGCGTTAAGCCAGGCGGCTGGCGCATCATAAAAGTCGGCGCAACCCTTGGGCACCTCGACCGTGCCGGCGTCGAGGGCATCCTCGAGCCATGCCGCGAAGACCGGGACGGCAAAACCCCAGATCAGGATGGCGCGGAGGCGCATCACCCCGCGCCAGACCTCATTGAGCGCGGCGCGTGCCGACGAATAGTTGGTCTTCGACCAATCCATCGACAACTGCTCGTAGGAAATGCCGAGGGAGGCGGCGAAGGCCTGCAAAAACGACGTCTGGAACGCCGGGTAGCCTGCCGTCTGGCGCGGCGTGGTGTTGAGGTCGAGCCGGTCCGACGGAAAAAGCGTCAGAAAGCGCGCATCGTCCATGACATTGCGCTTGCCGTAGAACTCAGCGCGCGACGTGTTGAATTCGCCCCAGTCGACGTCGCTAGGAGCGTCGCTGCCGAGGCGGTCGGCGGCGTATTCGGCCCCCATCTGGGTATAAATCGCCCCGACGATCGTGGCGTTGATCGCTGCGGTGCGCACCTCTGATTCCGAGTAGCGCGACAGCATGCGAAGCTTGGTCAGCGACGCGACGAAGTCGGAAATGCCACGCGACTGACCCGGCCGATGCTTGTCATAGACGTGAACGACCTTCGGCCGCTCCCAGGCGCCTATGGCATCCCAGCGAGGGATGTAATCCCACTGAAAGGACGATGTTTTCATGCTGAAAACGTCAGCGGGATGACCGCGGCGGATGTGATAGCCGATCGGCGCGTTGTTCTGGTCCTTTTCGACCCCGCCACGCAGGGTATCGCTGTCCGGCATGCCCATCGGATTGCTCAGGCGGTCCGGATCGATGATCTGGACGGCCGTGCGATAGTCCCAGCCGGATCGATCGATCCAGCGAAGCACGCCAAGGCCCTCGCCGATGCCGACAAACTCGCGGGTGATGAGCCCGGCGAGCCCGGCAAACGGCAACTGCCGCTCAGCATCGCAACGGAAGATCGGGTCTTCGGCCCAATCGAACCATTTCGACTGGATTTGCCGGCCGAGCGTGTGCGCCGCGGCAGGCGAAATGCCTAAGCCCACCGGATCGGGCTTGGCGTTGAGCCGGAGCGAGCCGCCGACCAGCATATCGACCTTGCGATCGACGCCGGATTTGGCCCAGCCTTCGTTGCGGATGACGTCACGGATGCGTGCGATCGAAACCGGACGGTCACGGAGCCACTCGGCATCGGCGGACTGGATGGGCGGCATCCAGCCCTGCAGGGACGGATGACCAAGATCGGCCGCATTGTAGCTGGTGCGGCGGATTCCGCCTTCGGCAACGGGCCGCGCCGTACGACCCGTCGCGTCGCCGGCGGCAACACGCACGCGAGGCTTTAAAGCGCTCAAATCCGTCTCCCAAAGCCGATACGGATCGGTCCATTGCCGGTCGGCAGGCCGGTCAACCTCGACCGCAGCACCTCAAGCCGGGCGATTTCGGCGTCGATGTCGGAGAGGGTCGCCATTTCCTTCTGCACGGACCCGCTCTGGTACTGAGTCCGCACGACCACGCCGCCCGTCAGTCGCGCCATTTTGGCCGAGCGCAGGCTCTCAATCGCCGAGTTGATCTCGTCGAGGGTCATTTCGGACTCCGATGGTAAGATACCAAGCGCGGTGCGATAGTTAGGTGCTGGGCTCCAGGAGGAGCGAGACGTCCAACTAGCGGAGCTTGGGAGAACTACTTTGACTGATAATGTTCTAGTCGCGATTTACGAAACGAAACGGCAAAACTTGCTAACGGCGTTCATCCAAAACCCGGATCGTTTCGACCCGGCGCTGGCCTATGCCTATGAAAAGCGCCTTGCGCCAATTTTTCATGAAGACATCGCGCGAGAAACCTATGGGTCCGACCCATTCGCCGACATCTACGCGGTAAAGGCAGACTTCATGGATGAGGTGCTGACGTACATTGACGATCGAGCGCTCGCTAAGGACTTCGACGCAATCCAATTTTACAATTTGGAGGCGAAGTTTGGCGGGCATCACTCCAATCGTGTCGAACTGCTGCACACGATCGAGTATGCAAGGATTGCCCGCCGCTTTAGCGACGAAGTTTACACCGCGATCGAAAGCAATGCTCCAATTGAAGCAAATAGTATCGACGCCACTTTCGAGCCAAAGGACGTATATTTCGGCTGACTGTCCAAACGCGCGCTAGCGATTGAGGCGAGCGAGGGCGTCGAGCCCGTCGTCTCGCCTGCTGGCGCGCAACGGCTTGGCCGGGGGCGCATCCGCTTCGTCGGCGAGCGTTTCAGCGGCGGGCAGCGCCGTGGCGATCTCGCCAGCGGGCCCGCCAAAAATATCGGTCTGGATATCGCGCGTCATTTCCGACAGTTCGCGGGCGCGATCTTCCCACTGCTTCTCGGTCCACGACCAGAGATTGGCATAATAGGTCAGCGCCCAACCGTAGATGTTGCAGTCGAGCCAGTGGTTCGGCCCCTTGCGTTGCCAAACGCGCTTGATCTCGCCCTTCTCTTCGACGGTGGCGACAAACTCGGAAACGAGGTGCCGGAAATATTCCTCCTCGGTATCGCCGGGGAACTGCTGGTAGCCGGTGGGCAGGCCCCCGTCGCCCTCCTTGGGCAGGCGCGCGAGGAAGTTCATCAGCGCCGCCTTGAGGCCGTAGGTACCCACCAGCCAAACCTTCATGCCGTGGCGGCGCGCCTTGCCGGCCGAAGTGCCGTGTTTCCTGACCTCAGGTGTCTCAGCACGGCCGATCGGGAGCTTGCTCCAGCCCTCGATACCCTTGAAGGCAAGCGCGTTGTGGCGGCGCTTGACCCAGCTATAGACCGCCTCCGCGTTGTAGCCGCTGTCGACGCCGATCAGGTCTGGCGCAATGCGGATGCCGCCGAAGCTGACACCCCGATCCGCAATGAGATCGAGCTTGGGCCACGCCCCTTCGAAGGCGACGTCGGTCGATCCGGCGAGGAACCCGTGATCGATATGCCACGTGCGTTTCCCCGGCCCCCAGCCGAGGATCGCCCAGTAAAGCCCATCCGCCTGCACGTCTGCGGTCAGCGTGGTGTAGAGCACACCGGCGGGCATCGTGCCGCGCGACCATTCGCTATCCTTGCGGGCAGCCAGCAATTCCCATCCCGGCCCCTCGCCCTTCGGTTCGTAGCCACGGCCGAGGTCGCTGTTCTGGAAAGGCTGCAGCTTCTCCGGGTCATCGCCAGCGTCTTTTTCGCGCTGCGCCAGGTTGTCCCAGCGCTCGAAGATGTTGAACTCACCGGTAATGGCGTAGCTCTTGATGAAGCGACCGGTATGGCGGTGTCGCCAGGCGTCGATATCGCCTCTCGCGATCGTCTTTGGCGGGACCTCGCCATCGGCGTCCGGCGCAGTCGGTATCCAGCAAGCGCCCGAGGCAACCGAGATCATGTCGGCCTTATCGCCCTCGTAATGCACCATGCCGCAACTCGGGCAGATGAGGTGGCACCGGAACGGCGCGGCGTCGTTTTTCTGAATGTCTTCCCAGACGAAATCGGTGAGGTCGCCACAGCGCTTGCATGCCATGTAGTAGCGGCGCTTATCGCCGAGCTCGTAGTCGGCGTCGATGTCAGCGCCCTTCAGCTTCGGCGAGGATACGTCGAGCACCTTGGCGAGGCCGAAGACACGGAACGTCTTAAGGCGCGCGTCGCTCAGATCCTTCGGGTCGCCTTCGCCATCGGCATTGTCTGTCCAGGCGGAGCGATCATCCCGAACCATGTAGCGGATCGAGTGTTGGCGGAGCGTGGCCGCCGAGTTGGCGCCGGACAAGAGCAGGAAACCACCGGCGAAACGGACGCGCTTAGTTGTCGAGCCTTCGCCCGACCGCGACCGCTTCGGGGCCACAGTGCCACCACGCGCCGGCGACAATACCGGGGTGGCGTTGATCGTCGGCTCGAGCTTCTCCTGGTACCAGTCGATCGCCGCCTGGACGGTTGGGCCGACATACATCGTCGGACCCGGTGCCCGGTGCATGATGAAGCCCAGCCAGTTTTCCCCGACCGCCGAACCGCCCGACTGCGACGGCTTGATGATGACGACGCGCTCGCACGGATCATCCGGCGAGAGCGCATCCATCGGCTCGATCAGATACGGCCCCACGTCGTTGCGCCAGGGGCCAGGCACAGCGCCGATCTCCGGCACAATGCGAAACGCCTCGGCCCAATTCGAGACTTTCTCCTGCGGATCGGGCCGGATGCCGTTGGCAGCGCCACGATAGACGACACGGCCATTACCGCGGATGCGACGATCGCTGTCAGTGCGGGTCGCCAGCGTCGAGGTCGTCGCCATCATCATCCAGGTGGTCAAGCTCGCCGGCGAGCTGGTCAAGCATGCGCCGCATTTCGTCGGTCAGGATCGCGCGGACGGCGCGGGCATCAGGTGCCACCGTGACCTTTTCCGCGACGGTGGCGGGGAAGGCGAGGAGGCGGTCCCGCACGCGGCGGAAGGCGGTCATGGTGCGTCGTTCGACGTCGTCCTTGTCGGCAAGACGGTCGAGGCGCTCGTCGAGGTCGAGGCGGGCATTCTCGGCCTGGTAGGCTTCACGCTCGGCACGGGACCGGTGGTAGTTGGCTTTGCCCTGAGGCGCGCTACGATCAGTCGCCTCGCCAGCGTCATCCTCGTCATCGCCGAGATCGAGGTGATCGGCGACCGGGGCTGGGGCTCGGTTGTTGCGCAGATCCTGCGCCGGGTCCGTCTCCTCAGCGATCGCCCGGTTGAGTGCGACAATGTTTACCAGCACCGTGCCGCGCGGGCCGGGCTTCGTCGACAACCGGCCGGCCGCCACCAGCCTGGTCACCCGCTTGTGGATCGCCTGCTTCGAAATCGGCGGTTGCTGGCGCTGCGCCGCCTCGGACAGCGAGACCCAGACGAGGCTCTCCGTCAACTGGCCGTCAACCGCCGCGAGCACGTCCGTCAACCCCGTCAACCCTGTGCGAAAATGGCCAAACTACAAAGCACATGCGCTTTGACGTCCCGCATACGTTTTGAGGACTGGGAAGGACCCGTTGACCCATGGCGGGGTGGTGCAACATGCAAATTTGCAGGTTGGCGGCGGGCAGCACGTGCACGGACCATCGGCCCAAATGCGAAGCGCGCCACCGTTGCCGGCAGCGCGCCTCGTGATTCCCAATTCGTTGTCCCAAGTACTGTCAAATTTTTTCTCCAACCGCAAGGCCCATCATCATCAGGCTGCGGTTGCATCCATATCATCGGCGACATGACCGACATCCCACGGGCTATCCGGTGCGGCTGGCCCGACAGCGTTGTATGTCGTCATCTTCTGGTTGATGAGGTTGCGCAGTTCGATGAGCGCCGTATGCCACGCCGACCATTCGATCATCATCAGGTCGAGCGTCTCAGGTTGGTGACCAACCCATTCCCATTCGAAGCCAAGCAGGCCGCGACGGCGCGTCTGGTCGGCGAAACGCTTGACCGCGATCGAGCGTCCGGCCTTGTTCTTGCGCACCAGTTGCCATCGTCCGCTCCCATCCTTGCCCCAATCCGGCTGAATGCCCGCTCGACCATAGACGGCAACGAGATCGGCAGCCTTGGCTACACGGCTATCGCGCCTCATCGAGTTCAACGCCTCAACGATGATCATCGCATCGGCGTGCGGCAATTGTTGCGATGCACCCATGCCGCCGAACCCGCCGCCATCGATCCGCGTGCCTAGCGCCTGCCAACCGCCGCCACTCGAAACAGCCCCAGCGCTGTCGTCATAGCCGAGCCCCTGCTTTTCCAAGGCCCAGTTCACGAGCCACTCGATATCTCGCTGCTCCCTTGCCGCTGCTGGCTTGCGTTCTAGCTGGCTCATTTTTTCCTCTATTTAGATCAGGTGATAGTCGGGTGATGGTTTGGTGATGGTTAGGTGAGGGTCAAAGTCAGGTGCGGCTAAGGGAAAAGCGGGTGGTGATAGTTTATGCCGCGCATCGCACATTGGCCGCAGTCATCATCGGTCGCCACCCCGTTCCCCACATGACGTCAGTCGCGCGCGCGAAACCCGCACCACCCGCACCCCTACGTTGTTTTTACTCAGCATTTCGCCTGTCAACTCTCACCCAAACCCGCTACTGACCCGCACCTTTGGGTGCGGGTTTTGGCCACGAAACCACTACTCATCAGGGGGTGCGGGACCACGATAGGAAGGCGGCTGGTCATCATCGGGAACGTCGTGAAGCTCGATATCTATGAATATCTTCACGCCATGGAGGCTGCGCTTGCGCTTCTCCATCGGCATGCCCTCGACGGGCACGCGCTTGATCTTGAGCCCGAACGACGTCTCGGACGGCATCGGATCGATACCGTTCGCCGCGCACCAGCTCTTAAAACCCTGATAGAGCCGCCGTGAGGTCACGAAGTGCCCGTCGACGGCCGAAGGGCGCACACAGTCATCGACATAGGCACCGACCGCGTCACGATCGCGCCTGACGCTCTCGGTGAAGGCTCGCATCTTGTCGGTGACGAACGGCTGCAGACCGTGCGCCAGATACTTTTCGATGCCCTCGACGATCCAGTTGAGGATCCCTTCACGCTCGGCCACGTACATGGCCAGCACCTGGTCAAACGGCCGCTTTTCGGCGTCAGGCACCTTCTCTTCCCAATGGACGATGAGCGTGCGCCGCCAGATGCCGGTATCAGCACCTTTGATGTTCGGCTCGGCGTTCGAGATCATGATCGCCGTGAATTTCGGCGCCATGTCGAACAGGCCTTTGTTGAGGTGGCGGACGGGCATATCGGAGCCGGAAGTCACCATCTTGATCAGCTCTTCCTTGAGCGGTTCGGCGCGCGGTACCTCTTCGATCGTCAGGTAGCGCACGCCGGGCAAACGCGCCCAGTCGGGGCTTGGCTTGTCGCCAGATGGCGTGTTCTGCCCCGAGATCGAGGAGTACATCATCGGCTTGGCATAGATGCCGAAGACCTTGCCGATCGTCTGGGTGAACATGGATTTCCAGTTCTGCCCGTCGCCGTAAAAGAAGGCATAGACCTGCTCGCCAGTGACACCGAGCGCGCAGTAGCCGATGAACACCTGCAGAAACTCGCGCGTGTCGGTTTCGGGCATGAAGCGCTTAAGGTCGCGCAGGAAATTCGGCGCGGTCGCCTTCGGAACATACCTGGCGGCCGTCACCTTGGTGATGAGGTCAGCAGGGTCGTGCGGATCGAGCCGCCGTGTCACGATATAGCGTGCCGCATCGGGATCGGGACAATCCGGATCAGGCTGACGCGCAAAGCGCAACGTGCCCGACATCGTGTTGAGCGCGAAATCGTCGGAATCCATGATCCGCGGCAGTTCAGAGCGGTGCGGCTCCGCCTGGTCGATCATCGCTTTGGTGCGTGCGCGGTCGCCTGTCTTGATGCCGAACTGAAAGCGGCCAGCGCGCCGGCTAGCGACGGCCTTGGCGATTGCCTCACCCCGCTTGATGGCGTCTTTTACCTCGACCTCAACCGAGGTCGCCACGCCTTCGATCACGCGCACGATCTCAGCAACAACCGGCCGTTTCCGAGCGTCGGGAAAAAGCTCCTTGAGCTTCAGGGCCTCGGCGATCGCCAGCAGCTCGTCAGGGTCGGCCTCGATCAGCGCTGCCTCGCGCTTGATAAGCGGGCTCACGAGTTGGGCGAACCGCTCGACGGCATACTGACCAGTCTCGACGTCCCAATGCGTACCGGTCCAGCCGTGCCAGCCCGCCTCCTGCACGTTGAGCACGCGATCGCCGAACCAGTCGAGTAGCCGGTTGGCATTGCCGACATCGTTCTCATCGTAGCGGGCGCAACCCTCGAGAATCTTCCACTGCGCAGGCGTGAGCTTTTCTAGATCGGGAATGCCGTCGTCGGGCCGGACCTCATCGCTCCCATGGGGTGGCAGGGTTTCGCTTTCGGCAGCTTTACGCCGGCGGCGTGGCTTGGCACCGGTAACCTTGGATGGATCGAATGGCACGTCCTCCACCGCCGTGGCCTTGGCCATGGCGTCGCGCACCCCCCTGCTGCCCCTGTTCATGCGTCTGTCGTTTCCTTGTCGTCCGCCACGGCCGCCGCTTCGGCCATGGCGATAGAATTCAAATCGGTGTCGGGCCCGGCCGGCGGCACCATCTTGATCGACAGCGGCGGCAATTCCGGCTGCTCGGCGCGCTGCATGGCGCGATAGCGCTGCGCCCTCCGCAACCCGCGCGTCACCTTCTCGATTGTGTGCTTTTCAGCCTCATCACCGTCGCAGAGATAGACCAGCTCCTCGCACCAGTCGGGCGGCAGGAAGCAGTCGAGGTCATCCATGTCAGGCTGGTCATGCACGAGACCGCCTGTCGGCCCTCGCAGGGCCTTGCCGGCCATGTTGCCGAGGTCGACGCCAGCCCAATACGCGGTGCCATGATCGAAGGCGTGCACGAGCGCGGTGAGCGTCGTCTCGATGCCCTCGCCCATGACGATGCGGCGCGCATCATCGGGCGTGTAGAGCCTGATGGCGCCACCCTTCTTGCTGCCTCTGACTTTCTTGGATGGGTATTCCTTGCCATCCTCGGCAGGCGGCAGCACCAGCTTGCCCTTGGGCTGTCGGAGGTCGATCCACGTCTGATGAACGGCGCCAAACGCGTCGTATGGCGTCGCAAAAGGCCCGTCGCTATCCGGCCGTCGCACAGCCGCGATCATCGCCGGGCCTCGGTGCAACTCCACCCATCGATTGCCGACCTTCTCGACATAAGGATGCTCGGGGATAACGAAGAGGCGCACCGACTTGAGGATCAGCGCATTGCCCCAGCGATCGGCCGGCATGCCGCGCAGCGCCAGGTATTGACCGACGGGACTATTCCACCACCAGTCGCTAGCGCCGGCTCTGCAGAGAATGTCCCATCCCGCTCGCCGAGCTTCCTCGCGTTTGCGATCAGCGATCTCATCCTGCTGGCGCTGATGTTCTTCGTTCTTGAGGCGCGTTTCCTCCGCCTCGACCGGATCGATGGGCGCCGCCGCACTCTGACCGGTGATCCGTTCGAGGGCAGCAACGAAGGCCAATCCCTCGACATGCTGCACGAGGAAAATGACGTCGCCGCCGACGCCGCAAACCCGGCAATTCCATGTGCCGGTCGTCATGTTTATGCCGAAGCGATCGCGGCCACCGCACCCCGCCTTTGGACACGGCCCGATCAGTTCGTTACCTACCTGCCGAAGCGGCCAGCCGCGCTCTTTCGCCCACTGCACAGTAGAGGTCAGCAGGGCCTTGTTCTTGAGCGCCTCAACTTCCGGCGACAGGTTCATCGGACAACCCCGTGAACGATCAGCGATTGGATTGCACGAAGGCACTCGGCCTTTTGCTGCCAGAAGGTGCGTGTCGCGGCACTATGTTGTGCAATCGAGAGCGTTTCCGGCCGTATCGGGTTACCCAGGTAGGTAAAGCGTTTCGCAGCCGTCTCGCAGCTGACGGCTTCCTTCTCGAGGAACTCGATGGCCTGCGACGGTGTCATGAACACCCCGTCGTCTGGCCGCATTCCTCGCAGACGAGGCAAGAGCCATTTCGCTTGACGCGGATGGATTCACAGACTGTGCACGTGTCGCCGGTGTAGCCCGACTGGATTGCTTCTTTGCGGCCAAGCTTGGGAGCACCTATCTCGCCGCGGATAAGGGTCGGAGGCGCAGGATCGGCAACAACGACCGTCTGTGGCGCTTCGATAAGCGCGCCTGCATTCCAAGCGGCTAGGACGATGTCGCCGCCGGCGATGCCGCGCCGCTGCATGAAGCCGAGGATCGCATTGCAGGCGGCGATCGATCCGTCTTCAAAGCCATTGTCATAGGCGCGTCGCGCCATTTGTACATCGTCGGTGGACGTGACCTCTACCATCAGGTCGCCTCCTCGATCGCGAGCAAGACCGCATGGCCGAGCTTGATCGGGTTGACCTCTTCCTTGCCCATCCCCTGCCAAGCTGCGAAGGCGCCGGCGGCATCGGCCAGCGCTACCGAGGCGGCGAACTGGGTGATTATGTAGGCTTGGCCAGGCGTGTCAGCTAACTGCACTACGGACTTGATGGCCTCGCTGACGCGGTTACCAACAAGGCTAGTTAGATCGCGATCGACTTGCTCATAGGCCAGCTTCGGCATCACGCTCTCTCCCCATCCTCGACGCCCATCAGGTCGAACAGGGTCGGCATCGAGACTTCCTGTTCGGTCGCGACGCAGTATTTGACGCCATCGGCGAAATAGCCGGGGTTGAGTTCTGCTGCCCGGCCGCGACGGCCGGCCTTCATCGCCCGCACCGGCACCGTGAACAGCCCGCCGAACGGATCGAAGATCAGGTCGCCCTTGTTGGAAAACCGCTCGATCAGCCGGTCGACAATGTCGAACTGCAATGGGCAGACGTGCTTTTCGAGGTTCTGCTGCGCCTGGTCGCCGTTGAGCGTCAGCATGCGGTTGACGTCGTGCCAGAGATCGTCGCGGTTGCTGCCCGGCGCGAGCGCCATGAAGGTCTTGGGCAGCGCGCCACGCTCGGAAAGCGCATCGCCAACCGCGACATGCGTCTTGAAATCGTAGACCTGCCGCATCGTCTGCTCGGTAAAGAGCCGGCTGAGCACCTCGGGCCGCAGTTGCGCCAACTCGTCGACCGACAGGTGGCGATCGCCTGACGAGCGCCAGAACGAATGCGCGTCCACCTGCCAGCGGGCCAGCGAATATTCGGATGGCAGCTTCTCGACCCGATCGTCGGCATAGGACTTGCCGCGATCGGTCGGAAGCTTCCGCATCAGCAGCACATACTCAGGGCTGCCGACACCCATCTTGCTGCCGTCCTTGAGCATTTCGGTGTAGCCGAGGCGGTAGGTCTGGTTGTTCTCCCGGACCACGTCCGTCTGCACCTGGATCATGCCCATGAAGGCGAAGCCGTGTGACTGGTAGTGGAACAGCGTCTTGGCGTGGAACGGGTTGACGGTCGGCGTGCCCATGCCGGTAACCGAGCCGAATAGGATGCGATCCTTGACGTGGATGCAGGCCAACCGGCCGGGCTTGAGGATCCGGTAGAGTTCAGGCGTCAGGTAGTCCATCTGGGCGAAGAAGTGCTCATCGCCATCGGTGTGCCCAAAGTCGTTATAGCTCGGCGTATACTCGTAGTGGTTCGAGAACGGGATCGAGGTGACGATCTCGTCGATGCTGTCGCTCTCGATGAGCTTGGCTTCCTCGACGCAATCGTTGTTGGCGACCAGCCAACCGGCCCCGCTCGCCTCGACGCGCGCCGTACCGATCGACCGGGTCAGCACGTCCGACATGCTCAGCGTGGCCAACCCGTGTTCGCGGATAATCTCTGCCATGGTCTCCACCATCTGGTTGTGCTGCGCCCACTTGTCCTGCAGCGTGCGCAAAACCTCGCGCTCGGTCTCGGCATGGATGATGTGGATTTCGACCGGAAAGCCCTGCAGGAACCGCTGGATGCGATGCACCGCCTGGATGAAGTCGTTGAACTTGAAGCCGATGCCGAGAAATATCGCCTTGTGGCAATGACGCTGGAAGTTGCAGCCGCTGCCGGCGATCACCGGCTTGGCGGCGAGCAGCCGGAATTTTCCATCCGAGAAATCGACGATCGCCTGTTCGCGCGCCTCGAGGTCCTGCGAGCCGTAGACCGAGACGACGCCGGGCACAGCGCGCTCGATCGCGCGGCGCTCGTCCTCGAGATCGTGCCAGAGCAGAAAGTGATCCGCAGGCGCGCCGTCGAGGATCGCCGTCATCGCCTCAATGCGGGCCGGAAGCGTATCGCGCTTTTCCTTGGCAGCATCCTTGAGGCCGATCGCGGCGTCGCGCATCAGCTTCATCTGCCCGTCCCGATCCTCGCCGCCATCGGCAAGGTCCGTCTGCACCTCGTGATAGATCACGTTCAGCGGCGGCAGCTCATAGCCCTCATCGGAATAGCCGAGGTCGGACGGCCGCTGCAGGAAGATGGCCCAGCTGTTGAGCCACAGCCAGAATTCGCGTTCCTTGTGAGGATAGAGCGTGAGGTTGTTGGCCTGCGTCGAGTCCCGCTGGAAAAACCGCGTCAGCGCCTGCCCGGTATCCATGATGCCGAGGAAGCCGGCATAGTGGATGAGTTCCTTGAAACGGTTCGGCGAGGGCGTTGCCGTGGCAACGAACCGGTAACGCACCGTGACGAACAGCGAGAGGAACGTCTGATAGGTCTTCGACCCGAACGATCTGAGCACACTTGCCTCGTCGAGGCTGACGCCGCCGAACAGGTTCGGGTCGAGCTTGCCGTCGCGGACCGTCTCATAGTTCGTGATGTAGATGCCTTCGAACGCCTGCTCGATCTCGCTGGCGGAGCGGATGAAGCGGACTTCGATGCTGAGCATCAGGCCGTCGCGGCGGAACTCCTGCCGCACGCCGAGCGGGGCGATGATCAGCACAGGCTTGCCGGAATGCTTACGGATCAGCCTGAGGATTTCGAGCTGGATGACCGACTTGCCGAGGCCGAAGGCCGCAAAGATCGCCCGCTGGCCGCCGCGCACGCCCCACACCACCAGGTCTCGCTGATGTGGCTTGAGGATCGGGTTGACCTCGTCAGGATCGATGGCAAAGCCGTTCTCGCTGGCCATCCGCACCTTGCGCTCAAGGAACGTCCTGTAGCTCGCCGAAGGCGCGATCGCCGGCCGGGCGAATGGCGCGTTCATAGCGGCTCCTTGTGGCGCCTGAGGCGCTCGACCGGCCGCACGTCTTCCATGATCGAGGCGCGCTTGAACGCCGCGATCTTCTCTTCCAGCTGCTCGACCTGGTCGCGGGTGTAGAGGACGTCGACCGGCGTGCCGACGATCGCCACTTCGAGGTAATGCGTGCCGGCCGGCTCGAACACCGCCATGGCCACGATCTCTGCCTCGGGAGGCTTGGGCAGCGGTCTATTCATCGCCAGCCACCATCAGATCACGAAGGAAAGCTGCGCCGGCGGAGCCTTTATCGGCGAGCCGAGCGACAAGAGTGCTGAACGCATACGCTGCTTCCAGACAGACAACGCCGTTGCCGAGCAGGCGAAGACGGTCGACGCGGGCGGCGTGAGGCCCACTGAGGTCCAGCCTGGCGGCCACCCCATCAGCCATTCGACGAACAGCGGGTTCAAGGTCCGGCGAATGTGCGAGAACTCCTCGCCAACCGTCGAGATCGGCCGGTCCGGGAGGGAAAGGGCTTGGCCTGTCAATGTGCTTACGGGCTTCGACTTGTTCCCCTTGCTGTTCTGATATTGCCCCACTTCGTGCGATCGAGGCGTCGCCCATCGTTTGGAGAAATCCGCCGCCTGTCCCGCCAGCACGATCCCATGACCGTTGCCGTGCGACGGTGCCATCTGGGTTGTCCGATTGGAGTTCTCCGACGACGTTGGCGTCGCCCATAGGCCGACGAATTCCTGAAGTGGCCGTGCGTTGCGACAGTGCGTCTCCTCCGAGGCATAGACCGATCGATGAATCACAGCGGTCGGCGTCGGCCACTGCTTGGCGATCATCGCCAGATCTGGGCCTGCCCCGTTCCCTGTCCGCGACCCATGTTTCGCCTTGAGCCTGAGCCGCCGCGCTTCGAACGCTTGCGGCGACGTCCGCTCGCCCGTGAGCATCACTGAAGGCGTCGGCCACGCCGACGATGAAGAGGCGTTCCCGCTGGTGGCTGGCGCCGACCTCCGCCGCAGTGAACAGTCCAGCCTCAACCGCGAAACCAAGTCGGCGTAGGTCTCGAATGACGCGCTCGGCGCCAGCGATTTCGTCAGCCCCCGCCGCAAGCATTCCGGCGACATTCTCGATGACGACGAGCCATGGCCGGGCTTGAACGATGATGCGCCGAGCGGTCGACCAAAGATCGCGGGTATCGAGCGATCCGCGCTTCCGGCCGGCCATTGAGTGTGGCTGGCACGGGATGCCGCCAATGAGGCCATCCACGATGCCGCGCCATGGGCGGCCGTCGAAGGATCGGGCATCCGACCAGATAGCTGCTGGAGCCAGGAGACCTTGCTCAATCGCGTGGACCAGGTGCGAGACGGCGAAGGCTTCCCTCTCCACCATAACGACGCTTCGAACCGCTGGCAGAGCGAGTTCGAGCCCGAGATCGAGTCCACCCCCCCCTGTGCAGAGGCTGATGAGGTCGACGTGTTCGGGATGTAGAGCCACATTCACCGCACCGCCTCGATCAGCTCGCGGTGCATTTTGCGCACGACGTCGCGGCTCGCCTGCAGCGTGCGGGCGACGACGGCTTCGGCGACGCCGAGCAGCGCGGCGATATCGGCCGTGTCGAAATGGCCGCTCTCAAACATCACGATTGCCGCCTTGGTCTGGAGCGCGGTCATCTAGTCCGCCTCCGACAGGTCCGAAGTCGCAGCCGAAGGCGACCCCCCCCCCCCGTTTGACGGGCGAGGTCCCGGCGCTTCTGGTTTTGCTTATGGGTCACCAGTTCGAGGTGACGATCGTTCACGCACCGACGCCGGCGGCAGAGGTGATCGAGCTGTTTCTTGCCCGGCACGAAGCCGTGCTCATTGGTCCAGCTGACGAGGTGTACGGCGACCGTCTGCCCGTCGAGGGACATGCGGCCATAATCGCCGCCGCGACCCTCGCCGGACGTTGGGCCGGTCCAGATATGGCAGGGACCCAGCTCGGGCGGCAGCCATTCCGGCGCCGGCACGATCTCGACGCGCGCCATGATTCTCTGCCGGATCGCTTCCCGGCGGCCGGTCAATTGAACCGCTCCCGCGGCTTGGCCGCCTGGTCGAGCAGCGCGCGGACCTCGGCGATGCGGCGGCGCATGCCGTTGATGGATTCACCTTTGACCAGGGCGCGATCGAGTTCCCCGAGGTCATCGACGGCTGCGCGGACTTCGCGTCGGATGAATTCGAGATCGACTGAGAAGCCGTAGCGCGCCTTTGCGAACTTCAGCTTCTTGCGCCTGCCGGTGGCCCGTATGTAGGCAGGGTCGCATTCCAGCTCGACGGCGATCATCTGCGCCGTCCAGTCGGGATGCGCCTCGTTGAGCGAAGCCACTTCGCGCCAGGTCGCCATCACACCGCCTCCCGGTGGCGAGGCCCGCTGACGGCGGCGATCTGCCGAGCACGATCGCCAAGCCCCATGCGCTTGGCGCGCTGCTTGACGGCGTTTTCGTTCTTGAGGCCGGTAAGTCTCACCAACTCGGCGAGCGGGGCGTTACGGCCATATCCCTCGCGGATGATGGCGTTGGTATCGGTGACCCCGCCGGAGGCCTTTGGAGGCACCTCCGGCGGGGTCGCGGCGGATGCGTTTGCATCCACTTCCGCCGCCGATGGTGCCGTTAGGAGCGCATTGCCAGCACCACCGCTCGCCGTCGCCGGCGAATTCTCTTCCGGAGCCTCATTGCCCCAGCGTTTCCAGCCTGGCCGGGCGATGCGGGCATTCAGCTCGATCTTCGGCAGGGTTGGGTAATAGGCCTCCAGCATTTCGTAGGCTTTGTCGGGCTTGCGCGAGTGTTCGCGCGCCTGCTCGACGATGATGGAGTCCCACTGCGTGCCGGGCGCCGGCGCAGGCGGTTTTCCGCGCGTCGCGATGATCAGGATTTCGTGCCGGTTACGGTTCCAGTAGCCAGGCGCGATATGCACCTTGTCCCAGACGTAATGCGACTTGTACTCAAAGCCCCAGAACCGGATGGCGCGCAGCGTCTCGCAGAGCATCGGCACGGTCGACCAGCAGGCGAGCACCGTATCTGGCGCGGCCAGCGTGCCAACCGGCAGTGCCATGATCTCTTCGATCGTCTGCGTCGGGTAGTGATTGTCGGCGGCGCGATCCATGCCGGTTTCGCGGCTGTACGGCTCAAAGCGCGTCGCCGGGTCGGCATAGATCAGGCCGAACAACTCGGCCGGCAGCGCCCGTTGCTTCTCGCCAAGCCGCCGCTCAGTCTCGCTCCGGGCAACCTGCTTCGCCACCGTCTTGAGCTTGCGCGGCTCGATGGTGCGCAGCGTTTCGAGCTGCTGCGCCGGCGACAGGGTCAGCAGCTTGACGGCGACCGAAGGCGCGACCTCGCCGCTCTTCACCTTGGCGAAAAGTTCCGGCGTGCCCTCGCGCTTCACCTTGGCGGCCGTCGCGGTCGAGCGCGGCGAAATACTCATCAGATCGGAGGCGCTCTGGCGATCAAGCTGCACATTTGCATCTTGCCCGCCGCGCTTGCCGCCGTGTCTGTAGCCCTCGATCTCGGCTGCGACGGCAGCGCGCTGCCCATCGTTTAGGTGTCGGCGGTGGAGGTTCTTCGACAGCACCCAGGTGAGCGGATCACCTTCGGTCTCGGGATCGAACGTCCGAAATGTCGCCTGCTGGCTCCCGCTGGCCATGTCGCTGCCTGCCTTCCAGGCGCGATAGCGATTACGGCCGTCGAGGATTTTCCCATCGAGCATGACGATGGGTTCGAGCAGCCCGTTGGCCCGCACGTCCTCAACCAGACGGTCGAAATCGGCGCCTTCGATAAGCGGAAACAGGTTGGCAAGGGGATGGAATTCAAGCATCTGGCGTCTCCAGCTCAGCCTCGAGCACGGCGCGCATTTCGAGCGCCGCCCGTACCGCCTGGTCGATTTCGGCAATGGCCCGCCGCGTCTCGCTTTCCTTGCGCTTCGACCGGCTGACGATGACGCCAACAGCTGCGAGGGCTTCACCTGTCTCGCGGGCCATGTCGCAATAGTCGGCGCGACGCTGCCGCGGATCGGGCGAGCGCGGCGCATCGACCAGAACCTTGCCGATCAGCCGTGCCGCCATGGGCACGAACATCGGCTCGGCGTTGCGAGCGATCAGGAACTGATCCGCCTCGATCGCCACGTCGAAGGGGATGAAACGGTTGTCGAGTTCCGGCTTGGGATAGTCGCGGAACGATCCGCCGCGGCGGATGCGGCTTGACACTTCGACGCAATGCTTGCGCACCGCCTCATAGAAGTCGCCGCAGACGATACGGATGCCGAGCCGTTGAGCATCGGTCAGCATGATGCGGCCTCATGTGGCAAATGAGCCGCCGGCAAACACATGAAACGCCCGGCGGCCGATGCGATCTTTAGGGCATGGAAAAGCCCCTGCCCTACCAGCCGAGCGAAACCCTGATCGATGCCAACGCCGCGCTCGTCGCCGTGCGAAAAAGGGCTGCCCGCGCGCTCGCCAGGGAGGAGGGAGCGGCGCGCGGACAGCCCGGCCCCGGCACTGCTGATCAGGCGCGCCGAACCGGAAAGGGAAATGCGAAGTGAGAGCGCCATGTCAGCCTCTCACCAGAAGGGCGGCCATGACCATGGCGACGGTGCCCGCGAGGCCGAGGCCGGCCCAGACAAGCCGGATGCGGAGCGGCATCGACGGCAGACGGCGCGAATGCGTCGTGGCCCAAGACGGTGAGAAGTCAGGATCGAAGCAGTCGCGATCGTCACGCATTGGCGACCTGGCTGTGCTCGACCGGCTCCATGAAGTCGTTGGCCGTAAGGCCCGGGAAGACAAGAATCAGCGAGCGGACGAGTTCGAACGAAGGGTCGGCCGACCAAGTCTCCACGCGAGATATCGTGGATTTCGCGACATTGACGCGCTCCGCAAGCGCTTCGACGCTCAGCTTATCGGCGATCCGGCGGGTGCGAAGTGGATGTTCCATGGGCAGGAACGTTCCACTAACAGGAACACCTTGTCAAGCTCGATGTTGCTATTGGTGATAACGCGTAGCGTTGCGATGTTCCGTACAGTGGAACAATGAAGCGTACCAGCAACTTAAAGCCGACCCTTCAGCCGACGTTTATCCGCCAATGGCGGGAATACCGCGGGCTGTCCCAGGATCGACTGGTCGAGCGGATGCGAGAGCATGTGCTCGGCTTTTCCAAATCAACGTTGAGCCGGTTGGAAAACTCAAGGCAGGCTTACACGCAGCCGATCCTTGAGGCTTTGGCCGAGTGTCTCGGCTGCGGGCCTGCTGACCTCATTATGCGGGACCCTAATAGCCAAGTTTGGTCGATCATGGACACCCTTCAGGGGCTATCAGCCGAAAAGCAGGCGACGGTATTCGCAATGATCGAGGGGCTAAGGAAAGCGTCATGAGACAATCGCTCGGTTTGGCAGCTTTGCTCGCATTGACTATGTCAGGCTGTACCAGCTTGAACGGCCTCCCACCGGATGAGCAGCGCACGGCGGACAATGGCTTTGGCAAGCCAAAATGGAATGTGCTTTGTGAAGGCGACCAGCGTGATCCGTATGGCAAGCTCGTGGAAAAGGCCAACTGCGAAGTCACGGTCACCTATTATTCTGACCCTGGGGCAATGAACGATTGGAAGGACATGTCCTCCGCGGAGCCGGTCTTCCGAGTGGACGCCAAGGGGTCGCGACTTATGATGAACCCGACCTTCGACGCTGACGCCTGCCCCGACCACATAGGACCGCATCGCCAATCGGTGGACGGCAAGGAGATAGATCAGCTGCCGATGCCTCAACGCATTCAGGCTGTTCTTTCGGGCAGCGTCTACGTTCGAGAGGCGGACAACGGCTTTCCGGAGTGCAACGTCTATAACGAGGGAACGCCTCTCGACGGCGTCCGCACCGCATACAGTGACATGCTAGCAAAATGGAAAAGCCAAAGCGGCACATGATGTTACAGCATACGGGATCATTGCCGTTCCACTGACAGCAACAAATATCCTTGACTGTTTGTTCCACCAATAGCAACATGCTCGCCAGTTTCATCACTGGAGGGCATGATGCTCGACGCTTCGATTGCCGCCTTTGCGGCCGAACTTCCCCACTCTTTTGCTTCGACGCCCGTCGCCTTCGCCGGGCAGACTGACCGCGAACCGACCGTTGCCGAGCGCATGGCCGAAACCATTCTCAGCTTCGCCAAGGATGGCCAGGCGACGAGCTATGGCGACCTTGCCAATGCCGGTTTCACGCGCCAGCAGATCGGTGCCGAGTTTCCCAAGGCCAAGGCGATCGCCGATACCTACGTCATTCGGCAGGATGCACCGGTCACATCGGGCAAACCTTGGGACGCCGACGCCGAATATCGGCGTGACCGTGTCGATCGGGCCGCGAGCCTGGTCACCGACGCTCTGTCGCAGTCCCCGGAAGTCGCCGCCATTCTCCGCCGCAACGGCTACACGGCTGCCGAGATCGGCGACCTCTGGCCCGAGTTCATGGTCGAAGTCGGCAAACGCCTCGCCGGTGCTGCATTATGAGCGCCCTCTCGTTCGAGATGCTGCGGCGGGTCAACGTCGATCGGTGCGTCAACGGCTGGAAACATGATCTCGCTCATTGGTCGCTGGCCGACTGGATCGTGGCTGCCGGGGGAGAGCTGGGCGAGGCCCTTAACCTCATCAAGAAGCTGGCGCGAGAGCGCGACGGGTTGATCGGCAACAGCAAGGACGTGCCGCAGCTCCGCAGCGACCTCGCCGACGAACTGGCCGATGCGATGATCTACCTCGATCTGCTCTGTGCCGCGACGAACACCTACCCATTCGCGGGAGAGCGTTTCGCCAAGGACTTCGACGGTCTTCGCATTGGCACTGTTCAACATTTCAGCGCTGTTTCTGCCGGGCTCGAAAAGCACGGCGCGCGTGCCTTGGCCCGCTTTGGACGCCTCGCCCTCTTTTGGGAGGATGGCGGCTTCAGGGACCGGGGCTGGGAGGAAATTCGCCGGTTCGAGAGCATGGTCAGGTATGCGGTCGAGAGCATCGATGGCATCGCCTGGTCCGCTGATATCGACCTTGGCTCGGCGGTGGTTGCCAAGTTCAACCAGACGTCGGAGAAGCACGGCTTCACACACAAGCTTGAGGTGGCGTGATGGATACGCGCGCCTCAGGAGAACTCTCGCCGTTCTGGGTTTTCACGGCCGCCGGCATCTGCTTCGATTTCGACAATCCGATGGCCGAAATGATCGAGCCGCGCGCCCTAGCGTGGCAGCTCAGCGGCGAGGGTCGCTGGGCCAACAACACGCACTGGCACCTGTCGGTCGCCCAGCACTCGCTGATCGTCGCCAATGCCATCCCGAAGCCGGAATGGCGCATCTACGGCCTGCTGCACGACGCTGCAGAATCGGTGACGCGCGACCTCTCGACGCCGTTCAAGGCATGGCTGCAGGCGCAGGGCGCCGACGTCGTGGGACTAGAGCGCAGGATCCTGATGGCCGTCTGGGAACGGTTCAATCTGCCCCAGCCCACCGCCGATATCGCCGCGGCCGTCGACCTCGCCGACGCCAGGGCGCTCGCCACCGAATACCGCGACGTCGTCAAGGGGAAGGGACCGGCCTGGGTGCCATCGGCGCCGCCGCTGCCCGGCAAGCCGATACGCTTCATCCGCCGCGACCAGGTCGAGGAGGAGTTTCTGAAGGCGCTCGATTGCTTGTCGATCGACGCCTATCGAGCCGGCCTAAGGAGGGTATCATGACGGTCATGAGCGCAGCATCGGCTGCTACGAACCCCGCACCGGCGCCCGCTGGGGCCCATCCCGACTTGGTCCGTTTCGAAAACGCCGAACTGATCGAGGAACTGAACCGCCGGATAGGCGTCGGCAAAATCGAGCAGCAGGAGCTGATCGAGGAGTGGGCCGACATCGACCCCGAGGTCGACGCGGATGATGGGCCTGAGGTTGACTATCCGCCGGCGCTTGTCGACGCAGCGGACTGGTGGCAGCGCGGCGACCGCAGGGAGGCACTTCACTATCTTGAAATTGCACTCGGCCGCGATTTCTCAGGCCTTGGCGATCTCAAGCCGGAGGACCTGCTTTGACAGCCATCCTCGCGGCAAAGCCGTTCGCTGCGGCGATCGGCAAGGCGGTAGGTGCGATCGAGAAGCGCAGCGGCTACCCCATTCTCGCCTGCGTGCTGATCGAGGTGGCGGACGGTAGAGCAAGCCTTGTCGCGACTGACCTCGACGTACGTGTCACCACATCGATCGCCGCAGAGGGCGATGCCGGTCCGCTCTGCGTCGAGGCCAGCAGACTGGCGGCCGTCATGGGGCGGCTCAAGGACAAGGGGGAGGTCAAGCTTGACTATCAGCCCTACGAGTTGGTGATCTCGGCCGGCCGGTCGCGCTTCACCCTGCCAACACTCGATCCGTCGCCGTTCCCGGATTTCACGCACGATAGTGAATTGCATTCCTTCACGGTGAAGAGCGCCGAGATCGCGCGCGTCTTCACCGCCATGACACCTGCGATCCACGATGGCGACGACCGGGCTTACCTCTGCGGCATCCACCTCGAATGCGGCACGATCGGCAAGCCGGGTGAGGCTGCCAAGCTAGTCGCCTGCGCCACGGACGGCCACAAATTCTACGGCCGCCACATCGACGCGCCCGGCCTGACGCCGGCGATGAAGGGCGTCACCGTGCCCACCAAGACGTGCGGCCTAATCGCCAAGCTATTCGACGGCGCAGACGAGCTGTCGATCGCGATCACCGCCGGCGAAGCCTCCGACCGGATCACCGTTATCGGTGGCGAGACGACGCTGATCTCCAAGCTGGTGCAAGGCACCTATCCCGACTGGCGACGGGTCATGCCTACGCGGGCGTCGACGCACAGCTACGACGCCAAGAGCCTGGTTGCCGCGATCGAGAATGCGATCGCCGCCGCCGGCAGCAGCAAGGCGAAATCGATCCGGCTCAACGTCTCGGATGACGACGAAACCGAGATCATCTTCCGCAGCCTGCCCGGCGAGACGCAGGCCGAGGGCCGCGACGCCTGCCCGCATTCTTCGCTGGGTGGTTCCAAGACTGAAGAGATCGGCGTCAGCGGTCGCTACCTGATCGACATGGTGACCAATCTCGATGCCGAGACGGTCGAGCTGGCCATCCTTGACGCGGGCTCGCCCATCGTCATCAACGCCACCACCTTCGACGACCGCCGCGTCGTCATCATGCCGATGCGGGTGTGACAATGGAGGTAACCGACGACACGCCGCTGACGCTGAAAGAGGCGTGCGAAATGTTCTTTCGCAACACGATCACTCCGAAGACGCTGCGCGCCGAGGCGGGCCGGGGGACCTTGACGATCATGCGGATCGGGCGGCAAGACTTCGTGACCCCGCAGGGCATCAAGGGGATGATGGTGAAAACATGCCGCGCAAAAGACAGCCCCCAAGGCTCTACCTCCGCGAAGACGAAGCCGTCTGGATCATCCGAGACGGCGAGAAATCTATCCGCACAGGCTGCCGCGCTGATGACGGCACAGGCGCTGAAAAAGCACTCGCGCAATACCTCGCGGACAAGTTCGAGCCTGTCAGCCAAAGTAGTCCAACTCGCCTCAGCGTCGCCGAGGTCCTGACCGCCTATGGCCGGGAGCATGCGCCTAACACGCGCGGCTCCAGCCCGGAGATGGCTGGCTACAATATCGCGGCCCTGCTGCCCTACTGGGGGCAGCGCAAGCTCTCCGATATCAGGGGCGCGACCTGCCGAGAATATGCGGCGCTACGCGGGAAGAAGATCAAGCCAGGGTCGATCCGCCGCGAGCTGGCGGTCCTGTCGGCGGCGATCAATTACTGGCACCGCGAGCACGGTCCGCTCGACAGCATCCCGGTTGTAACTCTGCCGCCGAAGTCGCCGCCTCGCCAGCACTGGCTGACGCGCAGCGCCGCCGCCAGGTTGCTCGCTGGTGCGCTCGGCTGGTACAAGCTGACCTGGACGGACCTCGCCACACGCGAGGAGCATAGCCGCTGGCGCCGCGACCTAAGCGCGGTCAACCGCCATTGCGCCCGCTTCATCCTGCTCGGCCTCTACACCGGCACGAGGCACGCCGCGATCCTCGCCATCAAGTGGATGGCCAATGTCAACGGCGGCTGGGTCAACCTCGACAGCGGCGTGCTCTATCGGCGCGGGGCCGGCGAGGAGGAGACCAGCAAACGGCGTGGCCCGCTGAAACTTAACCGCAGGATCCTTGCGCACCTTCGCCGCTGGCACCGGATCGACGCCGAGAAGCGCAAGGCCGTTGCCGAACAGAACCGCAAACCCTGCACTGATCACTGGCACGTCGTCGCATACGAAGGCCAGCCGATCCAGAAGATGCGCAAGCCCTGGTACGCGGCCGTCGAAGGCGGCGGGTTAGGCAAGGAAGTGACGCCGCACATCCTGCGCCACACCCGTGTGACTTGGTGGGTGCAATCCGGCCTCAGCCTCGAGGAAGTCGCCGACGCCGCCAGCATGACCGTGCAGATGGTCGAAGACGTCTACTGGCACCACAGTCCGCACTTCCAGAAGCGCGCGGCCGAAGCTTGACCTTTCCGCGCTATGAACTACGGCAGAGCCGCCGCACTGTTCCAGAACGCGTCATAAGCTGGAACCTTGAGAGCGGCCGTATCTAGGTCAACCAAAATGATCGAGGCTGGCGCTCGCGCGGCGAAGGCATTCAACGACTGGGTTAACGTCCACACTTTCACCCCATCGACGATAATTAGTCGATCGTGGAGGGATCGACCTGCCGAGACCCGGGCTTCTATCTCTCTAGCAGGATATTGAATTCTCCACCTCGCGATCGCAGGGGACAGCGACGGTTTGACGAATTTGTCATCCGCCAGCAGCTCGATTTTCACTAATTCCGATGCGAGCACGGCGAAATCGGTCACTGCTTTTTCGTCCATATAGGGGTCGACGATCCGCAATGTGGAAGTCGCCGTTGACAAGACCTTCCCGATCGCCGCCATAGCATCGAGTGCGCTTCCGGCGGGTATGAAAGAACCCCTTGCGGCTGCAGGTGCCCGCAACTCCGCCACTGCCAGTGCTCGATGCAAGATCGTCAGAATGCCGGGCAGATAGAACGAGGGCGTGTACTGGCTAAGCAGTTTGTGGGTCGCGCTAATTTCAACCGCATCGGCGAGTAACCCTGCCTCTGCAGTCAGAGCGTAAGCCCTGGCCATGAAAATGTGAGCCTCTGATGTAGGCGTAGAGGGTATTGTACGAGTGAGGAATTCGGGCACGTTCGCAAGCAGCTGACCAAGGCTTAGGTACAAATCCTGCGCATCCATAAAGGGTCTTTCGCGATCCGGGGCTGTTGCCTACATTTTATCGCACAGAAACCGCACAGATACGTGCGAACATTGCAGCAACGTTCCGCGTGCGTTCTCATTGAAAAGGCTAGGTTTTTCAGTGGAACACTATTTTCGTAATGATGGGGTCAGGTGTTCGAGTCACCTAAGCGGCACCACCAAGGCTTTTCCAGCCTCAGTTCACCATCACCTTGACCGAGGCCGAGCGCCCTTCCGAATCAAGCACCGATAGCGTCACATAGCCGGGTCCATCCGGCGTCCAGCTGCTCTGGCGGGCGAAAGCCGAGCGGTCGAACGGCGCGCCATTGGCGAAGAAGGTGAAGGGCGGGACACCGTTGCGAATTTTGACCGTCAGCGGCTGATCGCCACCCGAGGCGACACCGAGATCGACATCCACCCCATCGCTCGGGAAAGCAATTTCCGGCGCCGGATCGGCGGCAACCATATTGTCGTCAGGGTTGCGGAAGCGTTTTAGCGGCGCCGGCAGTTGCGCGTTGGACGCGATGATGACGCCCGGTGGCGCGGCACGCAGCGGCACCGCGGGCGTGCCGAGCCTGTCGAATGCCTCGAACAGCACCGGCGCCGCCGAGCCGATACCGGAGAGGCCCGATACCGGCGTTCCATCCGGGCGGCCCACCCAGACTCCGATCACCGTTTTGCCGTCATAGCCGATCGACCAGGCATCGCGATAACCGTAGGAGGTGCCGGTCTTATAGGCGATGCGCCCGAATGAACCGTTGAGCGGCGGCGGCACGTCGCTGAGAATGTCCGACACATACCAGGCGGCCACAGGGTCGAGCACTGGCGCCGCCATGACCGAATCCGCCGGCTCGGTCGTCACCCCATCCTTGAGATGCACCGGCACGCCGCCACGGGCAATCGCGGTATAGATCGAGACGAGATCGCGCAGCGTAATGCCGACACCACCGAGCCCGATGGCGAGGCTTGGCGCCGTGTCGTTGGGCAGCAGCGGATTGGCATTGGCCCGGCGCATGCGTGCTTCGAGCCGCGCCGGCCCCACGGCATCGAGCACAACGATGGCCGGGATGTTGAGCGACTGCGCCAGTGCCTGCCGGATCGTCACCGTGCCGCGCGTCAGACCGTCGAAATTGCCCGGCGCATAGCCGCTGAAGGCCGTCGGCCGATCCTCGATCAGGCTTTCGGGATGGGCGAGGCCAAGCTCGAACGCGAGGCCGTAGATCAGCGGCTTGAGCGTCGATCCCGGCGAGCGCACAGCTTGCGTCATATCGACAAAGCCGTTGCGCGGTTGATCGAACAGACCGGCCGACCCGACCGAGGCCAAAATATTGCCGGACGCCTGATCGGCGACGACGATCGCCACCGACACTTTCGGGCCGAGTTGGTTCGCACGCGCTGCCGCCAGTGTCTCAAGCGAGCCCTGCAGCCGGGCATCGATCGGCAGGTCGACGCGCCTTGCGTTAGGCCGCGCGCTGACGGCGGCCTGCGCCAGATGCGCCGCGAGCATCGGGAAATCGCGGCGTGCACCGGGTATCGCCTCGCGTTTGCCAGCGGCAGCGTCATCGGCGGTGATGATGCCTTCGCCGACCATGCGGTCGAGCACCATGTCGCGGGCCGCCTTGGCTGCCGCCGGATGGAGATCGGGCCGCCGTGCTTCCGGCGATTGCGGCAGCGCGACGAGCAACGCCGACTCGGCGGTTGTGAGGCGGCCCGGTTCCTTGCCGAAATAGGCGAGGCTCGCCGCCCGGATGCCCTCGATGTTGCCGCCATAGGGCGCGAGCGTCAGATAAAGGGCGAGGATCTGCTCCTTGCTGAGCTGATGTTCGAGCGCGTCGGCATGCACCATCTGCCGGATTTTCGCGGCAAGACTGCGCGTCCGCTCGTCCTCGACCAGCCGGGCCACCTGCATGGTCAGCGTCGAACCGCCGGATACGATATGCCCCCCCGCCCCCGCGAACTGCCCGGCAGCGCGCAGCATGCTCACCCAGTCGATGCCGCGATGATCCCCGAAATGCCGGTCCTCATAGGCGACGAGCATCTGGATGAAGCCCGGATCGACCTCCTCGGCCGTCACCGGCAGCCGCCATAGCCCATCGGCGGTGGTGAACGGCCGCAGCAACTGGCCGTTCCGATCCATCACCTCGGCCGAGACCGGCAGTGTCGCAACGTTCGGCGTCGGCGGCAGCGACGCCGTGATTGCGGCAATGCCGGCATAGACATAGAGCGCACCACTGAGCGCGAGGCCGGCGAAGACACCGGCCACGGCACCAATCCGCCGTACCGGGCGACCTCGCCGCCCGGCGCTGTCGTCAAAGCCCGTCATGGCGTCGGCGGGGTAACCTCGACGTGCCCCGCCTCCGTATTGGCCCGCAAATCCGGCCGGTACATGTCTTCAACCGTTGCCCCCGGCAGGACGAACGTCCCGGGCGACGTGGCGCGGACGATGTAGGCGGTCGAGAAATTCGCCTGCAGCGAGCTGTAGCTGAATGTCGCCACGTACTGGTCGGTACGCGCCTCGATATGGTCGGGCGTATCGGTCTTCAGCCACGAAAGATCGCCAGTTCCCGCACTCGACGAAAGGTCGGGATTTTCGATCTCAAACCCCGCCGGCAGCGGATCGGCGATCACATACCGGCCCGATCCGAGCGCTGTCGCACTGACGCTGTCGACCACCACGTAGCGGTCGTTCTGCGCGATCTGGCTCCTCGGGTCGAACCGCGTGCCATCAAGGTGGAAATACTCCCGCTTGATGCCGAGGCCCTGGCTGGTCGCCGGCGGCGGCGTCGCCGGAATCCCGGTCACCGAGACCTTCATTTCCGCCGGCGCCGTGCCGTTGTTGACGATGACGACGGGGGCCGTGTCGAAGTGCTCCTGGTCGTAGCGCTGGTAGACAGTACCGGTCAGGGGCTTGCCGTCGATCGTCACTGCACCGCCGTTCGATTGATGCTCGATCGCCGCCGCGGCGACAAGCGTCCAGGCATCCTCCTGGGTCGACGTATACGTCTCGAGATCGCGCAGCCCGGCGAGCCGCTGTGCGAGTTGGTTGAGGTCGACACCGGCCGGGGTGAATTCCGCGGCAAGGGCGAGCGTGCCGGCGGCATCACGGAGCTGGCTGCCATAGTCCTTCCGGTAGCGCTTCGGATCATCCGGCTTCTTGAGGCCATCGACGGCCGCCGAGAAGGCGGCAGCTGCCCGCGTCGGATCGCCGTAGAGCGCCAGCGCCGCACCCAATTGGGCCTTGGCCAGCGGCGAACCGAAGTTGTTGAGGCGCGCTTCGAAATAGTAACGAAGGTCGCCGATCGCGGCCCGTCCGGCGCGCGCCAGATCATAGAGCGCGTAGGCGATGTCTTCGCCGCCATTGCTGAAATCGGCAGCGGCGGAGACCTTGTTGCCGAGGTTGTCGAGCGCCGAATTGAGCGCCTGCGCCTGGATATCAAAACCCTCCTTCTTGGCGCGCAGCAGGAAGTCGGTGACGTAGGAATCGAGCCACAGGTCATCGTCGTCGTCCGATGGTCCCCAGAGCCCAAAACCGCCGGTCGACGTCTGCTTCGACATGAGGTCCGCAATGGCATCCTTGATTCGCTGCTTGAGCGCATCGTCGGTGCCCAGGCCCAGCGATTGCGCCACCTGGTTGAGGTAGAGCAAGGGCATGGCACGGCTCGTCACCTGCTCGGCGCACCCGTAAGGATAGCGGTCGAGCGCCATCAGCACTTCGGGCACGTTGAGCCGGGCGATCGGCCCGATCGCCAGCGTCAGCGACGACGAATGCGGCACCAGCCCATCAAAGCGGCTGGCATCGAGCGTCGCGGTTGCACCTGGATCGATCGTAACCAGCGTACTCGTCGTACGCGGAGCACTGGA
>Ga0268266_10000402_pt1 | contig 65697 bp, 30 predicted proteins | sample KBSS13metaG_FD_190356 | JGI IMG/M metagenome (GOLD analysis project Ga0268266, IMG submission 190356) | Switchgrass rhizosphere microbial communities from Kellogg Biological Station, Michigan, USA - KBS S1-3 metaG (SPAdes) (version 2) | ecosystem: Host-associated > Plants > Roots > Rhizosphere...
CGGACTTACAAGATCACGGGCAACCTGCTTACCGTTGTCGCGGGCGGGACCACCTATCTCGATACGACCATCCATACCTTGGATGCCTCGATTACCGGCATTGGCTCGCTGACTGTCGACCAGACGGGCGATCTGAATGTCTACAGCGCGACTACAGCGAACGGAGCGATCTCGATCCACGCCATTCCCGCTGGGCTGCTGACGGGTGTCAATATTTACGTCGGCATCCTGACCGCGGGCGCACCAGTCCCGGGCCTCGGTGACGGCGCCAGCGATGTCAACCTGACCTCGACCGGCGGCTTTATCCAAGATCTCGACGTGACCACGATCACGGATCCGGCGATCATTCCTCCGCTCAATTATGCTCCGTTGTTGACCGGCGCGACTTTCACGGCCACGACGGACCTGGGTATCCAAGGCTTGCATACGGATGTCACCACGCTCGACGCCACCTCCACTGCGACGACGGCCTTCATGCTCATCTGGGACAAGGACGATATCAACATCGATCATGTGTACATGCCATTCGGCAACTTCACGCTGACCGCTGGCGGCATAATCGACGTCAACGACCTGACGACGAACACGAGCAGCAGCACGATCAATCTCACCTCGTTGAACAGCCGGATCAAACAGGAAACGGGCAAGATCAACGCCAATATCGTCAACGCAACGGCCGCCACGGGCATCCAGGCCCTGACCAACATCCACGATCTGACCGCCACGATCACCGGCGGCGCGGGCGACATCAATTTCCAGAATGACGGCTCCCTGACGCTTGAACATGCCTTCACCCTGAGCGGTACATTCACGCTGAATATTCTCAGCGGTTCGCTCACTCCGTCGTTGGCAACAAATCCTGTCGGCGCACCGCCTGTTTATCATGTGGTTGCCAACAATATTGTCATCAACACCACCGCCGGCATTGGTGTTGCGGCCGACTATCTCAGCGTCTATGCGGACGAAGTCGTTCGGGCCACCGCCTCAAGTTCCGGCGGCATCTTCATCCACAACTATAAGCAGACCCACTCGGGTGCCTACCCGAACGGCTTCGAACTGCACCAGGTTCTGGTCAACAACGGACCGATCAATGTGATTTCTGCGGGTAATACTTATGCCCGCGACTTGGAGATTCATCAGGATGCCAATCACAACGATCTCGTCCTGACGACGACCAATGGTGGAAATCTTCTCCTCAACTTTATTGGCACGGGCCTGATCGATGCGGTTCCCGGCTCGATCCCGCCTCATAATGGACTCGCCACTCTCACCTCTGCCGGAAATATTGAGGCCGTTGATCCCGGGCTGATCCCCATGCTGCAGCCTGTTAACATTGTCGCCAAGGGCATCAAGTTCTCCGCCCAGACCGGTATTGGCGGCGGAAACACCAGTCCGCAAATCACGGGCGTATTCCTCTCGGCCAGCACTGTGATCGGCAATATCAGCTCGGGTAACAGTTCCAGTACCGAATTTTTCATCAGCGATTTCAAGACGGGATCGGGGGACCTCAGCTTTACGCAAAAGGGCGGTGGTGCCCTTCACGCCCAGAACCTTATCACTCTCCATGGCAATCTTGGGCTGACTGTTGGCAACGGCGCTTACCTCTATCTCGTCAATACGGTCTCATTTGGCAACACCACCCTCGATTCAGACCATATCAATTTCCAAGGCGGCACCGGCTCCGTTTTCGGTACCGGAATCCTGTCGATTTTCCCCAATAATCCCGCGCAGTATGTGCAGCTGAACTCCCTGCTGGGAGGTTCTCCTTACGAGGCGGCGAACACGCTTGAAATCACCAAGATCGGTTTCGCGGCTTTCTTCACCAATTTCCAGACCATCCTGATTGGGAATCTGACTTCACCTCAACTTACCTACTCGTATTTTGACGTTTATCCCATGGACGAATTCTTCAATGGATTGAATCCTGACCGGTTTACTTCGACGACATCCGAGCCTGCATCATCGACGCTCAATCCCGATGCATTCCGGGTGACCGAACTCTTCCTTGCGCCGACGGAAGTTGAACTGCTGCAGGAAGCGACGAACAACCAGTTTTACGATATCCTGAACTCGGAGTTGAATTTGGGCAGCGATGACTCCAACAATGATGCGTTGGATGAAGACGAAACCGGCGACGGCTTCTTTGCTCTCGCCACACCCACGCCGGTTCAAGCGATGCAAGTGGCTGCCTATTCCACCGACGAACATGGCCATTCACAGGTTGCCGCGCCGGTGCACGATGATTCTAATTTTGCCAACGATTCCTGGATTGACCGGGCACCCGTCGCAATGGCAATCGCTTCTCCTGTAGTTCTTGCCCTCAAGCCAAAGTCATGGCTCGGCAAGCTCGTTGATGGTTTTTCCCGCCGGAAAAACTAGTCGGCCCAGATTTAGTCCTTCACCGTGGAGCGCGCCTGTGCTCTCTCCACGCTTTTCCATTCTCTTAATTGGAGGCTAAACCGTTGAAGGTGAGTTACTAATGGCATAAAAATTCTTGCATTCGTGCATAATGCGAAGTGGATAAATAGTCTAAAGGAAATAAACATCTTATCTTGTTGTTGAATTAACATAGAATTGGCATCTTGGACTCCGAAAATAATTTTGATAGTCCATTTGAATGAGGCTCTTTCACCTATTAAAGCACCAAAAAGGTAGATGACTTTAGAAAAGAATACCCCCGCGATTGATATCGTAAAGAACCCAAAGGAGGGTGACATCTCCAGTGGTGTGTACATGGGGGGAACAGGTGCAAATCTCGGAAAAAGATACAATCACAAGTCGCGCTGGACGCTTTTGTGGATCGCGTTGCTGACATTCATGCAGACCGTGATGGGAGCAGTGCCCACACAATCGACGAAGGTCAACGATATTGTGACCAATCCGGATACCGGCCTGAATGAGACCGTGGTGCAGTTGCTTTACGATCACGTCGGTGGCCAGGTCATCCAGGTGTTGACCAACCAAAACAACATCATTGGTGCCTATACGACCGTCGGCGGTACGTATGTGGCTTCGACCACGGGAACGGCGCCTTTTAAGACCTACACGATTGTTGCCACGGGCACGAATACCACGACGCATTTGATCGACGCAATTACCGTTTCGTCGCTGACCGGCACGACGGTCATGTCGGGGACGCTGACGATTCCTGGAACGGTGACGATGACGAACGCGATTGTCGTCAACGTGGGATCAAATGTCGCGGCACATGCGGGGGCGGCGCCGACGACGCCCGTGATTCCGGCGACGACAACGTCGGGGACCATCTACGCGGTCTATAAGGCTGCCGGCGGAAGCAACGGGGATAACGCTTATGGCATCAGTGTTTTCGGCGTCGATATCGGCGTCAGTGGAAGCAATGGCGGAACGGGAGCGACGGGCACCATCGCCGTCATGACGGTTCCCTCCAGCTACCCTGCGATCTCAGCCAATACCAATAACACCAACGGCATCACCTTCGGCAGCGTCGGCGGCGATGGCGGAGCCGGTGGAGATTCCTATGGCAACATTGGGCCTTACACGGGTGGAGCCGGAGGAAGTGGCGGTACGGCCAACCTGACCAACAACACGGCGATCACAACCTCGGGGACATCATCCAACGGCATCTACGCTTTTAGCGCCAGTGGTCATGGCGGCAACGGCGGCGATGGTTTCTTCTTCATCTCGGGAGGTGCAGGCGGAGGCGTAGGTGTCGGAGGAACCGTGATTGTGGTGAACACCGGGACGATTGGGACAACCGGCATCGAGTCCAATGGTATTTTTGGCCAGAGCATGGGTGGCGCGGCCGGAAGTGGCGGCTCGAGTTATGGCCTGCTCGGTTCAGGTGGCAACGGCGCGACCGGAGGCATCGGCGGTACCGTCAATCTCTCGAACAGCGGAGTGATCTCGACGACGGGTGACGGCTCGCACGGCATCTTTGGCCAGAGTATCGGTGGTGAGGGCGGCAACGGCGGAGACGCCGGCGCTCTCGTTGTTTCCTTTGGTGGCGACGCCAACGCCGGTGGCACAGGATCCGACGTTACGATCACCAACTCCGGGACCATCAGCACGACCGGAAGGAATGCCGCCGGTATCATGGGTCAGAGCATCGGCGGCGGCGGCGGTGACAGCGGATCGTCCTACGCCATCGTTGCATTGGGTGGAAAGGGCGGCTCGGGTAACAATGCCGGAAAGGTGACGATCACCAACAACGCCGGCGGCCAGATTGAGACGACCGGTACGGATTCCTCCGGCATCGTCGGTCAGAGCATTGGCGGTGGCGGAGGCAATACTTCAACCACGGGTGGAGTCGTGGCCTTGGGTGGCACAGCGTCGGGCGGTGGCGACGGAAACACGGTGACCATCATCAACAATGGAATCATCGGGACCACAGGGGGAAATTCTCACGGTATTTTGGCCCAAAGTATCGGCGGCGGCGGCGGCTCCGCCGATGGAAGCGGCGGCATTGTCACGCTCGGTGGCACGGGTGGCGCTGGAGGCAATGGTGGAACCGTTTCGGTTACCAATGGCACGACCGGCAGCATCTTTACCAGTGGCGTAGGCTCGGACGCAATTATCGCCCAGAGCATTGGTGGCGGCGGTGGCGCTGGTGGCAGCGCTGGCGGTATCGCAGCCCTGGGCGGAGGCGGCGCTGGTGGTGGCACCGGAGGCAATGTCACGGTGGCGAACTCCGGCGCACTGACGACGCAGAATACAGGAGCCAAGGGAATTTTGGCGCAGAGCATTGGTGGTGGTGGCGGCGCAGGCGGCGGTTCAGGTGGCGTTGTGGCTTTGGGCGGCAGTGGGAGTACGGCCAGTAAATCGGGCACTGTAACGGTCACCAACAACGCCACGGCCACCATCTCGACCACGGGCGGCGCAGCGGACGGAATTTTTGCCCAGAGCGTCGGCGGCGGCGGCGGCGCGGGTGGTGCGGGTGGTGGGCTGGTGAGCCTCGGCGGCAGCGGTTCCGGCGGTGGCTCCGGTGGTGATGTCGCAGTCACCAATGCGGGAGCGATCATTACCAAGGGGGTGGATGCCCGCGGAATTTTTGCCCAGAGCGTGGGTGGCGGTGGAGGCTCCGGCGGCAACGGCGGGGGTGCGGTCACCATTGGCGGCAGCGGCGGCGGCGCTCAAGGCGCGGGCAACGTGGCCGTAAGCAACACGGGACAAATTTCGACGCGAGGAAATGAATCGACGGGCGTTTTCGCGCAGAGTGTGGGTGGCGGTGGAGGCGATGGCGGCTCAAGCGGTGGACTCTTTACCATTGGTGGTTCTGCCTCGACCGGAGGTTCGGCGGGAACCGTAACGGTGACCCAAGGAGGTAATATCGCTACCCTGGGGTCTGGCGCCATGGGCATCTTTGCCCAGTCTGTCGGCGGTGGCGGTGGCAACGGCGGCGACGCCGATTCAGCTTCCTTAGTCCTGGGCTTGGCCTTGGGCGGAAAAGGTGGCGGCGGCGGAAATGGTGGAACGACGACGGTGAATCTCGACACGACCGTTGTCGCTGGCAATACCGTCCCTTCGATAATTTCGACTGCCGGTGCAGGGGCGACGGGTATTTTGGCGCAGTCAGTTGGTGGCGGTGGTGGTAATGGTGGACGTGCGATTCAAGCGACCATCGGACTTGGCGCATCGGTTTCCATTGCGATTGGTGGCTCCGCTGGTTCCGGGGGCGACGGTGGTATCGTGACCTTGGGATCAAGCGGCAATCCTTCAACGGGCAACGTGACCACCAGCGGCAACGATGCGGCGGGTATTATTTTACAATCGGTCGGCGGTGGTGGCGGCAATGGCGGCACGACGGTAGCTGCCTCTGCAGCCGTTTCCGGCTCCGGAGCGGTCGCGGCCTCCGTGGCGGTGGGCGGCTCGGGTGGTTCGGGCGGCAAGGGCGGCACGGTTTCCACGGACCTGACCAGTACGATCACCACGGGCGGAAAATTTTCAACAGGCTTCATCGCGCAATCGGTCGGCGGCGGCGGCGGCAACGGCGGAACAACCATCGATGCTTCTGTTGCGTTGGCTCCTGCGGGCAGCGCAGCCTTGGGAGTCGCCGTCGGCGGCAAGGGCGGCAGCGGCGGCGACGGTGGCACTGTCAACGTGACCTTGAGTGGCAGCATTACTACGACGGGAGTCCAGTCGGGTGGCGCCTTGATTCAAAGTGTCGGCGGCGGCGGCGGTAACGGAGGTATGGCGATTTCCGCTGGCGGCGCGGGTTCGGGCGCCGGTTCTTTGGCGGTCACGGTTGGATTGAGTGGTGCCGGTGCCGGCGGCGGTGATGGCGGCACAGTGACGGCAAATATTTCCGACAATATTGCCACCGGCGGCGATGGATCCAGCGGTGCGATTATTCAATCGATCGGCGGCGGTGGCGGTAATAGCGGGCTGACCGTTTCCGCAAATGTCGCAGGTGCCGGTGTCGGCGCCGGTTCGGTGAGTATCGGAGTCGGCGGCAGCGCAGGTAACGGTGGTGATGGCGGAATTGTGACGGCCAGCTATGCTGGTAACGTTACGACCACGGGCAATCATTCCGCAGGTCTGCTGGCCCAGAGTGTGGGCGGCGGTGGCGGTAATAGCGGTGGAACGATTGCGGCGAACCTGAGTGGGTCCGGCACAGGCTCCGGGGGTGTCAGTGTCGGCATTGGCGGTGATGGCGGTGGAGCTGGCAATGGGGGTTCGACCAACACGTCCATCACCAGTGTCAGCCTGACGACGACCTCGGGTACCGTCACGACGACCGGCACCTTTTCATCGGGGATTGTGGTCCAATCGATCGGCGGCGGCGGCGGCAACGGGGGCTATGATATCGCGGCCAGCGGTTCCGCGTCGGGTGTGGGCAGCGGCGCAGTGACGGTAGGCATGGGGGGCGAGGCCGGCGCCGGAGGCGCGGGCGAAAAAGTCTTTGCATCGCTGGCTTCCAATATCAGCACTACGGGAGCCGATTCCACCGGCGCAATCATCCAATCGGTTGGTGGTGGTGGTGGCAACGGCGGTTATAATATTTCAGCGAGTCTCGCTGGCTCCGGTGCGGGCAGCGGCGCAGTTTCCGTTGGTTTGGGTGGCTCGGGTGGGACAGGTGGTTCTGCGGGAGCTGTTTCCGGTTCATCTTCAGGAAGGATCAGTACGACCGGCGCCAATTCCGCCGGCTTGGTCATCCAATCCATCGGCGGTGGCGGTGGCAACGGTGGTTTCAATGTTTCGGGTAGCGTGGCCGGTGCCGGTACCGGCAGCGTTGGAGTCAGCGTGGGGCTTGGTGGTTCGGGTGCCAACGCCGGCAATGCCAGCACAGTCACCGGGACAAACACGGGCAACATCAGTACAGGCGGCAAAAATTCAGATGGATTCCTGGTCCAATCGATCGGCGGCGGTGGCGGCAACGGTGGTTTCAATGTTTCGGGTGCGATCTCCATTTCCGGAGTCGGCGGCGCGGGCATAACGGTTGGCTTGGGTGGCGACGGCGGAGCGGGCGGCGCATCCGGAGCGGTCACGGCTTCTTCCACAGGATCGATCACGACGACTGGCACGAATTCAGCCGCCTTTGTTGCGCAATCGATTGGCGGCGGCGGCGGTAACGGCGGATTCGACGTCTCGGCCAGTTTATCGGGGGCCACGGGAGCCAGCGGTGCGCTCAGTGTCGGCCTCGGTGGCGATGGTAGCGCAGCAGGCAACGGAAGCACGGTCAACGCGAGAAGCGTTGGTGATCTCAGCACCTCGGGAGGGAATTCCGACGGCTTTTTGGCGCAATCACTGGGCGGCGGTGGCGGCAACGGTGGTTACAATGTCTCGGGGGCACTCTCCGTTTCTGGGGGCAATAGTGGATCTGTTTCGGTTGGCCTGGGCGGCGATGGTGCTGGCGGCGGCACCGGAGGAAATGTCACGGCTTCGTCGAACGGAACAATCAGCACTCTTGGGGTCAATTCCGCTGCATTTGTGGCGCAATCAATTGGTGGTGGTGGTGGTAACGGCGGCTTTAATGTCGCAGGCACGATTTCTGGTTCCGGCGCGAACAGCGGAGCGGTCAGTGTCGGACTTGGCGGTAACGGTAGCACTGGCGGCGCGTCCGGCACGGTCACGGGCACGAGTACGGGCAATCTCAGCACCCGGGGCAATAATTCGGACGGATTTTTAGCGCAATCGCTGGGCGGCGGTGGAGGCAATGGTGGCTTCAATGTTTCGGCCACTATCTCCGTTTCGGGAGCCAATAGCGGCGTGGTCGGGATTGGCCTTGGTGGCACCGGGAGCGGAGGTGGATCTGCGGGAGCAGTCACAGCTTCATCCACGGGATCGATTACCACCACCGGCACGAATTCCGCGGCTTTTGTCGCACAATCTCTTGGCGGCGGCGGCGGTAACGGCGGCTTCGATGTGTCCGCTGGCGTGAGCGGAGCTACCACGGGAAGTGGTGCCATCAATGTTGGCATTGGCGGCAACGGCGGCGGAGCGGGCAACGGCAGCACCGTCATCGCCTCGAGTACCGGCAATCTCAGCACGTCAGGCAAAAACTCGGACGGCTTTTTGGCCCAGTCAGTGGGCGGCGGCGGCGGCAACGGTGGCTTCAATGTTTCTGGCAACATTTCCGGCTCGGGCGCGGGCAGCGGCGCCATTACGGTTGGGTTGGGTGGTCAGGGTTCTGGCGGTGGTTCCGGAGGCAATGTCACTGCTTCTTCGACCGGATCGATTACCACCACGGGCACCAATTCCGCGGGCTTTGTGGCGCAATCGTTAGGCGGCGGTGGAGGTAACGGCGGCTTCGACATCACCAGCAGCTTGTCCGGTTCGGGCACGGGCAGCGCGGCCGTCACGGTTGGCTTGGGGGGCGACGCTGGTACGGCCAGCAGTTCAGGAACGGTTAACGCCACGACGAAGGGCGATGTCAAAACCTCAGGTGCGAATTCGGACGGAATTTTGGTGCAGTCACTCGGTGGTGGGGGCGGCAACGGCGGGTTCAATGTCAGCGTCGGTGGTTCCGGATCTGGTGCGGGCAGTGGTGCGGTCAGCGTGGGTCTCGGCGGCATGGGCGGTGGCGGCGGCGATGGCTCCACGGTCACATTGACCGGCACGGACAATGTTTCCACTTCCGGTAAAGACTCTGTCGGTATCCTGGTGCAATCGGTTGGGGGTGGTGGTGGTAACGGTGGCTTTAATGTCAGTGTCGGCGTATCCGGTGCGACCTCCGGCGGCAGTGACGCAGTTACCGTTGGTTTGGGTGGCAGCGGAGCGGGCGGCGGGGATGGCGGTCTGGCCACCTCTTTCAACGCTGGTAACATTACCACCGGCGGGATGAATTCCGCAGGCTTTGTGACCCAATCCTTGGGCGGTGGCGGCGGCAACGGCGGCTATAATGTTTCGACAAGCTTGTCACTTTCCAGCGTGGGAAGCAGCGCTACCTCGGTTGGTCTTGGCGGTTCCGGTGATAACGCTGGCAATGGCAACAACGTCACCGCAACGAGCATCGGCAATATCATCACGGCAGGCAAGAATTCGGATGGATTCCTGGCGCAGTCGGTTGGAGGAGGTGGCGGTAACGGAGGCTTTAATGTTTCGGGCAGTCTTTCCGGCGCTGGCGCGGCCAGTGGCGCGATCACGGTTGGCTTGGGTGGCAAGGGCGCTGGTGGCGGGTCCGGAGCGAATGTCACAGCATCTTCCACGGGATCAATCACGACCAGCGGAACGAATTCCGCGGCGTTTGTCGCGCAATCGCTCGGCGGCGGTGGTGGTAATGGTGGCTTCGATGTCACCGCCAGTTTATCCGGGGCCAGCAGCGCAAGTGGGGCCATTTCGGTCGGACTCGGTGGTGCAGCGGGCGCGGCGAGCAGTTCCGGCACTGTCACGGCCACGACCAAGGGCGATATCAAAACCTCGGGCGACGATTCGGACGGAATTTTGGTGCAATCGGTGGGCGGCGGTGGCGGTAATGGTGGTTTTAATGTCAGCGTGGGTGGGTCCGGTTCCAGCGGCGGCAGTGCCGGGGTCAGCGTCGGTCTCGGTGGCACGGGCGGTGGTGGGGGCAATGGTTCCACGGTCACGCTCACCGGTACCGACAATGTTTCGACGTCCGGTAAAAATTCGACGGGTATCCTGGTGCAATCAGTGGGTGGCGGTGGCGGCAACGGCGGCTTCAATGTGAGCGTCGGTGTTTCCGGCGCAACCACGGCGGGTAGCGACGCGATCACGGTGGGATTGGGCGGCAGCGGCGCGGGCGGCGGTTCCGGCGGTCTGGTCACTTCTTACAATTCGGGGAACATCGATACCTTTGGCGAAAATTCCGCGGGCTTTGTGGCGCAATCTCTGGGCGGCGGCGGCGGTAATGGCGGCTATGACGTCTCGACCAGTGTATCGCTGGCCAGCGTGGGCAGCAGCGCGATTTCGGTTGGACTAGGCGGCTCCGGCGCGAACGCGGGCAACGCGAGTAACGTGACCGCGACGAGCATTGGTAACATCGCCACGGCACTTAACAATTCGGGCGGATTTTTAGCGCAGTCGCTGGGTGGTGGCGGCGGCAACGGCGGCTATAATGTTTCGGCTGATATTTCCGGCGCCGGCGGGGGCAGTGGCGCGATCAGCGTTGGCCTAGGCGGCAAGGGTGCTGGCGGCGGCTCGGCCGGTAATGTTACGGCTTCCTCTACAGGATCGATCACCACCAGCGGCACCAATTCCACGGCGTTCATCGCTCAATCCCTTGGCGGTGGCGGCGGTAACGGCGGCTTTAATGTCGATGTCAGTTTGTCAGGAGCCGGCACTGCCAGCGGCGCCATTGGGGTCGGACTCGGCGGCAACGGCGGCTCGGCCAGCAGTTCCGGTACCGTCACCGCAACAACCAAAGGTAATATCAGTACCAGTGGCGATAATTCGGGCGGTATTTTGGCCCAATCGCTGGGCGGCGGCGGCGGCAACGGCGGCTTTAATGTGAGCGTCGGCGGATCCGGCTCTGGAGCGGGGAGTGGCGCAGTCAGCGTCGGCCTTGGTGGCACGGGCGCGGGTGGCGGCAACGGCTCCACAGTCACACTTACTGGCACGGACAATGTCGTCACGACCGGAAAAAATTCAATAGGTGTGGAAGCTCAGTCGGTAGGCGGCGGTGGTGGTAACGGTGGCTTCGATGTCAGTGTCGATGTTTCTGGGGCAGCGACCAGCAGTGGCGCGATCAGCGTGGGCCTCGGCGGCAAAGGCGGCGGCGCGGGCAACGGTGGCAATGTTACTTCCACAGTGACCGGCAGCATCACAACCGGAGGTGACAATTCGGCTGGTTTCGTGGCGCAGTCGCTGGGCGGTGGCGGTGGCTCCGGTGGGTTCGATGTCAGTGCGGCGGCTTCCTTCTCGGGTGGCACCAGTGGCGCGGGATCGGTGGGCATCGGAGGAACAGCTGGCGGCGGCGGTAATGGCGCTGTGGTTATTGCCACCCAAACCGGCAACGTTTTCACCAATGGAAAAAATTCGGGCGGCGTCATTGTCCAATCCACGGGCGGCGGCGGCGGTGTTGGCGGCCTTAACGTCAGCGCGGATATTTCCGGATCAAGTGCGGGCAGCGCGGGAGTCTCGGTCGGCATCGGTGGTTCCGGTGGCAATGGCGGATCGTCCGGTAAAGTGACCTCCACCCGGACCGGCAGCATCACAACCAACAAAGACAATTCGAACGGCCTGCTTGTGCAATCGGCTGGCGGCGGAGGTGGCGCGGGCGGCCTTGATGTCAGTGGCGCTCTTTCCTTCTCCGGTTCCGGCAGCGGCGCGATCAGCGTCGGCATCGGTGGTTCGGGCGGCGGCGGCGGCAGTTCCGCTGCGGTGGTTTCCACGGCAACCGGTACTGTCTCCACCAACGGAAAAAATTCATCCGGCATTATCGTCCAATCCATGGGCGGCGGGGGTGGCGCGGGTGGCCTCAATGTGTCCGGGGCACTGTCCTTTTCGAGTTCTGGTAGCGGGGCAGCATCGGTGGGTATCGGCGGCTCCGGCGGCTTGGGCGGTAACGCCGACAAGGCGACCAGCACTTCGACTGGCGATGTCACTACCAAGGGCGATAATTCGATCGGTGTTTTGACGCAATCGGCCGGCGGCGGCGGCGGTGCAGGCGGCATTGATGTCAGCGGTGCCATCAGTTATGGCGGAACCGGCAGCGGCGCGGTCAGTGTCGGCCTTGGTGGTAGCGGCGGCGGTGGCGGCAGTGCCGCGGCGGTAGTTGCTTCCCAGGCCGGCAATGTATCGACTACCGGCAACGATGCATCCGCTATCATTGCCCAATCCATGGGCGGCGGCGGCGGTGTGGGCGGCATAAATGTCAGCGGCGTCATTTCGATCTCGCAATCTACCAGCGGCGGGGTCTCGATCGGACTCGGTGGTTCAGGCGGTGGCGGCGGCAACTCGGACACCGTCAACAATACTGTGGTCGGTGACGTGAAAACCGTGGGCAACAATTCGGTTGGTGTCCTGGCGCAATCGGTTGGCGGCGGCGGCGGCGCGGGCGGCATGGATATCAGCGGCGGCATCACTTATGGCGGGACCAGCAGTGGCGTCGTCAGCATTGGCTTGGGCGGATCGGGCGGAAGCGGCGGCAACGCAGGTAACGTTACGAGCACCGGTACGGGTACCGTGGCGACGAATGGTAACAATAGTTCCGGCGTGATCATCCAATCGATGGGCGGCGGCGGCGGCGTCGGGGGCATCAATGTCGCGGGAGATATCAATATTTCGAAGGGTGCTGGCGGTACGATCGGCGTGGGTCTTGGCGGCGCGGGCGGCAACGGCGGCTCGGCCGGCACAGTGACCGGAACGGTGAGCACCACCGGTACGATTTCAACGCACGGATCGGATTCCAACGGGGTCGTGGCGGAATCCATCGGCGGCGGCGGCGGCGCGGGTGCCTTGAATGTCACCGGAGGCTTTGCCCTGTCTACTGGGCCCGGGACCACCGGAGCCATCAGCGTGGGCATCGGCGGCCTAGGCGGTGGAGGTGGAAATGGGGACGATGTCGCTCTGGTTGTGAACAGTTCCGGCTCTTTAGTGACCACTGGTTTGCGGTCCAACGGCATTTTGGCGCAATCACTCGGCGGCGGCGGTGGCAGCGGTGGAATCGATGTGGCAGGCGCATTGTCCTTCACGGTTGATCCTAGTACCTCCTTTGCTTCGTCGATCGGTGTGGGGGGCTTTGGCGGCAATGGCGGTACCGCGAGCCAGGTGAACCTGACCTATACCGGCAGCAATTTGAGCGTGACCAACGGCAACGGCATTCTGGCCCAGTCCGTCGGCGGCGGCGGCGGCCAAGGGGCGATCAATGTGAGCGGCGGCATTTCCTTTTCAGGCACCAGTGGCAAGGGCTATGGCCTGGTGGTCGGGGTCGGTGGCTTCGGCGGCAATGGTGGATCGGCAGATAACGTCACCGTCAACGCCACAGTGACCGGCACCGGAGGAATCTATGCGGGTGGCGTCGCCAATTCCGGCATCTTGGCCCAGAGCGTCGGCGGCGGTGGCGGCGTCGGTGGCGTGAATTCAAGTTTTGGGATTGTCGGTACAGCTCCGCTCATCGTGGGCGTGGGAGGCTTTGGCGGCGATGGCGGGGTCGGTAAAAATGTGTCCGTGACCGGCACGACCAACATCACCGTGAATTCCGGCTCGACCAATACGACTCCTTACAGTGCGGCCGGCGTCCTCGCCCAGAGTATTGGCGGCGGCGGAGGTAACGGGGGCTTGGATGTCACCGGCGCCTTTTCGATCAGTCATGCCGCCGGCACACCTTCCGTCAATCTCGGCATCGGCGGCTTTGGCGGCGCGGGCGCCGTCAGTGGCACAGTCACCGTGGACCTGACGGGTACGATCAGCGCCACGGGCGCCAAGGTGGATGGTATCCAGGCGCAAAGCATCGCGGGGGGCGGCGGCAACGGCGGACTGAATGTCAGCACGTCCATGACCGGGGCTTTCGGCGAATCGACTCTCGCTGGCGGCAAGACCGATGTCACTATCGTTGCTGGTGTGGGTGGTTATGGCGGCACTGCGGCCGATGCTGGCCAGGTCTTCATCAAAGATATGGGTGAGGTCTCAACCAACGGTACCTTGTCCAATGGTGTCTTCGGGCAAAGCATTGGCGGCGGCGGTGGCACTGGAGGAATGAATTTTACAGGTGTGTTCACCCAAAAGAGTGCGCCCATTGCTGTCGGCGTTGGTGGATCCGGCGGGGTAGCTGGAGACGGCAACCTGGTGGTCATCACCCGCGGAAATTCCACCACCAAGTCCGGATCGATCACCACGGCGGGCAGTAATTCGCATGGCATTGAGGCTTCCAGCGTGGGCGGCGGTGGCGGGGATGCCGGGATGAATTTTATCCTCGGCTTCAGTACCGCGGGCAGCGGTACCCAGTCCGGCAGCGTGGAGGGCCAGTTTGCGATTGGCGGCTCCGGCGCAGCGGCAGGAAACGGAGGCGATGTCAGCGTGACCAATTACAGCGACATCAAGACCTTGGGCGACGGCAGCAAAGGCATCCTGGCCCAGTCCATCGGCGGCGGCGGCGGCAACGCGAACTTCAATATCGGTGTGGTTTATGAGGGCGGATCGCAGACCGGAGGCAAGAATAATACCAACATGGGATTCAACCTCGCTGTTGGGGGCGGCACAGGTTCCGGTGGAGTCGGAGGCGTGGTGAATGTGTTGAATGTGGGTAATGTCTACACTGCGGGGAACAACGCCATCGGTATTGAGGCCCAGTCCATCGGCGGCGGCGGCGGCAATGCGGAAATGACCATGGCGATCTCTGCCGGCGGCGACGGCGGCAAGGTCGGCATCACGATTGGTGCCGTGGGTGGGACCGGTGGCTACGGCTCAGACGTGACGCTTACTTCCACCGGTGTTGTCAGCACGAAGGGAGACACTGCTTACGGTCTGCTGGCCCAATCGCTCGGCAATGGTGGTGGCAACAGTTCCGCCACTTCGGTCTCAGCCGAGGGGGCTACACTGGACAAAGACCATGCGCCCAAATCGGTCAGCGTAGCCGTCGGCTTGGCTGGCGGCACGGGTGGCAGGAGCGGAACCGTCACGTTGACGGCTTCGGGCACGGTTACTACCACTGGAACCAACAGCTATGCGATTTTCGCCCAAAGCGTCGGTGGCGGCGGCGGCAACGGTGGCTCAGCCACAACTTTTGGCCTGTCTTCTCCCACATTGGGGGTCTCAGTGGGTGGCTCGGGCGGCACGGGTGGCATCGGCGGTTATGTTTTTGTGAACAATGACGCGGACGTATCGACCACGGGGCTGGCCGCCATCGGTATCCTGGCCCAGTCCGTCGGTGGCGGCGGCGGTACCGGTGGGCTCGCCGGTTCGGGCGGACTGTTGCCGACCACGGATTTGCTTGGCAACTCAACCGCCAACGCCATCTCGGTGGTCGTAGGCGGTGGTGGCGGTAACGGCAATAGCGGCGGCAATGTCAACGTGGCCAATACCGGATCGATCAAGACCACCGGGGCGAACGCTCGCGGTATCATGGCGCAGAGCGTTGGCGGCTCCGGCGGCATGTCGGGTATGGCAATCACGACCCGGGTGGGATCCACCAACGAGGAAACGATGGCCAACGTGGCGGTCACGATCGGTGGCAGCGGCGGCACGGGCGGTGGTTCCGGCGCAGTCACCGTGAGCAATGCAGATCAGATCGCCACGACCGGAGACAAGGCGCAGGGTATCTTTGCCCAAGCCGTGGGCGGCGGCGGCGGCGATGCGGCCACTGTGTTTTACGGCAATCTGCAAACGGGATCCGGAGCCAAAGGAAACCTGACGGTGACCATTGGCGGAAAGGGCGGACAGGGAGGCAAGGGCGGTGACGTCACGGTTACGAATACTCTGGGCGGTAACATTACGACTTCGGGGACAAGCGCGGCCGCTGTCCTTGCGATGAGCGTGGGTGGAGGCGGTGGTACCGGCAGCACAGCGATCACAGCTGAGGTCATCAAGACCGCCTCAGATTCCTCCCCGACACAGTCCCTCGGCTTCACGATGGGCGGCTTCGGTGGCACGGGCGGCACGGGTGGAGCAGTGACGGTGGAGAACGATGGGATCATCACGACCAATGGCGAGACCTCCACCGGCATTGTGGCGCTTTCGATTGGCGGCGGCGGCGGCGAAGGCGGCATGGCCATTGCGGCCAACCTCTCGCTGGGGACAAGCTCGTCCGGCAGCAATACCGCCATCTCGCTCGCTCTCGGCGGCACCGGCGGAAGCGGAAACAGCTCGGGTGCAGTGACGGTCACCAACAAGGGCAGCATCACCACGAAAGGCACAGGCTCGGATGGCATTTTTGCGGAGAGCATCGGCGGCGGCGGCGGCAACGGCGCCTTGGCGGTCAGCCTCTCCAGTAATCTTTTCAAGAATTTTTACAAACTGAACGACCCTGCGGCACAACTGTCCAATATCGCCCTGGGTGGTTTTGGCGGGAAGGGCGGAGACAGTGGAGATGTCACGGTCACTAACACCGGTACTATCAGCATCGGCGGAAACAATGCCTACGGCATCTACGCGCAATCGCTGGCCGGCGGCGGGGGGCGGGAATCTTTCGCCATTGCCGCTCCAGCCGCGTCGGCCATTGGAGCCGCTCTTTACTTTAGCCAACTGGGCGGTGGCTCCACTGGCAAGTCCGGGAACGTCACGATCAATTCGACGGGCGATATTATTATGACCGGAGATAATGATATGGCGCAGTTCATCCAGACGAGCAGTGCCGGCGGTGGCTATCTCGACCAATATCTCGATTTCAGCGCCCAAGCTACCGATCTGGACGATCTCGGCCAGGTGCCCAGCAATGCCGGTATTCTCGAAAAGGTGACGGCTATTGTGTCGGGTGGAGTTACGCTCGGGGCCAATTGGGTGGTCGATAAAATCAATGGCATTCTCCCCGCTGACCCGATCGCCACGCCGCCGAACCGACCTTCGCCAGCCAATTCCGGGGGCGCCATCGCTTCGTCGACCAGCGGCAATTATACCACGACCGGAACGAACTCTACGGCCATTGTCGATCAGACGGTCGGGGGCGGTGGTGGTTACGCCAATTCGGTTATTGTCGTGGATCGGTTCGGTTCCGTCTACCACACCGATGACGTGGGAGAGACGAGCAGTACCACGACAGACGAAGGCAGTAACGGAGGTGACCTTGACCTCAACCGGACCGGGACCCTCACCACGACCGGCAACGATTCGGGTGGAAGCCTGCTGCAGTCCATCGGCGGCGGCGGCGGTGCGTTGCGAGAGAGTGTGATCATCGCTCCGGACAACTCCACGCAAGCCATTGATCCTGTGGTTATCGTCACTCCGACGATCACCGGCACCATAAACATGGGAGCCAACGGCGGCATGGCCAATAGCGGTGGGACGATGACTCTCGCTGAAACGGGTGATGTCAGCACCAGTGGTGCTCGTTCGTACGGCCTGCTGGCGCAAAGCATCGGTGGTGGTGGTGGTTTCGCGGATGTGACTGGCTACCATGAGCTGCAAATCAACATGGGCGGACAAGGTTCAACCTCCGGCAACGGCGGCGATATCACGCTGACGAATACGGGCAACTTCACCACCACGGGTACACGATCCGACGGCGTCATCCTTCAGTCCATCGGCGGTGGTGGCGGACTCCTCATCAGCGATCTCGATTCCAGCCACGTTGCGGTCACGCTCAGCGGTACCAACAGCGGTCACGGCGGTAATATCGACTTCACCCAAATTGGCAATGTCACGGTGCACGGGACCGATTCGATCGGCATCCTGGCGCAAAGTCTCGGCGGCGGTGGCGGCGCGGTGGGCCGCACGTTCATGGACACCGCGGGCGGTACGGGTACGTCCGGTTCAATCACCCTCTCTGTCACAGGCAATGTTAAAGCTGATGGAGCAGGGGGGATCGGTATCTTCGCCCAATCTCGCGGCTCAAGTGGTCAGGGCGATATCGTAATCGATCTCGCTGCGGACAAGACCCTCACAGGTGGAACGACCAATGGGGTGGGCGTGGAGATGTCCGGGGGTGCGAACAATAGCTTCATCAATAACGGGACCGTCAACGAGACCGACGTGCACGGCACGGCGATTATCGCCAGCACTGGCAATGACAAGGTGACCAATTACGGCCTCGTCATGGGTTCGGTGGATCTCGGAACGGGCACGAATACCTTCGATCACAAGGCTGGCGCGGTGCTCGAGTCGGGCAACTTCATCAATCTGGCAACCAACGGAACATTTTATAACGCTGGTACGATTTCCGAAGGTGGTTTCGGTAATGTCCAGGTCACGGCGCTCACTGGAAGCCTGGTGCAGACTGGCGACGCCATCTGGTTCAATGACCTCACGCCCACCTTCACTTCCGACCAACTGAATATTTCCGGCGATGCCAAGCTGGGTAATTTCGTCAATACCGTGAATCTCAATCAGGTATTCGGCGTGGCCAATACGACCGGCACTTATGTGCTTATCACTTCCGACACCGATCTCGTCGGCAACTTCAAGTTTGGCACCATGACCAACTTTACGATGCCGAACGGCTTGACCTATACGTTTGAGTACACGGATCCCAAGGAAATGCTGGTTCTCAGCAAATCGGTCGGTTCCTTCTATTGGGATGCCGGAGTCGACAATGTCTGGAACACCGATTTTGTGAAGGGTGTCACCAACTGGACCCGTGATGCCGCAGGCACCGACTATATTTACGGCACACCCGGAATCGGCAGCGATGTCTTCTTTGCCAGCGGCAATCCGCTGAGCACGAACGTCGTTACGCTTGGGGAGGATTATACGGTCAACAGTGTGACCGTCGAGAGCACGGCCAAGCCGGTGACCATCAACGGCCCCAACGTCCTGACCATCGCCGCCGCCCAAGGCGCCGGTATCACCCTGAATCCCGGTGCGCCGGTCACCACGTTCAATCTCGGTGTGATCCTGGCCGGAAATCAGGCTTGGACGAACAACAGCTCCAATCTCCTGATCCTCAACAGCCCCACGATCACCAGCCCGGGCAACAAGAACCTGACGGTGCAGGGAACGGGCAACACGAATATCTACTCGCAAATCGCCACGGGCAACGGCGCCTTGAACAAGGACGGCTCCGGAACGCTCATCCTTTACAACCCGGTCAATCTTTACAAGGGTGGGACCAATCTTAAGAACGGTATTCTCGCGGTGGATACCGCTGGTGCGCTCGGGCTCGGCAATGTCAACGTCACCGGAGGTACTCTGCAAACGACACAAAATCTGGGTGGTGTTGTCCGGACAATCAATGTGGCTGGCAACTATAGCCAGTCGGGCGGCACCCTGCTTCTGCAGATGGTCACCTCTCCTTCTTCGACTCCGTCATTGGCCACGGGCACCCCGGGGGCAAACTATGAAAATCTTGCCGTGGTCGGTGGCGCCAAAGTCGGTGGAGAATTGAAGCTGAATTTCGCACCGACGACCGTTGTGGCCGCGGGGCAGCGTTATACGGTCGTGACAGCCGGAAGCAAAATAACGGGCCACTTTAACATCTCGACCACGACCAACCTGCCCGGGCCTTACTACACGATCACCACTAACAACGATACATTCAACGGGACCCAGCCAGCCAATAGCACAGTGGTGACATTGCTGAAGCCTTTTACCACCTTTACCGGCCTGAACTCGAACCAGTTGAGTATTGCCGGAGCCATCGATACGGACCTTCGGAATCTCAACAAGGGCGGCTATTTTGTCCAGCCGAACGGCAACGTATCCGATTTCTTTGATAACATCGTGACGGGGCTGAACATCTCGGCGCTGACGGGTTCCACTCTGGCGGCGACGCTGGAACAGCTTTCACCCCAGAAGCTGGAAGTCGTTCGCAGTATTGCCTTCAACAATGCCTCTTTTTCGGCGCAGCAATTGGATAGCCACCTGGCCAACCTGCGCGATGGCCAGACCGGGCTCGACTCGAGTGGTTTTGCCTTCAACGATGCCACCTTGGGCAGCCTTTCGCAGGTCAAGGGGCGTCTGCTGGCTTGGGAGCCGATGTCCACGCCGGGGCTGCTCAGCGATTCATCGCTGGCCATGGTTGACCGCTCCAAGCTCACGGATACCACCGTGTCCACCAACCAGCGCTGGAACACTTTCATCAATGGCAGCGTGGTGCTGGCTGACATCAGCGCCAATCAGGATGTTTCCTACTCCAATTATACCACCGGTGCCGTGACTCTCGGTGCGGACTATCGCCTCGACCAGCATTGGACCGTCGGTGGGCTGTTTGGTTTCAGTCACACCGATGCGGCCACGGACGCCCAGGGCAGCACGGCATCGATCGATAGTTATACGCCCGGAGTATTTGCCTCCTACGCGGACCACGGCTGGTTCGCGAACGGGCTCGCCAGTTACGGTTACAATTCCTATGGAGAAAAGCGCAACATTATCTTTCCTGGTGTGAACCGTACCGCTAACGGTGCGACGCAGGGCAGCCAGTTCTCAAGTGATCTCAATGGCGGTTACGAGTTTAAACTCGGCAGCTGGAAGATTGGACCGGAGCTAGGTCTTGATTACGTCCATCTCAAGATCGACAGCTACAGTGAGACCGGTGCGGGTGCGGCCGGCCTGAACATTCAGAACCAACAGGCCGACTCCTTGCGGAGCCGCGCCGGTTTTGGCACACGCTGGAGCAAGAATTACATGACTTCCCTTTACTCCTATCACCTGGGTGCCTTCTGGCAGCATGAATTCATGGGCAACAGCACCGGAATCACTTCCAGCTTCCAAGTACCCAATGGTACGCCGTTCATGGTCCAAGGGCCCACCGCCGAACGCAATACGCTCCTGCTCAACGCCGGCGCCGACGCACAACTGTTTAAGAATCTCGACCTGTTCATCGAGTACCAGGTCCAGGCCAGCGCGACCGATTATCTGGGGCAGTCCATCCAAGGCGGCGTGAAGGTCGGGTTCTAAGACAACAATATCTTCGTGACATCAGTGCCGCTGTCCCTTAGCTAGAAAATCCGGATCGAACTTTCACATGAATCGCCTTCAATTTTGGGTCCTGACTTGGAGCATTATCCTGGTGGGGCCGCTCTTTCTTACTGAGATTTTCATGAGCCGTCTCGTACATGAAGATCGGCGCAAGGTCGTTATTTTACAGAACGTTGCCCAAGAGGGCGCCATCTACTCGAACCGCTGGCAGCAATTGGCTACGCGGGTCTATCAACTGAGCCAACAGGATCCAGCGCTCAAGGACGTCATGGAGCGTCAGCATATTACCGTCACGCCCAGAGCCCCGGCCAACAGTGCCGCCTCCACGCCATCGGAACCGACTTCGAAATAGAATGCGACTCAACGATTTTATGGAAGTTACCCCCAAGCTCTATTCTCCTTTTTTGCCTTTGCAGCTCCTGGTCCTTTTTGTCTGGGGTTGGACCGGCTATCACATTTTTGCCCTGAACGGGGAGCGGTTGGAGGTGGAGGCGCAGATTCAGCAGGTAGTTCCCCGGGCCGAATCGGCTCTTAACGCCAAAAAGGGACTTTTGGCATTGGCGGAGGATGTCGGCCGACTCGCATTGAAGGACCCCGTCGCAGCTCAGATCGTCAAAGAGTTTGATATCCGACTGCAAAATCCAGGCAATACCGAAGCGGCTCCTTCTACAAAATAGAAGCCCCGCCACCCGCCTGGGCTGGAGGCGTCTTGCAGAAGAAGTACATGGCGCATTCACGGTGCCAACCAGTCATCCGGCCGAGCAACTGATGGAAGCGAAGGCTGACGGAACGGCGCAAGGTACGCTGGAGATAAACGTCGTCGACGCCGAATTGAACGACTTGATAGCCCAGGCGCTGAAGGGCCTGACGCAGGGATCGTGGCTGAAAGTAACTCAAATGGACTTCCCCGCCCCAAGTCAGGGGACCAAACGGATTGACCTTTTGTTCTCCAAACATGGGGCGGGGCGGGAAGAGGGCCACGTCTTCATTGGGGACGGCAATGATCAGTAGTCCTCCTGGTTTGAGCAGATGAAAAATGTGACGCAAGGTCTCTCCGGGTTGCGGAAGGTGCTCAAGGACGTGCCAGAGAGTGACGACATCAAAACTCCGTTTGTCCCATTCGATTTTCTCCAAGACGCTTCGCTGGACGTTAAAACCGCGCTGGGCGCTCAATGCAACGCCACTGGATGAAAGCTCGGTTGCTTCCACTTCAAACCCCGCCTTTCGGGCTTCGGTTAAAAAGCGACCGTCTCCCGTGCCGACATCAAGCAGTCTTCCGGTGCGGACAATCTTCTGAAGACGGCGGAGCCGCTTTTTCCAGAGGAAGTCACGCATGGTTTCCTCTTTCTTCCAAACCTCATAAATGGAACCAGTGGAATAGAAGCGGATGATTTCCCCCTGAGTGGGACGAGGCGAGCGAAAATAGATTTGGCAACCGGTGCAGCGGACGATGTCCGGCGGGAACGGTGGAGTAAGGGTGGGTGTTCCACAAATGGGGCAATTCGACAGAGTCTCGTAATCCCTGTAGGTCATAGGTACCTTGACTCAAGCCAAGGCTTTTTCATACAGCCGCGCTATCTTGGGCACGTAGTTTTCCATCGAAAAAAGCCTGGCTTGGTCACGGCCTCGCTTGGCGAGGGAATCTCGATGGGACCGATCGTTCAACAAATGTTCAAGGCCACGGCCAATGGCAGCAGTATCGAGTGGATCCACGTACTCGACGGCATCGCCGCCCACTTCCGGCAGCGAGGAACTGTTGCTGCAGACCACCGGGCAGCCCAAGGTCATCGCTTCCAGCGGCGGAAGACCGAATCCCTCGTAAAGCGAAGGGAAAACGGCGCAATACGCCGATTCGTAGAGATAAGGGATCCACTCATGATCGACGTACCCGAGCAACCGGATGCGTTTCCCCACGTTGGGCAGATCGAGCAGGGCAAGGTCGTTCTCCCACATCCACGCCTTGTGTCCGGCGATAACAAGAGGCAGGTCGCAATCCAGTCCGAGATAGGCTTTCAGCAACCGTCCCACGTTTTTCTTGGGCTCAATATTTCCGACATAGAGAATGTAGCCTTGGGGCTTGAGTTCAAGTTCGCGCAACACAGCCTCTCGCGCGTAACTGGTCCCCTGCCAATTCTCCAGCGGGGTGGGTTGATGGGTCACCACTATCTTTTCTTCCGGCACATCAAAGTAGGTCAGCAAATCCCGCTTGGTATGCTCGGAGACAGTGGCAATCACGCGCGATTGACGAATGGCCAGTTTGATTTGCTCGGAAATGGACAGGCGGTTCTCCCGGCACGTCTGGGGCAGGAGAAGGGGAATAAGATCGTGAATGGTGGTAATCGACCGCATGCCGGTTGGCTGCAGCGGCAAGGGCATGGTGGCATGCCAGAGATCGTACGGGTTCTGCGTCTTGAAGCTGGTTGAGAAATGAAGGTATTCCTGGATGCACAAGGCATGCTCAAAGATCCACGGAAGGGACGAACATCCCAGACCGAATGGAAACTGGGACGACGGAACAGGAAGAGGCATTTTCTGTTGCGACAAGACGGGCCTAGCGACCTTGGGAAGATGGAACAAATGCCGCAGGTACTCACTGGCGGGAAAAAGAAGAGGCTCCTTGTATTTGAGGGGCACATCGTGGGCGTGAGATCGGGCCACCAGCGGATCGCGATTCCAGTGCGCACTGGCCAGCAACTCGACGTTGACGCCCAATCGCCGCAAGGCGGCAAGCAGGGTAAGTCCGTAAGTCTTGATTCCAGTGCCGAACGGTTGCGCCAGATTGTGGCCATCAACCAAGACACGGATTTTAGTGAAATCCATAGATCAAAAACTGTAGGGCTTTTTTGTGAATCAGGACAAGTCAGTGGTTCCACAAAAAGCCAATGACGGAAGATTATTTCATTGGCATCGATTTCTCACCACAATAACGCAGTAGATGAAAACCGCGGGAGCGGGGAAATTGAAATACTTCGAAATCGTTGCCGAGGGACAACAGAAGTTCGCGATCATGGAAATCCGCGGCACCTCCCGCCCCATCGTGAATCGGCGGGCGGTGAGGCGAGGTGTCATGAATAATGCAGACCGCTCCCGGCGCAAACAGATTGCGCTCGCGAAGCAGCCGGAACTCTTGGATGCGGATTTCCACTTCCGTGTCGAAGAAGACAAAATCGAAGGCTTCACCTTGATACCGGGCAATGAAATCGAGACTCGACTCGTTGACAAAAGTGACTCTTTCTTCGAGCTGCGGATCGAATTGGTGTAGGTGATCGCGTGACCATTGCAAGCGGACGGGATCAATTTCCAGGGTCAGAAGATGACCGCGACGGTTGCTTTTCAGGCCTGCGGTAATCGCGCAGGTGCCATAGCCTAGAAAGGTCCCCGTTTCGAGCGCCTTCACTGGCTTGAAGAGACAGACCAACGCATTGATAAAATTCAGGGTTTCCAGTTCGGTGCTGCCGCTGTCGATGGCGTGGTAGAGTTCGGCACACTCTGCTGGCGCGTGGGGATGAATTTCACTTTCGGCTTTCTGGCCGAAGCGGGCCGCCAGCGCTTCCCAAAAATTGTGGAGGGGTTCGGGTTTGCTGAGGATGCTGGGTTTGGGCGTGACGGATCGAAAGGTGGCGGCCACAAAATCATCGGTTGCGTAACAAGGGGGCGGCAGCAAAGGCTCAGGTGTGCCAGGGCTGCCCCACGTCGATTCCGCCGGGAGGACGGCCGTGGTGCGCACCAAATCGGGCAGGACGGCAATATATTTGCCCGCCTTGACGATCGAGTTGGGCGACCACTGTGAGATCCACCAGTCCTCGTCCGCGCCGCGTGCGGGCAAGTCCGGCCAACGCCGGGGCGCCTGAAAGTAAACGGTGGGTATCGGAAGCATCTTTTCCCAATAGGAACGATGGGCGTGCAAATGAATGCCGGGACTCATGCGTTGGAGTAGAATCTTTTGACCGTTGACCTCTTTCTCTCCGTAGACCTTATGCAGCCCATTGCGTCGTCCGGTCAGGAGTGGAAATTTTTCCGGGTGCTGCACCCGGGCGAGCGCGACGAGGAGATCGGCCCGCACCTCGACATCGTCCTGAAGATAGCAGATCCACTCGACCATCGGATCGGCCAGCCAATAGTTCAACCCGGCGTTCAACGCATTGGAAAGGCCCCGATTCCCAGGCATGTTGAGCACGCGAACATCGTAACGTTCGAAAATCGCCGCATAGGCTGCGGCATGAATGGCATCGGAGCCATCATGGACCACGAGTATAGGCGCGTTTAAAGGAGCAATGCTCTCAAGTGCCAGCCCCAGCCGATCGGGGCGGTTGTAGGTCGTCATAAGGATCACCGTCGCCTTGCCAGTGAACTCGGAATGCAACTTTACGGGGTTAACAGAAAAGGTCCTGGGGTCTTTGGCTTTCAGATAAAAATCGGTGAAATGTTCCTTCCCCTTGGGGTGAGGACAGAGCGGTCCCTTGAGGGAGAAAAGGACAAAAACCTCATTGCCAAAGAGAGGTGTTCCCTCCCTGACCAGCAGCGCACAGGTGCTTTCACCGACCTCCTTCAGGGCGCCTTTGTGAATGACAAGCGCCTGCATCTCTTTAAGGTCGATGTGCTGAATGACATCATACGGAAAAGTCCGGGGGATGAGTTCGTGAAATTCCGTTGGCGCGACGATGCTGCATCCTTCGCCAAATTGCCCGAGCAAAAAATCGGCGACGGACTGCCAGTAGGGATCCTCATGAGGAAAATGCATGTTTTTGAGCGCGGACGTACCACCCTTGATATTTCTGCGAACCGTCAATGACAAGCTTTGATGCAGTTTGAGCCGAATGAAACCCTCCATTGTTTTTCTCTGTCCAACGATTCCGGGCTTTTCGGGCAACGGGCTGGCAATGCGTGCGGCGCACAACCTGCGGGCCTTGTCGGAAATATTTTCTGTTCATCTTCTGGTCATCGCCATGTATGGGGGGCAGCAGGAGCAACCGTCGCCCGAGGTGCTTTCCTGTTGTGCCGGATGGACAAGAATCGACGCATCTTTACCCGCAAAGACGGATTCCGGATGGTCACTGCAAAATTGGTGGCGATGGGGAGCGGGCCGTCTCCCGGTCGAATGGAGCGGGTGGAAGCACGCTCACGACGAAGAAATCCGGGCCTATTGCCAAAGGACACGATGTGTTGGCCTATGGGTCTTCCGGTTTTACTTGGTGCCTTGGGTCAAAAGCTGGCTGGACGACGGCAAACAGGCCTGGATCGATCTTGATGAGCTGGAGTCCAATGCAAGAGAGAGTCAGGTCGGACTGCTTTTTCGTACAGGCCAGCATGAGGCTGCGGCTCGATTGAAAAAGGAGGTCCAACGCTACCGGGATATCGAAAGACTTTATCTGCCTCGATTTCGACGTGTCATTACAGCTTCAACCGTCGAGAAGTTACGATTGTCCCAAAAAATAAACCTGCGCGCAGTGGAGGTCTGGCCGAACGTCGTCCCGGTCCCTCCGGCAAGTGGGGGCAAGCCGACGAGCCTGAGAAAGGCGTGGAAACTGTTTTTCATCGGCAGTATGGGACATTTCCCCAATCGTGAAGCGATTCATTTCGCCGCCGAAGAAATCTTGCCTCGTCTGCAAAAATTGAACGAACTTCCTGTGCAGTTGATGGTGGCGGGTGCGGGCGCCGATGCGCATCGGGGCGAGTTTGCCGGTCTTAAGCACTTGGAATGGCTGGGAACGGTTCCGGATGTGGCCGCTGCCTATGCTGAAGCTGATTTAGTCGTTGTTCCATTGCATGCAGGTGGGGGGACTCGCATCAAGATCCTCGAAGCTTTTGCCCACCGGAAAGCGGTGGTGTCATCGCGCGTCGGGGCCGAGGGCCTGGATATTGGCCATGACCGCGAATTGGTCCTGGCCGAGACACCGGACGAATGGGTGGTGTCTTGCACACAATTGCTCAAGGACGAGAAGAAACGGGAGCGCCTTGCGGTCGCCGGGTTCGCCTACGTGACGAGTCATCACGGTGAGAAGAATCTTCAGGGCAAGCTGGAGACGCTCCTGCGCGATCTTAATCCGTTGCCTGAAATGTCACCAAGTCGCGAATGATCAGGGAGGAAGGATGTTTCTCTCCGAACAAGAGTTTTCTCCAACGCCGCCAGACCGGGGTTGAGGGAGCACGTTTGAGGGAAAGTTTCCGGTTCCAATAGTCCCGATGTCCGTAGCAATGAATGGTGTTTTCCCGGAGAGGGACGACGACTTGAAAACCGTCGACGGAAGCAGACGTGAGGGTGCCGTCGGCTTTTGTCCAAAGCCCTCCGTAGTGCGAGCACACATTTTGAGTCCTGAATTTCTCCACCACCGATACGAAATCAGGGCGGACGAGCATGGTGTCATCCAAAGTGCAAATCCACGAGATGTCGGGATTTTCGAGGTATTTTTGCAGACCTGCTTTCAGTGCCTGATCCACGCTTGTGCCGTGAATAGTCCCCTCGAAATGCGCGTTATGTTGCGAACACACATCCCGGTACGCCTCCCGTTCATTCGTGTCAGCGGTGACGGCGACCACGAGGACCGGGACATGGAGAAGGTCGGTGGAACGAAGAAGATTGTTCAGGAAAGTTGCGGAATGAGACGCCACGACCAGCAAGGCCGTCGTTTCCTGAACATGGGTTCTTTGTGCCTCGGCCTCCTGTTGCAAAAGGTCCAGCTGTTCGAAAAAAAATCTCTGATGGTTCTCGGCGGCGAGTGGGAGGTCGGTTGACGGAGGAACGTAAAAGAGAAAGACGGCATTGGCGAAAACGCATTTCCATTCGGCTCTTAGGTGGAGAAGCACGGGCAGGGGAATTTCGTGGAGCAGGCCTTTGTGCACCGCAAAGCCGGCAAAATCGCCGAGGATATCAATGGCATGAACCCAGTCGTAGGAAAAAACCCTCGGCAGGGCATGGTAGAACTCCCGGGGGGCGATAAAAGGAGTCTCGGTTCCCAAGGTCTTGCGGATAAAAGCCTCGGTTTCGGTCCAAAAGGGGTCTTGGGCAGGAAATGCCATCTGGCTCGTTATGATATAATATGCGTGGATGTCAACCATGAGGATTCCCATTCACGGATACGGATATTCATGAAAGAGTGGGCCGGTTGTCATGCAACATAATCATGTCTCACCGCCGCCGTCTTTCCGGGGGTTGCTCGAAGAGCGGCATCATCGCCGGTTATGGCAAAAGTTCCTGACCATCGCGCCAGATTATCCGGCCGGACGATTCAAGGGCCGGGGCCTCGTTTTTTGTACAGGCGGAGAACGTTTGTTCGTAAATCTCTGGATCAATTTGTGTCTTTTACGGCGGGTCCTGAAGTGTTCGTTGCCGATCGAAATCTGGCATTTTGGTGAGGGCGAGTTGACGCCGGTCATGGCATCTCTCCTGCGGTCTTTTGATGTCCGTATCGTGGATGGAGAAGCATTGGCGAATGAATTGCCTCGAGGAAAATGGAGAGGCTTTGCCTTGAAAACACTTGCGGCCATCCATAGCAGCTTTGAAGAGGTCCTTTATTTGGATGCAGATAACTTTCCGGTACGAGATCCCGCCTTTCTCTTTGACGAATGGGCTTATCGCTGGGCTGGGGCCTGTTTTTGGCCGGATATTTGGGAGACAAATTCTCAATCCACTATTTGGTCGGTTCTCGATCTTCCCTATATGGAGGAAGCTGAATGGGAGTCGGGACAAATGGTCATCGACAAGAGCCGTGCTTGGCGGGCTTTGGCTCTTCTCCATCATCTTACGTGTCATTTTCCGTTCTATTACCAGCACGTCTACGGCGATAAAATGATGTTTTATGCCGCATGGAAAAAGCTGGATCACCCCTATGCCATGACGAAACATCCTGCGCGATTGATCGCCGCTCCGAGCAGGAGAATGCTGATCAACCAATTCGATTTTCAAGGGAACCTGCTTTTTCAACATCGAACCACGGCGGAATGGACGCTGTCCGGTAGCAATGAAGGCCCGAAATCCCTCCACGAAGAACTTTGTCGGGAATTCCTGGAAGAGCTGCGCCTGAAGTGGCCCGAATCCGCTCGACGATGCCATCCCAATCGGAATGGGGAGAGGAAACGGTTTTCTTGGTGGCAAGGATTTCGGGCTGTCTGGCCGACGACTGCTTGCCCGGAACCGGAAAAAGCGCGGGCGTTATCCGATTCTCAGGATAAGCAATGGGATACGCTGGCGTACCAGGCATTGCTTTCTCCGCACACGGTTTCTCCCCAGCGAATGGGCATAGGCCTTGAAGCCATCAGGAATTCGAGCCAAGACGAAGCGCGAGCCATCGTTCGCTTTTTTGCCGCGCTTATTTTTATTGATCCGAGGCTTGCCGGAATGTTGCCGGAGGATCTCCCTATTGAGGGGACGGCGTTGCAACAACCATGGCAGGAATTGCAGGCGTTCGCCCAATTGGTTGCGGCCCGAAAGGACAAGGCCGGACTTCTGGCTATCCGCGGCAATTTGCTTGCGAGTAAGGCTCCGTCGCGCTTGGAGGAGGATGAAATCGCGCAGATCCAAACATTGATAATGATTCTGTCGGCATCTGAATCGAAAATCTGGAAGGAATGGAACGAATTTTGGCGACACTTGCCGGATCGACCGTCGGAGGATTCTTGTCTCGCCTCGCCTTCGATATCGAAACCATGGAGCATCAGGACTCTTCCCGGTAAAGTCCTTGTCCTGACTCCACTGAAAAATGCCTCTGAACTGGCCCAGGGATATTGCGAACGCCTGTCCCGCCTGAACTATCCTCCCAAGCTGCTGTCCCTCGGACTGCTGGAAAGTGACAGCCATGACAAGACCTACGAGGCCTTCGACCGGGCCCTCGTTCAACTGCGACTAAAGTGGGGACAAGTCAGTTTATGGAAGCATGATTATTGCTACCAGATACCCCATGGATTATCGCGCTGGGAACCGAAGATCCAACTGCAGCGACGGGCTATCCTGGCCCAAAGTCGTAACGAATTACTGCGACGGACCCTGAGGGACGAGGATTGGGTCCTGTGGCTGGATGTCGATGTCATCGACTATCCGCGGGATATCGTCGAACAGCTTTTGTCGTACGGGAAAGATATCCTCCATCCTCACTGCGTCATGGACTACGGCGGACGAACGTTCGATCGAAATGCCTGGCGTGAACAAGGGCGAGTGCACATGGAAGCCCTGCGCGGGCAGGAGTTGTTGGCTCCCTTGGATGCCGTAGGAGGGACGATGCTTTTCATTCGGGCCGACGTTCACCGGCGTGGGTTGATCTTCCCTGAGACGCTCTATGGCGCGGGCAATCCACGGATTCGGCCTCCCGACCAAGGTTGGGATGTTGACCATCCCGGCGAACTGGAAACCGAGGGGCTGGGTATCATGGCGTTGGACATGAATGTCCAACCATGGGGACTGCCAGAATTGGAAGTTTTGCACCGAAAAAAGTAGGCGAAATCTGTGCTAAGCGGGACTTGGCTGTGGGCGGCTCTTCGCTGCAAACGGACAGAATTACGCTGGCTTCAAATTTTACGAGGAAGGGTGGTCGGTTTAAGAATCACATCCTCATGGACATCAAGGAATTCGGCTTTGCATTAATTATCACGAATTTTCGCTACTTTCGGGGCTTTGGCTGGTTTCTTCTGAGGTTGTTTGAAATGCAAAGCCTCCTGACCTAAAGCCATGACTCAATCTTCCACTGCCCAGCCGAATGTAACCGACAAGCATCAGTCTCAATTGGTCAGAATCAAGAATGCGCGACAGGCCATCCTGACCGAATTAGGCAAGTTGGTGGTTGGTCAGGAAGAACCGCTTGAGCAGATTCTCATCGGCATGTTTGCGGGGGGGCACCTGATGTTACAGGGGCCACCGGGCACGGCGAAGACGCTCGCCATTGTCTCGATCGCCAAGGTGATGAACCTCGATTTCAAGCGTATCCAGTTCACGCCCGATTTGATGCCATCCGACATCTCGGGCACCGAAATTCTGGAACAGGACCAGACGACCGGCCATCGTGTGACGAAGTTCGTCCAGGGACCGGTCTTCTGTAATCTGATCATGGCCGACGAAATCAACCGTACGCCTCCAAAGACGCAGGCGGCATTGCTCGAGGTTATGCAGGAGCGACAGGTCACCATCGGCGGTGTGACCCATGCGCTGCCGAAGCCTTTCTACGTCATGGCGACACAGATTTCGATGGAACAGGAAGGCACCTATCCGCTGCCCGAGGCGCAGCAAGACCGGTTCATGCTTTCAATTATGTTGAACTACCTGCCGGACGACCAGGAAGTGGAAGTGGTCCGCCAGTCGACCAGCGCCAGGAAGATCGCGCTGGAACGGGTGATGGAGGGTGAGGAATTGATCGAGTTTGTCGGCGCCGTGCGTCAGGTGACGCTCCCTCCGCAGATCGGCCAGTTTATTGTCGACCTGACTTCGGCCACTCGCCCGACGGTCGCGGGATGCCCCGATTTTGTGAAAGAATACGTTTCGTGGGGTGCGGGATTGAGGGCGAGCCAGAACCTCGCACTCGCGGCCAAGTCGGCGGCGGCGCTGGATGGTCGCAGCGTGGTCGTCATCGAAGACGTGCGCAAGGTGATCGTACCGGTACTGCGCCATCGCATCGGCCTATCCTTCCGTGCGGAAGTCGACCGGGTGACGATTGAGCAGCTGATCCAGAAGATTATCGGCATCACGCCGGAGCCGAAGGGAAATTAATTTATGTCCACACCGTCGACTGAGCCAGTTGTCCAGAATGAAGCCAATGCGCTTGACGCGATTGCAGCGATCAGCGAAGGCAAAGAGCGGATCATACACGAAGTGCGCAAGGTCATCGTCGGGCAAAATCAAGTGGTGGAAGATGTCGTCACATCCTTCTTCGCTGGCGGACATTGTCTGATCACTGGTGTCCCAGGTCTCGCCAAGACGTTGCTCATTTCAAGTTTGGGCCGCGCGCTCGACCTGAAATTCCGCCGGGTGCAGTTCACGCCCGATTTGATGCCAGCCGATATCACCGGTACCGAGGTCCTCGAGGAAGACCGCACCACAGGTTCGCGCAACATGAAGTTCCGCCCCGGCCCGGTCTTCACCAACATTCTATTGGCCGACGAAATCAATCGCACGCCGCCGAAAACGCAGGCAGCTCTCCTCGAAGCGATGCAGGAACATCAGGTCACGGTCAGCGGCAACACCTACGTGTTGGAAGAGCCTTTCTTCGTCCTGGCCACGCAGAATCCGATTGAGCAGGAAGGCACCTATCCGTTGCCGGAAATCCAGCAGGACCGGTTCATGTTCAGTCTGATCATCGACTACCTGCCCAAGGATGAGGAACTCGCCGTGGTCAATTCGACCACCAGCATCAATGTGACAGATGTGCAGACCTGCATCGACGGCGAGACCTTGATGGCTTACCAGGACATTGTCCGGCAGACGCCCGTGGCCGAGCCGATCATCCGCTATGCAGTGGAACTGGCGGGTCGCAGCCGTCCTGGCGAAAAAGGCGCGCCGCAATTCATTAAGGACTATGTGTCATGGGGTGCGTCGATTCGCGGGGCCCACTATCTCATCCTCGGCGCCAAGGCTCGGGCGGTCCTCAACGGGCGGCCCTATGTCACGGTTCAGGATGTGCAGTCGGTCGCCTCGGCAGTCTTGCGGCATCGGATCGTGACGAATTTCCGGGCCGAGTCCGAAGGCATCACTTCCGAGGAAATCATCCGGCGTCTGCAGGAAACCGTCCTGCCGCCGAAGTCCGGTCTGTAAGCCGAGAAGCTATGGCGACTACCGGCGTTCTCGATTTCAATGTCCTGGCGCGCATCGACTCGATGCAGCTCCTGGCCAAAGTCATTGTCGAGGGTTTTGTCCTGGGACTCCACCGCAGTCCCTATCGCGGATTCTCGATAGAGTTCGCCGAGTACCGCCAGTATTCGCCGGGCGACGAGGTGAAGCACGTCGACTGGAAGGTGTACGGGAAAACCGACCGCTATTACATCAAACAGTTCGAGGAGGAGACCAATCTCGTCTGCTACCTGATTGTCGATGCGAGTGCGTCGATGGGCTACAAGTCGACGCCGGACGGCTTCACCAAACTCGATTACGCCAAACGGATGGCGGCCTGCCTCGCTTATTTCATGATGCGGCAGCGCGACTCGGTCGGGCTGATGATTTACGACACGAAAATCCGCACGGCCCTGCCGCCACGGATGCGCCAGACGCACCTCAAGCACATCATGGCTGCGCTGGAGACTTCCGAGCCGGGCGGGGAAACCAACATTTCCATCCCGCTCCACGAGCTCGCGGAAGGGCTGAAGCGGAAGGGACTCATCATCCTCATTTCCGACCTGCTCGACGACCCGGACAAGGTCATCTCGGCTTTGCAGCATTTCCGCTTTCAGGGTCACGAGGTCATTGTTTTTCAGGTGATGGACACCGGCGAGTTGGAGTTCTCCTTCTCGACGATGACCGAATTCACCGACTTGGAAACTGGCCAGAAGATGGTCGTTTCACCGGAAGGAATGCGTCCGGTTTACCTCGAAGAATTGCGCCAGTTCCTCAGCGCCTATGAAAAGGGCTGTGGCGGCATTCATGCCGAGTACAAGCTCTTCGATACCGGCAAGCCTCTCGAACTCGCCTTGAGCGAATACCTTCACCGCCGAAGCAGGATGGGCTGATGTCGTTCGCAAATCCTTATTTCCTGATTGCGTTGGTGGGAGCGGCGGTGCCGGTCCTGATTCATCTCCTGACCCGAGATCGCATCCAGCATGTGCCTTTCTCGACGCTGCGCTTTTTCGCGAAGGGAGCGAAGATGGTCGTGCGCCGCAAGAAATTCCAGGAACTGATCCTGCTCCTGATAAGGGTGGCCTTGGTGGTGTTGCTGGCGCTGGCTTTCGCTCGTCCATTCCTGGGAACGAAGGCGGCGGATGCCCGCCAGGAATTCACGACCGCGCGCGCGGTGGTGGTGGACGTCTCAGGTTCGATGCGGCGTGCCGGCCTACTGGATGCGCTCAAGAAAGAAGCTGCGGGCGCGGTCAGTTCCCTCACGCAAGGCCAGGACACGGCGGCGCTGGTTACCTTTGCCGATACGACGGCTATCCTGAATCCTTTCGGCGACAAGCTTGATGCGGTCGAGTCGGCGGCGGAAGGAATCGCGCCGGGCTATGGTGGCACGAACATCGCGGACGCACTGCGCAAGGCAAACGAGTTGTTGCGAGGTGTCCGGGCGAAGCAAAAGGAGATTGTCCTTGTGTCCGACTTGGAAAAGGGAGGTTGGGCCTATTTCAAGGGTGACTGGAAACTGGCGAGCGACATCAAGCTGACTGTCCGTGCGCTCAAGCCGACGGATGCGGGCAGCGGACTTGGCATCGTCGAGATGAGTGCGCCGAGCAGTCTCGTGCTCGACAAGCAGCCGAGCTCGATTGCGGTGCGGATTGCCAACTATTCCAGCCAGCCGCGGAATGACCTGGAGGTCTCGCTGGTCCTCAATGGCAAAACGGTGGAAACGCAGAAGGTCAATATCCGGGCGAACGGAACGGTGGCGGTGCGGTTTCGGTATGTCTTTGATACGCCGGGAGATAACCCGGGTTCGATCGTGGTGGGGACGGGTGTTTCGACGCCGGAAAACACCGTGTACTTAAACGCTCGCACGGTTCCCCGGATTCCGGTGCTGTTGGTCGACGGGCATCCTTCGGCCAATCCGCAGGCGGATGCGGCCTTCTTTCTGAACAAGGCGCTGGTGCCCTCGGCGGAATCGCCGTTTGAAGTGAAAGTTCTTCCGGTGGAAAAGGTTACGCCGGAGAATGTTTTCGCGTCGACGGTGGTGATTCTGGCCGATGTCGGGCAGGTTTCCGCCCCGGTTTCCGACGCGTTGGCGGCGCTTCTGGCGCGGGGTGGAGGACTCCTTTTTCTGCCCGGCGACCAGGTGAAGCCGGAGGCCTTCAAGACGGACTTCGGTAAGGTGGCCCCGTGTGGGTTGCGACAGATTCTGCAGGCCCATCCGGCCAACGGCGAAACGGCGGAATCGCTGACGCGAATCGATTTCAATCATCCGGTCTTCGACGTTTTTTCCCTTCCGCACCATGGGGACCTGACGTTGCCGAAGTTTGCCCGTTACTGGGAAACGACCGACACCCAGCTTTCGGGGGTGCTGGCGCGATTTGGTGACGGGCGTCCGGCGATCCTGGAGCGCCAGATCGGCAAGGGCATGTCGATGCTGGTGGCGAGCCCGATCAGCAGCGATTGGAACGATCTGGCCCGACAGTCGGTTTTCCTGCCCTTTATTCATCAGGCAGTGCGTTATCTCGCGGTGCAGACCGGACGGCAGACCGTCTATACCTGCGGCGACCTGCTGCCGATCCCTGAAGGTGACACGGTGAAGGACCCGCAGGGCCAAAGCGTTTCGGTACCGGGAAAATCGGGCATCACTGCGACGAAACCGGGCTTTTATCTGGCCACCAGCAAGTCGGGCACCCAGGACTTCTGCTACGCGGTCAACGGCAGCATGGCGGAGGCAGACCCCGCGACCGTCAGTGGGGACGAGATTGCCGCGGCCATCGAACGCGCGCCCGACGAGGCCCTGGGGGGGCTTGAGGGCGGCACGACGGCCACGCTCGATTCCGGAAAAAAGGACGCCGGGATGTGGTGGTACCTGATGTGGGCAGTCGTGATGTTGAGCCTGGCGGAGCTGGTACTCGGGAACAAGACACTGAGGCACTAACATGAAAAACCGAACGGACACGATCAGCGATTACGGACAACTGGCGGCGCGCTTCGGTGTGGTGCGCCGGGCCTGGAAACGGGCGGCGGCCTTGTCGGGCCTGGCCATCGTGGTCACGGAGAGCATCGGGATTTTCACCGTCCTGGTCTTTCTCGACTGGCTCTATCAGCCGATGCCGGCGATTCGCATCGCGGTGGGAGTGGTGGCGCTGGCGGGCATCGCGTACCTGATCGTCCGGCACGTGATCAAACCGCTGACGCGGAAGATTTCGGACGAGCAGATTGCGCTCTATATCGAGGAAAACCGCACGGAGCTCGGAGGGGTGCTGATCACCGCGGCAGAATTTGGCCGGAAGCGGGAGCAGATTGCGGGCAAGCAACTGGTCCTCATCGACGCAGTCGTGCGCGAGGCGGCCACCCGCAGCGCCAAAACGCAAATCGCGCACATGGTCGACTTTTCCCGCCTGCGGAAATACGGCTTCGGCGCGGTGGGAGCCATCGCGCTTTACCTGGTCCTGAGCGTGTTGTTTCCGGGTTCGTTCGCCCATCACCTTGGACGCGTCCTGCAACCGTGGCACGCGACCGACGAGGATTTGGCGCGCCATAGCGCTGCCGTATCCCAGGCCGCGCCGCTGGAATTTACCCTTTCGAAGGGCGATACCAGCCTACCGCGGGGCACCTCCTTCGAATTTGAAGCGACATTGTCGAAGGCGAAACCGACAGATGAACCGGTGGTGCTCTATTTCCGCCCGAGGACAGCAGGCGCGACCTGGCAGAAGCTGGCGATGACGGAAGTCGAAAAACTCAACGGCTTCCAAGGCGCGCTCTCGGATGTGAGCGAGGACCTCGAATTTTACGTCGCGTGCGGGAAGGACAAGAGCGAGACGCACAAGCTCAGCGTTTACGATCCGCTCGTGGTGCAGTCCCTGGAAATGACGACGCATTATCCGGACTACGTCAAACAACCCGACCGGCTGGAGCAGCCCTCGACCGGTGACGTTTCCGCGCTGATCGGCTCGACGGCCACGTTACGGATCCTGACCAGCACGCCGTTGAAGAGCGGCCAGATCAAATGGAGCGATGGTCATACCCAGGACCTGACGGTCGATCCGAAGGCCACCGCGACGGCCACGGCTTCGTTCGAGGTCAAACAGGACGCCACTTACGATTACACGCTGACAGACGTGAACGGCCAGCAGGCTGTCAGTCCCGCATCGCTTTCCGTCCATGCCGTACCGGACCAGCCGCCGACCCTGGCGGTCAAGTCGCCGCAGTCGCCCGTGCTGACTCATATGCTCGGTGAAGTGATTTATCAGGTGGAGACCGATGACGATTTTGGTGTCACGGGAGTCGACCTGGTTTATTCCCGACTCGATGACAAGGGCCAGCCCCGGGAGACACGCCAGCCCCTGACGCTGACCGCGGGAGCGGGGACTTCGCCGCATGCCACGGTCGGCAACTACCGGCTGATGCTCGAGAACATCCAGCCTCCCCTCAAGGACAATGAGACCCTGTCGTACCATCTCGAGGCACGCGACGCCAAGGGACAGATGGCCATCTCCGAGCTCGGCTATGTCATTGTCGGTTTTTTCGAGCATTGGGCGACATGGGCGCCGCCGGATGACGCCGGTATTGCGGTACACGATGAAACTGCAGCCGACTTGATGGCGATGGTGGCGTTGATCTGGGAACTCAATAGTCAGAAGGCCCACATGATGCCGGAGGCCGTGCAGAAGCAAGGCCAGGACATCGCCAGCAAAATGGTCGATTCCCAGGGGAAAATGCTCAATTTTATCACGGCCCACGACCTCCGCATGATGCCGATGCTGGTCAAGGTGAAGCAGCCGATTGCCGAACACGCGAAGAAGGCCCATGACGCGCTGGTCGCCAACGATCTCACCACTGCCACCGCGGAGATCAGCGCGGCGGCGGCGCTTTTCAGCGGGTATGGAATCACCCGGGACGCCTCGTTGGGACATGTCTCCTCACAGGAAACGGCGGTTGGCAACCATTTCAAACCGCCGGCGCTCACCATGCTGGAGCAGGCCCGGATGGAAGCTTTGGCCCAGGCAGCCAAGGACACGACGCATGAGGAAGAAAAGAAGGACCAGTCGGAGGCCGCCGCTGCTGCTGCCAAGAAGATTGCCGAATTGATGGAGAAGCAGGATGCATTAGTGGCGAAGGGACAGGAAATGGTCAAAACGGGCCAGGCCCAGCCACCGGAAAAGAATGCACCGGACCCGGACAAGCCCGGGTTGGCGGGGCCTGACGGCGGTGCCGCTGACAAAAAGACGCTGACCCCCGCGATGCAAAAGCAGGCCGCCGACCTGGCCGCTGCCCAGCACCAAATTGCAGAACAGACGCGTGACGCCGCGGCGCAGGCCCAGGCGAAAGCCGCGGGCGCCAAGGATGCGGCCAAACTCAAGGAAGCCGGGGACAAGGCCGCCGCTGCCGCCAAGATGATGGAGGAAGCCGCCCGGGCCTTTGCAGCAGGCAAGACGACCGACGCCCAAGCCAAGGCGGGCCAGGCCAAGGCGGCCCTGCAAGAGGCCGGTACCACGTTGCAGAACAATGACCGCGACAAGCTCCAGGCCGCCATTGGCAATGCGGAAAAGCATGTCGCGGTGCTGCTCGACAAGCAGCAGGACCTGGCGAACGAGACGGCGCAACTGGCCAAGGATGTCGGCGACAAGGCGCCGGACCAGCGCCAGCAGCGCGATCTGCAAAAGCAGGCCTACCAGCAGACGCAACTCGCCGCCGCTGCCGAGGCGCTCAACAATGAACTCAACGACCTGAACCAGAAGGCCGCCCAGGTGGGCGAGCCCGAGGCCATCCGTGCGCTGACCGATGCGCAAAAAGCGGTCAAGCGCGGCCAGCCCCAGAACAAGATGGCGGGCGCGGTGGTCGACCTCAACAACGCGAAGCCTGCCGTGGCGGCCGATGAGCAGAAGAAAGCGGCCGATGCCCTGCAGAAAATCGTTGCCGGGCTGCAGGCCGGTTCCGATTCACTGGCCGCCAGCCGCGAGGCGCAACTGGCCCGGGCCAATCGCGCGGCCCAGGACGCGAAGAAAAATCTCGAGGCGTTGCTGGGCAAGACGGGCGACCAACAAAAAGGCGAGAAAGCGGATGATCAACACAAGGACGGCCAGCCGCAGCCCGGAGCCCAAGCCAACGCGAATCAACCTCAAGCGGGCGATCAGCACAAGGACGGTCAACCGCAGCCGGGTGCCCAGGCCAATGCCAATCAACCTAAGCCGGGCGATCCAAACAAAGGGGCCCAGCCGCCAGCGGTGGCCCAGGCCGATGGAAAGCAGCCCAACCCCGCGGGCCAACCCAACGATCAACACAAGGACGGTCAACCGCCGGCGGGTGCCGAGGCCGGAGATCATCCCGGAGGAGCGATCCCAGCGGCCAAGGGCGATGAAATCCGACAACTGGCCTACAACCTCGGTCAACTCACGACGGCGGTCGACAATCGCCAGCTTCTTCCGCAGGACCAGGTCGACCAGTTGAAACAAATGACGGCGGACAAGGCGGAACTGGAGAAGAAACTCGCCGCCGATTCCAAATACCTTCAAAACGTCTCCGGGCTCGTCGGCATCATCAGCAACAAGATCGAGGCCGAGATGGAGGCGAAGTCGGAAGCGGGCAAGCTCTTCTCCTCACAGCGCGAGGAGTGTCCGCCGAATTACCGGCAGTTCGTAAACAAATACTTTGAGGCGCTGTCGCAACTCGCCCCGGCGCCCGAGGCGGGAAACAAGCCGGGCCAACCCTAGGGCCGTCTCACTGCCGATGTCTTTCCCCGGATACCTCCTTTCATGAATTGGTTCGAAAAAATCTTCAATGTTTCGCCGGACATGCTCCGCGAAGGGCAACTGACCTTCGTGGGACGGATCTCGCCCCAGGTGCTTTTCCTGGCCCTGCCGCTGCTGGTGGTCGGCGTCTGGCTGGCATACCGATTGGTGGCGACACGAGTGACGACCAAGGCCTGGCGGATCGTCGTGGCGTTGCGTCTCGCGTTGTTCGTCGTTTTGCTGTTCCTGCTGGCTGATCCGGCGATGCGCTGGATGCATGGGCGGCAGGAAGTCTTTACCGCCGTGCTGGTCGATACTTCGCGTTCGATGGCGATCGCTGATGTCGAGACCGGTCACGGCGCGGCGCTCTCGCGGATCGACGCGGCACGGCAATTGTTGCTCGGGAATGGAGCGGGTAACGAAGGACTCATCAAGGCGTTGAAGGGCAACGGGAAGGTGCTGCTTTATGGATTCGACGAAAACGTGAAGCGGATCACGTCGATCGACCAGATGAAAGCGGACGGGCAATTCACGAACATTTTCCGGGGCATCCGCGACATGGAAACCGAGCTGCGAGGCATGCCGCTTTCCTCCGTGGTGCTGATCACCGACGGTGGCCGCAATACCGGCGGAACCACGGCGGACGCGGCGGGAATCCTGGCCGCGCGCGGGGTGCCGCTCTATCCGGTCGGCGTGGGCAATCCAACGCCGCCCAATGACTATGAAGTGGTGAGCGTCATCGCGCCCAAGCGCGTGCGGCGCGATTCGGAGGTCGAATTGCAGGTCACCGTGCGGCACACCGGCTATAAGGAGCCGTTCGAGCTGAGCATCAGCCGCGGCCAGACCACGATCACCTCGCGCAAGATCGAGCCGAATGCGAACACCGACCTCGAGCAGGTGAAGATGGTCTTCACGCCCGACCAGGAAGGAACGGCCACTTATCACATCGCCATTGCGCCGGGCAAGGACGAGAAGAACACCGACAACAACGCGAAGGACATCGACATCGAAATCCGGGACGACCGTCTGCCGGTGCTTTATGTCGAAGGTAGTCCCCGGCTGGAATACCGCTTTCTGCGCCGCGCACTTTTCCACGATCCGGATTTTCGCGTCGTGGGTCTGCTCCGGCTCGGGGACAACCGGTTTTACGTGCAGGGCGCCAATGACAACGAGGCGTTTTTGTCCAAGGGTTTTCCGACGACGGTCGAGCAACTCAACCAATTCCAGGCCGTCATTCTGGGCGACATCGAGGCGTCCTATTTCACCCCCGATCAATTGAAGCTGCTCCAGGAATTTGTCCGCACCCGTGGTGGCGGCTTGCTGATGCTCGGCGGCGTGAATTCGTTTGGGCTGGGCCAGTACGCCAACACCCCGATTGCCGACATGTTGCCGATGCAGATCACGGGCAACGACGGTCCTTATTCCGACGAGCAATACAAGGCCCGCGTCATGCAGAACATTGGGACGCATCCGGTGATGCGGTTGTCGCTCGATCCGGAGGCCAACCGGGTGCTCTGGAGCCAGGCGCCGCCTCTCGTGGGCATCACGCCGGTGGCCGGGGTCAAGCCGGGCGCGCTGACGTTGCTGACGCGCGAGTCGGACAGCAAGCCGGTCTTCGCCGTCCAGAACTACGGGGAGGGGAGGGTGGCCGCGTTCACGTCGGGCGGCTCGTGGTACTGGCGCGTTTCGGTGCCGTCGTCCGTTGAGTTCTATGAGAAGTTCTGGAAACAGCTCACTCGCTGGCTGGCGGTGGGTGCCAAGGAACGGCTCACCGTCGAGACCGATAGCGATATTTATGCGCCGGGCAAACCGGTCACGATCCGCGCGTCGGCGCTGGCCAAGGACTTGCAGCCGGTTGATGATGCCACGCTCGTCGCCACCATTACTGATCCGCTGGGCAACCATCAGGACGTGACGATGGACTGGATTCTCTCCGAAGAAGGGGTTTATCAGGCCCAGTATGTGCCGCAGGATGATGGCGACTACCGGGTTTCCGTCCACGTCGATGGCTGGGCGGACACGAAGCCGGTGGAGACCGATTTCCGCGTTTCGCAACCGATGGTCGAGTCGGCCGACACTGGGCTAAAAGTCGACGAATTGAAGGACATGGCGAAGATCGCCCACGGCCGCTACTTTGGTTTTGCCGAGGCCGCTCAGTTGCCCGCGGAGATCGCCAAGAGCGTCGAGGCGGCCCGGTCGGCGGGAATCAAGCCTGAGGACCGTGAGATCTGGGACACGCCGTTACTCTTCGTGCTGGCTTTCGGCCTGATGGTGGCCGAGTGGATTGTGCGCCGCCGGTGTGGGCTGGCTTAGACCCCGTAATTTATCGAAACTATGCATCGTTTCCCGGGTTTATCTTCCTGTAATGATCCAGCCATGTGCCCTTAATCCCGGGATGGCAGTTTTGGGATAACAGAGTAGATTATAGATCGACCACCATGGACACGCCGACGCCCAGCCTCAAAATGGACAAGCCGACCTGCACGCCGCAGGACTGCGCCATTGGCTGCAAAAAGATTTACGACGATTTCGACGAATTTCTGCCCCGGTTTCTGGCTGATCCGAACGTGAACAAGCATCGCGACGAACTGGCGGGGGGGCTGGAAAAAATCGAGACGTTGACCCGTCGCCGCTTTCTCCAGAAGGGGGCGAAAACGGCGGGGGGCATGTTGTTGGGCACCGGCTTTGTCGGCACCTTCATGAATTATCTCACCACGATGACGGCCCACGCCGACAAGACGGTGGAGACGGGTAAATTTATTTTTCCGCGGCTGCAGTTCTCGACCATCGACGGCACGGGCAAGCATTGGGACATCTGGCCGGAGGGCGATTCCGGTTTGCGCCAGCACTTGAAGAGGCTGACCAATGTGAACGTCAGCATGGAGCCGAAGATTGTCCGCCTTTCCGATTTCGACGAGATGGTGCTCAATCCGTTTGTCTTTATGACGGCGGGCGGCGCGTTCCGGCTGCCGGAGAACGAGGAGAAGAATCTCCATGAATTCCTTGAGCGGGGCGGGTTCATTTTGGCGGACGATTGCATGGGCGTGGGTGGCGGGAACGACACGGATGCGTTCTTCAAGTGTTACTCGAACTTGATGGCGAAGCTTTATCCCGACAATCCGATGCGGAAGATTCCGAACGATCACGACATCTTCCATTGCTACTTTGATTTTCCGGATGGCTGTCCGGAGATGCAGGGCATCCCCCACGGGGCGCACGGTTTGTTTGAGCCGGGCACGGGCCGGATCATGAGCTGGCTGAGTTCCGGGGACATCCATTGCGGTTGGGTCTTCCGGTACTTCAGCCCGGAAAAAAACATGGCCTCGATCAAGATGGGGATCAACATCATCGTCTATTTCCTCAGCCACTGATCGTCCGATCTTTGCGCCTATGATCCTCCGCCAGCGCGCCACTGCCATGACCCTGTATCTGCGACTGGTTTTCCTGCTTGGTCTGGGGATGGTTTCCGGGCTGGGGGCTCCGGTTACGCCGACGCCGCCAGTGCCGCCGGCAAATCAAGGACAGACGTATGCGCTGTTGATTGGTGGGCTGTCCGGCCAGGAGCCGTATGGGCGCTGGTATGCGGACTGGTTGACGCGGTTGCAGGGGTATCTCACGAAGACGGCGCACGTGCCTGCGGACCATATTATTTCGCTTTCCGGCAAGGAGGCGACATTGGAGGCGGTCACGGCGGCTTTTGCGAAGTTGGGACAAGGCGCGAAACCGCAGGACCAATTTATTCTTTTTATTGCTGGCCATGGCGAAATGGGGAGTGGAGTGCCGACGCTGACGTTGCCGGGGCCTGATCCGACGGCGCCGCAGGTGGCTGCGTTGCTGAATGCCTTTCCGGCGAAGAACCAGGTGGTGCTGAATTTCAGCGCGAGCTCGGGGGATTTTCTCAAGGCCCTTTCCGGGCCGGGGCGGGTCACGATAGCGGCGACGAGTCCGACGGAACTGGAGGAGCCGGTTTATGCGGAGTTCTTTTTGCGCGGGCTGGAATCGAAGCGCGCGGATGCCGACAAGAACGGGACGGTCACGATGCTTGAGGCTTACAACTGGGCGGCGACGCAGACGGTGCTCTGGATCGCGCGCTGGCAGATGACGAGTGATCCGAAGGAGCTGGACTTCACGACCTGGAAAGGGGACGGCAAGGAGACGGTCGAGATTTTTGAGAAGCTTTATGCCGGGGTGCCCACGCGCAAGCTTGACCCGAAGAGCGATCGGGCGGCGGCGGATGCGGTTGTCGCCCTGGAACCGCCCGGGGGGCAGGTCACGCCGGAGTGGGTCATGCGCCGGGCCATTGATGAACATGCGTTGCTGGAAGACTGCGGCCAGGGTATTGGTGTCTCGGTGATCGGCGACAAGGGCATCCAGCCGATTCTGGGGCAAAAGCCGGGCGATCCCGGTTATCTTGCCGCGCACACTGTTCTCGGCCAATCCGGGTCTCTTACTCCGTGACTTCGATCTGCTTTCCTTCCCTTGTTGTTGTTGGGTTTCTTGCGGTGGCCGTGACAGGGGCGGTGGCGGACGGGCCAGCGGCTCCGGCAACTCCTGCCCAGGCTCCGGCTGTTCCGGCAGCACCAGCCCCGGCCCCGCCGAAACCGCCCGCGCCGGTATGGCATCCGCCGCCACGTCCGCCCTTGTACCGTGACCCGACGGAATATCCGCCCTTCAAGTTGACGTGGAGTCCCAAGCCCGACCTGAAGCAGGTCACCGGTGTCTTTCCCAGTTCCCTTGTGCCGCAAGGCGCTGTGCTGGCGACGGAGGCGGGGCTTTCCCTTACCACGGATGGAGGCAATACGTGGACTCCGCTTGCGGAGGCGACGGTGGAAAAAGTGGGCCTGATCAACGCCGTGGCCTTTCATCCGCTCCAGCCCAATACGTTCTACATTGGCAGCCAGACGAAAGGTGTGTGGGTCACGACCGACCTGGGCAAGACGTTCAAGCAGATCGGCGCGAAGGCCAAGGGCATGGCGTCGGACACGGTGGTGAGCCTGATCGTCTATCCCGGCGATCCCTCGCACCAGACGCTGCTGGCGGTCCATGGCAGTGCCGCGCCGGGAATCTCGCGGAGCCGCGATGCGGGCGGGGCCTGGGATGTGGTGAATGCCGACTATAATTTCACGCGCCTGGTGGGAGGCGAGGGGAGCATGAACGAATTCTACCTGACGGGCTCGGCCGCCAAGAGTGGCGATGTGCAGAACATCTATTCGTGCAGCACGCTGGGCGAATTCGTCATGGAACTGGCGCACGACGTGGTGCCGACCGACATGGTCTTCGCGCCGATCCCCGCGGAAAAATTCGGGACCGTTTACATCACCACCTCCGATGCCGGCCTTTACCACATTGAGAACGGAAGCACGACCGGCGACACGCACGATGTCGGCAAGCTTCCGTTCAAGGACGTGGATGGCTGGGCCAGCGTGGGGGTGACATGGGGGCCGAACGCCGACATCCTCAATTTGTACCTCTACGACCCGGCCAAGATGGGGCTCGTCATCTCGCCGGACCACCTTGCCACGACGCAGACGGCCAGCAACGGCCTGACGGTGAGTCCGCTGGTCAAGGAAGGAGCGATGGTCCGTCCCAACATCAACGGCACGGTCTTTTACGCCGTGGCCAACGGGGCGCTTTCGATTGGCCGCGTTCCCGCCGATGTCCCTGCCGTCGACCTCAATCCCGCCGTGGTTGAACTGAATGTCCGCGACCAAAAAAAGTGGAAAGACCTGATCGATGCCTTCCAGAAATTTTCCCGCGAACCGGGCAGCACCGTTGCGGCGGCGAAGGCCCTTTGCCAGCAGGCCGGCGATTTGCAGGGCCTTTATCGCGGATGTCAGATGACGATCACCGCGAGGTTGCCTCTCCAGCCTACTCCACCCACAGCGGTCACGGCGGACCTGAGCCGGTTTGGCGGCACGCCCGACATGCCCCTGTTCGACGACGGCAAGCATGGCGACGGTGCGGCGGGTGACGGCGTCTACAGCAGGACCCTGGCCTTTCTGCCTGGGGGTCATCGTCCGGTGCGTGAGGACAAGGAATGGCGCAGTTCGTGGCCGGGGCGCGTGGCCCTCGGCGTCACCGCCGCTTACGCGGATGGCCATCATACGGGCGCGGTCGGGGTCGAAACGATCTACACCCAGGTCAATGACATCACCCTCTGGAGGGACAAGAAGAGTATAAATACTTCGACGGACGGCGAGGTCACCGCGGAAGTCGTGGATAATCCCGCGGAAGTCCACAAGGGTTCGCCCGCGCTGCAAATCAAGGTGCCCAAGGGAGCATGGTCGGTGCACCTGAAGATACCGTGGAGCGACAAGGACATCACCAGTTACGAAGCGGTGGCCTTTGGAATTCGGCTGGCCGACGGTGAAGCGCCCAAGGAAATTTCCGTGCGCCTCAAGGACGCCCCGGAGTTTTCCACCGCAACGACCACGGAGCCCGTTCCGGCGCTGAATGGCCTGGTCCCCGGGGCCGACTATCAGCAAGTCGTCGTACCCGTAAGCCAGTTGATCGGCTCGAGCCCGAACTTCAAGCTCGACCATTTGAACGAGATCATTCTTTCCGGAGACACCACGGCGCCCGCGACGCTGGTGATCGACGGCCTCCAGGTCCTCGTGCACAACGACGGACCGTCCCCAACCGCCCCTGCGCCCGCCGCCCAATGAAACGACTGGCCCTGATCCTGTTGCTGCTGGGCGCGGTTGCCGCTCCTGCCTGGGGCGCCGATGCCGCCGTGGACGATTTGTTCAAGCAAGGGAAGGCTGCGCTTGCCGCGGGCAAACTCGACGACGCCCTGCATCTCTTCGAACAGATCATCACGGGACATCCCGAAGGGAGCAATCGCTGGCCGGAGGCCCAACTCAATATCACCCTGGTGCTGGCCAAGAAGGGTGACCTGGCCGAGGCGGCCAAGGCCGCGCATATCTACCTCGACGCCGCCCAGAACCTGCAGGCTTTCGACAGCGCCGCCATGATGACGGCCAATATCCTCAGCGCCCTGGACAAGAACGTGGACCGCGCCAACCAACTGCTCGTCTTTGCGCAGACGGGACCGGGCGGTGGGGCGACCAACCCGATGGATGCCATCGGTTATCCCTCGCTGCCGGAACGCGAAGCCGCCTTTGCGACCATGCGCCAGCAGGCAGGCGATGACGCGAACGCCTCACGGCTCCGCGCCACGACTTATCTCTTCACGGGCAAACCGAAGGATGCCCTTGCGCAATACGCCGACGCCTTTCGCCGCAGTGCAAACAATCCCGATTTGACGCGTTCCGGTTCGGACCTTGTCCTGGTCGGGTTGCGTGCCGTCCAGGGGCATCGCGCGGGGCTTGATCAGGCGGTTTCATTCATGGTCTATGGGGCCAGCGGTCCCGATGGCAAGCCGGGCACCCCGGATGATTTGACGGATCCCTTCGCCAAGGTCGTCCCGGCAGCGCCATCCATCGGTGAGGGAGGACTGGCCCAACTCAGTCCGGAGGACCTGGCCACCTTGCGCCAGGTTCGCGACGCGGCCCAGCTTTACGCGGGCGATCCTCTCCTGGTCATCGAAACGCGCCGGGCTGCGCTTGCCGCCTTGATACGAGCCACCTGCGCGCTTGATGGATGGGGGGCACCAGGCCAGAAAGACTGGTACCTGCAACTCGCGCTTCGCCCCCGCTCGGATGAGCAACTGTTGTTGACCGGCGCGGAACTGGCGGCGAAAGGACGCGAGCTCACGTTCGGCCCTGTCCAGGCCCTGTGGACCGAAATCGATGCGGCAGTGACCGCCCAGAATCTCGCTCCTTCCAAGGGCAGGGACGAGGTTCGCAAGCAATTCGGGACCCTCTGCGATTCCTTCAACAAGATCCAGTTTCCGAAGACGGCTCCCAAACCCTTGAAGGCTCCCGCGAAATTTTGAGGTGAACGCAGTAGCGTAGTCTTGTTCGCATTTGTCGGAATTAATGGCAAGTGCCTCAACGCCAGTCTTGTTCTTCGCTCGACACGCAACTAACGTCAGGTAGACGTGCTTTTCGCATGAGAGATGTAGAACACTATCCGGAACTTGATTTCCTTGGCTTGGGCGCAAAGGTCCGCACATTCGAACCGGACCAGAAGTTACTGGATCGCTATGTCTTGCGACGGCTGCTGGGTTCGGGCGATCTCGGGGTGGCCTGGCTGGCTTACGAGGAGCCCATGGCCCGGGAAGTCGTGCTGCGTTTCCTGCCGGAAATCGTGCGACGCGACGCGGAGTCGTTTGAGGAGATCAAGGAAGAGACCCGCCACGGTCTGGATTTGATCCATCCGCACATTGTCCGCGTCTATGACTATGTCGGCGACGATACCTTTGCGGCCATCGTGATGGAGTATGTGGACGGGCATACGCTTTCAGTCTGGCGACAGCACCAGCCGACCGGCTTCTTTGAGGTCCAGCAAATCCGCGAATGGACGATGCAGATCCTGGATGCCCTCGATTATGCGCATCTCGAGATGAAGTTTTTGCACCGGGACCTGAAGCCGGACAACCTGCTGGTCAGCGAAGCGCGCGAATTGAAAATCGCGGGTTTCGGGACTTCCCGCACCATCATCAACTCACTCATCCGGTTGAGTGGAAAGGGCGGTACCCCCGAGATGGTGAACCACATGAGCCCGCAACTGGCCCTGGGTGGGGAACCGACCGTGCAGGATGATATTTATGCCCTTGGCGCGACGATCTACGAGTTGCTGACGGGCAAACCTCCTTTCCTGGCCGATGCCGGGGACGTTCTCGTCCAGATGTGGCAGGTGGTGCCACCGACGATGGCCAAGCGCCGCCGTGAACTGAACCTCAAAGGGGCGCGGATCCCGGAGGAATGGGAGAAGACCGTCGCGGCGTGCCTCGCCAAGGACCCGGCCGCGCGACCGCAGAGTATTGCCGAAACGGCGGAACGGCTTGGTTTCAAGGTCGCTCCGATTCCGGCCATCGAGACGAAAGCTCCGGCGGAAGTCATTGAGGAGCCTCGGCCTGATCCGATTCCAGAGCCTCCGGCACCTGCTCCGATTGAGGCTGCTCCCGTAATCCCTGAGCCCGCGCCGGCTGCTTCCCTACCGGTTCCCACAGCCGCACCAGCAGCACCTGCCCCGGTTGCGCCCGAACCGGTTTCGACTCCTGCGCCGGCATCGACGGCTCCCGTCAAGAAGTCCTCCTCACCCGTCCGTGGCGCCTCCAAGCCCGCGACAACTCCGGCCCAACCGGCGACACACGCACCTGCCCAGGCGGCTGCGCCAACAACTGCGCCCTTGCCCGCACCGGTGCATTTGGCGGGGCCGCCCAAGTCTTCGCGGAAAAAACTTCCGAGCAAAGACTGGATGATCGTCATCGGGTTCCTGGTGCTATTTGTCCTGGATATTCTCGGTTACTACATTTTCTTTCGTAAGCCGGTTGTGGACAAAACCCAGCAGGACAGTCTCGTCCAAGAGGTGGTCGATGCGAAGATGGCCGCCGCCGAGGCCCAAAAGCAAAAGGCGGATGAAGTCGCGGCCCGGAGCCGCGCCGACGAGGAAAAGGCTGCCCTCGCGAAGGCCAAGCAGGATGCGGAAGCACGAGCGACCGCGGCGGAACAGGCGGCCCAGCAGGCGAAGGCTGACGCCGAAAAAGCCAAGCAAGCGGAACAGGCCGCCCTGCAAAAGGTCGCGGCGGCGTTGGGGCCGGTGGCGGGACAGGCCTGGACCAACAGCCTTGGGGTCAAGTTTGTCCCGGCGGGCACCGAAGGCATTTTATTCAGCATCTGGGATGTGCGGGTGAAAGACTACGCTGCTTTCGTCACGGCCACGGGCCACGACTGGGGCAAACCCAACTTCCCCCAGACGGAGAACGATCCGGCTGTGAAGGTGAGTTGGAATGATGCGCAGGCCTTCTGTGAATGGTTGACGAAGCGCGAGCAAGACGAGGGGCGCCTGGGAGCGAACCAGAAATACCGGCTTCCGACCGACAAGGAATGGAGCAAGGCCGCCGGATTGAACGAGACCAATTGGGCCACGCCCAAGGGCAACGACGGCGGGATCAAGGATGTCTATCCATGGGGCACGGAATGGCCGCCACCAACCGGTGCGGGCAACTATGCCGAATCGTTGACCAACGACGGTTTTCCCAAGACGTCCCCTGTGGGCACCTTTGGACCAAACCCATTTGGTCTATTTGACATGGGAGGAAACGTCTGGCAGTGGTGCGACGATAAATACGACAACGTCCACGACTGGCGGGTATTGCGAGGGGGCTCGTGGGTGGACCGTTCGCCCCAGAGTCTGCTTTCGTCGAGTCGCAGCGGCGTGGGGCCCACCTCGCAGGACGATGGGAGCGGTTTCCGTGTCGTGGTGGTGGCCGCGCCTTAGGCGGCAGACACGCCACGCCGGGACAGCATCGGGAAATGGCACCATTCCTGCAAAGTCACGGTATAGAGGGCACTTTCGGCATAAGAGTTATTTGTACGTTTATGCACTCTTAGATGGCTGCACTTTCGATCCGCATCAGGATTAAGCTTCACCGCTTTGTACGTTACCTTGGATACAGGTAATTTTCAATCATAGTCCAGAGGGATATTATGCGCCTTCCGGCTGAAATCGGGGCTGGATTCGGCTTGGACTGTCTTTCGGGCAATATCACCGTATGGAGTTGCATTTTGATAAATAATGCACAAATATGCACACAAGATGAAATCCGCTGAGGACCTCGTCGCCTGGCAGCGCCGCTTGATGAAGTCGGTTTTTTTCGTGGGAGCCCTCCTCTTTCATCTGCTTTTGTTCCTCATGTTCGCGACGTGGGTGGTCTTCAACGCCCCGGAAGAGCGGAGGGAGGTCAGTACGTTTCTTCCTGTTTCCATTCGTCCACCGCCGCCGCCGGCGCCTCCTCCGCCATCGGGTGGTGAAGCCGTCAATCACTTTGAACCGACGGCGCTCAATGCGCCCCCGCCCGCCATGCCGACGGCGATTACCACCTCGGCGGTCTCCCTTTTTCAGGTCAAGTCGGTGAGTGTGACGATTCCCAACCTGCCGTCGTCGGTGACGCCGCCGGTCGGTACCGGCATGACGGGGCATGAAGCGCCGGGAACCGAGAAGGGGGCGGGTAATCCCTTCGGTTCCCTGAACGCGACGGGGGCGGCCCAGTTGCAGGGTTATCTTTATGATCTGAAACAGACTCCGGACCACAAGGCGACGCAGATGGATCCGGGGAAATATCACAATACGATCAAGCAATTCATCGCGGGGCGGTGGGACCCGGCTTTGTTTCGGAATTACTACAAGAGTGCCAAGCCGCTTAATACGTCCTCCATTTTCATCCCGACGATCAAGGCGGTGGACGGGCCGAAGGCCTTCGGGGTCGAGAATGAGGTCCTGCCCAACATGTATGTCATCTGGTACAAGGTCACCGCGTCATCGGCGCAGAATGGGACCTTTCATTTCGTCGGACTGGCGGACGATATCCTTTTGGTGCGTGTGAATGGGAAGACGGTGCTGGATGCCTCGGACCGTCCCGTTGACGACGAGCTCAGGAAGAAGCAACAGACCTATGACACGGTGAATTTCAAGCCGACGTGGGAAGGGGATTCGAAGCTTTGGGTCGGACCGCCTTTCCAGGCGAGAAGCGGAGACCCACTGGATATCGATGTGATCATCGGGGAGGAACCGGGGGGCGCGTCCAATTATTTTCTCTACCTTCAACGTGACGAGAGCACTTATCAGAAGCAGGCCAACAACACGCCGTTGTTGCCGGTATTTCAAATCGATACGCAATGCCTTCATCCCGCGGGTGAGGCGATGAGTTATCCACCCTTCTCCAGTTGCCTTGAGCCCTGGCAGGCCACGAGCAAACTCTGAACGCCACTGCCAACATAACCCCTTTCATTTGCACATTTATGGACTACTGTAGCTACATGCTTAAGAGGATCTCGGCCCTGGCCGCCCTTCTGCTCCTGCCGGTTGTTCTTTCCCCGGCGGACGACAATGCCCCGGCCACGACGAATGCGGCCTCATCGCTTGCGCCGGGGTCAAAGATTTTGGCTCCCACCAACGACGGCGGTATGGGCTCCGACGGCACGCCCAAGGACGTCAACAGTTACCAGGTGCGAATCGGGGAACTCTATGCGCCAGGCGGCGAGTCTTACATCCTGCCGATTCGCATTCCAACGCTGCCGGATGGGCAGCAATTCGCGACGGTCCATATCCGCACGCAATTGCTGGCAGTGAACAATGAGTCCAACGGCCTCGCGAATGCGGACCTTTACGGCCTGGGTGTCCGCGACACGGAAAAAGTGCTGCCCGCAGACTATTATCAGGGTGCCAAGGCCGATCCGAAGGCCACGTTGATTCAGGCCAATTTTTTAACGCCGAACTCCAAGGTGCGGGCCGATCCCAACACGGGCCCGTTCGTGGAGACCAGTGCGGATGGAGATGCCGCCCTGGCCAAATATCTGAATGATCTTTGTTCCAAGCCGGGCAATGCCGGAAAGTTTATCTTCCTGCGCATCAGCTACGATCTTGATCCGATCCCCGACGGGAACAATGCCTACATGCTGCTGACCAGCGGAGCAGGTGGAGACAACGAACCGCCGATCATCACCTATACGCTGGGGCCCAAGCATTAGTTTTTCGCTGGTATGTGGATGCTATGATGCGGTCAAGTTAGTCGTCCACGATGCTTGCCAGCCTGTTTGATTGCTGCAATAATATGCACAGTCATGCCGTCCGTTAACCAGCAGCAGATCGCAAACCGGCTCAACATGTCGAGGACAACGGTATCCCGTTGCTTCACCAATCATCCGGGGATCAATCCAACCACGCGGTCCAAGGTCTTCGCCCTTGCGGCCAAGCTTGGCTACCAGTACCTGCAGCCGCGCAATCCACCGAAGAAGGCGGTCAAGACCCGTGCCGTCGGCGTGCTGATTTGCAGCGACGTGGAAGAATACAGCCGGCCCGACTACGAGAGTCCCGGTGTCGAGATCCTTCCAGGCATTTCCGAATTCGCCCAGCTCCACAACTGGCAGATCGAGGTCAATTTTGTTTCGCCGTGGGAATCGAGCATTTCCGATCCGAGCTACGCCAAGATTGCCGCATTGAAGCGACGGCTCTGGAGCGGTCTGCTCCTGATCTATCCGTTCCCTCCCGGCGTCCTTGAGGAACTGGCCGCGCGCTTTTCCTGCGTTTCCCTCGTCGAGCAATACGGCCGGGTCTCCCTTGATTGCGTCGACGCGGACCAATTCAAGGGCATCTCGGTCCTCATCGATCGTTTGCGGCATCGGGGCCATACGCGCATTGGTTTCTTTTCGCGCCGCTATGCCGTCGAACCGGCGTGGTCATTCCGCCGCTTCAGCGCCTACGTCGAGAAGCTCACCCGGCTGGGCCTGCCCTATATCCCGGAAGACATCATCCATCTCGACATCAGCACGCCGCAAACCATCGAAGAGGGTTATCGTCTGGCGACCAACCGGATCAAGGACGGTGTCACGGCCTGGATTTGTGCGGCCGATCACCAGGCCTACGACCTTATCATTGCGATGAAGGAACGGGGAATCGATGTGCCTGGGCAAGTCTCGGTGACCGGTTTTGACGGCATCCTGCGCCCGCCGGGAGCGCCCATGCTGGAGACAGTCCGGATTCCCTATTACGAAATTGGCTATGCGGGCAGCCGCCGTCTTTTTGACCGGATCCATAAACGCTTCGAGTCGTCGCAGCAGATTCTGCTGGAGTGCCGCCTGCAGGAGGGTGAGACGATTGGTCCGGTGCGCACAAAATAAGATGTTCCAGAGTAAGTGTGCATAGATGTGCAACTTTCTGCTTGACCAAAAAGGCGTTGCAAGCAACCATGACGCCATGACTTCCATCTCCCGCCTTTTCGGAAAATGCCTCCTCGCGTCAGGGCTTGTGGTCATCGCCCTTCCGGCCTTGGCCCAAACCACCAATGCACCGGCAGCCAAAGCTCCTGCCGCGCCGGCGGCAGCGGCCCCGACCCTCGATTTTGGTGATTCGAGTTCGTCGGTCATCACCACCAAGGCCTGGCAGGCGCTCGAAGCCAAGAACTACGATGAAGTCGCCGGCTATACCGCCAAGTGCATTGAATTGTATAAAGCCAAGGCCATCGAAATGCAGGGGACCTTGAAGGCCTCCGCGCCCAAGGACAAGGCCGCCGAGTACTGGGCCCTCAACGACGTCGGCACGTGCTATTTCATCCAGGGCAAGGCGCTCGATAACAAGGGCGACAAGAAGGGCGCTCTCGAGGCCTACAAGTTCCTTGTCGATAATCTCGGTTATGCCCAATGTTGGGACACCAAGGGCTGGTTCTGGAGTCCGGCGGACGCGGCACGCAAACGCCTCGCCGAATTGCAGTTCGACGCCCAGTAAACCCGGCGGCTGTCGCGCCTTACCAATCACCACCCAAGCCGATAGATGCAACTTTCTCCCGGCAGTTGGTCGATCCTGGCTCTGGCGGTCCTTTCCTCGATCGCGTTATATTTTTATCCGATCCAGCATCACGTCGGTACGTCCTACTGGACGTTTTCGCTCGACCTCAACCTGATGTACGAGCCGGCGATCAAGGGGTGGAATGATTCCCATCCCGATCCGGAAGAGCAGGTCACTACCTACGTTATCGGGACCGATCCACTTTCCCGCCGGTTGCAGTCCGGCTTTCTTTCGGGCACGCCCGTCCCGGACCTGACCGATGTCGAGTCGAGCATGGCGGCGAATTTCTTCTCGGGTCCCCTCGATGCCGTTGGATTTACGGACCTGACCGACCTCGTGCACAAGGAGGGGCTGGATAAAAAACTCAATCCCGCCTCATTCAGTCCATGGACCAATCGCGGGCGGATTTTTGGTCTTCCCCATGACGTGCATCCCGTCCTCCTGGCCTACCGCGCCGATATCGTCGAGGCCGCCGGCATCGATGTCAGCAAGATCGAGACTTGGGACGATTTCGTCCGGGTGATGAGCCCGCTGATGAAGGGGCCGGAGGGACAGCGGTATTTGTTGAATGTCTGGGAGACCAATCCGCGGACGATGGAAATCCTGCTCCTGCAGGCGGGCGGCGGATTCTTCGACCAGGACCTCAAGCCGGTCCTGAATTCCGACGCCAATGCCCGGGTGCTGGCCACGATTGTCACCTGGATAGCCGGTCCCAAGCGCATTTGTGTGAACGCGCCCGACTTCGATGCCGAGGGCAATTATCTCTATCTCCACGGCGAGGTCCTCTGTTCCCTGATGCCCGACTGGCTCTCGGGAATCTGGATGAAGGACCTGCCCGGGATGAGCGGCAAAATGAAATTGATGCCGCTACCAGCCTGGGACAAGGGCGGCCTGCGGACCTCGGTGGTCGGCGGGACGATGCTCGGCATTCCCAAACGGGCCCCCAACTTTGAGCGCAGTTGGGCGTTCGCCAAATATCTTTACCTCAACCCCGAACTCGCCCGCGCCATGTTCCGCCGGGTGGGGATCATCACGCCGGTGCGCGAGTTTTGGAGCGATCCGGTTTTCGACGAACCCAATCCCTATTTTTCCGGCCAGGCCAACGGTCGCTTATATGTGAACATGGCGCCCTCCGTTCCGATGCGGACCTCGTCGCCTTACAAGCCGCTGGCTGTCATCGCGGTGAATGATGCGCTGATCCGACTCAAGCATTACGCCGAGCGAAACAACGTCTATGACGAGGCCGCCCTGGAAGTGCAGGCGCATCGCGAACTCGAGACGGCCCAGGGCGTCATCAAACGCAAAATGGCGGCCAACGCTTTCCTCTCCAGCACACCCTGACGCCATGAAACCTTTCTTCAGCCAGGCGCGGTTGACGCCCTACCTTTTCCTGAGTCCGTTTCTCATTATCTTTTGCGTTTTTCTGGCCTACCCGCTTTACGAATCGGCCATCCTCGCGTTTTCGCAGACTTACGGCCCAAGCCACCGCATCTGGGTCGGCTTCGCCAATTTCAAGAACATGGCGGCCGATCCCGATTTCTGGATCGCACTCAAAAACACGTTCATTTACACGCTCGCGTCGGTCACGATCCAGCTTCCCCTGGCTTTGATTTTGGCGCTCATTCTCAATCAGCCCGGGTTGAAGGGACGTGCCATTTTCCGGCTCATTTTCTTTCTGCCCTCGCTGGTCGGTCTGGTCTTTGTCGCCATGATGTTCAGCCTGATGCTGGGTGATCGCGACGGTCTGGTGAACGTGATGCTGCGCGGTGTGATCCCCGGCTTCCCGCAGGAATTCCCCTGGCTGCAAAATTACGTCATGCCTTCCCTGATCCTTGCCTCGCTCTGGATGTATGTCGGGTTCAACATGGTCTACTTTCTCGCCGCGCTGCAATCGGTCAACCAGGACGCCATCGACGCCGCGAACATCGACGGAGCCAACGCCTTTCAGCGTTTCTTCTACGTCACGCTGCCGGAAATCAGGCCGGTACTCGGCTTTGTCGTGTTGCTTTCCGTCATCGGTAGTCTGCAACTTTTCGAGCTGCCCTTTGTCTTATTGGGAGGGCCGGGGCCCGAGCGCAGCGGTCTCACCCTTGTCATGTATCTCTACCAAAACGGCTTTGAACGCAGCGATCTCGGTTTTGCCAGCGCCATCGGTTGGACCCTTGCGATTCTCTTGATGGGGCTGGCGCTCATCCAACGGAGGCTTTCCCGCAATGAATGACGCCGCTTCCATCCGCCGGACGAAGGAACGGGTCCGCTGGGGCCTGACCTACGCGTTTCTCTTCTTTTTTGCGGCCATCACGCTGATCCCATTCGCGTGGCTGATCTGCGCCTCGATCAAGAACGCGAATGTTTTCTTCACCTACCAGTTCCTGCCCCTGGGCAATGGTTTTCTTGGTATCGACTGGGGGGCATTGACCACCACCTATTACAAGGAACTCTTTAACGGCTCCAATTTCAATTTCGGGCGCAGCATCCTCAACTCGATTTTCTACGCCTCGACCACGGCCACGCTTTCCACTCTCTTTTGCGCCATGGGCGGTTATGCGCTGGCCAAGTTTCACTTCGCGGGCCGCGATGGCATCGCCTCGCTGGTCCTGGGTTGTCTCATCATTCCGGGCTCCCTGCTTTTGGCTCCGAGCTATCAGCTTTTGTTTCGTTTGGGTCTGCTTGATTCCTTCGCCGGACTCATTCTGCCTGCGCTCGCACCGGCGTTTGGAATTTATCTCTTCCGGCAGAGCATGATCAATGCGGTGCCCACCGACCTGCTCGAGGCGGCCCGCATCGATGGTTGCGGAGAGTGGCGCATTTTCTTCACGGTCGTTTTACCGCTGGTGCGCCCGATGATCGGCGCCTTCCTGCTCATCACCTATCTCGGCTGCTGGAACAACTTCATCGGGCCTCAGATCATTATCCAGACTCCGGAAAAATATCCGCTGGCCGTGGAAATTGCCCAGTTGAAGGGACTCTACTCGATCAACTACGGTCTGCTCATGGCGGGCACCTTGATCTCGGTCGCGCCCGTGATGGTACTCTTCCTCTTCCTGCAAAAAGAATTCATCGCCGGACTGACCTCGGGTGCGGTCAAAGGCTGATTTTACTCCACGCTCCATCCTAAACTACCATGGCCAAAGTCATCATCGAAAACGTCAGCAAGCTCTATCCTGGTCCCGGCGGCGGGCAGGTCACCGTGGTGGACAATGCGAATCTCGAAGTCGAGAGCGGCGAGTTCATGGTCTTCGTTGGACCGTCGGGCTGCGGCAAATCGACGACGCTGCGCATGATCGCCGGGCTGGAGGAAATCAGCCGGGGCAGCGTTCATATCGATGGACGGAAGGTCAACGATGTCGCGCCGAAGGACCGTGACATTGCGATGGTCTTCCAGAATTACGCGCTCTATCCGCACATGACCGTCTACAAGAACATGGCCTTTGGCCTGGAGTTGCGGAATTACCCGAAGGCGGAGATTGAGGAACGCGTGAAAGCCGCTGCGCAGATCCTGGGCCTTTCACCGGAAATGCTTGCGCGAAAGCCGAAGGCTCTCTCCGGCGGCCAGCGTCAGCGTGTTGCGCTTGGTCGGGCGATTGTCCGCAAGCCGAAGGTCTTCCTCTTCGATGAGCCGCTGTCCAATCTTGACGCCAAGATGCGGGTGCAGATGCGCGCGGAAATCTCCAAGCTCCACAACCGACTCGGGTCGACCATGATTTACGTGACGCACGACCAGGTCGAGGCGATGACCATGGGCGACCGGATTTGTCTCATGAAAGACGGCCGCATCCAGCAGGTCGCTGAGCCGCTGGAGATCTATCATCAGCCGGCCAACATGTTTGTCGCGGCGTTTATCGGCAGTCCCCCGATGAATTTCTTCGCCGGGAAACTGGTGGAAAAGAAGGGACGTCTCGTTTTCGAGGAAAAGCCCCGGAATGGAAAGGAAGCTTCGCTCGTCCTGGAGACGGAAGCGGAGCATGCTGTCCAACTCGCCCCTTGGAAGGACAAGGATATCTACCTGGGACTGCGTCCGGAAGATCTCACGCCCCGCGAGGCGGTTTCCGACGCCAATCCTGGACATGTTTTTGGCGCGACGCTGGAAGTCGTCGAGCCGATGGGCGCGGAGACCTTCTCGTATCTCACCACGGGCAGTCATGAGTTCATTGCGCGTTCCTCGTTGCCGCTGCGCGAAAAAGTGGGCGCGCGGGTCGAGTTCGTCGCCGATTTGAAGAAGGCCCACTTCTTCGAGGCCGCCGACCAGGAGCCCTTTCGCAAGGACACCCAGGAAATCGACATCGAAAAGTGGCAGACAACCTGTCGGAAAATCGTCTAGCCTTCGGCATCGGCGGGCCACCGCCAACCGGATCGCGCCTTGTCCGCTCCCACTTCAACATCGGAAAAATTCCTGCCGCCCTGGTGGCGCGCGCTGCTGATCGTCGCCTCGGGAATCTGGGTCTTTGCTCCCGCCCTGCAGGGCGACTGGCTTTGGGACGACGGGCTCTATTTCACGCACAATCCCCTGCTGCAAAATGTTGCCGGTCTGGAGACCATCTGGTTCCGGCCCGGACATTTCATCGAGTATTATCCGCTCAGTGAAACAGTCCAGTGGGTGCAGTGGCATCTCTGGGGGATGAGGACTCCTGGCTATCACGTCACCAACCTCGCGTTGCATCTGCTCAACGCGCTGCTGGTCTGGCGCCTGCTGACGAAATTTGGACTTCGGTTGGCGTGGCTGGGGGGCTTGCTTTTCGCCATTCATCCCGTGCAGGTGGAATCGGTCGCGTGGATCGCGGAACTCAAGAACACGCTTTCGCTGGCTCCGTTTCTCTTGGCGATGATGGCGTGGATCGATTTCGAGCAGCGGGGCAAGCGATGTGATTATCTTCTCGCCCTGGGTCTCTTTCTCGTCGCGATGCTTTGCAAAATCTCGATGGCCCTCTTTCCGGCGGTCATGCTTCTTTACGCGTGGTGGAAGAACGGGAAAATCAGGTGGGGCGATCTCAAATTGGCTGCGCCGTTCCTGATCATTTCGGTTGTCTTGGTGACGGTGACTTGGTGGGCGGGAAATGAGTACCGTCTCCTGTCTCAATTGCCGGCTGATACAGTGCCTCTAGGAGGGGCGCTTTCCCGAATTGCCCTGGCGGGTCTCACGTTCTCGTTTTATCTGGGGCAATGTCTTTGGCCGGTAGGCCTGATGCCGAACTATCCTTTGTGGCGGATCGATCCTCCTGCACTCCTTCAATTTCTGCCCTGGTTGGTTTTCATGGGGGTTGCTTATGGACTCTGGCGTCGACGCGGGGGCTGGGGGCGGCATGTCTTTTTGGGTCTCGGCTTCTTTGCCTTGAATCTCGCGCCGTTTCTTGGATTTATCCCGGTTTCCTACATGAGTTTCAGTTGGACGATGGACCATCTTCTGTACCTGCCGATCATCGGTTTGGTTGGTCTGGTGGTGGCTGGTGTGGAACAGAGCGGAACAATTCTTGCGCCAGCGATGAAGCGGGTAGGGGCGGGACTGGTGGTGTTGGTCTTCGTTTTGTTGGCGTGCGAAAGTCACCGCTACGCCGGTCTCTACATTAATGGAGAAACGCTATGGACTTACGCGATCCGGGAAAATCCCTCAGCGTGGCTGCCCCGATATGCGTTGAGTGCCGTCGAGATGAGGGAGGGACGGATACCCGAGGCGATTGCGCAATTGGAACAAGTCGTGCGCCTCAATCCAGGCAAGCGGGAGGCACTCTACAATCTTGCCACTTCCCGGATGGCGACGGGCGATCACGCGGGTGCCCTCGCAGATCTCGTCCAATATTGCCAACAGTTCACTCCGGACCGGACCACGGACTACGCCGAGGTGTGGATATGCCTGCAGCGCGCACGGGAAGGGCAGAGTGCGCGGGCGGCGACTGAGCTTTCGTCGGCGCTCAAGCGAAATTGGTATTCGCGGCCGAGTGACGGGATCACCTTGGTCGCTCAGTACTTGCTCGGCGGAATCAACGAGCCCAGTCTGTTGGCGGCAGCAGCGGCAAATAATCCCGAACAGGACCGGGCCCGGCATTGTGAGGCCTGGTATTATATTGGGATGAAGCGGTTGCTATCGGGAGATCGTCCGGCGGCGGCGGAAGCGTTCCAACATTGCATCGCCACTGGCGAGAGCGAATTTGCCGAGTATCTTTTTGCGCAAGCCGAGTTGCGAGCCATCCCGGCGGCCGGTCAGTAGTCCGCAGCGATCACTTTGCGCGCAAGGAGGGCCCATCGCGCCAGGAGCCTTCGATCATCACCGTCTTGCGCATGGCGGGGACACCGCGCTCGTTACGGAGAATCTGCCCCAACAGCAAATCAAAGGCGGCTGCGCCGATGGCTTCGTTGTGTTGGACGACTCCCGCGATGGACCGGTCCTCCTCGCTGACGTCGAGGTGGGCCAGCCCGACGTCCTTGGGCACCCGCATCCGCATGGCCTCGAGGTGTCCGCGGATCTCCCTCATCTCGACGCCCGTGATGACGTCCGGTTTTTCCCGTTTATACCATTCCGCAAAAGTGGAGGTGTCGTTGATGTTGTCCATGAGGAGGGTCCGTACGCGTTCCGATGTGGGGACTTTTTCCTGCGCGAGGAGAAAGCCGGATAACCAGCGGCCCTCGACGCGCGCATGGGTGGCCTGGCTCATGACCAAGCCGATGCGCCTCACGTGGCGTTTGCGCAATTCCTCCACCGCCATCTCGGCTCCCAAGGCATGATCATGCATGGCCCGATTCACCACCGGATAGGCCAGGGTGAAGCCGATGGTCGCCAACGCGTAGTCGTCCGCAATCAGATGCACGTTCATGCCATGCTGGCCTGTACGTAGATGCGGCAGACTGGTCGGGGCGATCAGCATGCCGGGGAGCGCGCGCGTTCGCATGATCGTGCTGAGCCGTTGTGGCGTGATGCCCTCTTCGTTCACCACAAAGTCCTCCAGCGCATAGCCGAATTCGGCGGCACGAACGGCGGCGCCACTCCGGTATTCGCCATAGGTGCGATAGTGGTAATAGTCCTCGGCTTTGTTCCATAACAGCACGAAAGCCAGTGTCTGAACGTGACGCTGCACGTTGCGCCGCTTCACGGCGGACATCAACCGCGCGATCTGCGGGTCGGGCCGATAGCCGAGCCGTGTCGAGACGGCCAAAATTTTTCGCCGGGTCTCTTCCGGAATGCGGGGATCGTTGCGCAGGGCCATGGAAACGGTCGACTGCCCAAAGCCGCTTTCTTCAGCGATCATTCTCGTCGTAACAGGACGCGATGGCATAAATTATAAAAGTGCCGTTGCCAATTTGCAGCTTAAACAGGTTAAGTCTTCTGTTTGCAGGGTTCTGTGCATACAGAGTAGAACCGTTTCGTTGATCGCGATCAATAACAAAGGATTCGCATTAAAATTCGGTAATGCGAGCATAAATGTGCATAGCAGAAAAAAGTGATTCAGCCCTGTACCCGATCTCACGCTTAAGGAACTCGACCCATGAATAAATTCTCCTCATTGTCTCTTCGCTCCAGCCTCGCGTTGCTTATTGTTCTTTTCGCGCAATCACCACGAGCGTCGGCGGCACCGATTTATTGGGACGCCAATACGGCGGGCGCGGGTATGGCGGGCGGCGCTACTTATGCGGCGGGCGGAACTTGGGACACGAGTGCTTTCTGGACGACAGACGTCAGTGGGACGACGGGACCTTGGCAGTCATATGGCACGGCGGGCAGTGGCAGCACGGATGTGGTTTTCCAGTTGAGTCCCGGTATCGCCAGTCCTTCATCTGCCACGATCAATGTAGGCAGCGCCATCACGGTCAATAGCATCACGTTTGGCAGCTCGACCACCGGATCTATTACACCAGGTCGCTGGGCATTTACCGGTGCGGCCATCAATCTTGGGGCTGGCGGGATATCGGAATTCAATACGCTGTCGGGCAAGAGCAATGGCGGAAACACGACCTTTGCAAATACGATCAACCTCACGGCCAATCAAACTTGGACGTATAACAGCACGGTCAATAACTCAAACAATCTAGCTTTCAGCGGTCAAGTCAACGGCTTGGCGACGTCGGGGACCACGACGACCCTCACATTGGCGGGGAACGCGCCCGGGGCCAACACCAGCGGTTTCCAGTTCTCCGGGGTGGTTTCCGATGGAAGCAATGGAGGCAGCCTGGCGCTTACGGTCAACACCACGAGCGCAGCCGCCCTGACCAGCGGCGGAGGTTATGCGTTGAGCTATACGCCAAGCGACCAATTAAATGGCACGGCTAATACATTTTCCGGCCAGCTTCAAGTTTTGTCGGGAGGCTTGGCCTTCAATTCCGTGGCCACGATCGACGGCGGTCCCAGCAGTCTTGGCCAGGCTTACAGCTTTCTTCCTGCCACCTCTGCGATTTCACTGGGCAGCGGTTCGAACAATGTGGTGTTCGCCTATACCGGCACGGGCACTTCGACCACGGACCGGATCCTCACCCTTACTGGGACGGGAGGGCAGGTGGTCATTGCCAATCTTGGCACCGGCGGCCCCATTTCCTTTACCAGCAACGTCAACAATGCGGTGGCGGGGGCCAAGCAACTGATCCTGACCGGCAGCAATACGGGAGCCAATACCATCTCGGGCGTCCTGAGTGATGCCACGGGTGGAGGCGCGTTGACGGTGATCAAGGGCGGGACGGGACAATGGATCCTGACCGGCGCTAATTCTTTCACGGGCGGCCTGACGGTCGCGGGAGGAAACTTGAATTTGACCGGCGCGGGAAGCACCTTTAGCGGGACGATCACGATTACCGGTGGAACGTTATCGGTCGGGGCAAGTGACAATCTGGGGACAAATTCAGCAAGCAATCCGATTCTCATACAGGGTGGCAATCTTCTCCTCGGAGCTGATGCCAACGTCGGAAGCCTTCAGACGGTCACCTTTAATTCCAACGGTGGCGGCATAGGCGTCACCTACACGCCGACGATTTTCCCCACCCTTACTCTTTCGGGTTCGATTGTCTTTGGTATCAATTACGCCGGTACCGGGGGGGTCGGCTCGATTGCGAATATCAACACACTTTTCACCTCAAGCGCGAATACCTTTTTGGGTACGTTCGCGGCCGGTACCGGTACAGGGACGTTCACCGGCTCAAGTTTGACCGCTGGAACGGGTAACACCTATCGCCTGGGCGGCGGCGGCGGCACGCTTACCATCCAAAACAACATCCTGACGGGCGCGGGTAACAATCTGCTCGTGGGCGGACCGAGCGGCGGTACGGTAGTCCTGTCCAACGCCAGCGCGACATATGGAGGAACGACGACTGTTCAACTGGGTACTTTGCGCTTTCCCACGGCTGCCGCCCTGGGCACGAGTACCGGAAGTGTTGTCGTGGGCTCCACGACCAATGTGGCCGGTCTCGATTACTCCGGCTCGGGTGAGACTTTCACCCGGCAGTTGAATATCAACAGCACCACCGGCAATATCACTTTGTCCAATAGCGGAACCGGTACCATTGTTTATAGCGCCACGCCGGTCTTTACCACCGGCAACAAGCAATTGACCCTCGGCAACACGACGGACACCTTCGGCGGCACGCTCGGTACCGTCAGTGGCACGACCAGTTCGATTGCGGCCACCTCGCTCAATAGCGCCGTGGGCAATGCGGCTATCCTTAAGCAAGGTCTCACGAACAGCGTCTGGGCCCTCACGGGCGGCGATGTCTATACCGGGATGACTTTGATCACCGGTGGCGTCCTGCAAATTCCGACGGGCGATATCTCGTCCAGTTTCATCAATCTTAATGGAAGCAGTGCTTCCAATTACGCGGTATTGCAGACGAGCGGAACGATTACGCGGACGTTGAACACCGCCTCGACTGCCAGCCAGCTCAACTGGCAGGCCAACGGCGGTTTTGCGGCCAAGGGCGGAAGCTTGACCCTGAATTTTGGCGGTGCTGGCGCCACCCAGTCCTGGGGCAAAGTCGGTTTTATGTCGTCGGGTACGGCAGCGATGGTCTTTGGTTCCACAACCGCCGACAGCCAGGTCATCCTGGTCAATGGCTTCGATTTCGGGGCCACCACCGCGAGCTTATCGGCCAACTTTAATCGTACCATTGATGTTGAAGGCCCGGCAGCAACGCTCTCCGGCACGAACGCCAATTACGGTGTCACTGGCAATTCGGCCTTGATTACGGGAACGATCACCGCGAACGCGGCCATCGCAGGCGCGAACGGCGACTTCGGCAACAACGGATTCGTCAAAACCGGCCCGGGAACCCTGATCCTTGCCGGAAGCAATACTTATTCCGGTGTTACCCAGGTCAATGGAGGCACAATCATCGCCGGTAACAATGCCCTCGTGGGCCAGGCGGGTGCCTTTGGTGACGGACATACCCAGGTTGGTACCGGTGGTGTGGCGGGCACGCAGCTTGTGAATCTCGGTGGAGGCAACGCCAATGGGGCTGGCGGAAATGATGGGACCACGGCCACGGGCGGCAGTCCTTCGTTGCTCATCGGTGGAGCCTACACGGTCGCGATTCCCGTCACAGTTGGCAATTTTGCCACCACGGGTACGTATTCGATCGGCGGCAGCACCGACAATTTCTCGACCTTCTCCGGCACGATCACGCTGAATCAGTCGCTCTCTGTGACCCAGGTTACGACCACGGGCACGAATGCGTTGAACATCACCGGGACGATCACGGGATTGCAGACTTCCAACAAGGTCCTCACCTTTAACAACGCTGGCGCTGTCAACGACAGCGGCAGCATCGTCAACGGGACCGGTTCCATCACGCTCGTGAAAACCAATGTGGGTGTGACCACCCTTTCGGGCACCAATACCTATACGGGCGCGACGAATGTCAATGCCGGCACCTTGATCGTCAACGGCAAACTGGCTGCCGGGAGCACGGTGACCGTGGGTAATAATACCGCGGTTGCGCGGTTGGCGGGCACAGGCACGATCAGCGGTTCGTTGATCACCTCGACGACGGGAGCAAATGTGGCCCATGTTGCGCCCGGCGCTGCTGCGACTCCAGGTGCTGTGGGAACCCTCACGATTGGCAACCTGGGTTTCACCATCGGTGATGGCACGGCCTTCGACTACGATCTGGCCAACAGCACCACCTTGGGTGGCGGGGTCAACGACTTGATCGCGATGGGGGGAGGTACGCTGACCTTCAGCGGGACGACGACGTTCAACTTCAACGCGCTCTCCTCGTTGTCGACGAGCGGGACCTACACGCTCATCAGTGGCGCGAGTACGATCAGCGGCTTCAACGCGGCGAACTTCCTGACGACCGGAACCGGATCGTTGACGGCGACGTTCAGCAATTCCTCCGGTGCGCTGCTGGTGTCTTTTGCCACGGTAAGCGGGGTTCCCCCGACGGTAGCTTACTACAATGGTCTGGGCAGCGACATGAATACGCAGGGCAACTTTGACACGAGCGTATCCGGTACAGTCCTGACCTCATCGACGGTGTCCGGCACGACCAATGTCTTCTTTAGCGCGAACCGCAATGGATTGACGTCGGCAAACACGAGCGGGGCGTTGGCGGTGAACAGCCTCAACTTCGGCGTGGGCAGTGGCACCAATAGCGGGATCACGGTGTCGGGCACCTCGGCGATCACGATCAGCGCGGCCGGGGTCAACGGTAACACGGTGGGCAGCGGCATCACGACGACGGGCACGGGCAGCAACACGATCAGCGCCCCGCTGGTCCTGGGCGCCTCGCAAACCTGGACGGTCGACACCGGCGGCACTCTGACGGTGAGTGGCACCGTCAGCGGCACCGGCACCTCGCTGACCAAGGCCGGTGCAGGCAAGTTGATCCTCAGCGGCAGCAACACCTACGACGGCGGGACGACGCTTAACGTCGGTACGCTGGTCGCCGCCAACAGCACGACGGTGAGCGCGGGCGCGATCGTCAACGGACCGTTCGGCAAGGGTACCCTTACCCTGGCGG
>Ga0268266_10000405_pt1 | contig 65558 bp, 53 predicted proteins | sample KBSS13metaG_FD_190356 | JGI IMG/M metagenome (GOLD analysis project Ga0268266, IMG submission 190356) | Switchgrass rhizosphere microbial communities from Kellogg Biological Station, Michigan, USA - KBS S1-3 metaG (SPAdes) (version 2) | ecosystem: Host-associated > Plants > Roots > Rhizosphere...
AATTTCGCAATCGCAGCTTCAGGATCGGTTGCAGTCGTTATGGTCTCATGGGATAAAAACCGGCCACTTAAATCGACTACCGCAACAATTGCCTGATTGGGCCGGATGTCGAGCGCCAAGGTTACCAAGTCATCATTGACGGATAGCATCGTCGACGGTCTACCACGCCCACTCCGCACGATAGCGCCTTCTCTTACCCAACCCTCCGCAATTAACTCCTCTACGATCGCTGAGATGGTACTGGGCTGCAAGCCGGACAGTCTTGATAAATCAACGCGGGATACCGGCTGGCGAAATCGAATGAACTCGAGGACGATATCGCGATTGATATCGCGAGCCATCTCGCTCGATGCCAACTGAGCGGAAGACAAGTCGATTCTGCGGACACCATAGTGCTGGCCGTTAATTGCAACACTCTCGTCGACACCACGCCTGATAGGAGAAGTTTTCATTAATTTCGACGATCATAATATCAGTCCCCATCAAAATATGTGATTCGCCTTTCGCTGCTTTTGCCAGGACCGCAGCTCCGAATATCGAGATGAACAGTGGCTGGCGATGAGGACAGTTCCCTTCTCACATGATCGATTCCCCACCAACTCAGTCCATCCGGAAGCTACCCAGCTCAGTCTACGATCTCATGAAATCCAACGGGAACGTCCCTCGTTGCCAAAAAGGGGCAACGACGACACCCTGATGTTCCTTCTATGCGATCTTCAAATGGGCAGCTACTCGCCGCAAATGATCTAAGTATTTGCTTGTCGCGATTTCGATCCTCATCGGTTCGCGCACGCAGAATGGCGGAAGGATGCAAGGTTGCCACGATAGGAGGAAATCCTTCAACCCTCCTGGATCTCCCCATGAGATTGCGTGATCCTGAACTTGGGACCAAGCAACGCTTGAGCCGCAACTGCTCCCAGGCAAATAATCAGTTGGAGACGAACCGTCTCCAACTCTGCATCCAACCATGGTCTGCAGGCTCGAATCTCCTTCGCACTTGGTTTCTTATGGATACGGAGTTTCCCCCGAGACTCCCATTTGAAATGTTTGACACATAGACTTTCCTGCGGTCGATCTCAGCTTCCTCCAGACATCTGTCGAGGAGCTTGCCGGCGGGACCTACGAAGGGTCTTCCCCGCTGATCTTCCTGATCCCCTGGCCGCTCTCCGATCACGTTGCGGTAAAAGTCACATCCGTGGCAGCGTTTGATAGCCTCTCTGAGCGAAGGCAACGTTTTTTCGTACGGCACAAATAACGCTCCACCTGGCTTCTTCGTTGGCAAACACGGATCAAGTCCTCTCTGGCGCTCTGGATGCAACGGTGGATTCGTCCTGTTTCGAAGCCCTTGCAAAACCCACTTCTTCAGATCTTTCCGTCACCTCTTTTATTCGCCAAACGTTCGCCTTATAATCTCTTATCGTGTCGATGGCTAAATCATCCATTTCCGATATTCCCACTGGCCTAAGCTTGCGAAGTGAACTCAGTCTCAGGAACATAAAGTTTGCTTCAATCTACAAACATCTCCATGAACTTACCGACGGGGAGATTCCCAGCGTGATCTTTGGCCGCGATGAGGAAGGGCGGCATGGAAACTTTCATCCGGCTGCTTATCGAATGATTTGTAACGACCGAGAATGGTCGAAACGCCTCAATAAGGTCCACACGGCCTACAAGCGCGTGAGACCTCGGTCCAATTGGGAATGGAAAGAGCTCGATTGCTCACACAGCTCTGATGCACTGCTTATGAACATCTTCTGTTACCCGGGAGTAACGAACCGGATCAATACGCCTACTCTTTTGGGCATTGATCGAAACGTGAGCCCGGAGTTCGGGTTCAAGCCCCGCACTCCTCTCCAGAATGGCAAAAACGATACTACCGAAATTGATTTGAGACTTGGTGAGCTGCTTATCGAGGCAAAACTTATGGAATCTGATTTTCAATACGCGGACTCTCAATTGATATCTCGTTACCGCGATCTGGAAACAGTCTTTACCCCGTCAGAACTCCCAACTCGCAATGGAAAGCAAGGCAGCTACCAATTGATCCGAGGCGTCCTCGCAGCCTACGCCAATGAAGGTTCGTTCTGTGTCTTTTGTGATGCTCGTCGACCCGATCTCATCGAAGCATGGTATCGGGTCATGAGTGCCGTTCGACTCCTGGACTTTCGATGGCGTCTCAAACTGCTTACATGGCAGGAACTTTCCAAGACTCTTCCGAAAGATCTTCAGGATTTCCTGATTATTAAGTATGGGATCTTTCCATCCATTTGATATCACCCAGTCCGATACAGCAGAACTTGTTAGAGCATACGGATCAGATTACAGATCGATAACAACGTCGCGAACGGGTTGCGAGCAGCAAACCAGAAGGTTTCCATCGGCTGGCTTTTCGAGTGGCTCCGGTGAGTAAACGATCGTTCCGGAAACGAGACCGCTCTCACAGTTGTGACAGACACCGGTTCGACAGGACCAACGGACCGGAACATCGCAAGCCTCGGCCAGCTCCAGAATGCTCTGATAGGCTGATGCCTTCCAGTGTGCAGCAATACCGCTGCGCGCGAACGATATCAGGGGACCGGTATCAGCGTCATTCTTAGGCAGATGCGGTGCTCTCGTCGCTGCACCGACAACTCCGGGCGTCATTGAGTCGCTACCATTGAAGAGCTCGACGTGTATCTGATCCGGCGCGACACCGAACTCGGCCAACTCCTCTTTCATATTTGTCATAAAGCGGGTCGGCCCACAAAGGTAAACCTCCGCCTCTCCTGAAACTCCAACTTCGTGAAAGATCGACCGAGACAGATGGCCGGCAACATCGAAGTCCTTACCTGCTTTGTCACCCGAACCGGGGTTGCTGTAACAGATGTAGCTGCTGCCGTTGGTAAGCGCGGGCATAAGGGTGCGAACTTCACCGGCAAAGGGATGATGTTCTCTGTCGCGAGCCGCATATAGCCACAAAACTTTGCGGGTGGAATGCGATTCTGCAAGCGAGTGCAGCATCGACAAGACCGGGGTCGCTCCAATTCCAGCGCTGAGCAGCACCAGGGGTCGCTCTCCCAATTGAAGGATGAAGCTCCCGCGAGGCGCGCTTACGTCGAGAGTATCGCCTACTCCTACATGCTCGCGCAGGTAATTTCCGGCCGCGCCATTGGGTTCGATCTTCACGCTGATGCGGTAATGCTCCGCTGAAAGAGGGCCCGAAAGCGAGTAACTGCGAAAGAGCGGCGGAGCTCCTGCAACCACTGGAAGACGCACAACGACGTACTGGCCGGGCATCGCAGTCTGCAGCGGCTCATTGTCCTTGCTTCGTAGGGTTAGCGAGAGGACGTCGACGGACTCATGATCGATCATCGTGACTCGAAGTGTGCGAAATCCCGGAGCCGTTGGATGCGCAGCAGCTTGCGGTATGAGTCCTGCATTCCCACTCGCGCGGCTCCGCAATATTGCCTCGAACGACGAGCGCCATCCAGACGATAGAGCCTCTATGTGCAAGGCGCGCTCCAACTGGTCATGCGGATGATGGGGTGAATAGAGCAGAGCGTTGATCTCTGCGATGGTCATTCGATCATGTGCCTCGCCCATCTTCACGATCTCGTCGCCAGCGCCGACGTCACCTTCCTGTAGCACACGGAGATAGAATCCTGGCCGACCGCTCGATGTGAGCAATGCAGGCATGCGAGGTTCGTTCATTCGAATGCCGACACGATAACAAGTGACGCGAGGTTGCGTGACCTCGAAGAGAGCGCTGCCGATCTGGTAACGGTCGCCAATACAGACAGTGTCGTCAGGCAGCTTCTCAACAGTGAAATTCTCGCCGAATTGCCCGTAGACGAAGTCAGTCCTTTTCAGCTGCTCCTGCCAGTAACGATACGATTCGATCTGATAGACGAATACTGCACGTTGTTCCCCACCATGCCCGGCGAGGTCACCTTGGCCGTCTCCTTCCAGATTCAACCGGTGGACTCTACAGCGACCTGGAATTGAATCCTTCCAGATGCCGGTGTAGATAGTGCGTCCTTTCCACTCAATATCGCGCGGAAGTCCGACGTTTACCGAGAGTAATCGAGCCATCTACTGCTCCCTTATATCGGACCCCTCAGCCGTCGATTGGCGGAAATGCCTGCGCGACGGTGAGTTCGCGATCCGGGCGATAAGAAATAACTGTCTGACCTGGCGCAAGTTGGAGTTGAGTGCCATCAAGTTGCACCAGGACGATCTCCGGTTCGAACGACACCAGGCTATAGATACGGCCGACCTACGGATACGCGTCATGATACGACCATGCCGCCAAGCGTGTCTCGCCGATGTCGTAATAGTTACATAATCTTTGGTATGGACAGAATGTTTGGTGTTCGACGAGGGTCCGAATCCCACCTTGTGAAAGGTTGACGGGAGCTGCCGAAGCAGCAACAGGAATTGCTAGCAATGATTTTTTTGGTGGAGCTGATCAGGATCGAACTGACGACCTCCTCGTTGCGAAACTGCTAAGATATTCATTTTCAGCAACTTAGCTATACAAAACAACGCACTTTTTAGCGGAAAACAATCGATAGAAATCCTTATTGGACCCATACTGGACCCACGTTTGGACCCAAATTGGAATACCTGATAATCCCTTAAACCCGAAATACAACCCAGCATGACCGACAACAATTTCAATCATCCTGTCCAATGCAGGTCCTTTGCTTACCCGCATCTTTGAATGTTCGTACACCATCAGACAATCGCCTACAGAGTCCCTGTGGTCTTCCCTAGAGTCTCTCTGCGTGGCGCCTTAAAGAATCGGGCAATCGCTCTACGGGTCAGACCGAGAAAAAAGGGGCAGCGGTCACTTCTAGGGTGGAAATGACGGCCTGAGTGAAAGAGCCAATCCTTACAGTTGTACATTGTTCCCGCTGAGCTCATTTCTGCTTTGCAGCAATATGAAAACGGGACGCTGGATAGAGATGTCCCAAGCAAGCGCCACTAGGGCGAACTCCGAGCGAGCGACTTCGCAATCCCGATGGCCCCGGTGGCGGTTCTTTGATAGTGGGAGTGTATATATCTCGGGACGCTTTTCTCGATGGTTTTATGGTTTTTGAACAAGGCACGATTGACTACCGCAAGTAGCTGTCGAGGATCGTCGTAATCAACCGTGACACTAGAGAATAGGTCGGTCTTTTCATGCCTTTCGCCAACGGAGATGATCGGGATCGGAGAGCCTGATGCCCTGATCAAGCAGGCGAGCCGATTTCTTTCCTTCCGGGAAAGCGAGTCGCACAGAAGCATGAGATCGAAGGCGATTATTGGAAAGAGGCGGACCGCCTCTTGGATTGAGGGTGCCGATACAACCATATAGCCGGACCTCAGCAATAAGGAAGCTCTCTGGGTCATGCATATCGGGTCAGTTCCGACAGAAAGAATCGTTTTCGACGGCGCCGTATCCACATCAGCCGACGAAGAATATAGAAGAGTTTCTTTTGACATAAAGCTTTTCACCATTCGACCAAACGGGTTGCGATACGCTTTTGGCTTTTCGAATTCTCAGACTGCGTTTCTGTCGCAGATATTTCCTCCCGCTCAGCGTGATGCCTAGTTGGGGGAAGGATCTCATCCAATTGTTCGACTTTGTGATGTTTGCGAGGTACCCTCGCTGAATGAGCCGAGCGATATGTTCTACCAAAGTGGGACGCAGAATAAGAGCTGCATCCAGTCCACCCAGTAACATCCTCGGATGATCTAAGTAGATTTCTAATAGCTGTACGTCAAGAGGAGTTTGCGCGCGTCTCGCCTTCTTGGCACTGAGATATTTCAGGAGGCGTACTGCATAGACCTCACGGCGTATTGGAACTTTCGGCCTGCTTCGCAACGGTTACCTCTCGAAGCTCAGGAGCTTTTTGAAAAACAAGTCCGCCGACACGCGACGGACTGCTGAGAGGTTTATTGTCCCTTGCTTTGATTCGAAGCAATTGCTCCCTCGGCAACCGCCCCGGCATTCTTCTTCGCGAGCAACGCCTCGATCTTTGAGGTAAATTCGGCCTTCAACTGTTCGTTGAATTGGCCGCTTGCCGGGGACGCGAAGCCGGAGTGAATACCCTTGACCAGACCGTCACGACCAATGAAGATCGTCGCCGGCCAGGTATTGAGATTCACTGCTTGCGGTACCTTCTCCCACATCTCTGCTGGGGCGCCGGCGATCAGGTAGGTATATTGGACGCCGTACTGTTTGACGAAGGCTTTCTCGCGATCGAGGCTCCCCTGCTGCTCCGGCTCTTCGAAGTCCAATGCAACAATCGCCAGGCCCTTGTCACGATACTTCTTATCGAGCTGAACCAAGTACTGCGCCTCATCATGGCAGTTGGGGCACCAGGTACCAGTAACGATCGCCAAAACGACTTTGTTTTTAAAGCGAGGATCTTCGTTCGACACTAGCTTTCCGTTCACATCCGGGAAGTTGAAGGCGAACTTCTCGTTTTTATCGCGTATGGTGGTATGCGTCTCGTAGTCTTCCGGCTGTGGCAGCCCCTTAGCAACTGCAACACTGTCCCTGTAGGCAACCAGCTTCGGAGTGTAGCGGCTATCGATGGGCGCCTCTTCACCGTAAGTTTTGCTGGCCGCCTTAACCGGATTTGAGGCTTAAGTCTCTGCATTTACCTCTAGAGAGCGGTCCGGGGGCAAAATCTACCCTGTCTTCTCAAACTTATTTTTCCGCAAGGTCGATGCGTTGGCGAATCTATCTCAAGGGACCTGCCCCTTACCCCGGTAACTATATTACCGTCAGGCACTTAGGCTGTCACGCCTTGATCCCTAAATCGAGCGAGGAAAGATTGACTTATGTCCCAGGGTAGATCGAGCTGCAACTCTCCTCTTTATGGATAGTGGTTCCCGAAGAATCGTCTAGGAGAGTTGCTTGGCATCATCACAAATTGATTTTCGTTTCATTTTGTTCCGAAGAGTTTGGGTCTTGTGCTTATTACTTCTGACTTTTGGAGTCCTATCTGGATCGGCACAGACCCCGAGCACGAGAGCGGAAAAAAGTAAACTGACGCCTCATACTGATATCTCTCTCGGAGTCTTTGGTCAATTCACTCCGACACGGGCGCCTGTAGCTGGAAGCAATTCAACCTTGGGCAACGCGATCACTCAGACGACTCAAGGAACTTCAGTTTCCTCAGGTGTCCTGGGAACTTTCCACCAATCCCTCAAGCCTTGGCTTGGTTACAACGTGAATCTCGGATATAACCCGCCTCAACGAAAACTACTCGGAAGGCTCAGTCTACTCCGCGAATGGAACCTTTCCATCAGGCGGGTACCAATCTCAGTACTTCGCCCAGGGATCAATCGGAACCAACATGTATGAACTCACTGCGGCCTACGTCCTACAGGGACCAAAGAATGGGCGCTTCAGCACCTTCGCGCAGCTAGGTGGAGGTACTTTGGCTTTCCTTCCCACTCACGACCCTTCTCCATATGCGGTGCAGTTTAGAGCGACTATGGTCTTTGGTGCGGGCATCACTGTTAAGCTCTCGGACCACCTCGGCCTGCGCGGGGAATATCGTGGCTTGTTCTACAAGAATCCTGATTTTAAAAATAATGGCCCAGCTCCGACCACGAAACTCTTCACTGTGACCAACGAACCGACCGTCAGCTTGGTTTATATCTTTGGCCGTGGGAGGAGAAAAACACGGATGTATTGACTTTCTGCGCGTGACGGGTCGTGGACGCAGGCGACGCGTACTTATCTACCTGCTATCGCTCTCCTTCTAGACAGGAGCATGATCGAAATCCGATTACACCTCGCCATCAAAGGCGATCACCTGCATTCAATGCACTGCCAAGGAAATAGTTATGGGAAGTGTTTCCAGATTTTTACAGATAGATCGAGCGGAGAGACGTAATTCGAGGGCTTTTCGTCCGAAATCATGGCTTTCTCAAATGGCCTTCAGGCTCCTTCGAGTGCAAAGCAGGTTAGCGACAGTTCCATGGTCAAAGCTGCGGAATCAAGTCATACGCCGAGATCACTATCGCTGCCGGGCTTGTGACAAAAAAGGAGATGAGATACTCTTCTAATCCACTCCATCCATCCGGATATCATCCTCGCCAGTGGGTTCCTGACCCTGTGCCCTAGCTGCGAGACTTTGGTGAGGAGCCGCTCAATCACGGCTCAGTCCATACCTAGCTTTCTCCAAGTCGTGTGGAGGCATCTTCACTCCCCCACTGGATCACGAAGGAAATAAAGTGAGGACAGCGATGCATGGAAGAACTCGAGGCAGGTCGCCAGGACGTAAGCAGTGGCGTCTTCACAGTGAATTGGCTTCAGCGCAGATACCGTCGGACTAACTTTATTAGTGAACCAGGTTTGATGCTGCGAAGCTTCATATGCATGTTGAACTTCAGTACGGGCTTCGGTTCTGCGAATGTCGTAACTGCGAAAATGAAGGTTAGAATCCTTTCGACTAGGAGAATCAACTGCTGCACGAGCACACGCTCAGCATTACTTGGTTCTCAGACCCATATCCGATCCGCTCAGAGGAGATACTGGTTCCCGCCGTATCCTAGTCGGAAATATACTCATTTTTGCTTGCTGTGTTCAAAAGAGCCACTTCAACTCCGCAGCCACTTGATGGACGCTCCATGGCAAATCTACTTGTTGAAGCCGATTTCCATTACGAATAAGCTGCGGAGGGCAGAACAGCTCACCCCGGGACCCGAAGGATACCGCCAACGGCTGAACGTTCATCCTTAGCCGACGGCCACGTCTCTAGCCGGTGACAGAAGGCAACTGACTGGCTTCAGCGAATCACCTTCGGATCCTCCGGTGAGATCCCTTTGCAGTCCGGGCCTGAGTAGGTGTTATCGACCGTAATATTCATGAGAATCGGCTGAGACTGCCGTTGAGAGGTAACCTCCATGTGCACCGTTCCGTGCACCTTCTCGGAGCTGAGGAAGTTCATCTCGAAGCGCCCCTTCGCCGTTCCGCCACTTTCCACGGCACACACCATGTCAGCCGACATGCCCTTGGAATCCATCTTTGTGGTCGTGTACTTGCAGTTTTCCTCACCCTGTGTCCGGGCTAACATCTCTTTCCATTTCTCTGAAGTCAGGCACGACTCCATCTCCGTCGTCGTCGGTTCACTGCCAGGAGCTTTCTTTCCCATAGCCTTCAATCTAGCTGCAGTCTCCGGTGGAAGCTGGATCCCTGTCATCGTCATGACGGTCGTGCCATGCCACAAGCCCATTTTGATGGGAGGCGCAGACTGCGCCATCGCACCACAAGGCAGTGCCATCACCATCACGATAAAAAACATCTTCCTCATAGACGCTATCCTTTTCCTGCAGACCAGACTGGATCGCCTCCGCCGGCCGTTGGAAGGCGACGAGGGCACACTATTAAATCTTACCCGTGGAAGAGAAGCGAGCGCGACCTTCTTCACACCTCGCGCTAACCTGTAGCCGTTTACGGTTAGAGCATCTTCGCGGGAAAGTCCTGCACAATATCGAAAGAACCGCTAACCTGGATCTGTTTTGCCTTGCAGAGATCGGCTCTGAAAGGTGGATTTCGCTTCCCATGCTGCCCGGCGTATAGCCCGGCCTCTTTAGCGCAGCCCTCGTCCAAGGGTTCGGGAGCATAGCCTCCTTTGAAGCGGAACGTACCGACGAGATGATAACGGACGAGAAAGGTATTTTTAGATGGGAGCTTTTCCACCTTTGAAAGAACGATGTGCGCGTTGTCCTTCCCGCCATCTGGGGCGAAGTATTGGGAGTATCCCATGTCGGTATAGGCGGTCTCTCCATTGTCGGTGACGATGGCAAATCGCGCGCCGCCCGGTTGCTGATCGAGACCCGGGGTAAACTGGAAGCTTCCGTCGAGGCCGGTTCCAAGATTGAACGTCTGTGCCCCGCTTTCTTTGCTGGCGTTGATACCGAAGCTATATTCGCCCTTCGTGTCTGTGGGCAGAAAGGCAACGTTGATCTGGTCGTTGGCGGCGGCGTAGTTCTGACTGACATCGCCTGAGATGTCGGCTGTGAGGGATTTGGGTGTTTCCGTGGTCGAACTCTGAGCTACTGATTCTTCCGCTGGTGCCGCACCATTCTCCGCGGGAGGATTGCTCCTGCAGGCATTGAGGCAGAAGATACAAAAAAGCAGCAAAATACTGAGCCTTGGAACAGAAAGAAGGCGTTTGCAAACAATCACGAAGACAGGTCCTATTGGCGCCAGTTGCGCGGGAGAGACGGAGTATTCGGGGATCAACGACTACCCTACCTCCTCTATGAGATGACTGCGAGAGCCACATCCAGAGGATAAGGCAGAAGGACAGAAGTTCCAAGTTGCATCAGTCGAAAGGACTGCTGTATCTCCAGGCTTTCTTCATTACGTTCTAAACAGCGATTGTAGCGAGGTCCGATCTCCTGCGAGCCACGGCACCACAAGAACAAGATACGTGGGCTTGACGTCGAGTACCGCGGCGACACCCGAACGACCATCTAGTCGCGAATCGTTGCCAAATTTAGAGAGGTCACGATAGCTCGCACGTTTGCCCAATTTCAGTGCTACAACGAATGATGATCATTCGGTTCGCTCCATCGCGAGTTTGCCGCGGACGCAGAGGACATCCCTTTGGTGACTGGGCCATATTGAATTGGACCACTTTACGGTCATCTATATGAATGAAGCCTAATCTCTCCTAAACCCCTGACAGGGTGGACTGCGGTGCACAATCGATCCGTATAAATTTGACGACGAATCGGCGGCTTCTTCACCGAGCCAGTCCATCGATGCCTTGCCGTCGCACATATAGAGTTCCTGGAGTGCACGTCAGCGATCGCCTCCGTCGCAAGGAGGACATCACATATTTCGTGATCGCTGTCCGCGGATTTTCGAGATCATGTCGAGTATCGCTCCGATTACAAGCTCGGGCTGATCCTTGAATATGTAGTGACCGCTTCCTCGAGCGAAGATGCTCTCACGATTTGGCGAACCCGCTACAAACTCAGCGTGGGCCCGACGCATAGCCGCTACCTCATCGGGAGTATCAACCCAGCTACGCTCCGCGGTGATGTCGATGATGTGCATGCCCAGAGGGAGTTGCACATTCCGCATATAGCGTGCGGTAGTTGGATAGGCTTGATCCTGACGCAATAACTGCGTCCCGGCCTCGCTTTCTCCTTTATCAACTTCTGAGCGAGAGGTGTGTATCGTGCTGAAAGGTTGACAGCTATCTTTTCGTTTTGAAAAGAAGGGATATTAGCGTCAATCAGTACCAGGCCTTGAATCCTCTTATCCTTGGGGGCGAGAATCTCGCTGATGAAACCCCCATATGAGTGGGATACTACGACGATCAGCCCACGGATGCCGCACTTTGCGAGGGCGCGACCCAACGCTCTGCTCTCCGCCTCGATGTGATAGGGATGCGGATTGGAACCGCTCTTGCCGAGATCTGCCCGATCGTAAACAACCGTCCTGACTCTCGCCCGCTCGCGGATTACTGGTTCCAGGTCGCTCCAGACGCTCGAATCGTCGCCACCGCCGCTCTCGAAAACAACGGTGGGACTGCCAACTCCTTGGCTCCGCATCCATAGGGAGTATCCGCCTACGTCAATCTTCCGTCCGGCGTTACAGCTTGTCGCTGCAAAACAACACGGAACAACTGCTGCAAGAACGATCAATACTGCAATAAGGCGCCTGGTATATGTGCTCATGAATCGGCAAGCTCTTCGAACCATCAGGGGCATAGTCATCACGGGGCTGGGTCACCTTCCGATCAGCCGAATGAGATTACAGATTAGATTCTGCAACTCGTTACTCCTAGTCGCATCAGGACCCCTTGGGTAAGGTGAACTCGGGACACATATAATGTGTGAATTATCCGACAAGTCGGCAGTAGGAGTATGTATGCGTCGAAGCTCGTTTGTGATCATCGCCCTTTGTGTGTTTGCATCCCCTCTATGCACTTCTGCTGCCTCGATCACACCTTCGGTGGCGTCGGTTCCGAACTGCGAAAGCATAGGCCGGGCTATCGCCGCAGCTCATGGTCCGATCGGAACAGTCGAGGATCGCACGGCGAAGAGCCAGGAAGTCGGCGGCTCGCTGCCGTATAAGGTCCTCAGAATGTGCCTGGTGACGATTCCGGGGCAGCGGCTGCCGGTTAGGGTCGGCATCGATGGTGCAAGCCACGAGTTTTTGGTGGCCATGATGAATCGAATGGCTGAAGTGCGAGGGCACGGAATCAAGAAGCTTGACGGTACCAGCTATGGCGACCTCGCCTATCTTCTGCCCCAGGATGCGGGTGGCTACGCAATCGATGCTGTGGTTGGAGATCTGGGGCTCAATATGGCCTATATGCCGAATGATCAGGATATTCAAAACATGGCCGAACATGTCATCAAGCTGATGCGCTGACACAGATAGATTCGCGGTGTTCATTACATGAGTTTTGACACGTTCGTAAAGATTCATTTCTCACGTCAACAGCCGGCTAACAAACGTTTCACAAACCGTCGTTTCTGAAGCCTATCGTGGGTAGATGAGTGCATTGGCGAACTATCACTCATTCAACCGACGCTCAACTACGGGCCGAAGAACTGTGCTCGTCAAGCTATCGGTTACGGCTTGCCTTCGACCATCGTTTGCTGAGCCAGCGGTTCCAGTACATGACAAGACCAGTTATCGTAAGCGCTGGTAACGCCAATCCGAAGAGTGCCCACACAACCTTTACTCCTTCGCCCCACGTGGTACCAAAGTGAAGAGGTGCGATCAACCAGATAAACCAGTCGCCCAGCGTATGGTTATCGCCGCGACGCCATGTGTAGAGATGCCGATTGCTTCGCTGCTCAAAGTAGATAAAGTCGGCATTCGAGTAATCTCCCATTACGCCTTTTGCCATGTAGATCGTGAAGATCGGCTTCGGTCCTTGCCCGTAGAAGACGCCTTCGAGATGTCCACGGGGAGACTGACGCTGTGCTTCTTCGATCATTGCAGTTACATCGAGCGGTGCGTCGGGGCCTGGGGGCAGCTTCGTCAGTTCACGCATTTGGGCGCCAGGATAGATCGCCGTCGTAGCCTTGCTAATCTGCTCCATCGGTGTCGTGAATAGTTTTGGCCACGTAAAGTACATGCCTGTTAGCGCCCATGTAAGCGTGAAGAAGATCGTCCAAAAACCCATCACTGAATGCAGATCCCAGTTGATACGTTTCCAGCTTCTGCTGAAGTCGAGCTTGATCCCGCGCGTCCAGTTGTGGATGCCGGGCCACCACAGAACCAGCCCTGAAAGTGTCAGACCCAACAGGCAGGCTGCCCCAATACCATTCCAGAGGCGTCCGTTGCGACCGAGCAGGAGGTTTACATGGAGCTGTTCTACGGTCTCCAGCCATGAAGCGTTGAGATCGTTGATGCCAGCCATCTGCCATGTCTCCGGGTGAATGTAGACAGTACGCTGCTCTAACTTCTGGCGCTCACGACCCTCCTGTGCGCGTGGACCACGAGTGACCGGAGTTCGCTTCGGTTGCTCACGCACTGTGATGGCATAGAGGCCATCGGCTGGCGTAGGGCATGACGCGAGAAATGCCTTCATATTGGGCACTGCTGTATTAGCCTGGTCTATTGCCCGGATAATCGATTGTGCGGTACATGCATGGTAGTCGAGCTTGCCGATGGAGACGCGAGGCTTCGGTTCCAACTCGTTCTTGAAAACGAGAATCGACCCACTGATACCGATGGCGATGATATAGAGGGCGACAATCACTCCGGCCCAGAGATGAACATGAAAGAAGACTTTGCGTAGCCAGACTTGTTGCGGCTTTTCGATCAGGCGACGAAGGAACCCCTTCCTCTTCTTGAGAGAAGGAGGAGGCGGGACGGTGCTGGAAGTCGCAGGCATTAGAAGCTCACCTTCAGCGCGAGTTGCAGCGAGCGAGGCCCACCCGTCTGATAGAGCGCATTGAGCCCGCCAAGCTGTGAGGCCATCGTGTTGCTTGCCCATCCGAAAGGGTTGGTCGTCGTGTTGGTCTGGATATTGGAATTGATGGCGCCGAAGTTAGCCTTGTTCAGCACATTGAACGCTTCCGCCCGAAAGTTGGTGTGAACGCGCTCAGTAATGCGGAACTCGGGGCGGAAGGCTGTGTCCCACTGGTACGCCGCAAAGCCACGCGCGATGTTGCGGCCTGCGTTTCCATCACTCCCCGATGGAGGAGTTGAGAATGCAGCAATATTGATCGCGCGTCCGCCTGGGGCGTTGGAGGTATTGATGTAGAGTGGCTGACCTGCGACCCGGTTAGGATGGATGGTGAAGGATGCTCCGCTTGGCGCAGTCTCCGTGCGTGCGATGACGTCCACCGGCAAGCCCGAACGTGCCCAGACGCGGGAATCGAACGCCCAGCCTCCAAATAGGGCACGAGCATAACCATTCTGGGTTGGAGAGGGTACGGCGTACGTGATGGCTGCCTGGAAATTGTGTCGGATGTCATAGTTGGAGTTGCCGCGCATCAAGACACTCTGTGTGAAATTGGTGCTTGACTCATCGATCGCATGCGACCAGGTGTAGCTGCTGAGCATTTGCAGTCCATGCCACGGGTTGCGCCGGTATTGGGCCTGCAGCGAGTTGTAGTTGCTGCTGGATCCATTGATGGTCGCGTAGAGATACAGCGCGGTCGCTGAGGGAAACAGCGGATTTCCGTATAGATTCGGATAGAACTGCCGCGCCAGCAGCAGACGATCGCCGATCGATCCGACATAGCTGAGACTCATGGACTGGTTGTGACCTAGTCCCTGCTCGACAGCTCCATTCCACTGGAGCGCCAGCGGCAGCTTGAGGTTCGGATCGAAGCCAAACACCTGGGCGTTGGAAGACGCAGTCACAACGGTCGAAGGTTCGGGAGTAGAGGCCAGAACAGCAGCGCTCACCGGGAATGGCTGCTTGTTCATGTTCATCGTTCCGGTTATGCCGATACCGTACCAATAGCCTTCAGAGGCCTGCACACTGCTGGCATCGTAGAAGAGGCCTGCACCGCCGCGAAAGGTAATTTCGTAACCTGCAGTCTGGTGAGCCTGATACGCGAAGCCGAACCGAGGAGCAAAGTTGTTATAAGTCGTCTTCCACAGATCGCTGCCAGCCGGAGCCAGTTTGGTCGTCGCAAGATTTGTGAGTTGATCGATGGTGTACGGCTGATTTCCTTTGGAGTCGCGAGGTGCAGGGTTAACGTCCCAGCGCAGACCGGCCGAGATGCTCAGGCGGGATGAGACCTTCCACTCATCTTGAACAAAGAGCGAGAGGTTTTTGTAAACGGGGTTCATTGTGCCTTTTGAGCGATACAGCGTGAACAGGCCGGGCTGGTTCAGTCGCAATTGATCAAAGGCGGAACAGTTGTTGATCGTCGCGCCGTTCTCCGTACAGGAATAGGCGCTGCCCACGAGATAGAACGGCGATTCATAAAAATTCGGCAGCGTGGAATCGGTGCGGATCATGCGCCAGTCCACGCCCATCTTCAGCGAGTGGCGGCCGAGCGCCCAGGTCAACGTGTCAACGATGTTGAACTGCTTCTGAAAGTTGTTCTGCGGGTTGAACCAGAATCCCATGGAGACACCCGGACGATACGCGAACAATGCCCAGTCCTGCGCAGTCAGACCGGCAAGATCTGTGATCTGCATTGGAGTGGCGCCTCCAAAATTGTCCATATACGAACGGCCGATCTGATCGTTCAAGCTCAGGTTGAAGCGCGCCTCGTTCGTGATGCGAGAGCCGAACATGTTGGTGCTGCCCAACGTCAGGGCTTTTCCATCGATCGCAGCAGTGTTCACCTGGGCGAGGTTTCCGCTGTACCGCGTCGTTTGCGAGGAAGGAGTGTAGCCGAAACGGCCGAAGAGACGCCAGCGGTCAGTGATCGCGTGGTCCAGCCGAATGCTGCTGGCATCGATGCTGCTGGGTTGCGAATAGCTGGTGCGAATCCCGAAGAGCTGCCCCACAGGCGTTCGGTCAACAGTTGGGTTGTTTCCTCCCAGTCCGGCATAGGTAGGGAATGCGCGCAGAATAGGCTGAAGCGCAGCTGGTGCTGCAGCAAAGAGTTCGGGCGTTGGAACGTACTGCGTTGTGGCTTCTTGCGGTGTACGCAGACGTAAGCCCTCGTAAGAAAAGAAGAAGAACGTTTTATCTCGCTGTTTGTAGATGCCTGGTATGTACAACGGTCCGCCGAATGCTCCACCGAAATCGTTCTGTCGCATCTTGGCGCGCGGAAGGTTCGAACGCTTGTTGAAGTAACTGTTCGCATCGAGTGCATCGTTGCGGAAGTACTCGTACACGGTGCCGTGGTACTGACTCGTTCCCGAGCGTGTTCGAAAGTTGAACTGCCCGCCGGGAACCCGGCCGTACTCTGCGGAGTAGGTGGAGGTCGTCCCACGGAACTCTTCCAGAGCATCCACTGAGATCAGACTTTGCGTCGTGCCCAGCACAGTGCTCGAAGGCAGCGAGCCGGAGTAACCGCCGCCGCGTCCCGGTGATGCATTGTTGACTCCGGAATTCGCGCTCACGCCATCGACCATGAAGTAGTTCGACTCTGTGCGCATACCGTTCACTGCGATCTGACCGCTGGTACCGGAACCGCTCGACGGCACCGTGGTAACTCCTGGGATCAGAGACAGCAACGACTGGAACGACCGGCCGTTGAGCGGCATATTCTCAACAAACTTGCGGTCGATTACTGTCGAAACCGAGGCGTCGACAGTATTGATCTGCGTACCGGAGGCATCGACCTGTACGGCCTGATTATCGCTGCCAACCTTCAGGTCTACGTCGAGGGTGGCCTTCGCGGAGACGCTGACGTCGACATCGTTCAGTATCTGATCGGAAAAGCCCGGCGCATGAACGGTCATCTTGTAGTGTCCAGCCGGAAGAGCTGGAAGAGAGTACACACCATCGTTGTTGGTGCGGACTTCAATCTTTTGCTGGGTATCGATATTGAGCAGTTCCACAGAAGCCTGAGGAATAGCGGCGTGCTGGGGATCGCGAACAAGACCGGATATCTGGGCGTCCTGAGCCCAAAGAGAACTGAGTGGGAGAAGAAAAACAGGACAGAGAAGCTGCCACAAACGAACATTCATCGACTAAACCCTTTCGGAAAACAGGCAGACGATGACGCACGAGTCTATATCTATATAGTGATAGACAAGTGCGCAGGCGTAGTACCTGTCGTGCTAATGGTTCCCGCGGAGCTTCGCCAAAAGTCAGCCGCGGGGACCGCTCTCTAATTTTCTACAGATCAGACTAAATGAGTCCGAGATGCCTATCGAAAGATAGGTGCCCATGAATCATGCAGGCTTTCAGATTGTGTCCTTGTACTCGCGTACCCAAACAACCGGCCAGCGTGCGTCGCTCGTATACCAGAAGAACAACCATCATGAACGCTTCCCGAAACTTCGGCGGATGACCTCACGCTTCAAGTGGGAACTCAAATACAACAGATGTTCCACCCTCCGTTCGATTGTCAGCCCGAAGCGTTCCGCGGTGAAGCCGTACAGCTCGTTCTGCTATTGCGAGACCGACACCGAAGCCCCCAGTTGTTGAACTCCGAGCTCGATCCAAGCGATAAAAGGGCCTGAAGATGTACTCCAATTCGGCTTGAGGAATGCCAGGACCGAAATCGCTCACTTGGATCGTCGCTAAGCGCTTCCCTCCCGCAACAGCTTCTACAATCCTGATTGTGACCTGGGTGCCAGGATCGGTGTACCTGACCGCGTTGCGCACTACATTCTCAATGGCGCGATACATTAACTCCCAATCTCCACGGATAGTGCACTCGTTGTCCTGCTCTAAGCGGACGCTACAAGAACGTTGCTGTGCCTCATATTCTGCATCGGGAAGTATTTGCTCGCATATCCGGTTAAGAGAGATGGGCACAAATGTGGAGGTATTCTCCCTTGCCTCCATAGAAGAGAGGGTAAGCAACTGTCCGATAAGCTGGTTGAGTTTCTCTCCTTCACGTTCAATGCGTACTAAGTGATCCTCAAGCTCTGGTGATGAATCTTCACGCGCAAGCTCCAATGCAACGCTCAGGCGAGCCAGTGGCGAACGCAGTTCATGCGAAACATCACGAAGCAACAGCTTTGGGCCCCCACAAGAGACTCCATTCGTTCCGCCATATGGTTGAAGTCATGAGCCAGACCCTGGAACTCGTCTGAATGAGGCCGCAAGGGACCAGAAGAAGATTTCTCAACGCGGGCACTGAGATTACCTGCAGCGAGTTCTCGGGCGGCTTTGCGGAGCCGCACGAGCGGGCGGCTAAACAAAAGGACCAGTGCAAAGGTGGTCAGACCGCCGACAGCAATGGCAACCGGCAGTTGGGGAAAAACAAAATGAAGAAAATTGGGCCGATGCTGTGGTCGTTTTCCAGATGGCGGTGGCTGAAACCAGACATATTCATAGTGTTTACCTGTACTGGAGACGACAGGAACCAACCAAAGATAACTCCCTGATACGAGCCGCCCATCGATCCTGTCCGGAAAATGTAGATCTAGGTCTTTAAGTGAGGGAGCGTTTGCGGTAGTACAAATCTTCCTTCCAGCTGGATCGAGCAATCTTGAACCCGCCGGTTCGTGCCGAGCCGAATTGTTCGCGAAAGCGGAACAGCCGCCAGTTTCGTAGTCGCTAACAGCGACATCGGCATCATGCTGAAGGTTGCTATCGAGCGCGTCGGAAACAATGTTGGGACTGAGAAACCGCTGTCTCACAATGAGTGTTGTAGTAATGATAAAAATCAGGCTTTGAGCGAGCCAAAAAATAGCAAATATTTTTAGGAACAAACCACGCACGGACTCAGCTCCTCCCGATCGGAATTGTTCGACGAAGGACGAGCTGATAGCCTATTCCGCGAACCGTCTTGACCCACTCCTTATCGTCGCGATCTCCGGCCAGCTTTCTACGAAGCCTGCTCACATGCATATCAAGACTGCGATCGAAAGGGCTAAATTTGCGCCCCAGCACCTTCTCTGCCAAGCCCTCTCGCTCGACTACTTTTCCCGGAGAGCGCATGACAACTTCAAGTAGTGCGAACTCTACATCTGTAAGTTCAATCTGCGTACCGTTCTGTGTGACGGTGCGCGCAGCAGAATCCAACACCAGATCTTCGACCACTAAAGTTGAAGCCGGCGTTCCCGAAACGGGTGCCTCACTTCGGCGTCGAATTGCACGAATACGAGCGAGAAGTTCGCGAGCGTTGAATGGCTTGGGTAGGTAATCGTCGGCGCCCATCTCAAGACCGACAATGCGATCAACGTCTTCTCCTCGGGCTGTAAGGAGAAGCACATTGACTGCGGAAAAGGTTCGAATCTGCTTCAATACCTCGAAGCCATCGATCCCCGGCAACATCACATCCAGCAAGATCATAGGCCAGCTACGGCTGCGAACGGCTTGTAGTCCTGCGTCGCCGCGATGTACGGCATGAACGCGGAGCCCGTAGCGGCCCAGATACTGGGTAAGCATCTCACAGAGTTCAACATCGTCGTCGATCAGGAGAATGTCTTCCATTTTCTTTGCACTGTCCTCACCTAGGGTAACCCCTGACAAGAGCTGCGTCGTATGCAATTCATGTAACGAATGGTCACAACGCTTGTTACAAAACGTTACACGGCGTTACCCAATATGGCAGCACTGGTCCGTAAAGAGCGTTCTCCTAGAGAAGATTGAGGACGCAAAAAATGATAAGTAGATCCGCTGTTCAAAGATTAGCTTCAAGTATGCTTATGTTCTCCGTCATGGTCGGCTCTGTCCTGGCTCAGACGTCTATGGGAACACTGCGCGGGACAGTTGCCGACCCCTCAGGCGCCTTGGTGCCTCAAGCTGACATCACTATCTCCAACACGGATGGCTTTCGCGCAAAGTGAAGAGCGGAGCAGCCGGTGCGTTTGCAGTAACGCGTTTTGTTCCCGGACGCTATTCCTTGAGCGTGGACGCGAGAGGCTTTACGCCCACCGTGGTGAGCGACGTATTAATCATCGGCGACAAAGTCACTACTGAAAGTCTAAAGCTGGAAATCTCTGACGAATCCGCCGTTGTGGTCACGACAGAAGATTCAGAGATGAGCACGAGTCCCGACAACAACGCGAGCGCCCTGGTGATAAAAGGAAAGGATCTGGATGGTCTCTCAGACGACCCTGATGATCTCCAAAACGAGCTGAGCGCTCTCGCCGGGCCCGCAGCTGGACCCAGCGGAGCCCAGATCTATATCGATGGATTTACAGGGGGCCAACTTCCCCCAAAGAGTTCCATCCGGGAAATTCGTATCAACAGAAACCCGTTTTCCGCGCAATACGACAAGCTTGGCTACGGACGGATTGAGATTCTGACAAAACCAGGTACAGACAAACTGCGTGGGTCGTTCATGTTTTCCGGAAACACCAAAGCTTTCAATTCGCTGAATCCGTTCGTCACCACTGAACCGTCGTATTACTCGACTTTCCTGAATGCAAATGTGGGAGGTTCTTTGAGTAAGAATGCTTCTTGGTTTACGAACGTGTTTCGCCGGGATAATGCATCGAACTCCATCGTTAACGCCGAGGTACTCGGTACGAACGGATCACCTGTAACCGTCACATCAGCAGTGCCAAACCCGCAGTCTCGCCTAAATATTAGCCCCCGTCTGGATTTTCAACTTGGATCGAACAATACACTCAGTATCCGAGACATGTTCGATCGGCAAAAGCAGACCAACAGTGGTGTCACCGGCTTTGCTCTCCCATCCCAAGCGTATAACTTACTTGATACAGAGAATACGGTCCAAGTTAGCGACACTCAGGTCCTCACCTCCAAAGTTGTCAATGAGACGCGTTTTCAATACACCGCTTCGCGAAATAGCCAGGTCGCCTCGTACATTGATCCAACGATCACGGTGCAAGGTGCATTTACCGGAGGAGGGAGCAATTCAGGGACAGTTAGCGATAATCAGGATCGCTTCGAACTACAGGACTACGTCGTTGCTGCGGAAGGAAGGCATGCGCTAAATTTTGGCGCAAGATTGCGGCTGACCCACGAAGTGAACTCCTCCACTTCTGGATTCAATGGAAACTACATCTATCAGTCGCTGGATGCCTATGCTGCCGGCACACCGTCTGAGTACAACGTTACAGCGGGCAATCCGATAGCAAAAGTGAATCTTTTCGATGCGTCACTCTTCTTTCAGGATGACTGGAGCGTCCGTCCTAATCTAACTCTGAGCTACGGTTTGCGCTATGAAGGCCAGAATAGGATCAATGATCATATGGATTGGGCACCCCGTATCGCAATCTCCTACGCGCCCGGAGCGCGGAATGGAAAAAAAGCCAGCACCGTGCTTAGGGCTGGTTATGGTTGGTTCTTCGATCGCTTTTCACCGACGTACGTTTTGGACGCTATCCACCAGAACGGTATCAATCAAAAGCAATACGTCGTAAAGAACCCAACTTTCACGGCGAACGCGCCATCGCCACCTCAACTCGCAACTATTACTTCAACTGCGCCAACCCTGTACACGATCGCTCCCGATCTTAAGGCTTCCGTCAATATGCAGGCGGCCGTTGGAATCGATCATCAATTCGGCAAGATAGCGACTGTGTCGGCTACATATATCAATGCGCGCGGTGTACATCAGTACCTGAGCAACAACGTCAACGCTTTCATCTCCTCAAGTTATGATCCAACGACCGGTACAGGTCTTAGGCCGAATGGAATCAATGAGAACATTTATCAGTTCCAGTCAGGCGGCGTATACAACCAGAATCAATTGATGATCAACTACACGGTTAGAGCAAGGAGGGCGTCCCTCTTCGGCTTCTACGTGTTGAACTTTGCGAAGGCAGACACTTCAGGTGCAACCTACTTCCCATCCAATCCGACAAATCCCGGAGCGGATTATGGACGAGCTACCTTTGACGTGCGCAATCGGTTTTTGCTCGGCGGCAACTACCAGGCACCTTTTGGCATTTCACTTAGCCCTTTCCTTGTTGCGAACTCGGGAAGTCCGTTCAATATCACAATCGGGCAGGATTTGAACGGAGACAACCAGTACAACGACCGACCTTCATACGCAAGTTCGACCAGCGCGCACTCGATGCAGACCGCTTATGGAGACTTCGATCTGGATCCCGGACCGAACGCAACAAGAATTCCTTACAATCTAGCGAGCGGACCAGCTCAGTTCAGTGTGAACCTTCGGGTCAGTAAAACGTTTGGTATCGGACCGCGGGTCGAAAGCGGATCAAGCGGAAGCTTCTCTGGCGGTGGTCCGGGTGGGCCGGGAGGCCCCGGAGGCGGAGGTCCTGGCGGCGGAGGCCCGGGAGGTGGTCTTGGACCGGGGGGTCTAAGCGGTAATGGGGGACCGCCGAGGCTTGATCAAATCGCTGCTCGGCGCTACTCGCTAACCTTCTCGGCAATGGGTCGAAACGTGTTCAACCACGTCAGCTTAGCGGCTCCCGTGGGCGTCCTTCAATCCAACCGCTTTGGAGAGTCGACTGCGATCTCAGGCGGATTCTTCGGCTCAGCAGCAGCAAACCGTAGCATCGATCTTCAGGCCACTTTCAACTTTTAGGTGATCACCAGACAAGCAGCTAGCACCATGCGGGTATCTCTCTGTTGTGGCAACTTGATCTACTTCCTGCGGCGACTTATTGGAGTTACATACGTACTACTATCTTTACCGCTGACGTCAACAATTTTAGGAGGTCATATGTTACGCACACCTGTAGTGGCACTAGTAAGCGTACTTACACTAGCCAGTGTTTCCATGAATGCCCAGAATCCAGGGACCGGACAGGGACCGGTGAACCAGCCTCCTCCGCCCCCTACTGCCGGCGCGAAGCTCGACATTACTGACGGCTCTTCCGCGACCTATCGCGTCACAGAACAGTTTGTCGGCGTGGCCTTCACCAACGAAGCGGAAGGCACCACGAATCTGGTTAGCGGCACTTTGACGATCAATGCCGACGGAACCGTCGCATCGGGCTCGAAACTTACGGTTGATCTTCGAGGGCTGAAGAGCGACCAAGACCAGCGAGATGGCTTCATCCAGAACCGTACCCTCGAGACTTCCAAGTTTCCGAATGCAGAGTTTGCCCCCACCAAGGTCACCGGCCTAGATAAGCTGGTTCCCTCCGCCGGACAGGCAGGGATCTCTCTAACCGGCAACCTCAGCATTCATGGCGTCACCAAAGAAGTCACCTTTCAAGGTATCGTAACGTTCAACCCACGTAACAACTTGGTGTCCGGCCGAGCCAAGACCTCGTTAACCTTCGACGAGTTCGGCCTCACCCAGCCAAAGATTGGACGTCTGGCAAGCGTGGATAACAAGATAGACCTTGAACTCGTTTACCGTTTCAAGCGCAGTATGCCATAGTGGCAAGTTGCCCGGAGGTGTCCAGGTTCTACTGAATCCATCGGCGACGAATACTACATTGCCCGGTTCGCTCAGAACCTACGACACATGATCAATTGTTGACTTCAGGGCTTACCGCAAATCCACGGCCGTGCGCGAGAAGAGACAACCGAAGCGATCATTGACGAGCTTCTCGAGATTCTGCCTGCAGCCAAGATACCGCTCGGTCGTTAGCACGGACACGTGACCAAGCAAAAATTGAATCTGTTCCAATTCGCCGCCATTCACATGGCAAAGTCTAGCGCACGTCCGGCGAAGATCATGTGGCGCGAGATTGTCCAGTTGCATCCGTTCAGCGACACGTCGCACCACGTACCATATGACGTTCTCAGAGATTCCTTTCCCCCCTGGGCGTCCCATGCCGGCTGACGGCGCGGAAGATTCGGCCCGCGTTAACCTTCGCGGAATTCCTCTATCGATCGACTGCCTCCTAAGCCGGCATCGGAACGGTGCGGACATCACCGCCTTTGCCGATCGGATGCACAATAGCCCAGTGTCCTTGTCTAATCTGCAGATCCTCAACAGAAAGCGCAGAGAGTTCAGCCCGGCGCAACCCGCAGCCAACGAGTACAGAGATCATTGCGAGATCGCGGGTACTGCGCAGATCATCTCCGTCGGCTTTCTCCAATAAGAGCCGGGCTTGATCTCAGGTCAGCCAGTTTCCCATGCGCGCCCCAAGCTCTTTCGTCCCCTTCACCCGGCGGATGCCTGCAGCGAGCTCCGGACTGAGCAAACCGGAATCTGCAGCCTCATACGTGAACCGCCTGACCGCAGCAAGACGCTGGTTCACGGTTCCAGCTGCCAAGCCCAGCGATTTAAGTAAAGGCTAAATCGCAGAACTACAGTTCGGTTTAAGGCCAATCGCGGCTCGGAGCAATACCAAGTGATGAACTGCTCCATCGCAAACTTGTAGTTTCTCCTCGAATGAGAAGAGCTGAGGCTGTTGAGCACTCCAGATTTAGCATGGTCCAGATCAGGAAGCCTCAGAACGATCTTGCGACAGAATGCCCATCTGTTTCTTTTGCGCATATGAGCGGCCTCCACGCCGCTGTCATCCACAATAGAAGCGTCGTTGGATGTCTGGCCTCGAAACGTGACTTGGCGATTTGGCGTCAATCCAGATTCATTCGCTTCTGCAGAGCATGCTCCCAATGTCGTTCGCAGCTGACGACTTAGGACATCATTTTGGGTGTGCCTGTTTGCTGCGCTACTAAAAGAACTGTCCTTACTCCCGGCCAAAGTGAGATTCACTCTGACATTCCATGAGGACACTTGCGCCTCTCGCATTCAGGTTTTCGCCAAGCGAGATCCGTCTTACTTCATGCACGAAGCAGCTTCTGAAACTAGACGGAACTCATGCGTGTCATTGAGCGAAAGTGCTGCCGGAAGGTGATAGGGCTCATGTGAGTCGTCTTCGCCAATTCCTCCATTCGCATTTCATCGGCAAAGTAACGTCTGATCCAGTTCATCGCCTGCGCAATTTTCTGAGTCAGACCCGTAACATAAAGCGGGTTCCAGAGAGCGCATCCAGCACGGGCGCCTCCACAGCCTTTGAGGCGAGAGGGGCCCCAGCGTTGCTTTGCTTGCCCGCAGTCTTTCAAGCGTCGCAGTTATTTCTAGATTCACGATAGAAAAAGGTTCAGCGATGTGAACAGATCTCACTCTCAAAGAGAGTTTCACTGGCAAATTAGGGTGTTTCTCATGCACCCTTATGAAGAGGGTAACCACCTCCGCATGATCGTCAATTTAAAACGACTTTAGAGGACAAACGAGAACAATGCGTTTACAAGGGAAAAAAGCATTGCTTACGGGGACAGCGACGGGCATCGGTCGTGCAACGGCTTTATTGTTCGCGCAGGAAGGCGCACACGTTGTAGCAGTTGATCGAGATGAACCGAACAATATGGAAACGGCTCGGCTCATAAACGAGACCAATGGCTCGTGCCAAGCTGTCACCGCAGATATCAGTGAAGAGAAGGCGGTTGTCGAGCTCTTCCGCCATCTCGATGCCATCGACATTTTAGTGAACAATGCGGCGTCGGTCAGCGGCGATGGATTTTTGACGGATCTTTCTATGGAAGCCTGGGATAACATCCTAAAAATATGCTTGCGGAGTGTATTTCTCTGCTCACGGGAAGCATTGAAAATGATGATGCCTCAGAGGTCGGGTGTAATTGTAAATCTCAGTTCCGCGAACGCATCCGTTGGGATCAATCTGGCGGCTTACACAGCGGCAAAAGGGGGGATCGAGTCACTGACGCGTCTTTCAGCGGCACACTATGCACGATTCGGGATAAGAACAAACTCGGTCAGCCCTGGTACGGTTATGAGCGAGAATTCGGAGGAGTTCTACCGCGCAAAGCCAATGATCGCATCCGATCTAAAGAGTCTCTACCCCGCAAGTGAGTTTGGACAGGTTCGCGACATTGCCGCAACGATTCTTTTTCTCGCTTCAGATGAAGCCAAATTCATCAATGGAGCGATCGTGCCTGTAGACGGCGGACTAACGTCAACTCGCAGGCTGCCCTCGATCGCCCCATAAAGGTCTAACGAGAGTCGGGAAGTTCCGCAACAATCGCTGCCTCGACCAGCATACCGGTCTGTAAGTCCACACCATAGGCTCTGCGATTTGGAGGATGGCTGCCAAAATACTCGCGGTAAATCTCATTTACCTCCGCGATGTCGCGTAGAACATTTTGCAAATAAAGGCGCACGGAGACGACCGCGGTGCGGTCGATACCTGCTTCTTTGAGTAACTCGTCATATTGACGAAAGATCTCCCGCATCTCCGCGCCCACACCACCCGATACGGGCGCGCCGGCGCCTGGAGGAATACCAGTGAGAACTGCTTCCATCACAGGACCACTATGAATAACCGCTGCACTGAATGGAAATGTTGTGCTCGTTCGAAGGAATTTCATATTGGTACAGGGTATACAACGACTCAATGGATTCGAAGATCTTTGACCATGACACGATTAAAATCGTCCAGCATTCCGACCACATAATCCTGTCACACACAGATGCAATGCGCTAAAGCATTTCGTTCATTCCATTGGACGGTTATACTAGCGCTCTGCTACGCAAGGCGCACTATATATATGGACCATTCGGAAAGTGATTTTCTGGGATTTCCAACAAATCGCCATCAACGAGAACGGACAAAGTAATCATGTTGCTTGAGGAGATGACCTGGCAAGAGATCGACGCACTAAACCGATCCACTGTAGCGGTGGCAACCTTTGGGGCGATGGAGCAACACGGGCCCCATCTCCCTTTAGAGACTGATGCACTCATTGGACGAGAGATTGCGAGACGCCTGGATATAGCCTGCGGTCATCGATTGCTCGTATTACCGACTCAATGGTTGGGCCTGTCTCTACATCATATGAGTTTCAGTGGGACAGTTACGGCTTCGGTTGAAACCTATCTAGCCATGGCGTCAGAGATCGTCGGCTCGATAGCTCGCGCCGGATTTCGCAAGATCCTAGTCATCAATTCCCACGGAGGCAACGTCTCAGCTCTCGATCTTGTCCTGACCAAATGCAGAGAGATGTATCCAAGCACGCGCATCGTGGGAGTCACATACTGGAATGCCGCCGCGTCTGAACTTAGCGCAATAAGAGAGAGTGAGCTTGGCGGAATGGGACACGCATGCGAACTGGAGACCTCACTCGTGCTTGCAACAAGGCCAGAACTCGTTCGCAATGACCGAATCGCGCCTGATGGCCGTCAAGCTGTCTCTGAGTTCGCCGGCAAAGACATGCTGAAGGGAGGGTCTATCTCTGTATCGCGACACTTTTCTGAAATTAGTCTATATGGCGCGGTAGGAGATCCACGCACGGCTTCAGCTGAGAAAGGAGAACTTTTCTTTGCGACCATCGTGGACCGGTTGGCGGCGCTCGTCACCGAAATAGAGAGTGGGCGAATCGATGAATTTCGCTCAATTGGAAGATAGTCTTTCTATCTTTCCCGAGGTTCAAGTCCTAATCCATTGCCCTCGGGCAATACTGCGCAGCCACCTTCATAAGATATTGGTCGCTGTGTTAGAGACTCCAAATAGTACAGCGGCCCAAGAATGTCATGGTCCACTGTAGTGGCAAGATTCGGCATAGCGACCGCTAGATGCAACATAGCCGCAGTGCCTAAGTCCATTTCGAGATTGCTCCCAATAGTGCATTCAATACCTGCTGAACTGGCCATCTGGGCAATTTCCATAGATCTTAAGATGCCCCCATTTTTCCCGGGATAGACACTTATAAAATCACACGCATCTTCTCGAATTGCTTCTATTGCATCTTGCCTCGTAAAAACTGATTCATCGAGCATAAGCGGAATGTGGGTACGTTGTCGCAATCGATAGCATCCGCGAAAGTCACCGCGTCGCAATGGCTGTTCAATCGCATTGACTCCTAAGCGTTCCAATGCGGGCAGCGCTCGGACCGCATCTGCCTCCGTCCACCCTGAGTTCGCATCAACAGCCAGGCGAAAGTCATCTCCCATTTCGCTTCTTACTGCTTGTACTCGCGCGATGTCATCTTCCACGACCAATCCAACCTTCACTTTTGCCGCACGCAGCCCGAGATCTGCGGCGTGCTTTGCGATACGCACAGCCTCTTTCGGGGAAAAAGCTCCAATTGAGAACTTTAAAGGTATTTTGCTCGGACGTCGGGCTCCCCCAAGTAACATATATATAGGAAGGCCCAAGATCTTCCCTTTTAGATCGAGTAGCGCGATCTCGATCGCGGCTTTGGTGAAGGGATTTCCGATTAACATGCGACCCATACGATCCACAAGCATGTTCGTCTGCATTGGATCGGCTCCAACAAGCGCTTTTGCCAACATCTGTTGAATGAGAGCGAGCGCTGTACCTTGGTTCTCTCCACTCCATCCGGGAGCTACCGTAGCTTCGCCGTATCCTACTAACCCCTCATCCGTTTGAATTGTGATGACAAGATAATGCGATTCAGGATGTGCCCCTGCAGCGCTTACGATTGCAAGTTTTGGATTGACGACGAGCGAAGTTGGAGTCGCGATAACGGCGGTAATCTTCATAGGAACTAAACCTTTCAATAACGAGTAACAAGGTCAGTGAGAACGGGCGGACAGCCGTGCCATGGCTTTGCGTGCAAATAAATAACCGCTCAAGAGGGAAACCGAAAATCCTGCACAGGCTTGAAAAATTCGTCCCCCCATCGCGCTGAAAAGACCAACGCACAAAGAGAAGTAAAAGAGTATTCCCCAAGCACTTGCTGAAAGATCTCTTCCAAATTCGTCCACCTTTGGTTCTCGCCCTTTCGAGGCGAGGCTCCGTCGTACCGGCCCCCATATTCCGATTGGGCGTGCTGACCTATAAAAGTCCTCAAGAACATTCATCGGTTCCGGCTTAGTCAATAGAGTTGCTGCGAGAATTGCTATCCACCCAAGAACAAAAAGAATTGTGAACCCCACCCAAAATGGAAATCGGTCAAGATCTCCGAAAGCAGGCACTATGCCATTCCAGTTCCACCCAGTTGCGTGACCCAGTGCAGTTCGCACACCTTTTGCCAATACAGAATCGGATCCGAACCAAACTAAATACCCAGCGGGAAAGCCTCCGAGAACACCGACCATGTCTCCTATCGCATTTGTTCTCCACCAAAACCATTTGAGCCAGGCGAGAGGAAGAGAGAATACGATAAGTGCCGAATTTATGAAAAGTATCCATTTATCCAGCTGTTCTGGATGAATCAACCCTCCCCATAGAAATGCAATCGCTAATAGAGCTCCGGTTACGATACGGCTTACCAACACGAATTCTTTTTGTGTGGCTTTTGGTCTTACGCTGCGCTTGTATACGTCGTTGACGATGTAACTAGCTGCCCAATTACCAATCGAAGATATAGCAGCCATATAACCCGCGAGACTACTTACAAGCAGGAGGCCAAATAGTCCAGGTGGCGCATATTGCCTGACAAGATCTCCCCAAAGCGATGCCGGAACGGAAACGGTATTTACTGGGAGCAGCGCTGCAGCTGCGAGCGCGATGACGATAAACGGAATCAACCTAACGGCTAGCGCGAGAACACCATTGGCCATCTGTCCAAGAATCGCGTGGCGTTCATTGCGTGCCGCCATAAAGCGTTGAGCTGTCCAACCCTCACCGGCGAAAGGCGAACCTGCGAAGAAGAGACCTTGTACGCAGAGCGCCAGCAACGTAACGCCGGACAGAGAAGATCCGCTGGGAACAGCGGATAGGAATTGAGCTCCGCGGAATGCAGTGACCTGCGCAAACATATGGGATAGGCCACCAGCCCTCGAGACCAGGAGCAAGCCGAACAGGAGATTTCCCCCAATCAAAATAACAAATTGAAGCACATCGTTGTATGCAACCGCGAAGAGTCCGGCTATCAGACTGTAGACAATCGTGAAAGCACCGAAGACAAGGATGACTGACATTGGTTTCCAACCGAGGACAGGACTGGCGGTAGCTGCCATCCATGCGGCGCCATAAGCGACAGAAGTTATTCCCCACACTGCGCAGGCGTATACAGCATAGATATTGCGGTAAATTACTGCGCGCCGGCCAGAGTAGCGGCGTTCAATAAACTCCCCCGTTGTTACGACGCCAAGCCGTCTCCACATCGGTGCCCAGATGATCGCTACTAAGGGCATCCAGATGACCCAACTGATCCATGCCATCAGCCACAATCCGGCAAAGCCTGAAAGAAACAAGACCATGACGAACCCCTGGCCGCCACCAGTGTATCCTGCGACATCGGCAAAGCCGATCACCCACCAAGGCAAATCTCGTCCAGCGACAAAAAATTCTTCCACGCCCTTGCTAGCGCGCGATTGAAAGTAAAGCGCAAGACCCAAGATAGCCAGGCAGTAAACCGCCAATATCAACCAATCGAGTGCACCCATCAATTCCGCTCTCGTCCCGAGGTTTGTTTCTCTGTATACCCTTCCGGCATAGATGGCACGATCGTAGAACGCATCGGACTACGAAGAGGGTTAATCAGAATAGTTTTGAGAGTATTCGGGCTGGTTTTGCAACGTCAATAGAAGAGATTCAGGTTCGGAGAAAACCGTTCGGCCCGCTGAACAAAGTCGTTTTTCTCGATGTCCAGGACTGACGACGATGAAACCATGAGTTGCAGCGCCCCCATTTCCAAGGAGAAGTACATGTTTCGTCTCGACGGAAAGATCGCTCTTGTTACCGGAGCTGCAACCGGAATTGGTCAAGCAATCGCGATCACCTTGGCTTCCAATGGCGCAGATGTTGCGATTACGGACAAGTCTTTAGGCGCGTTAGCTGAAACTGAATCACAAATACTTACTCGAGGTCGTCGAGTATTCAAAAACACAATTGATGTCCGGAATGTGGAGCAAATCCGTTATGGCGTCGCGGAAACCGAGAGATCTTTTGGTCCGATCAGCATCTTGATCAACAATGCAGGTATTAATCGTCCGGCTCCTGGGGAATGCGTAACTGTTGACGAATGGGATGACCATTTCAATACAAATGTTCGAGGAGGCTTTTTTCTTGCTCAGGCGGTTGCCTCAGGCATGCGAACTCGTGGATGGGGTCGCATCATATTTGTATCTAGTCAGTCAGGCCTTGTCGGTATACCCGGTCAACCCATTTACTGCGCCACTAAAGGTGCAGTGATTCAGCTAGTGCGTTCCTTAGGACTAGAGTGGGCTAAGGACGGCATCACGGTTAATTCAATCGCGCCAACCTTCGTAGAAACGAACTTAACTCGCGAGCGGTTGAACGATCCGAAATTTTACAGTTTTGTCATCGGCAAAATCCCGAAAGGCACCCTCGCCGAGCCCGCACAAATTGGCGCAGCTGCGGTCTATCTCGCCAGTGAAGAAGCCGCGATGGTCAACTGCGAAACGCATTGTGTCGACGGAGGCTGGACTGCGTGGTAGAAGCTCCAGCCTCTTTTGAACTTGGAGGCTCGAAAGAGGACGCTGGACATCGTCCAGAATGCTGGACGGATCAACAGATTTCCTTCACGATGCCCTTAAACACCAAGTAGCATATGCGTGTTTACGAATTGACCTTTGGCCGAGCTGCATGGCTAGAGCAAAAGGAGCGCTGAACCGGTGTCTGCAGCTAGAAAGACGACGCAAAATCGAAAAGTAGCGAACATGAACTCTGTTGAACGAGCGTTCGCGATATTGGAATTCCTAAATACCTCTCGAAGAGGATGGAACATCTCAGAGATCAGTCGAAAATTAGGCTTACCTAAAAGCTCGACGCATGTGCTCTTCTCCACCTTGGACAGGCTGGGCTACATCACCGAATTTCAATCGTCACGACGCTATCAATTAAGCCCTAAATTGTATGGACTCGGACGACGGGCACTCGAAACAACTCCACTTCCGACAATTGCGCTACCGCATCTCCATTGGTTGGTTCAGCAGACGAATCTTGCAGCCCATGTTGGAATCCTTGAAAAAAAACAGGTGGTATTCATTCAAAAGGTTGAGGGTCCTGGCATCATCAAATTCGATACCTATATCGGGAAATGCTCGCCGCTTCATTGCACAGGCCTTGGTAAATCGCTCGTCGCATTTCGTCCAGAGGAAGAGATCAAGGCTCTTCTCGAAAAATATACTTTCAATCGGTTCACCAAACAGACGATTTCGTCCTACAACTCGTTCATCGTCGAGTGCGAGCGTATTCGACGCGCGGGTTACTCGATGGACGATGAAGAAGAGGAACTCGGAATCCGATGCGTCGCGGTGCCAATTTTGTCCGATGGGGTTGCGGTAGCTGCAGTGAGTGTTACCGGAACAACCGCTCAGATGCCACATGAAGCGATCGCCAATGTCGTTTCGAAGGCAATGTGTGCGGCCAACAGAATAGCATCTCAGCTGCAACCAGCACGAGTTCGCCACCTTACATCTGAAGAAACACAGGAAGGAATTGCATGATTGTAGATTGTCATACTCACGTTGGTGAAGAACAGCATCTGTTTAAAGATTTCGTGAAGGATGCCAGGATGGTTTCCGGTAATCCGAATCAGAATCTAGCCGTTGATCTTAGACAACATATTAAAGCGATGGATCCCGTGGATCGTGCTATTGTTCTGGGGTTTCGAGCACACCACGTTGGTTATGTCGTGCCTAACGAGTATGTCGCAGACTATGTGCGTCAACATGAGAAGCTTGTCGGCTTCGCATCAATCGATCCTCACGATGAGGACGCTGTTGATCAACTCGACCATTGCGTCAAGGATCTTGGCCTTAAAGGTCTAAAGCTTGGCCCGATTTACCAAAATATGCATCCTTCAGATCCAAGGTTTATTCGCCTTTTCCAGCGGGCCGAGCAGTTGGATATTCCTATTCTGATACATCAAGGAACGACCTTCTGCCGTGATGTTTCGCTGGAGTTCGCCAACCCTATTCTGCTTCAACCGATAGCCCGTGCATTTCCTGATCTACGCATGATCATCGCCCATCTTGGACATCCTTGGATTGGCGAGACCATCTCTCTCATCCGCAAGCACCCCAATCTCTACTCGGATCTGTCAGCGTTATATTACCGGCCCTGGCAGTTTTACAACGCCCTGGTGCTCGCCAGAGAGTATGGAGTTCTCCACAAACTCTTTCTTGGCTCAGACTATCCTGTAACGACGCCTCAACAAAGTATTGATGGCTTAAGGAATGTGAATACTCCGGCTGCAGGAACATCCATGCCTACCATCTCTCCGGACGAAATTGAAGCGATCATCAATCGTGATACGTTCGGAATCCTTGGACTTTCTTAGCGAGACACTGAAGTAAAGCAGAAGGGGTGACATGAAATACATGCCGCCCCTTCTGCACAGTACTCGCAATAAGCTGTTATTTCGAGTCGTTCAATATCTGCTGAACTTTTTGTTCGATCCAAGCCTGTTGTCTCGGAAAGTCTTTGTATGACTTCAGGTCTGCAAGAAGGCCGGAATTCGGCTTAACACCCGCTGTCTGGAGCATTGCATAGTCCTGCAGGGACTCTGCAAAAACTTCCCAGCGAATCGAATCTATTGGCCCATCCGGTCCAGGATAAACCACAAACGGATCCCCATAGGCGATACCGGGCCAAGCCCCTCCGGCACCTTCCATGAAGGTATCCTCCAACTGCTGCGTATCCATCTTGTACCAATAGTTGTAACCCCAGTGTAGAAATCCGTTAGCACCGAGATGATAGAAGAGCCACCCGCTCATGCGAATCGTAGCGAGCGGCGTGTCATAGAAACGATTAAGATAGTCACCGCGTGGACCGGTGCAGTAGTACACCCAGTGAGGTATACCCGCGTCGATATACTTTTGAGCGGACTGCAGGATCGGTACCGGGATATCAGTAATGTGCTGCTTGCCATATTCCACATCGCTCAGGGCATCCATGGTCTTCATCCATGGAGCCAATTCTCTCAGCAGTGCTCGAGCCCTCTTGTAGTTTTCAAGTTCCTCTCCACTTCCCGGCTCATCTGATACATGAAAGAAAGTGTGGTCGGGGTCAAGATGTTCTTCATCGAGGAACTTTCGCAATGCCGGCAGATACTGCGCTAGAAACTCTCGATAGACTCCGGTTGTTGGATCCGTCTTCGTCGGCCAAAGCAGCTTGAATTCATTCCCCTCATGTTGATACACGTGAATCGGCTCTCGTACTCCCCAGTAGAGCCACATATGGGGAAACTCGAAATATTCCATTCCGACACGTTTACCCATTTCGATGAAGCGGCGGACGTCGCTGAAATCAAACGTATACTTTCCAGCCGACACTTCCGTCACCTTCAACAATTGCGCTGGCCGAGGAACCACCTCTCGACGCGTCTGGAAGACGGGGACTGCAATAACGTTGGAGCCATGTGCTGTCATGTCGGCAACATAACGCTCTGTATATTTCCACCACGTCTCGCTAAACGGTTGTGTCTTGTAGGCGTCATAGATTCCGTCTGCACTCCACCAATGAGTCACTGGAAAATCATGCCGCGCTTTGATGAGAAAAGGTCGTATATCAATATGTGCGGACATCGTTCCTAATTCAATCTGTTTCTTCTCCTTGCCCTCTTCAGCGGTGAGACGAACCTTGAGATCGCGTATCCCAGGAGTGATCGAGGCTGGAACCTTAAGCGTGATCCAAAACGACTGATTTTCGTATGGTCCCACCGTAGCAGCAGATTCCGGAAACAGCGGGTCGGGAACTAATCCTGGCAGGTGCTCTCCGCCGTCAGCTACTTTCAGATCTATATCAGTATTTCGGTGGGGCATTGGCACGTAGCCGACCCGACGGATCATAATTCCCAGGTCTTTCTGTCCCCCTATTTCACACTTCACACGAAGGCCTCTCTTCGCTGCCTCATTTCTGACGACAACCTGGAAGGATACAGTGGCGTTCCGGGCGGAGAGGATTTTAATTTCTTTCCTGTCTAAAACTGGTGAAGTAGGGAAGACGCGCTGTAGCGAACTTTCCAACCACATCTTTACAGGTGGAACGTCCTGCGTCTGCGACCAACCTGTCATCGAGTTGAAAAAATATACCAAGGCAAGGAGGATGGTCGCCCATCCTCCCTTATGCTTTCCGGCCAATTCTTTTCTCACGAAAACTCTCATCACTTCCTTTCGAGGTTAGAAGAGGAACTTAAGCCCGAACTGCATCGTACGTGCAGGCTGCGAGCTAAAGATCTTACCCAGGTTGGCGTCATTGACGTTCTGGGTAGGATTATTCAAGTTTGTTCGGTTGATAGCGTTGAATGCTTCCCAGCGAAACTCGAAGTAACGGGCCTCCGTCAGATAGACACGCTTTATGAGCGCCGTATCCGCGTTGAATAAACCGGGCCCATTCACATCTCCCACATTTGAATTTCCAAATGTATAGAGAGGAGCTGGAGTGAAGGCAGCTTTATTGAACCATGCGTTGGCAGTTGGGTTAGAGATACTGGGATTTGCAACAAGATTGGCTCGGCTGCTTTGCCCGTTGCCAAGATTGTTATTTGAATTCGAAATAGTGAGAGGCTGCCCCGAACGCGCTCGCTCATAAATGGAAGCCTGCCATCCACCGAAAATCGCATTTACAAATCTGTTTGAATCACTACCGAAGTGACGCCCGTGACCGTACGGAACTTCCCATACGAGGGTTGCAGCCTGAATGTGACGATAGTCGTTGATGCTGCGATGGCGGTTGTACCATGCTGGTGAATAAGCAAGCAATGCATCAAACTCGCCTTCACCTACATTCTCATCCATGCTCTTTGAGAACGCATACGCGAATGTATAGGCCAAGCCGCCAGTGAAGCGTCGTTCAACATAGACTTGAAGGCCGTTGTACCAGAACCGCCCTTGGTTGTCGTAGGTATGGATTGAACCAAATCTGGGGAACGGGAGATCGGCCTGTAGATTTGAATGGAACCCCACAGTTGCCACGTTGCGCTCCTGCCCCGAGATCTCGTTAGGTACGCGAGTGCCTACATATGAGACTGTCAAAGCAGTCTTCGCAATAACTGGCACCTGAACAGCAACGTTGAACTCACGTGTTTCTGCAGGCTTGATATCTACCAAGGGGGAGTACACTGCGAAATTACTTGCGGTGTTTGGTCCTGCGGCCCAGACATTTTCCCACTTGTTAAGTGATGCCGTTGAGAAGTTCTGGGTATATACAGTCCACGTCGGCATATTGATGAGCGATGCTCCTCGATTGCCCGTAAAGTTGTTGTAGTAAGTTCCATAACCAGCACGGATAACAATATCGTTGCCGCCGAAGGGTCGGTAGGTGACTCCTAGCCGAGGCTGCCAATTACCGTTCGGTTCATAAAGACCATTGGGATAACCTGCATCCCGCGAAGTTTCCCAAAGACCGGCGGTTTGTGCAGCCAACGCCGCCGAGGTGGAAAAAGTAGAGAAGTTTGGCTTACCGGTTTCATCCACGGCGACGACAACCTTGTTATCTGTCGGATTCCAGATGCTGCAGAGATACTTGTAGCAGCCCCTGGCGAGATAGCGGTCATATCTGACGCCAAGATCGAGCGTGAGGTTGGGGCGCACCTTCCACGTATCCTTGGCATAGATACCGATGAATGGTGATTTATCTTCACCAAAAAAAGTTAGCGGATCGTTCAGCGAGCTCGTGTTCGTATACCCCAACAAATAATCAGCGAACGCATTGCCGGTGTATTGTCCGTTGAATCCGAAACTGCCTCGAGCAGCCGCGGAGCCATGGCCTCCATAAGCCTGACGATTTCCAAAATCAAAGCCTAATTTGAAGGTATGTGTTCCCTCAATTCGATCGATAGAGGCCTTACCTGTATATTGTGCATTTCGCTGTCCACCGGGCACGCCATAGCCGCCTGCAAAGAACACACCCGTGTAGCCAGTGATATTAATATCGGGAGGTCCAATCCACTGTTCACGTCCCGCACTCGGGATACCTTGAATCCCGGCAAGTACTGAATCATTCTGCTTGCCAAGCGCGGGGTTGGAATACTCATCTTTACTTTTCATCAGGCCACCCGTCACTGTTATGAGTGTCTTGGGCGTGACAGTCCAGATGTAATTTACCGCCAGGCCATGCTGCCTAAGCGTGTTCAAGCCGTAGGTCGAAGGGTTGGCAGTATACCCAACCGCCTGTGCTGGCTCCTGCAGGTAGAAGTAGCGTCCGTAGATGCGTTGGTTCGATGTGATCTGATGATCCACCCTAGCAAGATACTCATACGTCTTATCGTAGGTATTTGCATTTGCGATATATCGATTTCCGGGTGAGTTCGGCGTCACCAGAATAGGTAGAAAGTACTTCGCGGATGCATTGATCCGGGATGCCGGAATCTGATTGTTCGCAAAGGGAACACCAGTCAAAGGATCTTTGATTGGGGTCGACCATGAGGAAAAATCGGCACTCCCGGTCCCTGAAGGGATAAATGCAGACGGGATAGCCGCTTCATTGAGCAACTGCGCATTGCGGATGATCGTAGCCTGGAAGCTTCCAAAGAAAAATGTTTTATTGCGGTAAATGGGTCCGCCCAGAGTGCCTCCGAACAGGTTGTACCGGACACGTGGCTTGGGCTTCGTCTTATCGGCGAATGCGTTATAGGCGTTGAAAATATCATTTTGAACAAACTCGAATGCGCTTCCGTGAAAGGCGTTGGTGCCACCTTTCGTTACAATGATGACCTGGCTGGGACTACGGCCGGCTTCAGCTCCTGAATCGATAGTCTGAACGCTGAACTCTGCTATCGTATCCACATTCGGCACAGCGGTTCCGCCTTCCGCAGAACCATCGTTACTTGTCACACCATCCAATTGAAAGTTCGTCTTATCATTTCGCAATCCATTCCCTTGGACCGTGGTAATGCGCATACCAGCTCCATTGGTTGTTCCTTGATAGTTCATACCCGGAACCAGGCCCACCAATGCGAGTGGATTGCGTGTGGCCAGAGGAAGCTGCCGGATCTGGTCCATCTGAACCACCGTTTCAAGCGTTGCGCTCTCTGTTTGAAGGGCAGAGCTCGTCGATTGGACGGAGACGGTTTCCGTGGCTCCTCCCATCTGTAATACCGGCTCAATCCTCATCTGTGAACCGACAGTGAGTTGGACATCGGGGTTCTCCCAATGTTTGAAGCCCGAAGCTTCAACGGTGACACGATAGGTCCCTATAGGGAGAGCTAGAATCGTGAACTCGCCGTCACGTCCGGTCTGCTGCCGACTCACTGCGCCTGTGGCAAGGTTGGAGGCTGTTACAACAGCATCTGAAACTCTTGCGCCACTGGGATCGCTGACGGTGCCTGTGATCGTAGCTTGAGTTCCTACCTGCCCGAAAAGAGTCGATGCCGTCAGCGCAATCACTAACAAAAACCTACATGAGAAGCTCATTCCTACTCCTCCAACGCCCATATTTTTGAGATAATTTTCCCGCCAAAAGCGGCTTTCTCGTCCGGTTTAGAGAGCTCAAATCTTCGAAGAAGCCTTGCCATCCTTCACAGGTTTTTAATGCTCAGCGTGAAAGCAATCATGGATACGATCTTGGATAGTTGGCAAGAAGATTGGTTTGCGCTTCCATGCGGCTGGACGATCTCTTCTTTTCAACTCAAATAGATTTTTTCGATTACCCATCAGAGCGCTGCTTCTCTCGTCAGTTTCGAAATTACCGAAGTTGCGAGGAGTTATGGCTGCACCGATCAACAGCTATCAGCACGAACGCCAATTGCAAAAAGCCTTGATCGCTAGAACAAGGCTTTCTACAGCGCTGTCAAGGCTTTTGCGAGTTGGTAGATGCGACACGATCGATGCTAAAGAACTCCATACTTCGCATATACCTGGGAAAGAAAAGCTCCTTCGAACAAATCTCTACGACTCTCGTCCTCCCGGAAAACCTTCTCTTTTGCTTGAGTGAATACTTCGGCAATCATCTCTGCGGGAATCGCTACAATCCCATCGTAATCGGCAAAAATTAAATCGCCTGGATTCACTAAGACTCCACCACACACTACGGGGACATTGTAGTCAACTACTTGACCACGACCCCGTGAGTCGACAGGCTTGATACCGGCGGCAAAGACCGGAAACCCAAGTTTCTGGATCGTACGTACATCTCGCACGAGGCCGTCAACAACGGCCCCACGAGCTCCTCGCGCTTTCGCCGCAGTAGATAGCAGCTCGCCCCATGGGGCATTCCGTTTGGATTCACAAGTTGAAACTACGACTACTTCTCCCGGAAGAATGCTATCCATCGCCTCTATCTCGAGACCATAAGGATCATCGGGTATATAAAACATATCCTGGCATTGAATAGTTCTTGCCCATCCTGCAAAAGTGACATCAGGAGATAATGGCCTCAGATATTCACGCATCGCTTGGTCGCGTCGCCCGAGTTCATCGAGAGCATCGGCGATTACAGCTGTATAAAGCTTCGATTCAATCTCGTCGAACATGGCTATTTGATCTTTATCGGCGGCCCGGCTCTGAATACGATGCGCGTTCCCATTTATCTTTACTTCGTTCACGTCTTCCTCCAGCGTCGTTCGCTTCTACTTTGTGCCACAAAGACCCGCTGATAAAGCCAGCCAACTAACCTACGCTGCCATAACGCTCGACGCGTACATGTGCGGTAATAGCATGCGCGACCATACCTTCGAGCATGCATTGCCGCTCGGTTACTTCTCCCGTGCGAACACTTGCGGCCTCTGTCATTCGCTGGTAGGTGCATGTCTTAAGAAATTTTCCAACCCACACTCCACCTGTATACCGAGCTGCTCGGCTGGTAGGCAGAATGTGATTTGTACCGATGGTTTTGTCTCCGTATGCAACAGTTGTCTCTTCTCCGATGAAAAGAGATCCATAGTTTGTAAGGCGCTCGACAAAATAACTTACATCTTCGGTATGCAGTTCCAGATGCTCTGGCGCGTAATCATCACAGAGAGTCAACATTTCCTCGCGAGAGTCCGCTAGATAGACTATGCCGTTATCTCTCCACGACAGAGCTGCGACATCACGTGTAGGCAAATTGATGAGCTGCCGCTTCACTTCTTCGATGGTTTTGGAAGCCAGATCTTCACTTGTTGTGATCAGACACAGTCCACTATTCGGATCATGTTCCGCCTGTCCTAACAAGTCACACGCAACCAACGAAGGATCGGCTGTGTGATCAGCGATAATCAGGATCTCTGTTGGTCCCGCTAATAAGTCAATCCCACAACGCCCGAAGAGTTGACGCTTGGCCTCTGCCACGAAGCGGTTTCCTGCTCCGCAAAGCATGTCAGCGGGGGGAACGCTGTCTAAGCCGAACGCCATGAGAGCAAGTGCTGGGACGCCTCCCAAGATGTAAATCGAATCCGCTCCCGCCTTGTGAATAGCGTTTATTGTTGCCGGGAAGTACCCTTTACCACGCACGGGCGGAGTGCACGCGGTAATGTGTTTTACACCAGCTACCTTAGCCGGGATGATACTCATTTGCGCCGAGCCGAACATAGGATAGCGGCCACCTGGTATGTAGCTCCCCACAGCATTCACCGGTATGTGCCGATGGCCCAATGTGACACCCGGACGAATGTTTACCTCTAACGGCAACAAGGTCTTCATTTGCGCTTGGGCGAAGGTGCGTACATTTTGCTGGCAGAAATCCGTATCGTCGATCGCGGCTTGAGACACCTCTTGAATTGCACGATCGATCTGCCCCGGGTCAATTCGAAAAGATTTGGGATTCCAGTCGTCAAATTTTTGACTGTACTTACGAACAGCGTCCATCCCATTCTTCTCGAGGTCCAGCAGCATGCCTGAAACCGTCGCTGCCGTCTCTACATCGTGTTCAAATAATCTGTGCCCGCCCGCCTTGATTACCTTCATCGTTGCTTTACCCTCAATAGCTTCTTTGTTTAAAAAATGGATTCCCTTATCGAACTGACTTATGACTGAGATGACCCTTGATTTTTCCTCTCTTTGCCGGCCGTCTCTACTTCTCTGTCGTCTTCAAAAAGCGGTGCAGAACATTTGCAGTAACACGCGATATGTTTTCGTCGGGAAACAAGCAGGTCACCCATGTAATTGAACCGGACGAAAAGACGCTACCTTTACCGAGATCGAAGCAGACCATCTCGGCTCCTCCCTCTCCGGAGTTTTCACCACGCGCAAGGACCTGCAAGCTTGGTGAACTCGGCGTGACCTTATCTGTCTCATGGCCGGATGCGCCCCCGGGGACCCGTTCGTGCTGACTTTTTTGCCCGAATATGTCTCCAGATTTCAAATCTGCGCCCTCAAATACCCAATGGGCTGGATTTAGTACGGAATACGGAGCGGCGGTCATCGCACCCCGATCAGTGAAAGCCACTCCTAGCAAACGGGCCTCTGGGGCGTAAGTACGGTGCATTCGTGATTCATGTTCTGTATCTGGCGCGTTCGTATCGTCAAAAGTAAGGCACCGCATGGCGTCGCCCTCAACGGTCACTTCGCAGTTGAGACCGTTCCCTCCCAAGTACATAAGGCGGCCACCTCGATGCACCCACTCCTCAACGCGGCGAAACATCTCCCTCGTCCAATACTCGGGGTGGACGCCCACAACGAGAACCTCGTAAGAATCCAATGGCATGCTGCCATCATGGAGTTGGGCATCCGCGTAGTAGTCATAATCGAACTTCTCACGCTCCATCCAACCCAATAGCCTCCACTCTCCCGGAGCCAGGCCACATTGCAATCGACCTTCGATCGGGTCTTCAATGGAGGATGTATCCCAGGGGCGATTATCGAAGATGTGGTTGCCATGTTCCGGGCGCTCGAAGGAGAGCGGACGATACTCCTCATCAGGCGAGGACCACACGCTGGTTGCACTGGTATATCGCGAAAGATCCTGTCGCGCGTTGATTGTAGGTTTCGACGGCAACGCGGTCGGATTGATATAGTTCGATCGACCACCGAAATTGTTATATGCGTTCCATGTGTTTGTGTTTGCCAACACGGCGACCTTAGCGCGTGGTTGCGCGGGCGCTACAACCCACGGAAAGGAGTAGCTCTCCCCAGACGGAGTGCGCGCCCAAAGATAATAGAGTCCTGAACGCTCAGGCGCTTCAACAAACTGTTGGATATGGCGGGATGGATAGCCAACCTTATTCCAGTTCACTCCTGTTTGCGAATAATCTCCGTCCGGAGTGATCTGCGCCACAGCATCGGGACCGTGTTCGTCATACCAGCTAATGGTGCGGATGAATTCCTTAGTCAGGCCATACCGCCAAAGACTTAGCTGAAATTGTTCGGAACTATGAGCCCTGACTTCCGATAGCTGTCCACTTTTTGTCCACTTCGGCCACATATAGCCCATCAACGTTCGACTGAGCAATCGGAACTGGTACGGGTCACCGGAACCAAGATGACAGGTAACCCGTTTTGAAGTGTAACTATCTTTCGCCAGCGTAACCTGATATGTATCAGGTGAAAGTTTCCCAAAAATAGAACCACTGGGAGACGACTCCAGAAGAAAAATCGATCCGTCCTTGGAAATCGCTTCCAGCTTTACTCCAGCCAGCCCAACATAGTTCTCGTCTGAGACGTAGGCCACGATACTCTTAGAGAACTGTTCGGCTTGCTCATTCATAATCGAAATTGCCTTCCTTAACCGGCTTTGCCATGGCCCCTTTATTCGCACTGAACGTTGATCGTTTGACCTGTACCAGGAAATCAATACGGTACTCATTCTGGCGTTGTCGTCGCGCAGGAGCAAGTCATTTCAGATCCGCCGTCCATGCGGCTGGATGAAACAAAGAACCTCGAAACGAAGAATCCTCGCGAGTTATCGGGGCTGTAATTTCAGCGCCGCCGGCAAATGTATCCAGGTTTGAAACCGCTTGCATCGGACGAATGTCGGGAACCGTCGCTGTTTTCGAAACATCAGCTTTCTCTCGAATCTGGCAAGAGATGAAGGCAGATATTCCAAGAACCGTCGAAAGGACTAAGGCTCTATACCCTGACATCATGGTGTCTTTCTCCATTAACGCAAGAAAAGCCATTTACGCCTGCAGGCAGTTCTCCAAGATAATTTCGCCATGGGTTTCAGATCTGTTCGTATCAACGTCGCCCAATACGAAGTCTTGAACCCGACCTTAAGGTAATCAGTTCGTCGAAATCGACCACCTGCGCGAGTCCTTCATCTGATGTACGCGGTTTAAATCGCGCGTCTAATCTTCTTCCGTCGAGGTCAATGCTCAGATTAGCCTCCGCTCTAATACTTACATTCGTCACAAAACTCCGGAAGCTGAGATCTCCATACAGAGCAAAAATCTCAAGCGAGGTCTCATCCTTTGTGAAGTAGCCCCATCCACTATGAGCACTCCAGATGCAACGAAAACGGCTGTGATTTTCCCACCGTGGAGTCATCGTTAGTTCACAGCTCACCGCATCATGACGGAAACCAGAAAGAGTAGGGATTAGTCCCCAGGATGACATGGCACGCGCATAGTGGTGGCCATACTCTGGCTCGTCATAGGGATTACGCTTTTTACCATCAAACCGGTTACGAATATCAGTCACATGAGTAACACCGTGATCTTCCATACCATACATGCACATAAGCTGCGATACGGAGTACTCCACGCCAGTCCAATTTTCGCTGTAATAGTTGACTGGAACTTCAGGCTTGCCTCCCCTTGGATAATCGCAGATTACGATCGCAGCTTCATCATTCAGTGCATAGGTTCGAAGACTCCCGGTCCAGGATGAAAGATTGCGTTTGTAGTTGTATCGTTCAATAGAGGCTAAGGTCTTGCGTAGATTTACAGGTGAAAGAAGATCGCCAAGCCCTGCGATCTTCGCCACCTGTTGGCCAGCGAGCTGATCAGAATGGCATGCATCCCCTAGCTGGAAACGCGGCTTAGAAGGGTCCACTGCCCCACTCAATGTGCCAGGATCAATTTTGCTCTTCGGAACATCTCTTATTTTTTGTATGTAGAATTCGCCATTGAACAGGTTCGCATCCGTCCAGGATCGGCCCTGTTCGAAGAGGCGTTGTAATTCGTCTGCAAACGGGCGGTCTCCTGAAGCCTCTGCCATAACGGCAGAAGCGCGCAGGGCCGCCAGATACCAGACCTGACAAAGGGCGTTCGGCCCGACAAACTCTACATCATAGGTGTTGTGTTGAGCCCCTTCCATTACGCCGTCTTTATCTGCGTCCCAGCTTCCGCTTCTCCACGCGTAAGACAGCGCACGCTTTGCAGCTGGCCAATGCGATTTCATCCAAGGTGTGTCGCCGGATATGCGCCAATCAAGATACAAGCGAACGATTTGGCCCATCTGACCATCCGCCGCGGCGTTGCCCCAATGCTCCAGACCAATCGGAAGCTTATGCCGAAAGTCCATGTGGCCGTCTTGGTCAGTCACATATCTGAAACTTGTATCTCGCATCGATTGCGAGATCTTTGGAAAGAGGTGTGGTGTAGCCATCTCATAGTTCCAAACATGCGTACATGAGCCAAAGCCCAAGCCACCGGAGTTTCCGCAACCTTCGAACCCATGGAAAGATCCATCGGCTATACGAAACAAAGTGTTCGATACAAGCGTCGAAAGATTCGAAGCTGCTGCATCTTTGACAGGATTCGGAAGTGTGGAGATCCGAATGTTCTCTGCGAACTCCTTCGTCTGCTTTTCTAGGCTAGGCAGATTCTCCGATACATATTCGGCTACTGCCCAAGCATCGGCGAAGCGTGTGCAGTAGTGATTGCCGAGCAAATCTTTTTCGTATCCCTTTACCGGATCCCAGCCAATGTTTTCTGCTGTTCGTACCGGATAGTGCCATGTAAAGAGAAATCGAAACGTCTTTATCTCCCCTGCACGAATTGAGTGATGAATATTGGCCGTCGCAACTGCAACCGAATCTTTCGAACCGTCTTCCGGCGCTGTGAGCAAAGTTCCTGTCTTGGAGAATCTGTCCCAGAAGAGATCAATTGCAGAAGCCCCGCCGAGATCCTTCCACATCGAAAGATGGGATTCGATACTGCCTTCGGTCGGCAACGCGCACAATGCGAAGCTACCTCTGCGAGCAGAATCAGCAGGCAATGACGGTTGAGTCATCAAGGTGCCTTTACAGTGAGGGGAGCTGCGCCATTCATTAATTCGAGATCGATCATTGCTAGAGGGATTCGATATGTTCCAGGCGATCGACACTTCGGCTGTGGCCTTAAGCGGATTTTTGACCGTATACGTCAGCACTGCCGCTGGAAGACCAGAATTGTCGATATCAATTGGGAAAAATGGACAAAACGCCTCCAGAGAAACATTTACGGGACAGCGCGAATCAACAAAATCAATGCGACCTAGAGGGAATGAGCTATGAAATTCCGCATCGGCCATACGCGGCATCCCTGGCAGTTCATAGTGACGGACGCCGTTGTCGTGTAGATCGAATGGAGGAAGCTCTTGGCTTTCAAGAAACGATGCATAGTCCGGCCTCCCTGCGGAACGAATATAGATTGCGGGGAAAATGTACCCTTGAGTCTCTCGATCTGCGGGACGATTGAAAATTTGCCAGCATCGTAGATTTCCCCTTCCCCCAAGTTCGAGGCCGCCCGTGCCGATTCCACCGACAGGAAAAGCAATACGGCTCAGGTATTCCCCTGAATAGCGTCTTGGGTATTCAAATGTTCCACTGGAGGAGATGTCTTTAGCCCTGTGCTGTGTCGGCGATTCTTTGTCGAGAACGCTTGAGAATCCAGGTGCCGGGGCAGCAACTGCTGCCGCCAGCTTAACGAACTGGCGGCGGGTAGCATCAAAAGGCTTGCGCATTTATTCTCCCACTCGATCAATCAAGCTGTTTTGTTTATACGATCCACGGCGAATTTCAACGCGGCTGAGGATCGCCTTCTTTTCGAGGTTGTTTTGCATTTCCCGGTCCACCCACCTGTTGCAGCGCCGGAATACGTTCACTCATCTCTGGCAGGGGCGAGAAAGGCAGATGCGGCTCTGCCTGATACCAGTACGCAACGGAGTAGAAATTATCCGACCGCGCATTGGCATGGCCGTGTTCAATACTTGCCTTCATAGATTTAGTGAATGGAATCGGCGCATCCAGATGAAATCGATAGACACTTGATCGTGATCCGGCAAGTTCAGGGCCAACGACCGGCGAGCCATGAAGAGCGAAGCTTTGTGATGACCCAAAATCCCACGCACCTAAAAAATAATCTTCAGATCCCGTACCGACAATCGTGGGAACCGCTCCTCCGTCCACTTCAAAGCGGTCATTCCCTTCTCCCCACCATCCGTCTTGGTTTTGTAGAACCGACATGGTCACACCGAGAAATTGACCGTGGCCCTTGGCTTCAAACCAGACATAGTTGTCCTTGCCGTCTAAATTGCGTCGGTAGTTCACTCTTGGGTCTCCATTGTCGTACCAATCAGAAACCCACCCATGGTTGGGCTGAGCTTGCTTGTACTGAGCGTGAAAGTATAAGGTTCCCGGAGGTAGCGGCTTCGTCTCTTGGCGATAATCGATGTTCCAATAAAGGTTGTTTACTGACTGCTTGCCCTCATTCGTCACCGTGATACGAGCGTGCTTTGCGTATGGCATCTGGAAGTAACTATTGAGGGAATGATCGTTTCCAACCGACAAAACCGATGATGACCAGAAGTAGTACTGGCCGTTGCCTAACCCAAAGAAGTCGCCGATCGGTGTCTCCACGCTTGGAGCGCTCTCTCCGTCCCAGTACATTCGTAAAACGATCCGCTTCAGGTGATAACTCTCAGGCGCATTAATAGTGAACCAGATATGCGAAATCCTGCCAGGACCATCAGCATCGAAGATGGTCAGCACCTGACCTGGAGTGACGGTACGATAGTCCGCATTGGCTCCCGTCGTTTCACGACTGGACGACCGATGTAACATGTATGTTTGTTGAACCGTGGGGTCGGGATATCCTTCGATGTTCTGTCCTTTAGCAAAGCAGGAAGCTAATAAGATTGAAAAAACAACCGGGCTAAGTAACCTCACAAGAACGACCCTCCAGAATTTTCTGTCGACGCTGTCCGTGTAATATTGCGCGCTCGATTGCTTCCAGGGCAATGAGGAGTCCAGTAGACTGACCATTAAACCAAGGACATTCCCTTACTTCGATCGATATCCATGGCCGTTTATGTCAGATCCGGGGGCCATCACCCTGAATACGACTCTAAAAGTTTCATAAAATGCGAGAGAATCGAGTAGTGGTTATGGATCCTCGAGTTCCATTTGCACACCGGGTACTGAGTAACAATAGTCAGATTCCTCGTGGAAGTTATCCGCAAGTCTGCTCGACAGGCATCTCGCTTCGGCACCCACGTCAGCACCCTCATGTCGCCGACCAAGAATACTCTGATCATGAAAAGCATGATTGGCGCGGCTTCTGGACGATCGAGGAGTAATTTTTGCGTGACCTCTGCAGAGCTTGGCAGCGATCAGCTGCGTCGATAGCATTTTTACAGTGCAGAATATCCGACACATGACCACAAAATCGAAATCATTTAGCTGCCAACCTTTTAGCCAATCGCCTGCTTAGGTTCCGCAAAAAGTTCGTCGGACAGCTTCCTCCGGACGGGCCGGCGTGAGATAACGTTCCAGCCCCGGCGTTTCTTCATAGGGGTGCGACAAGACCTTTAGCAAGTCCTCGAAGGGCTGGAAGTCTTGGCGCTCGACAGCGGCATGGAGTGCTGCTTCTACCATGTGGTTTCGGGGGATGTACGCCGGATTAGCTAGCCGCATGGCAGTAGCGCGCACTTCTGCGGATACGTGCTCTTCCTCCAGGCGCAGGCGCCAGTCAACAACCCATGCGTCGAAATCTCCTGCATCCTCGAACTGCTTGCTGATGTTTTCGTCTCCTTGCGCTCCGGCAGCGGCGTCGCACAACCGGCGGAAGGTCAGGGTGAAGTCGGCGCCGTTACTTGCTATGCGTTGCATGAAGCCCTCGGCCAGCTCTGTATCGCCCTCACGTTCTTCGAAGAGGCCAAGCTTGCGACGCAAACCGGCGATGCGAGCGGCTGCGAATGTGGGATTGAAAGCCGCTAGCGCCTCGTTGGCTGATGCTATCGCCGCCGATTCGCTACCCTCTTCGAGTTGAAGGATGGGCAGCAGTGCCTCGGCAAGTCGGGCGAGATTCCAGAGTGCGGCACGGGGTTGGTTGTTGTAGGCGTAACGTCCCTGATGGTCGATAGAGCTGAATACTTTGTCTGGTTCGTATGCTTCCATAAAGGCGCAAGGACCATAATCCATGGTTTCGCCAGAAATTGAGGTATTATCGGTGTTCATCACGCCGTGGATGAAGCCGAAGAGCATCCATTGTGCGACCAGGTGTGCCTGCCGATCAATCACGCCATCCATGAATGCTCGATATGGTCGCTTCTTACCTGCTGCCTCAGGATAGTGGCGGGCGATTGCATAGTCCGCCAGCCTGGATATCGCTTCTGTGTCACCCTGAGACGCGAAATACTGGAAGGTGCCCACGCGGAGATGACTTGCTGCGACTCGAGCCAGAACGGCTCCAGGTAAAACCGATTCGCGAAATACTGCTTCGCCAGTGGTGACCGCACCCAGGGCTCGGGTGGTCGGCACGCCCAGCGCCGCCATTGCTTCACTGACGATGTATTCGCGTAGAACAGGACCGAGCGCGGCTCGGCCATCGCCGCGGCGAGAGAAGGGCGTCGGACCGGAACCCTTGAGCTGGATGTCGTAGCGCATGCCGTCGAGCCCTACCAGCTCGCCTAGTAAGTTTGCGCGCCCGTCGCCGAGCTGCGGTACGAAGTGTCCGAACTGGTGTCCGGCATAAGCGAGCGCCCGGGGTTCAGATCCCTCGGCGATCTGGTTGCCTGCCAGGATTTGAACTCCTTGTTCGCTCGCCAGCGCGTACGGGTCGAGCCCAAGGCTGCGGGCCAATTCCAGATTGAGCTTCACGAGGCTCGGCGCTGCTACTGGGATTGGATTTACCCGAGCATAGAAGCGCTCCGGCAATCTCGCATAGGTATTGTCAAAGCCGAAACGGATCACTTGGCGGTCGGAGTTGTGGTATCGGGGAATGGCACCACAGGAAAATCTGGTGAACTCATGCGTTATTGGATGACGGTAGTCTGGATTCGCTCGGGTTCAAGCTCATGTCTATTATTTTCCTACAGGTGCAGCAGTGGTAGATGAACGCATCGGTGATTTTGCGACTATTGATGGGCAATTCATGACAATGGCCTTTTGAATTTGTTCTCCTTGACAGTTTAGGAGGGACGTCCTAGACTCCTAACCATCTTAGGAGTAAATGTGACGATCCAAGCTCAGCTTCTTCCCGGTACCCTCGATCTACTGATTCTCAGGGCAGTCTCTCTTGGCCCGCTGCATGGGTATGGAGTCCTTCTGCGCATCGAGCAGATCTCTGGCGGGGCTCTCCTCATTGAGCAGGGCGCTCTCTATCCTGGTCTGTTCCGCCTGATACGCCAGGGTTTGCTCAAAGCCGACTGGGGTATCTCTGAAAACAATCGTCGGGCCAAGTTCTATGAGCTCACAACGGCAGGCCGCAAACGCCTGCGCGAGGAGACAGAAAGCTGGAATCGGCTCGCGACGGCTATGGCTAGTGCACTAGGTTCTTAACCGGAGGACGCATGAAACTCTTCGACTCTCTTCGCTCTCTCGTGACTGTTCTCTTCCGTCGCTCGCAGATGGTTCGCGAGATGGACGAAGAACTTCATTCACACATCGAACACCGCGCCGACGATCTGGAGCGTACAGGTCTCCCCCGGCGCGAGGCCGAACGCCGAGCCCGCGTTGAGTTCGGCGGCTACCAGAGATTCAAGGAGGAGTCTCGCCAGGCTCTGGGCGGTAACTTCGGGGAGACCGTTGTCCAGGATGTTCGATTCAGCCTGCGCGGGTTGCGCAAGTCTCCAGGATTCACGATTGCGGCCGTTTTGACGCTGGCACTGGCAATCGGGGCGAACGCCGTGGTCTTCAGTGTCCTGAACGCCTTCATTATTCGACCGTTGAATGTACCGAACGCGGAGAGTCTCTACGGACTCTGGCGAATCGCTACCAACGACATGGCCGAATCCTATCCGGACTATCTCGATCTACGCGCCCGCAACCACAGCTTCGAGGACCTTGTGGCGTACAACATTGCGCAGGCAGGGCTGGACACAGGGAAGGACCCGTACCGATCCTGGATCGAGGAGGCCAGCGGGAATTACTTCGACGCATTGGGCCTGCAACCGTACATTGGACGGTTCTTCCACGCCTCGGATGAACACGGGCCTAACAGCGCTCCCTACATCGTGCTGACATATGCCTTCTGGCATAGCTATTTCCAGGAGGATCGCACTGTGGTGGGTCGCGTGGTTCAGCTGAACAAACACCCGTTCACTATCATTGGCGTAGCTTCGCCGGAGTTCCATGGCACTCTGTCTTTTTTCAATCCGGATTATTTTGTGCCAATGGTGAATCATCCGCAGTTCGACGAAAGCGACATGAATGCGCGCGGAGACCGCTGGATATTCATGACACTGGGACACCTGAAGGCTGGAGTTACTGAAGCGCAGGCGATCGCCGATCTGAACTCGATTGGAGCAGAACTCGGAAGAGCCTATCCCAAGGAAGACAGCAAAATGAACTTCAAGCTGGCGCGTCCTAGCCTTTATGGCGATTATCTGGGGCGCCCTGTGCTCGCGTTCATGACAGGATTGATGCTGCTGTCAGGATTGATTCTGCTGGCTGCGTGCGCCAATCTGGGCAGCCTGTTTGCCGCACGCGCCGCAGACCGCTCCCGTGAAGTTGCTCTGCGACTTGCGCTGGGATCGAGCCGCACGCGCATTCTACGCAGCATCTTTACCGAAGCAGTGTTGATCTCGCTGGCTGGTGGCGCGATCGGATTATCCGGCAGCATCGTACTGTTGAAACAGCTGAGTGTGTGGCAGCCGATCGATAGATGGCCTTTGCATCTAGCTGTGACCCCGGATGCAAAGGTGTACGGAGTTGCATTGCTGTTGTCCTTGGTGAGTGGATTTCTGTTTGGCGCTGTTCCTGTGAGGCAGATACTCCGTACGAATCCATATGAAGTGGTTAAGTCGGGGGCCTCCGGAAGAATCGGGCGACGGTTCTCTTTGCGAGACCTTCTGCTTATCCTTCAGGTTGCGATTTGCGCCGTACTGATCACCTCATCGATCGTTGCGGTTCGAGGACTGGCACGCTCCATGCATAACAACTTCGGCTTTGAGTTGCAGAACACCATGCTGGTGGAGACGGAACTGAATATGGCAGGCTACCGTGGCGATGATGTGCCTCCTATGCAGAAGCGAATGATCGATGCAGTGAAAGAAATTCCCGGCGTCGAGTCTGAGGGATTGGCCGATCAAGTGCCGCTGGGCGATGCTCAGGCCGATTCTTACGTCTTCACCGACGACACGTCTGAGCTGAAACATTCAAACGCTGCAGCGCATGCTCTCATGTTCAAGATTTCGCCTGAATACTTCCAAGCGGCGGGCACGGCCCTATTGTCGGGAAGGGCATTTACGTGGCATGACGACGAGGACTCGCCACGCGTAGCTGTGGTGAATCGTCAACTCGCGCGCAAGATCTTCGGCTCCGAAGCAAAGGCTATGGATGGCTACTTCAAGATGCCGTCGGGGACACGTATCCAGGTCGTGGGTATCGCGGAAGATGGAAAATATGGGAGTCTCACCGAAGATCCGAGGCCGGTGATGTTTCTTCCCATCTTGCAGTCGCCATCCAACACGGCATACCTTGTGATCCGCTCAAGCCGCGATCCTGAGCAACTGGCGACTGCGATAAGGCGCACAATACGGCAGATCGATGCGGCCCTGCCGGTCTACGTCCAGACTCGCTATAAGGCGATGGATGCATTTCTCTTTGCCCCGCGAATGGCGACGATTTCGCTGGGCGTGCTCGGAGTGCTGGGTGCGATGCTTTCGGTGACAGGCATCTTCGGGATGGCCGCGTTCGCCGTCAGCAAGCGGCTGCGCGAGTTCGGAATTCGTATCGCTCTGGGTGCGCAACGCACCGAAGTATTACATGCTGCACTGGGACGAACCTTCGGCCTGCTGGCCTTTGGCTCCGTTGTGGGTTTACTGTTGGGGCTAGCCGCCGGCAAGGTGTTAGCCTTTATCGTCTATCAGGCTACGCCATGGGACCCCATCGTGCTTACCGGGGTTGTGCTCGCAATGCTCTTACTGGGCCTCGTGGCCAGCTGGATTCCGGCACGTCGTGCGCTTGACACGGATCCCCTGATACTTCTTCGTGAAGAATGAATAAGGCACCCGAGTAAGGCCTAACACCGACAAGTAGCTCATTGGAGAGAGCCGAGTTCGAGGGGGAAATGACACCTTCTCTGGATAAACGAGCCAGTTCGCAATAACAGGGCAAATCGCTCGTCGAGCTACCAGGACGTTGAAGAGTTGGGGCGCTGGATCGTGAGGTTGAGAGCCATGTTCTGCGCTGTGGTCGCGCTTGTTGCATTGATGACGATGGTATAGTCGCCCTGCGGCGTCCATCGCGCTAGTAAGTAGACTTGATTCCCGCAACCGCTCCGCAGCCCATCGCTTACACACAATGGCGTGGACGGAGGCGAGCGACCCGGCAGAAACCGCAAAAAATAACACGGAGAATCTCGCAGTTTAGTGGCAGGTAATTAGTCCTAGGGGGTCGTCCGTCAGACAGACGAACGGCGGCCCAATTTTTGAAATCTTTCCAACAGGGTTGCTCCCATCATCGGGGTCCGATTGCATAGCAGCGCTGCACCCTTTCCAGATGCGTCGAAAGGTACGATTTACGGGGCTCATCGCTCGTCATCGCAATAAGTTTCGTCGGCGACTCTTCTTACTGGTAGCCAAACGAGACATAGATTGCGATTTCCCGACCTCGTTCGAAAGACGCGTCATCGGTGCTGTGATCTTTGGAATATGCGGTAGATGGTAAATAGTAAAGGCGTAATGAGAAGGCACGTCGTTGCGACGTCCCATCCGCCATCTGCAACAAGAGCCACGAGAAGACCGCAAAGCGTGATAGCAGCTAGTCCGATTGCTGCCCCGTAGACTTTGCGGAAGGGAAAGGGCAGACTCATTGTGCCGGCACACTCCGACCGGTAATCTTTGATCTGTTCACCCTTAGACTCCCATGGAGAAGCAGATTTCAGAGTCAACTCATTTCAACCTGCCGAGTTGCTGGAGACAATACGGGCCGTCCGGCCAGGGGAATCAGAGGAAATCATCAAGCGCGAAGAAGAACTCAACCAGGAGGGAAACGCCTAAAGCCAACAGCGTGATGGGATGCTGGCCCAGGCACCGTAGATAGATCGCCCGACGTCTGAGAAATTGTAGGAGTCTCGCCGTCCGAACCGAAGACGCCGGTCGTCTTCAAAGGCACGGCGAAGAAGATACAGAATCCATCGCTATTCGAAAACACTATACCCGCACACGAGGCTCCCTGACCACTATTGCCATCGCACTCCCCTGCCGTCGGATTGATCTCGAAGGAGGCGAGATAGCGATATTTGTCAGGAAGTCTGAAGATGACAGAATTGTGTCGGCGGTAAGAATGTCGGGTGACTCAAACGACAATTGCCCTGCGCAGCCAGCAACGAATGTATACGTGAAAGTGTCCGCTCGTGATATTCCCCCTAGCGCGAAGAGTAACGCCGTGAACACAGCAAAGATACGCGAGAGCATCTCGGCGCTTCTCTGGCTAGTCGGTTCCTAGTACTCCTCGCGTAGAGAATACCGCGTCGCACCCGATGTTCTTTGATTCGGAACATGCGCAAATGAGTACATCGTCGTTTGGGGCTGGGGGCGGGATGAGTGAGTACATTGCCGCTTTAGCGTCAGATCGCGCAAGGCTGCGATTCCTCAAAAGCCGAGATTATCCCGTTTTCTTCGAGCAGGCAATTTTGTGCTTGGTTAGATCAAGCTCTGCCTTCAAAACCCGCTCTTGTCTCTGGTGAGTACGATTGCGCAGCCCCGCCTCAGTCAGACCTGAGAGCCGTTCAGGCGAATCTGGCCGTTGTGTTTTAGCTAGTGCTTCCTCCAATTCAGTGCAGACCCTACACAACATACTTACCTCTTTTGATAATGGGTTACTTTACAGGTCCTAGAAATCGCCGGGAGAGCGCTTCTTTCTCACGGTGTCCACGACCCCTCAAGGTATTAAATACCTCGATTTAACCGTCTTTTTGAGCTACGAGCCGGTGGGCGCTAGCTGTAGTAAAGGAGGCATGTCTTGGTACGTCTAGTTATGATCTTTGGATCTAACCTGTATCAGCTAGAGTCTGCATTATGTTGGAAACCAACCCATTGCTGTGCCCATCGTCACCATTATGACGTCTTGTGTCAGACCCGATCTTTGACCTCCGCGACCAGGGAACCTACTGGATTCGTGACGACGCGCCTCGCAATTGTCACTAAGGACTCGCCTCGTTTATGCATGAGATAAGCCGCCACGAGACCGGTAGCCACCATGCCATAAAAGATCAATTTGTTCGTCATGCTTTCAGTGCCGATTCGCTGCTCTTCCCGTTCCATGTTGATCCTTTCGATATATGCGGGAGAACTTAATGGCTTACTAATGCAATCAAAATGACAATCGGAATAGGCACGCCTAGCAACAAAAGTATGATCGACCGCATAGATGAACTCCTTTAACCAAGTAAATCGACGATCTTAGATAAACTGTAAAAACCATTCTCGAGGACTTCTAGATGGCAACGACGTTATCTCGCTGTCTTCCCCCGATGGTGGCAGCAAAGCTCGCGGAAAAAGCCCCGATCAGAAGGGCTAGAAAGATCCAAAGCAAAGAATGGGCGACTGACTTACGGGTCTTCTCGGCCGCCGCTTGTGCATTCATGAACACGTCTGAGACACGCTTGTCCGCATCCGTGGAGCTTACCCCAGTATTAGCAGCTATTAACTGTGAGAGATAGGCACGATCAGATGGATCGAGTGATCCTTGAGTTAGAGAGTGAGCAAACACTGACTCTGCTTCCGCCCGCGTCGTAGCGGATATCGCGTCAGATTTAGTTCCGTCCGTCCTCAGCAAGTAATTGACAAAGTAGTCGTTCGTATCGATCTCACTTGTTCCGTTTTGAACTTCGCCCGAGTGCGATGTGTTTTGCGCTTGAGCTGAAGATCCAACCATCGAAGCTGCTGCTGCGCCCAAGAAAGCAGCCGTTACTACTAAGGCGGTGGACCACGCCAAAAAGCCATGAGCCGTGTCACGAAAATAGATCTCGTCTCCGTGGATGTTCGCCCACTTCGTACGAAGACGACCGGAGAGGTAGCCTCCGAAAGCAGAACTAAATACCGCAGCGAAGATCAACCAAAGAATGGCGGAAGCCTTGATCGCTGGTGCGGAAGCCCCAACACCGGCCCAGGGAGAGATAGAAGACAAGCCCAAGCCCGTTCCTAGGGAGAGGAGAATGAGCGATAGCGCCGCCATGACGACTGCACCCGCAAGGACTGCTGACCAAGACACACCAGAGGTATGAGCCTCGTGGGAATACCGCTCAGCAGCAACGTACGGAGATCTTGAAGTTATTGACTGTTCCATGTGCCACTCTCCTAAGGTTGGAACGTAAGAAAACGAATCAGCAGGTTAGCTACAATGCCAAAGCTCCTAACTCGCCACTGGCAGTTCACGACGTCGCCTGGGATATTTCCCACGGCCAACCTCTCGGCAGATAACACAGTCCGCACGATGGGCGACAATCCGTCGTTGAACATGGGAGAATTCCGTGTCTACGAGTGAGATCCCGTCTAGATCTCCCGAACGCCGATATGCCTCGATCATTTCGCGACCGAGTATATCTAGGTGGGGGCAGTTAGATAACTTCATTGCTATTGCTTCTCCGCTTAGCTTTACGAGATGCCTGAGAAAATCCGAGTGACCGACTTTCTACGAGGGCTTGCCGTGGCAGTTTTTACCACTGTTTGTGTTTGATGCGTGTATTGTCTGAAAGATATTCCCAAGCAACAGAAATATTTATCCTTCAATAATTCAGAGTCCGTCGACTGTTGAGCCACGACTCATAAACCGCTGCTCACTTCCCTAATCGGTGCCTTCGGTAGACCTTCGAGCAATGACGCTAGGTCTCGTTTCAAAACGTAAGTCGCGCACGGAAGTCGTACAGCGTTGCTTGACGATCGCCCAGATTGCCAATCGAGAGCTTGATTTCGTCTCCCGGCCTGCGGGCCAATCTGCGCACTTTCTCCTGAGCTTGCGGCGACTCCGCCGCTGTTTGTGCAGAGTATTGAAATTTCTTCGAGCCACAGATCGCCTACGCAGTTCATGGCATCTCAGCATGCAATGGGTGGAACTTATGCGATTCGTCTCTCTTGTCGCGGTGATGGTGCTGTCCTCTATCGGGATGTGCTCGGCTCAGGGTAAAGGGCAACAAACAACCAGGCCAAATAAGCCTTCAGAATCTAAGACATCAAAGTCGAGGAACAAGCCACCGAAGTCTGACAAAGATAAAGCCAAAGATGCGCCGCAAACCGGGACGAAGCTACATCCGGAGCAGGAACGCTCCTACACACAGGCCGACAGAGCAGGAGCCGTTCGTAAACCCTGAACGCAAACTACTACTGTTTGTGCTCGGCTAACGCTTTTGGGCAGTAGAGATGTGAAGGGCAAGTATCTAGCATGAATCATAGGCACCGCAGTGTGCCAAGTACAGTCGTTTTCTTGGGTGCCCCCGTCCCATGCGGGGGCATTTTATGATCTCGCGAACACAAACTACCGCTGTTTGCGTCCTGAACCGAGCCGCTCTGCTGCGATGATGGAAAGCGCAATGAGCAAGAGTCCGAAGGCCCCGAAGAGATGCCATGGGCTGGTCTTGGCATCCTCGATCTGAAGGAGTCTTCTTACGAGCCAGACCGCATCCAGCGCGCAGCCGAGAAGTGCGAGAAAGTTAGCTTTGTTTGTGATCTTCTTCCAGACCGCTAGAGCGGTCCTCTTCCTTCCCACATCATCCCAGCATTGTTTGCAAATGGGAGCCGGGTGGAGGTCCTCATCCGGATACATCTTTATGGGTCTGGAGGAATGACAAACGATACAAACTCCCATATATGTATCTTCATCGTTGAGATTCCACTTCTCATCAACCATAACTTTTAGATAGATGAGTTCCTCACAAACTGGTGTTGTTTGTGTCCAAAGAGACCGAGGAGCGCAAGTGAGATCCCGGGTGAGTTGGAATGAAAGAGCGGTACTGAAGATTTGGGGGCCGCATGGAGCGAGTTGGATGTCCTGAGCGGTCCTCGAACCGTCCGATGCACAAACTACTGCTGTTTGCGCTCAACCCGTCTAGCCCTCCACAAGTTCGAGCTGTGCTGTAGCTTTTGAAACCAACTGTATATCTGGAAGGCGATCTCCCAGAGTACTTCGGTCAAGATAGCCATGCATTCCTACTGAGTCGCACCAACCCGATGCCTACAAAAATCCGAGGATCTCGGCCCAGATCCTCGATCATGTTTGCCTTGGTTGCCTCTATAAGCACTTTGATTGCGACTCACTGTCCTGAGGATGTATGACAGGGGTAGCTGTTCAACTGCGCTGGCTGTCCTTCCACCGCTTCACATCGCTGAAGCCCTTGTAGACGCAAACGCTCTTCACATCGCCACTTTGCATCTGGGCATACCCCGTGAAGTTGTCTGAGCGGTTTTCTCGCGACTTGCCGAAGTAGGTCCAATTCCGGCACAAACAACAGGAGTATGTGTATGGACGATCTGGACTCAATCCGCGAATGGCTAAAGCATGTTCCTGATCGCGTTCTCGCTGCCGATAGAACGGTCGGTTGTAGTACCCAGCTGAAGTCTTAGCAGCTAGAGCCGTCGGCTCAACTCCACTTTCAAGGAGTGTCAATTCGAACCGACTGATAGGACTCCGACGGGCCTCTAGTCAGGACCCCCTCCCATTCTTCTGCTCACTCTGTTAATCGGCAGGAGATCTTCCGAAGAGCTATCTATCATTATTACGTTCGAGAGCTGGAGCTTCAATCCGTATCAGGCTCTTCCAACGGGTCCGACGGCGGATCGGTGGGAGGGTCGTTTGGGATCTCGGGTTCCGGGTCATCCCGCTTCGGTTCAGGAATCAGCGGCGGATTGTCGATCGACGGATTTTCGGGAAGCGGGGGAAGACCGGACATGGTGAGCACCTCGGGCTTTTAGACGCACAAACGAACAACCGAGGCCATGTAGTGTGATCGTCAGCCCCTAAACTCGCGAGGAAATAATGTTCGATGCGTTGTGGTCGGTTGCATTCTTCCGGAATCTCTGCCGCGTGTGATGCCGAGGCGGGGCGCACTAGCAACGGCCTCATGAAGACGGATCATCGCGGCTCTTGACCTCGAACATCCAATTGAAAAGGTTCTGTAGATTGCTCTACGGGATAGCCTCTGTCCTTCCATGCTTGTAAACCACCCCTGAGCAACTTCACCCTCGTGAACTTCAGAGCTCTTACCTTCCCCAAAACCATGGCGCCCGTTTTATCGTCCGCACCTGTGCAATACAGCACTGCTGGTTCGTCACGCGAATATGAGGCCGATAGCTCAGCGGCATCTTTCGGCGCGATTCTTATTGCTCCTGGGATGACCTCTGGATACGCCGGAACATCCAACGGTTGGCGTACATCAAACAGCAATACTTCTCCCTTCTTCAGCAAAGCATGAAGTTCATCCGGTTCGATACTATTGGCTTCTAAATCGCGCTTCACACGCCACCGCACAGTCGTGACTGCTGCGATAACGAACACGCACAATGAAGCCGCCACAACCACCATCACAGTCATACTAGTTCTCCCATAGTCACTCAGATGCATCGTTTGGCAACGCGGGATTTGCGGTGAGTGAACGATGGATGCCGAGGTGTGCCAAATCCCGAAGTGGATGGCGGAGAGCTAAGGCAGATGGCTTTACATAAAACCCTGGCCTTTCCATTTCAAGAAGGCCCATTCGCGGCCTGGAGGATGGTTTTTTGTCGCGTCCAGAGCTTCCGACGCCGCTCCGGACGGCGTTGCATAGTTCCGGCCCCGTGGTTTTACGAATGGAAGAAACTGGACGCGAAGAATAAACAGCCTTTCGGGTTCGACCTGACCAACGGCCACATGATGGGATTCTTCCGTCTTTGAGACGCTTGGAAAGATCCATCCAACGGCTGGCTGCAATCCTTCACCATCATTACAACCGAAGCCAATGAAGTCATGTCTCCGATTCATACACGAATGCCCGTAATTCTTCACGAGAGCGAGTACAGTCGTTGGTTGGATCGCGAAGTCAGCGAACAACCGCCGATCGACCTTCTGAGGCCACTCCCGTCGGATGAGATGGAGGCGTTCGAGGTCAGCAAAGATGTTGGCAATGTGCGCAACAATTCGGCAGAATTACTAGATAGCAAATAAGGGATCTGATCACTGATTATGTCTACTCAGAAACTTACCGTCCACACCACAATTGCCGCTCCGATCGAAGAGGTGTGGCGAGCCTATACGACACCCGAAGATATCAAGCAGTGGAATGCTGCTTCAGACGATTGGCATACGACCAGCGTGTCGGTTGATTTACGAGAAGGAGGAGCCTTTCACTCCCGCATGGAGGCAAAGGACGGAAGCTTCGGTTTTGACTTCGATGGAGTCTACACGAAGGTAGTTCCGCTCCAACTGATCGAGTACTCGTTCGGTACACGAACTACTCAAGTAAAATTTGCTGATGGGGATCAGGGTGTCAGTGTTCACGTGACCTTCGATGCCGAGGGAACTCATCCCATCGAACAGCAACGCGAGGGCTGGCAGGCGATACTGAATCGATTTGCTAGACATGTCCAGAACAACCACGTACCTCCTGCTGCAAGTACCTAAACATCTGAGTAACGTTGCTCGCCCGCATGAACTAAGTCTCCCTCACGACTTTCCGCGGATCCTTATCATCGCGAAGTGCGACGACCTTTGTGTGCCGCAAATGATCAGCTCCAGTCCATTCCAGGGAGTCGATCCTTGCGAGTGCCTCCGGGCGTAACCAAACACAGTCTTTCATCTTCTCTGCTGTCAAACCTTGTCCCCACCTCCCTGCTGTCGCTTCAGGCAGATTGCTGAAGGGACAAGTCGTGATTTTGAGGTGCTTGATCTTGTTGAAGATCTCACGGCGAGTGGCCGGAACGAAGCCGGCACGAACGCGTGCAGCATAGATAAGGTCTTTACCGCGGTAAAAGCCGATGACCAGGGCGTCGATCCCATGTGTGCCTGGCGCGTATCCGCCGATCACGAACTCCTGGCCAAGATTGATGCGGTGCTTGCTTCATAAGCCCGTTAGCTTCCCTAGCTGATAGACACTGTCGGCTCGTTTTGCGACAACGCCCTCGAGCCCATGGGTTTTGACGAACTTGAGAAGTTTGGACAATGGGCCGGGCGAAACAGCAGACAGACTGACGTGATCGTTCGCGGGAGCTACTTTGTTCAGAATCACTCGGCGCTCTGAAAGAGGAAGCTGAGTCAGATCCTTACCCTTCAGAACAAGGATATCGAAGGCGTAATAATGGATCTGTGCTTCAGCTGACCGGAAGTTCTGCAGCAGATTGAAGACGGAGCGGCCCTTCGCATCAAGCGCCACCAGTTCCCCATCGAGAACGGTTCCGTCTGGCAGATCCTTCAGAGCGGTCGCGACGTACGGAAACTTCTGGTTCAGGATATTTCCCCGCCGGGAATATAGAGTCACCTTTCCATGCAGCTTGACCGCTTCCACGCGGAAGCCGTCAAGTTTGATTTCGTAGGTCCACTCTTTCCCTTCGGGAATCTTTGAGACCGATACGCAATCCATCGTTTCTATAAAACCGACCGTTCTCTCTATTCTTGCCATGATCCGCCTAGTTGCCGATGATAGCCCTAACTGCCCTTGCGCCCTCTAATCCTATGACGCTTGAGTTCAAACAAAACGACAATGATGAAGCCAATTGCGAGTGCTACCGTAGAAGAACTTCACTCCGCCGAACGCCAACCTGGGGCTTATACAATCATCGCAATCGTCGAGCTGGCAGATTGTCTAAAATCCAATCCTCGTGAAAGGTCCCCTCTGAATTCCTCCGCAACCGCAACCCGGCAAGCCGGCACGCTCCGCCGCTCCCTCAAGCTGTGGCACTTAATCGTCTACGGCATCGTCATCATCCAGCCCACCGCTCCGATGGGAATCTATGGCGTGGTAAGCAATGTTGCGAGAGGACATGTCGTCACGACCATCCTCATCGCTATGATCGCCATGCTCTTCACCGCCGTCAGCTACGGACGCATGGCACGGGTCTATCCCAGCGCTGGCTCCGCATATACCTATGTAGGTCGTGAACTCCATCCCATGCTCGGCTACGTCGTGGGCTGGTCTATGCTAATGGACTATATTCTCAATCCCATCATTTGCGTCATCTGGTGCAGCGCGGCCGCCCGTAACGTCCTTCCCCAGATTTCTTACGCCGCCTGGGTCGTCTCCTTCGCCACCATCTTCACACTGCTCAATCTGCGCGGAGTCCGCACCTCAGGCCGCCTCAATGGCTTACTCGCTCTTGGCATGAGCATCGTAGTCGTCATCTTCCTCGCCTATGCCATTCGCTACATTGCCCTCGTCGCGCGCCCTGTCGGCGGCGACTGGCTTGTCCCTTTTTACGATCCCGCCACCTTCTCCGCCTCGCGCCTCTTCCGCGGAACATCCATCGCCGTCCTCACCTACATCGGCTTCGACGGCATCTCCACTATGAGCGAAGAGGTGGAAAATCCCCGCCGGAATATCATGCTGGCCACCGTGCTGACCTGCCTCTTCATCGGCCTACTCTCCGCGTTCGAGTGCTATGTCGCCCAGCTCGCCTGGCCCACTCGAACGCCCTTCCCCGAGAACATTCTCGACACCGCCTACGTACATGTTGCTCAGCGGGTCGGCGGCCATTTCCTCTTTCAACTCCTCAACGCGACCCTTCTCATCGCCAACCTCGGCTCTGGCATCGCGGCTCAGTTCGGAGCTGCCCGTCTTCTCTATGGTATGGGCAAGGGAGGCTCGCTTCCCCGCCGCTTCTTCTCCGTCATCGACGAACGTAGCGGAATTCCGCGCAACAATGTGCTTCTTGTCGGTGCCTGCGCTCTCATCGGGGCCTTCCTCCTTACGTACGAACGCGGTGCCGAACTGCTCAACTTCGGAGCATTCATTGCGTTCATGGGAGTCAACGCCGCCGCTCTCATTCATTATCGTTCGCGCCCCGAAGAAAAGGTATTCCTTGCCACTACAGCACCTTTGTTGGGCCTTCTTGTCAGTGCCTTTATCTGGCTCAATCTGAACCACGCCGCGCAGATTCTCGGAACCCTCTGGGTGCTTCTAGGCCTGATCCTCTTCTACGTGATGAGACGGCTTAATCCCGACGCCGCCAACCCGCGGTTCGAATAACTCACAACGGACCTGTGTGGTGGACCGACGGCGTACCGGATCTGAACCGCCATATGCTTAAGAACCTTGTTATGCCGAGTGGTTCGCTGGCCTGGAGCGCGGTGATCATGGACGAGACCTTCGGGCTGATCGACTTCAACTACTTCTATATGGAATCGTCCCCACAAAGTTCACTCGCCAAGGGTGCGAATTCCATAGCAAATCGGTGTCCGCAGTATTGCGGGGTCTGCGCTTTGCTTCCGTTCGTGCGGAGCTGCTGCCCATCGAGCCCGTCGATGAGGTCTGGGACAACGGGAGCGCATCGGCAGAAAAGCTCACCAGGGTTGGAATCCGGGTTGCTGCCTCCGCGGGCTTTATGTCTAGTAGCGACACAAAAGTTTACGACAAGAAATACTCAAACTACAACCCACCGTGTCAGTTATCACTTCAGAGTCCAACGAGAGGATGTCAGATGTTCATGACAGGCAGCCGGTCGTCCTTGAGCAGAGGGGCTATGCGGTATGGGTATCCACCTCTGACCGGCCGCAGGTACACCGACTTCGTATTCTGCGCGCCGATGAGATGAAAATCGAGCTGCTCGAAGCGCATATATATGCTGCTGCCGCTTACTAGCACGTGGGCACTCGATGAGTGCGCCGTCTTTGGACGGCTGTAGCAAGTTCTCCGAGGAGTGTATGTGTCTCAGACCAGTCGATGCAGGAGTCGGTGATGCTTTGTCCATAGGTAAGGGTCTTGCCGTTTACGAGAGTCTGGCAGCCTGCAACGAGATTGCTTTCTATCATGGCACCTATAATGCGACGTTCCCCACTCGCGATCTGCTCTGATACAGCACGACATACTGCACCCTGCTTGCGGTGGTCTTTTCCGCTGTTTGAGTGGCTGCAATCGATCATGATGCGTGGTTTGACGCCCGTCTTTTCCATCTGCTCGGCGGTTGAAGCGACCGAGGCTGCGTCGTAGTTGGTCACCTGCCGGCCACCGCGCAGGATGACGTGGCAGTCTGGATTACCCGATGTGAGAAGGATGGCCGATTGCCCCGTATCCGAAGTCCCCAGGAAGGTATGCGGATAGCTTGCCGAGAGAATGGCTTCAATCGCAATCTGTACGTTGCCGGAGGTGCCGTTCTTGAAGCCAACTGGACAGGAGAGTCCTGACGCTAGCTGCCGGTGGACCTGGCTCTCGGTCGTTCGTGCACCGATGGCTCCCCAGCTTACAAGGTCGGAGACGTATTGCGGCGAGATCATGTCGAGATACTCGGTACCGCAGGGGACGCCCATCTCCGCCAGATCGAGAAGCAGGCGGCGTGCAATGCGCAAACCGTCACTGATGCGGAAAGATTCGTCGAAGTAAGGATCGTTGATCAGCCCCTTCCAGCCAATCGTGGTACGCGGTTTCTCAAAGTACACACGCATCACGATCAGAAGATCGCTGCAAAGCTCCGCAACCGCCTCCCTCAGCAATCCCGCATATTCCCGGGCAGCAATCGGATCGTGGATGGAGCAGGGTCCAACAACGACGACCAGGCGGTCGTCTGCCCCGTTGAGGATGTCGACGATCTGACGACGTGCTTCAAAGACAGTGCTCGAAGCGTTCTCTGTGACAGGCATCTCCTCCTCAAGGAAGATTGGAGGAAGAACGAGTTTGCTGGATTTGATCCTGAGGTTATTTGTGGGATAAAGCATGGCCGCCTAATCAGAATACTGGGTGTGGCTCGCCCGCTCCATCGCTGGCGTAAACACCCTGCTGCTTAGGGCGGGATAAGGCAGCGATGCGGTTTGAATTGGAAGGTTGTACCATAGCGAGCAGATATTCAATCTGCGTCATCGTCATCGCATAGGGCAAGATATTGTCTGGTGTGCTCTGATTTTAGGAAAACCACAGAAGCGCGAGGCGGGGGACAGGATCGCGTCCCTTGTCTTGATCAAAAAGGAAAGTGCTGCATAATTTTTCTTATTGGACCCAGATTGGACCCAAATCGCATTTTCGCTGCTTATTGGACCCAGATTTTACTTGTAAGTGATTGATTTTTTTGGTGGAGCTGATCAGGATCGAACTGACGACCTCCTCGTTGCGAACGAGGCGCTCTCCCAACTGAGCTACAGCCCCAAATGACGCCGGACACACCACAGGGCCAAACAGCTCCCTAGGTCTGAGATGACTTCCCAAAGTCTATCAGGAAGCAGACCTTCTCTCAATCAATCTTGGCTTTGTGCTCTACCCACGCCGTCACTTCGGTCCCCGCCATCAGCGGCTTTTCCACCTGGAGCCACATCTCTCCCTTCTCTTCAAGAGTCCCCAGTACGGGCACAGACAACCGGGCTCCACTCCGCGCGACAGCCTCCAGCACTCCCGTATCTCCTGCGATGAACTTCGTTTCCTTCAGAAGAAGTTGCCATCGCTGTTTTCCGGAGACTCGCCCCTCTTCTCGGATATCCACAATCACGCTCGAAAACCTCACGAAACGGCCGCCCCCACCAGCACACTCTTCAGGGCCTCCATCTCGCGACGTCCACCTACGCAAAACGGGGTTCGCTGATGAATCCCGGTCGGCCTTATGTCAAGAATCCTCTCTGCACCGTTTGTCGCAGCTCCACCGGCCTGCTCTGCAATAAATGCCAGCGGATTCGCCTCATACAATAGGCGCAGCTTTCCCTTTGGCTGCTTCTCCGTCGGCGGATAAAAAAAGATTCCTCCCTTGAGCAACGTGCGATGAAAGTCCGCCACCAAACTTCCGATGTAACGCGAGCTATACGCTTTCCCCAGCCCACCCTCACGCAGCATCGTTAGGTACGACCGATATTCCTCCGGCCAGCTGGCTGCATTTGCCTCGTTTACCGAGTAGTAGATTCCCTGCTCCGGTATCTGCATCCGCTCGTTGCTCAGCACAAAAGCCCCGATCTTCGGATCCAGCGTAAAACCATGTACTCCATTGCCGGTCGTATAAACCAGAACTGTCGAGGGCCCGTAAACCACATATCCCGCCGCTACCTGCCTGAAACCCGGCTGCAGAATCGACTCCTCAAGAGTGCCCAGTTCCGAGGGCATGCGCCGCAAAATACTGAAGATCGTTCCCACATTCACGTTCACATCGATATTGCTTGACCCATCCAGAGGATCAAAAACGATGATGTACTTGCCTGTCTCGGAATCGCGATTGAAGGTAACCGGCTCTTCATCTTCCTCGCTCACCAGCGCGGCAACACTGTCGCGTAGACCAAGGCAGTGCAGCAAAGCCTGATTCGCATACACATCCAGCTTCTGCTGTTGTTCACCCTGAACATTCTCCGCGCCTGCCGCCCCCAGCACATCGCTTAAACCGGCTGCACGAATCTTCGC
>Ga0268266_10000406_pt1 | contig 65477 bp, 58 predicted proteins | sample KBSS13metaG_FD_190356 | JGI IMG/M metagenome (GOLD analysis project Ga0268266, IMG submission 190356) | Switchgrass rhizosphere microbial communities from Kellogg Biological Station, Michigan, USA - KBS S1-3 metaG (SPAdes) (version 2) | ecosystem: Host-associated > Plants > Roots > Rhizosphere...
GGACCGGGGTCGTGACGGTCGGGAAGCGGTCGAGTTCGACCGAGCCCTTGGGGCCGGGGGAGACGACCAGCTCGTGTTCGAGCCGCGGCGGCGGCGCGGCCCCGGCCGGGTAGGTGACGTCCATCAGAACCTTGGCGGTCCCCCCGGCCGGGATCGTCGTCTTCGGCGCCCGGTCGTCGACGACCCCGAACGGTTCCATCAGCCCGCGGAGCTTCGCTCCGGCGAGCGTCTCCACCGGCTTGCCGCCCGCCTCGGCGACGACCTTGCGCACGGTCACCGCCCGAGGCGGGAAGGCGGAGGCGTTGCTGAGCACCAGCTCGTAGACGAGATGTTCGCGCCCGTCGCCCCCGCGCACCGGTTCGGGCGCGTGCAGGACCCGCGCGGAGAGCGGCGTGAAGTGGTCTTCGGCGGCGGCCGGCTGGACCCCGATCGAGAGAAGGGCCACCAGCGCCACGACAAAGATCGGGATCTTTGACCGGTGGACGATGGCGGCATCGTAGTGGCGCCCCCGGCGGGATGGACGGCTATCCGAGGCGGCGGCCTCGAGACGCAATTGGAATGATCCGCGCGATGAGGCGGGCGGGGCGGATCGGTTTCGGCGTGGCGCTCGGCGCGCTGGTGCTCGCGTTCCTGGCGAGCGCGGCTGGCGCGGCGACGATCAAGGGTCGGGTCACCGACGAAGCGGGCGAACCGATCCAGGGGATCACCGTCTGCGCGAAGGCGCCGGAATACCTCTACTTCGGCGGCTGCGGTTGGACCCAGGCCGACGGCCGCTACGCGATCGAAGATCTGCTCGAAGCGGGCTACCACGTCGGCTTCTCCGTCGACGGCTCGGAACTGAACTACGCCCCGCAGTGGTACGGCGGCAAGGCTCACCCCGAAGAAAGCCCTCTGATCGCGCCGATGGGCGGGCTCCTCGAAGGGATCGACGCGCTGATGGGACCCGGTGGGCAGATGGTCGGCAGGGCGACCGATCGCGGGACCGGCGCGCCGATCGCCGATGTCGGAGTCTGCGCGCGCCTGGTCGGAGAATTCCAGGAAGGCGCAGCCGCGGTCACGAGTTGCACCCGCACCGACGAATCCGGGGAATACCACCTCAAGAGCCTCGGAACCGGCGAATACACGGTCGAGTTCAACTCCGAATTCGGGCCCAATTACATCCGCCAGTCCTTTCCCGCCAACGTGACGGTCACCGCCGGCCAGGTCACCGGCGGGATCGACGCCCAGTTGAGTCCCGGCCTGCAGATCGAAGGCGAGGTCGTCGACGCCGCCACGGGCACGGGTCCGGTCGGCCTGCTCGGCCCGTACGCCGGCCTCTCGGCCTGCGCGCTCGACCCGACGACCGAAGTCCGCGTGCAGTGCACCACGATCGAAGCCGACGGCCACTACGTCCTCCCGGGGCTGCCGCTCGGCACCTACGTGGTCGCCTTCGCCCTCGACTACAGCCACGAAGGCGAACTCGGCACCCCCGATGGCTTCGTGCGCCGCTACTGGGACGAAGTGCAGAACTTCTCCGAAGCGACGCCGGTCGGCTCGGCGACGTCGACCGTGATCTCCGGCATCGACGCCGCGATCAGTCGCGGCGACGAACTTCTTCCCCCGCTGCCGCCTTCGGTCGGGCAGGGTCCGATCCACCTGGCGCCGGACAGTCCGCCCGGCCAATTCCGCCCCACGCCGCACGCCCCGAGGCCGAAGAAGCTCCACTGCAAGAAGGGCTTCCGCCGGGTCACGAAAAGCCGGCATCAGCGATGCGTCAAGATCCACAGCAGGAAGGCCCGCCACCACGCGGGCCGCCGCAAGACCTCCCGCCGATGAGCCTGTGAGCACGACCTTCCCCGACTCCCACCGCGACCTCCTCGAGGCCAAGTTCGCCACCCTGGCGACGCTCGGCAAGGATGGCGGGCCGCAGCTGACCGAGGTCTGGTTCCTGTTCGAGGACGGCGAGGTGAAGGTCTCACTGAACGACTCGCGGCTGAAGACCAAGAACCTGGTGGCGCGGCCGCGGTGCAGTCTCTTCATCCTCGATCTCGCTAACCCGTTCCGTTACCTCGACGTGCGGGGGACGGCGCGGGTCGAGCCCGACGACGATTACGCCTTCGCCAAGCGGGTCGGCGCCAAGTACGACGCCGACCTCGCAGACCACGACGGCCCCGACGACAAGCGCGTCGTCGTGACGATCGAGCCGACGAACGTCTTCGCCGTCGACATGGGCGCCTGACGCGCCGCCCCCGAGCCGTCTCGCCCAACACCTAGGTTCTCCGACGTGACGACCCCCCATCGGACCGGCCTCCTCCTCCTCCTTGCCGTCGCCCTGCTCGCGCTCGGCGCGGGCGCGGGCCCGATAGCCGCGCGAGGGGCGATGGCGCCCGTCGACGTGGTCGCTCAGGCGGCGCCGACCGAAGTGCCGGGCTCGACGATGGCCGGCGTCGGGAAGTTCGAGGGGCCGGTGTGGACGCTCCCGGTCGACGGGATCGAAATCGGCTACCGGCAATTCGGGCACGGTCCGGACTTGGTCATGGTCCAGGGCGACACGGCTTCGATGAGCCTCTGGATGCCCTACCTGCTGCGGCCGCTGGCGAAGAAGTTCCGAGTGACGATCTTCGACAACCGCGGCGTCGGCTACACGACCGACGACCCCGCGGTGCCGATCACGGTGCCGCTGATGGCGCGCGACACCGGCGAACTGATCGAAGGGCTGGGGCTGGTGGACCCGACCCTGGTCGGCTGGTCGATGGGCGGGGAGGTCGGGCTGACGCTGGCCGAGCAGAAGCCCTCGCTGCTGGGTGCCCTGGTGACGACCGGCGGCGACGCGGGCAGCCGCCACACGGTGCCGCCACCGCCCGGGCTGATCCGCAAGCTGGCCGCCCCGCATCCGAGCACCAAGCTCTTCCTCGGGCTCCTCTTCCCGCCGACCGAGAACGGCGTCAGGGCGACCGGCCGCTTCATCGGCGGCTTCGAGGCGATCCCGCAGGAGAAGGTCTCGCCGCTGACGCTGAAGCGCCAGGAAGTCGCCGAGGAATCCTTCCTCCGTTACGACGGCACCTGGGACGGGCTGCCCGGCATCACGACGCCGACCCTGATCACCAACGGGGCCATGGACCGCGGCGTGCCGCCGATCAACGCCCGCCGCCTGCACGCCCGCATCCCCGGCTCGGAGCTCTCCATGTACGGAGGCGCCGCCCACGGGATGCTCTTCCAGGACGCCGAACGCTTCGCCGCCGAGGTCGCCCGGTTCAGCGCCCGGGCGCGAGCAGCCGTCGCAGCCGGCTGATCGCCGCGGGCCGCCGCTTGTCCGCGCGGTCGAGTCGCGTGACCAGCGCCCGGCACGCCTCGAGGTCGTCCTCGCCGGAGGGGTTGCGCAGCCACCCTTCGAGGAGGCCGGGATCACCGCTCGCGAGTATCGCCTCGCGCAATTCGTCGTCTAACCGTCGGCGCGCCTCTTCCACCAGCGGCACCTCGGAGCGGGGGAGGAGGGGTCCGGGGTAGCGGTCGAGCGCCTCGGCGAGCCGCCCGGCGCCGAGCAGCACCTCGACCTCGCGCCGGTCGTCGCTCGGCTCGACCGCCAGGCGGTACGGGTTGGCGACGATCGCCCCCGGCAGCGCCCGCCGCAGTCGCGAGAGCTCCGCCCGCGCCGTCACCGGCTTGCCGAACTCGCCGTAGAGCTCCAGTGCCAGCCGCTCGGCCCCCATCCCCTCCGGCGCCAGCGAGAGGAGGCAAAGAATCTCGCTGTGCCGAGGGGAGAGGTGGACGACGCGGCCGCCGGCCTCGACCAGCGCGCCGTCGCGTCCCAGGAAACTCGTGCGCAGCGCCGCCTCGGCGGCGAGGGCCCGCCCGTCGTCCTGGACAAGGAAGCCGCCGATCTGCCGCCGCGTCCGCTCGCGCTCCCGCAGCAGCGCCGCCGCCCGTTCGGCCGCCACGCGCGCCAGCTCTGCCTCGATCATCCGCGCCGCGGCCTCGACCAGCGCCAGGCTGTGTGGGTGGGCGGTCGCCAGCTCGCCGGAGAGGTCGAGGACGCCGATCGTCTCGCCGCTCTGCGGATCCCGGATCGGTGCCGCGCTGCACGTCCATTCGTGGACCGGGACCGCGAAGTGCTCGGCGGAGAAGACCTGCAGCGGGTGGCCGGCGGCGAGCGCCGTGCCCATCGCGTTCGTCCCGGCGTGCTCCTCGCTCCAGCCCGAGCCGCGCTCCAGGTGGATCGCCGTCGCCTGCTCCAGCACCCCCGGCTCGCCGTCGATCCACAGCATCGTCCCGTCGGCGTCGCAGACCAGCACCACCTGCTGTCCCGCGGTGCCGACGTCGGCGAACATCTCCCGCAGGATCGGCTCGGCCACCCGCAATCGCGAGTCCTCCCACCGCGCCGCCGCCTCGTCCCCGCTCATCACCAGCGGGGCGATCCCGCCGATCGGGTCGACCCGCGCCCGCGCGCTGCGCCGCCAGGACTGATCGATCACCTCGCGCACCTCCGGCTGCGCCCGCGCCCCGGCGAGCCCGCGCTCGTGCGCCCGCGCGAGCTTCCGCGCCCATTCGCGGCGGTCGGTGCTCGAATCGATCGCGACCCATTGCGGAGATGCCAAGCGGTCCTCCTCCTCGGTCCCCTCTCCCTGAGGGGACCCCAATGCTACGCCGTTGCAACCCCCGGCGACCTAGCTTCCGAGGAAGGGATGAGTCGCCCCCGGCGCCCGCGCCGAGGGGCCGAGACGAGGAGGGACGGAACCATGGCAACCGAGATCAAACCTGACGAGGGCGCGCGCAAGTTCGCCGCCGCCGAGCACCCGATGCTGATCGGCGGCGATTGGGTGGAGGCCGCCGACGGACGCACCTTCGAGGTGTATGACCCGTCGACCGGTGACGTGCTGGGACGCGTGGCGCGGGGCGACTCGGAGGACATCGACCGCGCCGTCAAGACGGCCCGCGCGGCGTTCGACTCCGGCCCCTGGCACGACATGACCGCGAGCGAGCGCGGCCGTGCCATCCACCGCCTCGGGGACCTGATCCTCGAGCACGGCGACGAGCTCGCCACCCTGGAGTCGCTCGACAACGGCAAGCCGCTCGCCGTGGCCCGGGCCGCCGACGTCCCGCTCGCCGCCGACCTCTTCCACTACATGTCGGGCTGGGCGACCAAGAACATGGGCCAGACCCTGTCGCTGAACGTCCCCTACATGCCGGGGGCGAAATTCCACGCCTACACGCTGCATGAACCGGTCGGCGTGGTCGGCCAGATCATCCCCTGGAACTTCCCGCTGTTGATGGCGGCGTGGAAGCTCGGCCCGGCGCTCGCCTGCGGCTGCACGGTGGTGCTGAAGCCCGCCGAGCAGACGCCGCTCTCGGCGTTGAAGCTCGGAGAGCTGATCCTCGAGGCGGGCATCCCGCCGGGCGTGGTCAACGTCGTCACCGGGTTCGGCGAGGAGACCGGCGCACCGCTGGCCGCACACGACGAAGTCGACAAGGTCGCCTTCACCGGATCCACCGAGGTGGGGAAGATGATCGTCCAGGCCGCGGCCGGGAACCTGAAGAAGGTCTCGCTGGAGCTCGGCGGCAAGTCGCCGAACGTCGTCTTCGCCGACACCGACCTGTCGGAGTCGATCCCCGGCGCCGCCAACGCGATCTTCTTCAACCACGGCCAGTGCTGCGCCGCGGGCTCGCGGCTCTTCGCCGAGGAGTCGATCTACGACGAGGTCGTCGCCGGCGTCGCCGAGCACGCGAAGAACATCAAAGTCGGCCCCGGGCTCGACGCCCAGACCGAGATGGGCCCGCTCGTATCCGACGTCCAGCTCGACCGCGTCTGTGGCTTCCTCGAATCGGGCGAAGCCGAGGGTGCCGAGACCGTCGCCGGCGGCAAGCGCCTCGGCGACTCGGGCTACTTCGTCGAACCGACCGTGCTGGCCGGGACGAACCCACAGATGAAAGTCGAGGCCGAGGAGATCTTCGGCCCGGTCGTCACCGTGAAGCCGTTCAAGTCCACCGACGAGCTCCTGCCGAGTGCCAACGCCAGTAACTACGGCCTCGCCGCCGGCGTCTGGACCAACGACCTCAGGAAGGCCCACCGCACGGCGGCCGAGCTGAAGGCGGGGACGGTGTGGATCAACTGTTACAACGTCTTCGACGCGGCGCTGCCGTTCGGCGGCTACAAGGAGTCGGGTTGGGGACGGGAGATGGGCGAGGACGCGCTCGAGCTCTACACCGAGGTGAAGGCGGTGTGTGCGCAGCTGTGATCAGGGCTGGGGTCGGCGGCCGGTGTTGCGCCGGCCGCCCCCGGCAGTCCTAGATGGTCCTGGGCGTCTCATCGCGGTCCTGGCTGGCTGTGACCGCGATGAGACGCCCAGGACGGGAGGGTCGTGAAACATCGTTGACGAAGATGCCGGGAACTCCACACTTCCCACGGCCTTCCGTCACCTTCGTGCGCTTTCCGGGCCTGGATCATGGGCCCGAAAACGCGATGTCGACTTTGACCCCCCTATAGCGTGGTCAAAGTCGACATCGCGGTCGTGCGTGTTGCCCAACACGCACGCAAGCGTGGACTTCCCACGGTCTCCGTGACGAGATGCGGGTCCCGTCACGGAGGCGTGTCCCTCCCGTGACGAGCCCTCCGCACCTCGGCGAGAGATCCTCCACCACCCGCACCCCCGGCCGTCTCGGCCACGGCCACAGCCAGCCAGGGCCGTGGCCGAGACGGCCGTGCTCGCCGAAAACCCTTGCGTCCCTTGTCCCGAGCGCCAGCTTGAGCCGGCCCCGTCCCTCCCCGAGCTGGCCCTAGGCCTCCGCCTCCGGCAAGTGCAGCCCCTCATCCGGATACAACCGGAAGCCGGGCATCGTGTTGTGGGGGAAACGTTCGTAGAGCGGCATGGCCTCCTCGCTCGCGAGGAGGTCCAGCCGCAGAACGCCGGCGTCGCGCAGGGTCCGTTCGATCAGGGCCCTGCCGATGCCTCGGCCGCGCGCCTCGGGGGCGACGAGCAGCATGCAGAGGTAGGCGGTGACGGCGCCGTCACCGACGGCCTGGGAGAAGCCGAGCACCCGGTCCTCGTCGGCCCCACCCTCGATCGCCACCAGCGCCGTCACCCCCGGCGCGCCCATCGCCCGCGCCGCCCGGTCTCGGTTCGCGGCGAAGGTCGTCCAGCCCTCCGCCTTACACAGCGCCAGGACGGCGTCCAGGTGACGCGGCGCGTAGGTGATGACCTCCATCGGCTCCACTGTGACACTCGACTACCCGCCGCAGGGCAGCCGCGACCCGCGGGTCGAATTGGCCCCCGGCGCCGCGCTCGACTTCTTCCAGTGCCCGCGCCCGCACCATCGCGACGCTGTAGGGCCGCTCGCTGGTCATCGCGTCGAAGGCATCGCAGACGGCGATGATCCGCGAGCCGAGCGGGATCGCCTCGCCCGCCAGCCCGTCCGGATAGCCGCTGCCGTCCCAGCGCTCGTGGCTCGAGCGGACCAGCCGCGCCACCGGCACCAGCGCCGGCGCCGCGCCGATGATGCGCTCGCCGATCAGCGTGTGGTTGCGGATGAAGTCCCACTCGGCCGGGTCGAGCGGCCCCGGTTTGGTGAGGATCGCGTCCGGGATCGCCATCTTGCCGACGTCGTGCAGCTCGGCCGCGCGGCGGATCTCGTCGCGTTCCTCGGCGTCGAGGCCGAGGTCCTCCGCCACCCCGCCGGCGAGGTCCGCGACCCCGGCCAGGTGGTCGTGCAGGGCCGGGCTCCCTTCGCGCAGCGCCGCCAGCAGGACGTCCCGGGACTGGGTCCCCGCGGAGGCGCGCTCGCGGCTCTTGTTCGCGTACATGCGCCGGTCGGCCAGCCCCAGCGCCGACTCCCGGTCGGCCGCCTCGGTGGGGATGATCACGCTGCCCTGGGACGCGGTGACGAGGAAGCCGTCGCCGTGCTCCCCGAGCGAGGCGGTCGCCCCGGCGACGAGCCCGTCCACCTGCGCGACCGTGCACTCGGCGAGGACCGAGAACTCGTCCCCGCCCAGCCGGTAGGCCCGGCCGCGTCCGGCGACGAAGTCCGCGAGCCGACCGCCGAGCCGCGCCAGCAGCGCGTCCCCGGCCGGGTGGCCGAAGGCGTCGTTGTAGGCCTTGAACCCGTCGAGGTCGAAGACGACCATCAGGCAGACCTCGCCGGGCTCGCGGGGGCGGGCGGTCGTCTCCTCCAGGTCGGCCATCAGCCGGCGCCGGTTGCCGAGGCCGGTGAGGGGGTCGGTCAGCGCCTGGTGTGTGCTGACCGCGAGGTGGCTGAGGTTCTCGCGGAAGGAGAGCGCCATCCGCGCGACCACGGCCAGCAGCGTGACCAGCGAGAGGACGGCGGCGACCGGCGGCACCTCGGTGAAGCGTTCGGCCGCCTGGATGCCGATCGCGATCAGCGCCCCGGCGACGGGGATGAGGATCTGGCGGAGGCTCTGGGCCTGCCCGGCGCTCGCCCGCCGGCGCGCGGGCGGCGCGATCCACGCGGCGGCAGCGATGAGCACCGCCCCGAGCGGCCAAAGCCAGTCCAGCGGCCCGCCTTCGACGTAGGCCCCCTGTGCCGACTGCAGCAGGTAGATGACGTCGGAGATCGCCAGGAAGACGAGCCCGGAGGCGAGGGTGAGCCAGCGGGCGCCGAGGCGCCACCCGTCGAGCGCCGCTGCCGTCACGACCAGCACCAGCAGGGTCACGTCGCAGAGCGGATAGGCGAGGTTGACGGCGACCGCCACGGCGTCGCCGGAGTCCGTGCTCGCATTGACGATCGGCTGCAGCGCCAGCGCCGCGGTGAGCGCGGCGACCGCCGCCCCGACGATCAGCGCGTCGAGCCGCCGGGCGAGCGTGAAGGAGCCGATCCGGGCGCGCATCAGGACCACGATCCCGGCGTAGGCGATCGGGTAGAAGAGCAGGTAGCCGGCGTCGGCGGGGGAGGGGATCGGGACCGAGGAGGCGTTGGAGAGCACGCCCTCGTAATAGATTTCGCCCGCCGTCCAGATCGCAAGCGCGGTCCCGAGGAGGGTCCAGGCGAGCCGCTCGCTCCGGTGCAGCGCGGCCCGCACCAGGCACGACGTGGCCGCTCCCAGGAGCACCACGTTATAGACCCAGTTTTCGAGGATGGACGAGAGGCCGACGGCGGCGGTCACGTTTCCTTCATCGGTCCGCTGAACCGGATTCGATAGTTTCCCGGGCAACTATGGCCGACCGTCCAAAGCTCATGATCGTGATCGCCAGCACCCGCCCCGGGCGGATCGGTTTGCCGGTGGGCGAGTGGTTCGCAGCGCACGCCCGCGAGCACGGCGGCTTCGATCTCGAAATCGCCGACCTGGCGGAGATCGATCTGCCCTTCATGGACGAGCCGAAGCACCCGCGGCTGCGCGAATACACCCACCAGCACACCAAAGACTGGAGCGCCCAGGTGGAGGGCGCCGACGCCTTCGTCTTCGTCCACCCTGAGTACAACTACGGAATCAACGCGCCGCTGAAGAACGCGCTCGACTACCTGAACTCGGAGTGGAAGTACAAGCCGCTCGGGTTCGTCTCCTACGGCGGCGTCTCGGCGGGCACCCGCGCCGCGCAGATGATCAAGCAGGTGGCGACGACGCTCGGCATGTTCCCGGTCTTCGACGCCGTCTCGATCCCGTTCGTCGCCCAGTTCGTCGGCGAGGGCGGGGAGATCGTGCCGAACGAAGTGATGACCAAAGCCGCCACGGCGATGCTGGACGAGCTGGTTCGGGTCTCCGCCGCCTTCACCCAGCTCCGGGCCGGCTAGCCAACTTTCCCCACCGCGCCGCCATTTGACGTAGGATGCACCGCCTCCGCCCCCGGATTCCCATGCGCCGATCCACCCTCGCCATCCTCTCGCTGCTCGCCCTCGCCCTCGTGCTGGTCGTGGCCGGCTGCGGCGGCTCGAGCTCGAGCTCCTCGTCGGGGGATACGGGCGGCGTGTCCGACGGGGCCGAAGGCGGCGGGGACGAAGCCGTCAGCGCCTCCGAGTGCACGCCCGGCGAGATGGAAACGCACAAGGAAGGCGTGCTGACCGTCGCCACCGACAAACCGGCCTACCCGCCGTACTTCGAAGACGACGAACCGGAAAACGGGGAAGGCTTCGAGAGCGCCGTCGCCTACGCGATCGGCAAACAGCTCGGCTATCCCAAATCGAAGATCGAGTGGACGGTCGAGTCGTTCGACTCCTCCTATGCCCCCGGTCCCAAAGATTTCGACTTCGACCTCAACGAGATCTCGATCACGCCGACGCGCGAAAAGGCGGTCGACTTCTCGGTGCCTTACTACTCGGCCAACCAGGCCGTCGTCGCGCTGGAAGACTCGGAAGCGGCGAAGGCCAAATCGCTGGCCGAACTGAAGGACACCAAGATCGGCGTCCAGATCAACACCACCAGCCTCTCGGCCGTCGACGAAGAAATCGAACCGTCGAACAAACCGGAAGTCTTCAACAGCTCCGGCGACGTGGTGACGGCGCTGAAGAACGGCCAGGTCGAAGCGGTCGTGGTCGACTTGCCGACGGCGCTCTATCTGACCGCCGCCCAGGTCGAAAACGCGACCATCGTCGGCCAGTTCGGCAAGGCCGAAGGCGAAGAATGGGGCGCGTTGCTCTCGAAAGAATCGCCGCTGACCGAGTGCGTCTCCGGCGCGATCGAAGCGCTCAAGAAATCGGGCGAACTGGAAAAGATCACGCAGCGGTGGATGAGCCAGGCCGCGGAAGCACCCGAGCTCCACTGAGCCGGTCGGGACCGCGCGGCGGGTGACCGAGACCGCCATCACCGCCCCCGGCGAGCGCCGCCTCGAACGCGCCGCCGCGAAACGGCGACGCAATCGCCGCAACGCGCTGATCGCGGCGCTCTCCTCGCTCGTCGTCATCGGCGGCCTCGCGGCGCTCGTCCTCACCAGCCCCGGCTGGCCGACGGTCCGGGAAACGTTCTTCTCCTGGAGCGAATTCAAGAACGCCTTCCCGGAAGTCCTCGATGGCTTCTGGCTCGACGTCAAGGTCTTCATGGTGGTCGAGGCGGCGGTGCTGGTCATCGCCCTGGTGATCGCGCTGATCCGCAACAACCGCTCGCCGGGCCTCTTCCCGGTGCGCCTGCTGGCGACGGTCTGGGTCGACCTCTTCCGCGGCATCCCGACCGTGCTGCTCGTCTATCTGATCGGCTTCGGCATCCCGGCGCTCGAACTCGAAGGGCTGCCGACCGACCCGGTCGTCCTCGGCGGCATCGCGCTGACGCTCTCCTACAGCGGCTACGTCTCCGAGGTCTACCGCGCGGGCATCAACTCGGTGCACAAAGGCCAGACCGACGCGGCACTCTCGGTCGGCCTCACCGAAGCGCAGGCGATGCGCCACGTGGTCCTGCCGCAGGCGATCCGCCGCGTCGGGCCGCCGCTCCTGAACGACTTCGTCGCCCTGCAGAAGGACGTCGCGCTGATCTCGATCATCGGCCCGCAGGAGGCCTTCCGCGTCGCCCAGATCTTCCAGGGGGAAAACTTCAACTACACGCCGATCATCGCCGCGGCGCTGCTCTACCTGGCGATCACGGTGCCGCTGGCGCGGTTGGTCGACCGCATGGGCGGCACCGGAGGGGTGCGCTGATGATGGCGGGCGCGCCGGTGATCGAGGTCAAGGGCGTGACCAAGGCCTTTGGCGAGCGCGAGGTACTCCACGGCGTCGACTTCGACGTCGCCGAGCACGAGGCCGTCGTCCTGATCGGCGCGTCCGGCTCGGGAAAGTCGACGCTCCTGCGCTGCATCGACCTGCTGGAGGAGATCGACGACGGGGACATCTTCCTCGACGGCGAGGTGATCACCGACCCTTCGGTCTCCCCGGTGGCGGTGCGCCGCAAGCTCGGCGTCGTCTTCCAGGCCTACAACCTCTTCCCCCACATGAGCGTCCTCCAGAACGTGGTCCTGGGACAGATGCGCGCCCAGAAGCAGGGGCGTCGCGAGGCCGAGGAGGAAGGACGCGCGCTCCTCGCCCGCTTCGGCCTCGAAGGCCGCGAGGGCGACCGCCCCGACGAGCTCTCCGGTGGCCAGCAGCAGCGCGTCGCGATCGCCCGCGCCTTCGCCGGCAAACCCCGCGCCCTCCTCCTCGACGAGGTCACGAGCGCCCTCGACCCCGAGCTCGTCGGCGAGGTCCTCGAGGCGGTCTCCGACCTCAAGGCCGAGGGCATGACGATGGTCATCGCCACCCACGAGATGTCCTTCGCCCGCGAGGTCGCCGACGAGGTCTGCTTCCTCCACCAAGGCCGCATCGTCGAGTCCGGCCCCCCGGCGCAGGTCCTGGAGGAACCGAGAGCCGAGGAGACCCAAAAGTTCCTCGCCCGCCTCCTCCGCGCGGGTCGGGCCTGAGTCAATCTGGCCGCACCTGAGGCGGCGTGGGCCAGCCTCGCAAGGACGCAGGGAGCGAGACGAGGGGAGCGCACAACAGTGCGTGACCCGAAGGCGAGCGACCGAGGACACCGCGAGGCGCCCCCACGCTGCCTCAGGCGTCGCAGTAGGAGCGGAGCATCAGGACGGGGACCTTGGCCTTGTGCAGGACCTTCTCGGAGACCGAGCCGAGGAGGGCTCGGTGGACGCGGCTGTGGCCGTGCGAGCCCATCACGAGGAGGTCATATTGGTCCTCGGCGACGATCTTGAGGATCGTCGGCGCGATCTCGCCGTGCTCGAGGCGGGTGGTGACGCCGATGTCGTTGGGGATCTCCTGGAGGGCTTCGCGGATGATCTTGCTGTGGGACTCGTCGGTCTCCGGCGGCGGCGCGACGCCCGGTCCGACGGGGGTCGCCTGGTGGGGGACGACGGAGAGGAGGGTCAGCTTGGCGTTCTGGTCGCGGGCCAGGGTGACCGCGTGGCGCAGCGCCGTCTGCGAATCGGCCGACCCGTCGAGCGCGCAAAGGAGGTGGCGATAGATGCTCACGTGACCTTCGTCATTTTGTCATTGCGTGATGACAACTCTTCACAACCGTACACTGCGTGCCCCCTCGACCCGTGGTCTCGACACTTCGTCCCGTCCCTACGTCCGCACTGTAATGCCCCGGCGCCGCTCTGGAATGCGTTGTTTGCGGGCGATTACTCAGGACCCTTGCGCAAATCAAAACCAGTGTTATGCTGCCGCACGAATCGAGCAATCAGAGAACTCGATGCTTTGGCGTTGGGGGAGACTGGGGGCGCGGTTCACATAGCCAGCACCTGTGCCTTAATCGGTTAAAGGACCGGACTTGTAAGCCGGTGATCCGGGTTCGAGCCCCGGCAGGTGCATTCCACAAATCGGGATCGTCCGAGGGGGACGGGCTATGGCAGGGAACCTTTTCGACAGCATCGACGGGACCGTCACCGCGGGTGACGGGGCCGCGCCCTGGGCCGCCCGCTCGCCCTTCCGCCCGGAGGCCGACCGCGACCTGATGCTGGTCCCGCGGGTCCGCGACTGGACCGCCGACGCCGGGGCGCGCGAGGCGCTCGACCGGATCGCCGCCGACCCGGCCGTCGCCTCGGTCCACGAGCATCCGAAGGGCGTCGACGTCCGGCTCGCCGACGACTGGATCGCGGCACGCGGCGAGCCGCTCGAGTCCGGTGTCCCGGATCCGAAGGCGAACGCCGACCTCGCCGCGGGCGAGCGTTATGCCGTCTACTTCTGGGGCGCGAATACGACCAAGGCGCTCCACGTCGGCCACCTGCGCAACCTGGCGCTCGGCAACGCGATCGCCGCCGGGCTGCGCGTCGGCGGCGCCCGGGTCGAGAACCGCAGCCTGATCTGCGACGTCGGCCGCAGCATGGGCGAGGCGATGGCGGGGGTCGTCGCCTCCGGGCGCGCCGACGACGACCTCGCCGCCGAGAACGGCAACGGCGAGAAGTCCGACCACTTCGTCGGCCTCTGTTACTCCGAGTACGTCGCCGCGAGCCGCAACGGGACCGGCGATGGCGACGACGGCGCCGAAGACTCGGTCGCCCGCGAGGCCGCCCTCTACGAAGACAAGGCCGACGAGCTGATGATGCGCGTCCTCGCCGGGGACCAGCGGGCGCTGGAACTGTGGTCGAAGACCCGCGCCTGGGTGATCTCCGGGCAGCGGAAGACGCTGTCGCGCCTCGGCGTCCCGTTCGACAAGGTGATCTTCGAGTCCGACTTCCTCCCCGAGGTCGCCGAGCTCACCAACCTCGGCCTGCGCGAAGGGACGCTGCGCCGCCGCGAGGACGGCATGGTCTATTACCCGACCGAACGCGAGGAGCTGGAAGAGATGCCGCTGGTCCGCTCCGACGGGCTGCCGACCCAGCACATGCGGGCGCTGGCCTACTGGTCGGCGGCGCCGGAGCTCGATGACTACACCTCGCTGCAGGTCTGCGGGACCGAGTGGGTGTCCCACGTGACCTGCCGCCGGCAGCTGCTCGACGTGCTGGCGACGGCGTCCTCCAACGGCCACCCGAACCCGGTCACCAACGGCAACGGCCGCGGCGGCCCGCCGACCCACGACGTCTTCCACGGGATGGTCGCGCGCTCCAACGAAGCGGTCAGCTCCTCGAAGGAGGGCGCGCTGCTGATCGACGACCTGGTCGAATGGGCCGACGACCGCCTGCTCGCCGATCCGGAGCTGGCGGAGGTGCGCTCGCGCCACCCGCAGCCGGAGCGGATGGCGGCGCGGATCGTGCTCGCCTTCTTCCTCCTGCAGACGACCTCCAAGCGGGTCGAGTTCGAGCCCGAGCTCCTCTTCGAGCCCGAGCGTAGCCTCGGCTGGGACATCGTCAGCGCGCAGGCGCGGCGCGGGACCGACGGCGCCGCGGACGACCTCGACTATCGCTTCGCCGTGGTCCAGTCGGAGCTCTTCCGCCGCCACCTGCGGAGCGCCGTCGCCGACCTCGACCCGGTGCCCCTGGCCCGCTACATCTCGCACTTCTCCCGCTGGTACTCGGCGGCGGAGCGCTCGCCGCGGGTCGACGCGGTGGCGCAGGCGATCCTCGACGAAGGCGTTCGCGGCCTCGGGCTGGAAGCGGTCTGATGCGCACGCTCCTCGTCGACAACCACGACTCCTACACCTACAACGTCTTCCACCTGCTGGCCGCGGCCTCGGGCGAAGAGCCGACCGTCGTGAACAACGACGCGGTCAGCTGGCGCGTCCTCTCGCGCTCGAAGTTCGACGCCTTCGTGCTGTCCCCGGGGCCGGGACGCCCGGAACGCTGGCACGACTTCGGCGTCTGCCGGGACATCCTCCGCTACAGCGAGGTGCCGGTGCTGGGGATCTGCCTCGGCCACCAGGGGATCGGCAACCTCCTCGACGGCGACGTCGCCGGCGCCCCGCAGCCGATGCACGGCCGGCTCAGCCACGTGCGCCACCGCGGCACCGGGATCTTCACCGGCGTCCCGCAGGACTTCTCCGTCGTCCGTTATCACTCGCTCGCGATCACCGGCCCGGTCGGGCCGGAAGGCCACGTCGTCGCCTGGGCCGACGACGGCGTCGTGATGGGCATCGAGCACGACTCGCGGCCGATCTGGGGCGTCCAGTTCCACCCCGAGTCGATCGCCACCGAGCACGGCGACCGCATCGCCCGCAACTTCTTCGAGCTCGCCGACCGATCGGCAGCGGGCACCTCACACAGATCAACGCGCCGTTCCCAGGGCTCCGGTGGTCGACGGACCGAAAACCGAACTACTAATCCGGTTTCGGACCCGTCGACCGCCGGGGTGGCGCACGAGGAGCGCGGGTGGACGGTGCTGTCGCGGACGCTGGAGGGGGCGGCGCCGACCGAGCACCTCTACGAACGCCTCTTCGCCGACGCCGAGGACTCCTTCTGGCTCGACTCCGCCGACGCGCCGACCTGGCTCGCCCAGTGCTCCTATATGGGGACGAGCGCCGGGCCGGGCGGGCGCCACCTCACCTACGACGTCGACACTGCGACGACGACGATCCGCACGCCAGGGGGCGAGGAGCGTCGGCAGGGCTCGATCTTCGACCTTCTCGACGGCGAGATGAAGGACCTCCGCGCCGAGGCGCCGCTCGGGGTCGACCGCGGGCTGATGGGCGGCTACGTCGGCTATCTCGGCTACGAGCTGAAGGCCGACTGCGGCGCGACCAACGTCCACAGCTCCGACCTCCCGGACGCGTCCCTGATGCTCGCCAACCGCGTCGTCGCCGTCGACCACGCCCGTGACCGCACCCACGTCTTCGCCCTCGTCCGCTCCGATGTTGACGGGCCGAAAACCCACGATATAGGTGGTTTTTCGGCCCATCAACATGAGCGGGCGGAGCAGACGGGCTGGTTGGAGGAGGCCACGAGGCTGGCCGCGGCGGCGATCTGCGATCCGCCGACGCCGCGGCCGCTCGACCCGCCCGTCGAGCCCGGCGGGCACGTCACGTTCCGCGTCGGCCGCGGGCGTGCGCAGTACCTGGCCGACATCGAACGCTCGCAGGCCGAACTGGCGGCGGGGGAGTCCTACGAGGTGTGCTTGACCGACCAGATCTCCACCGACGCGAGCCCCGATCCGTTCGCGCTCTACCGTCGCCTGCGGCGCTCCAACCCGGGTCCGTTCGCCAGCTTCCTGCGCTTCGGCGACACCGCGATCGTCAGCTCCTCGCCGGAGCGCTTCCTCTCCGTCGGCCGCGACGGCGCCGTGCAGGCGCGCCCGATCAAGGGGACGATCTCCCGCGCCGAGGACCCGGCCGAGGACGAGGCCCGCAAGGCCGAGCTCGCCGCCGACGAAAAGACCCGCGCCGAGCACCTGATGATCGTCGACCTGCTGCGCAACGACCTCGGACGGGTGAGCGAGATCGACTCGGTCCGCGTCCCCGACCTGATGGTGGTCGAGCCCTACGCGACCGTGCACCAGGTCGTCTCCACCGTGACCGGGCAGCTGGAAGCGAGCCGCTCGCCGGTCGAGTGCGTGCGCAACTGCTTCCCCGGCGGCTCGATGACCGGCGCCCCGAAGGAGCGCACGATGGAGATCATCGACGAGCTCGAGGACGAGGCGCGCGGCGTCTACTCGGGGGCGATCGGCTATTTCGGCGTCGACGGCGCGGTCGACCTCTCGATCGTCATCCGCACGATCGTCATCCGGCCGGGACGGACCACGATCGGCGCGGGCGGCGCGATCGTCATGCAGTCCGACCCGGAGGAGGAGTTCGACGAGATCTTGCTGAAGGCGCGCGCCCCGATGGCCGCGATCGCCCGCACGGTGACCGGCCGCGCCGACGAGGAGGCCTGGGACGTGGAGCTGGAGCCCGGGGCGAGCGGCGCGGGGACGACCGAGATCGATGCGGCGACCGCCGGGAGCGCCGGGCCGAGATGACGGGGGCGGCGACGCAAGGCCCGGCCTTGGCGTCGGGGGTGGGCGGCTGGCAGGTCCGGCCCGCACGTACCGATGACGTACCGGCCGTGGCCGCCGCGGTCGCGGCGTTACTGCAGGAGCTCGGCGCCACCCCGCCGCCGACCCGCGCGATCGAATCCGAGGCGCGCGCCCACATCGAGGACCCGAGCCTCGGCATCGTCCTGGTCGCCTCGGCCGACAGCGAGGTGGTCGGCGTCCTCACCGCCAGTTGGGCGCGGGCGATCCAGGTCGCCGGACGGCTGCTGACGATCGAGGTCCTCTGGACCCGGGGCGAGTGGCGCGACCGGGGCGTCGGCGCCGGACTGGTCCACGCGCTCGCCGTCGCCGCCGCGGCCGAGGGCGCGGGGCGGGTGGAGGTCGGCCTCCCGCGCGAGGGCTTCCCGGCCCTGCGCGCGACCGAACGCTTCTACCTCGCCAACGGCTTCGAGCGCCTCGGCCCACGGATGCGGAGGGCGGTTCCGTGAGGTGGTCGTCGTGAGCGAGATGGTGATGGTGGAGCAGCGGACCAACGGGCTGGACACCTCTTCGGTCTGGATCCGCGAAGGCGACGTGCGGCTGGAGGGGCAGGACTCCGACGCGCGCCTCGCCGCGCTGCGGACGGGGCTGCGCCGTCATTTCGGCGTGCGGACGGTGGGCGCGGCGGCCGGGGACGAGGAGGTCGAGCGGGCGCTCGCTGCGCTCCACGGTCCCGATCACCTGGCTGCCCTCGACGCCGCGGGCGAGGAGCCGACGGTGCTGCCGGGCCTGGCGCCGCCCGGCCTCGAGCCCGACATCCCGGTCAACGCGGCGCTCGTCGCCGCCGCCCGCGAGGCGGTCCGCACGGCGCTCTCGGCCGCCGGGCGCCTGGTCGACGGCGACCGTTACGCCTATGCCGTCTGCCGCCCGCCCGGCCACCACGCCGGCCGCGACTTCATCGGCGGCTACTGCTACCTAAATAACGCGGCGGCCGCCGTCCAGGCGCTGATCGACGGAGGCCTCGCCCCGGTCGGCATCCTCGACCTCGACCTCCACTACCCGAACGGCACCTCGGAGCTGGTCGAGCGGATGGGCGGCGAGGCGACCCTCCACTCGCTGCACGCGGCGCCGGTCACCAACGTCGCCGCGGGGACCGAGCTGCCGCGCGCGCCGCGCGAACGCGCTCACGCCTTCGCCGCCGCGCCGGACCCGGTCGCCTACCTGGCCGAGGTCGAGGCCTCCCTCGCCGAGCTCGCCGCCGACTCGGCCGCGCTGGTCGTCTCGCTCGGCTACGACACCGCCGACGGCGACCCCCACGGCTCCTGGCACTTCGGCCCCGAGGTCTTCGCCGGGATCGGTCGCCTCCTCGCCGCCACGGAGCTGCCGGTCTGCGTCGTTCAGGAGGGCGGTTACTCGCTCGAGGCGCTGGCGCCGTGCAGCCACGCCTTTGCCGCGGGCCTGCTCGGGGAGGACCCGGTATGAGCGCCGCCGAGGAGGAGCGCGTGGCGGACAACCACGCCCTGACGCCGGCCGAGCAGGCGGTCGCCGCCGGCCTGGCGCCCTTCCGCGCGCGCCTCGACGAGATCGACGCGCAGCTGGTCGACCTGCTCGGCGAGCGCTTCCAGATCTGCCGCGAAGTCGCCGTCCACAAGGCCGAGCACGAGATCGAGATGATGCAGCCGGGCCGGGTCCAGATCGTCCGCGCCCGTTATCTCCAGCACGGCGCCGAGGTCGACCTGCCGGGCGACTTCACCGCCGGCTTCTTCGACCTGATGATCGACGCCACCTGCCGCGCCGAGGACGAGCTGATGGAGCGCCTCGCCGCGGGCGAGTACGGACCGTCTGCATTTGTTCCCGGTAGGCGGGAAGAAATGCAGACGCCGCCCGGGGAGGCCGGATGAGCCTGCCGCCGGGGCCGCGGATGCCGCGGGCCCTGCAGGCGCTCGGCTGGGCGCGGCGCTCGCTGCCCTGGCTGGAGCGTTGCCGCGAGCGCTACGGCGACGCCTTCACCCTGCGCATCCGCCACTGGGGCGACTGGGTGGTGCTCGCCGACGAGGCCGACGTCAAAACCGTCTTCACCGCCGGTGACAAGGTCGGCGTCGCGCTCGCCAACCCGCTGCTCGGCCCGGTCCTCGGCCCTCGCTCGGTGATGCTCTCCGAAGAACCCGAGCACATGCGCCGGCGCCGCGTCGTCCTGCCCGCCTTCCACGGCGAGGCGATCGCCAACGACGCCGAGACGATCGGCGAGGTCACCCGTCGCGAGATCGCCGCCTGGCCGGAGGGCGAGGCCTTCGCGCTGTGGCCGCGGATGCAGAAGATCACGCTGGAGGTGGTGATGCGCGCGGTCTTTGGCGAGGGTGCCGACGATCCCCGCCTCGACGGCCTGCGGCGCCACCTCACCGAGCTGACCGACTACCTCAACCGCCCGGGCAGCCTCGCCGCGCTCACCGTCCTGGGACCCGAATGGGTGCGCCGCAGCCACGGCTACCGCGCCGCGATGCGCCCGGTCGAGGACGCCGCGCTCGCCGAGGTGCGCCGCCGCCGCGCCGAGCCGATCCCGGAGCGTCCCGACATCGTCTCGATGCTGATCGCCGCCCGCCGCGAGGATGGCTCGCCACTCGGCGAGGGCGAGCTGCGCGACGAACTCCTCACCCTGCTGACCGACGGCCCCACCTCGACCTCGCTCGCCTGGACCTTCGAGCGCCTGCTGCGCAACCCGGAGACGCTCGCCCGCGCGCGCCGCGAGATCCTCGATGGCGAGGACGACGCCTACCTCGACGCGGTGGTGAAGGAGACGCTGCGGATGCGCCCGCCGGTCCCGGTCGTCGTCCGCCGCCTGCGCGAGCCGATGTGGATCGCCGGCCGCGATCTCCCGGCGGGCACCGTCGTCGCCCCCTGCATCCACCTGCTGCACCGGGACCCGCGGCACTACCCCGAGCCGCTGCGCTTCCGCCCCGAGCGCTTCCTCGAGAAGCCCGCCGGCACCTACACCTGGATCCCCTTCGGCGGCGGCGTGCGCCGCTGCCTCGCCGCCAGCTACGCCGAACTCGAGATGAAGCGGGTCCTGCGCGAGGTGCTCGCGGCGGTGGATCTGCGGCCGGTGGACGGCCGCGACGAGCGTGTCCGTAAAGCGTCGATCTCCTTCAGTCCGGGAGAGAAGGGGTTGGTGATGGTGGGATGAGCGGCGAGGGCAGGGGTGAGGGTGTGGAGATCTCCGATCTCCTGATCGTCGGCGCGGGGGCGAAGGCCGCCGCGATCGCCGCCAAGGTCGACGCGATGAACGGGCTCGGGATGGCCGAGCTGACCGTGACGATCGTCGAGAAAACGCAGCCTGCTGCATCCTGGCTCGGGCTGAACGGGATGACCTCGGGCGAAGAGCCGCTGGCGGTCCCGCCGATCAAGGACATCGGCTTCCCCTACCGCAGCTCACGCCAGTTCCCCGAGGTCGGCGACCAGCTCGACGCCGCGCTCTTGCCGCTCTCCTGGCAGCGCCACGCGATCGAACGCGGCGAGTACGCGCCGTGGGTCAACTCCGGCGCGCCGCCGATCCTCCACCGCGATTACGGGACCTACCTCGGCTGGGTGCTGGAGCGGGCGACCGAGGGCGTGACGACGATCGCCGGGCGTGTCGTCGCGGTCGAGCTGGACGAGGACCGCAAGCACTGGGTGATCGACGTCGAGGGCGAGGCGGACGGCGACGGCGAGAGCGCCGACGACGCGCCCGCGGGCACCACCCGTCGGCTCCGTGGCCGCGCGCTCCTGCTGACCGGCCCCGGCGTCCACCGCGCTTTCCCCCACGACCCGGCCGCCGAGCCGCGCGTCCTCCACTGCGACAGCCGCCGCGGCGAGTTCGCCCGCCTGCCCGCCGACCGCGAGATCGACGTGGCGATCGTCGGTGGGGGCGAGAGCGCGCTGTCGGCGCTGGTCTTCCTGCGGGCGATGCGTCCGGAGGCGAAGATCACGGTCTACACGCCGATGCTGCCGCTCTCCCGCGGCGAGAGCTTCCTCGAGAACCGCGTCTTCGCCGACCCCGACGACGTCGGCTGGGAGCACCTCGGCATCGAGGCGCGCCAGGACTTCGTCAAGCACTGCGACCGCGGTGTCTTCGACGCGGGCGTGATCGCGAGCCTGGCCGGAGAGCAGCGCTGCGCCTTCGAGCTCGGCCGCGCCGTGCACGTCAGCGCCGCCGCCGGTGGGGAGGGGGTGGACCTCGAACTGGAGACCGCCGCCGGGCCGACGAGCGTCCGCCACGACTACGTCGTCAACTGCACCGGGTTCGACCTCCTGGCCCAGCTGCGCGGTCTCTTCGCCGAGCCGGTGCGGGCCGAGCTGGAGGCGCGGGTGGGGCCGATCTGGGACCGTCCCCGGGGCGCCGAGCTGCGCTTCGACCGCTCGCTGGCGCTGGAGGGCACCGAGCCGCGCCTCCACATCCCCGGCCTCGCCGGCCTCAGCCAGGGTCCCGGCTTCGCCAACCTCGGCAGCCTCGGGCTGCTCGCCAACCGGGTGCTCTCGCCGCTCGTCCCGGCGCTGACGAAGGCCAAGCGCGGCGCCTTCGCGGCGGTGCTGACGCTCCTCGTCGTCGCCTTGCTCGCGGGCTGCGGCGGCGGCGACAGCTCGTCGTCCTCATCCTCGCCCGAACCGGAAGGGAATACGTCGGAAACCAAGACCACCGCCGAAGACCCGAACAACGACGGCGGCAGTGGCGCGGCCGAAGCCGGCTACCCCGGCATGGACCTCGCCAACACGCGCTACGCCGCGGGCCCGATCGACAGATCCTCGGCCGAAGGGCTCGAACTCGCCTGGGAACTGCCGAGCGAAGCGCAGAGCACCTACGGCGCCTACTCGGCCTCGCCGGTCGTCGCCGGCGGCGTCGTCTACATGCAGGACCTCGAATCGAACGTGCAGGCGGTCGACCTCGAATCCGGCGAACTGCTCTGGGAAACGAAGATGGAATCGCCCGACCAGGGGCCGAACGGCGTCGCCGTCGCCGAAGGGATGGTCTTCGGGGCGACCGCGACCGGGGCCTTCGCGCTCGACGCCGAAACCGGCAAGGAAGTCTGGGGGACCGAACTCACCACGCAGCCGAAAGAGGCGATCGACATGTCGCCGGGCGTCCACGAAGGGCTCGTCTACGTCTCGACCGTGCCGACCGACGTCACCAGCGCCTACAACGGCGGCGTCGCCGGGATCATCTACGCGCTCGACGCGAAGACCGGGGCGAAAAAGTGGAGCTTCGACACCGCGCCAAAAGGCCTCTGGTCGAAGAAGCACAAGTCGATCAACGCGGGTGGCGGGCTCTGGTACGCGCCCTCCTTTGACGAAGAAGGCGGGATGTACGTGGGGACCGGCAATCCGGTGCCGTTCCCGGGCGCCGAAGGCCTGCCCTGGGGCAAGAGCCGCCCCGGTCCCAACACCTACACCGACTCGCTGGTGAAGCTGGACGCGAAGACCGGCAAGCTCGAGTGGGCGCACCAGGTCACGCCCCACGACGTCTACGACTGGGACTTCCAGGACCCGCCGATCCTGGTGAACGCGGGCGGCAAGGAGCTCGCGGTCGGTGCGGGCAAGTCGGGACAGGTGGTCGCGGTCGACGCGAAGACCGGCAATGTCGTCTGGCAGACGGCGGTCGGCAAACACAACGGCCACGACGACGACGGCCTCAAGGCGATGCGCGGGGAATTCTCCAAGCTGCCGAAGCAGGCGACGGTCTACCCGGGCCTCCTCGGCGGCGTGATCGCGCCGATGGCCGCCTCGAAGACGACGCTCTTCGTCCCGGTCGTCAACCATCCGCTGACCGTCGAAAACGGCGAAACCATCGGCGAAGGCGAAGAATTCACCGGCGAGATGGTGGCCCTCGACCTCGCCACCGGCAAGGAAGAGTGGAGCCAGACCTACGAACAGCCCGCCTTCGGCGCGCCGGTCGCGGTCAACGACATGGTCTTCTTCACCACCCTGGAAGGCACGCTGCACGGCCTCGACGCGAAGACCGGCGGCGAAGTCTGGGTCGAATCACTGCCCGCCGGCTCGAACTCCGGCGTGATCGCCTCCGGCGACAGCCTGGTCGTCGCCGCCGGCATCCCCGTCGCCGAAGGCCAGGTCCCGTCCCTGGTCGCGTACACCCTCGGCGGCTGACCCCGGTGCCGGGTGCCCGGGGCCGTGGTACGGTCCCGGGCGTGTCACCGGTCGGTGACAAGGCGCCCCCTTCCCGGCGCCCGCATGACGCCGAGGCATCGCGCCGGGCCCTGCTCGAAGCCGCCCAAGAGGTCTTCGAGGCGGTCGGCTATGACCGGGCGACGACGCGGGAGATCGGCGAGCGCGCCGGCGTCGACCCGGCGCTGATCGCGCGCTACTTCGACTCCAAGGAAGGCCTCTTCATCGCCGCGATCGCGGCGGGCTCGGCGGAGGAGGACGGCATCGACTTCGCTCCGCACGCCCTGGTCGCCTTCCTGCTCGAGCGCTGGGACGAACGCGGCCACAGCCCGATCAGCCGCGCCCTCGCCAGCCCGACGTTGACCTCCGGCGCGCGCGAGCAGATCAGCGCCGTGGTCGGCGACCGCGTGCTGGTCGGCCTGGTCGAGGCGCTGCGCGAGCGCGGGGCCGCCGACCCCGAGCTGCGGGCCGAGCTGCTGGTCGCGCTCGCCGTCGGCGTCGCCGTCACCCGCGCCAACGGCACCCTGGAGACGCTCGCCGCGACCCCGCGCGAGGAGGTCCTCGCCACGCTGGCCCCCCTCCTCGACGCCCTGGAGTCCTGACCGGTGGCGACGAAGCGCAGCTCCGGCATCCTGCTTTACCGCAGTCGCGAGGACGGCGAGACCGAGTTCCTGCTCGTCCATCCCGGCGGCCCGTACTGGTCGAAGCGCGACGAGGGCGCCTGGTCGATCCCGAAGGGCGGTCTCGAGGGGGAGGAGGACTCGCGCGCCGCGGCGCTCCGGGAGCTCGACGAGGAGCTCGGCCCCGACGCCCCCGACCTCGAGCCCGACGAGCTGATCGACCTCGGCTCGGTCCGCCAGCGGGCGGGCAAAGTCGTCGACGCCTGGGCGGCGGAAGGCGACTTCGACCCGGCCGAGCTCGACAGCCTCACATTCGAGATGGAGTGGCCCCCGAAGAGCGGCCGCGAAGTCGAGTTCCCCGAGGTCGACCGCGCCGACTGGTTCGACCTCGAGACAGCCCGCCGCAAGCTGCTCCCGGCGCAGGGAGAGTTCCTCGACCGCCTCTTGGAGCACCTGGGCCGCCCCGTCGCCGGGTGAGGGACGGGGCCGTTTCAAGCCGGCGTCCGAGGGAAGGGACGCAAGGCGTCTCGGCGAGAGGGCCGTCTCACCCACGGCCCTGGCTGGTTGTGGCCGTGGGTGAGACGGCCGAGGTATGAGGAGGTGCGGATGAACTCCGACGCCGTTGCGGGTGATGTGAGGGAGACGACACGAGGTCCACACCTCCGCGCAGGTTCTTCCACGAACTCCACACTTCCGCGCACGTTCCTCCTCGATCCGACGGCGTCCGCGACAGCCGTTCGTCGTTTCCCCCCATACGGGAGGGAAAGAGCGAAGGGCTGATCCAAGGTGCGACGGAACCGTGCCGAGCGTGTGGACTTCCGGGCGAAACCGTCACATCTCCCGGCACTTCCCGGCGAAAGCGTGACGAACCCTCGCGGTCAGCCACGGAACCCCCCGTCCTGGGCGTCTCATCGCGGTCACAGCCAGCCAGGACCGCGATGAGACGCCCAGGACCATCTAGGACTGCCGCCGCGGCCGGAAGCACGCTGTCCCGCCCCCAAACTTTCCGCGCCGCGGTCCCCCGGCGGAACTAGACTCGGCTCATGGCCGAGGAGAGCACGCCACTCGCGGCGCGGTTGCTGGGCGCCGGGGCCCGGGGGGCCGGGGCGGTTGGGCGTGCGACCGGGATCGACAAAGCGGTCGAGATCGCGACCGAGGAGGCGATCGTCTCGGCGGTCGAATCTGAGGCGGTGGAGAGGGCGATCGCCCGCGTTCTCCAAGGGCGAGTGGTCGAGGAGGCCGTCCAGGGCGCCCTCGACTCGGACGCGGTGAAGAAAGCGATCGTCGAGACCCTCGACTCGGAGCTGGTCGACGAGGTCTGGCGGCGGCTCCTCGCCGGACCGCAGGTCCAGCAGCTGGTCGAGCGGATCGCCGAGGCGCCCGAGGTGCGTGGGGCGATCGCCGCGCAGAGCGTCGGCCTGCTCGGGGACATCGGCCGCCAGATCGCCAAACTTGCCCGTGACCTCGACAACGCGGTCGAGCGCGTCCTCCGCAAGATCTTCTTCCGCCGCCGCCGACCGCTGCCGACCAACCGCGCCGGTGCCGTCACCCGTGGCCTCGCCTTCGTCATCGACGCGGTCATCATCAACCTCTTCTTCACCGTCATCGCCGGCGCGGCGACCCTGCTCGCCACCTTCTTCGGCGGCAGCGGCGACGGCGTGCCGAAGGGCGCGATCGCGGTCGGCTCCTTCACCTGGCTGGTGGTGGTCGGCGTCTACTTATGCGGCTTCTGGTCGCTCGCCGGGCAGACGCCGGGCATGCGCTTCCTCGGCATCCGCCTCGACCAACGCCGCCTGTCCCTCGGCCACGCTTTCCGCCGCCTGATCGGCATCGGCCTCTCCTTCATCACCTTCGGGATCGGCTTCCTCGGCATCGTCTTCGGCGAATCGCGGCGGAGCTGGGCCGACCGGATGGGCCATACCGAGGTCATCTACGAAGAGCGCCGACCGGCACCCGCCCCGTGGTCGACGCTGGACGGGCCCACGGCCGGGGCGCCACTGGCCGCGCCTGTCCCGACGCCGGCTCCGTCAGCTGCGGGGCCCGTAACGCCGGTCGAGGACGGGGTCGCCGCCGGAGCTGCGCCACCGCCCGCCGCCGAGGCTCCGTCTAGACCGGAGCCCCCGACCGGTTCGGCAGGATCCGCTGCGCCAATAGCGTGAGGCTGCCGGTGCAGATCAGCAGGGCGACGTTGACGGCGAGGACGGCGAGCGCGCCGAGCGCCTGCTCGATCCCTCCGCCCCCGATCGCCACCCCGAGGTAGGCGGAGGCGGGGATCGTCGTCACCGAGATCGCCACGCCGACCGCCGCCGCCGCGCCGCTCTCGAAGGAGATCATCGCCGCGATTCCCGCTGCCGCGGCGACCAGCACGGTCGAGTAGTCGAGGTGGGCCAGGGTGTGGAGGCTCGACTGCTCGACCGTGAAGCCGTCGGGCAGGATGCCGGTCCATTTGAGCAACGCCGAGATCACCATCGCGGTGAAGACGACCAGCGCCATGCCCAGCGTCAGCGTCGCGAACGAGCGCAGCGCCAGTTTGCGCCGCCCGGCGACCAGGCCGACGCAGGTCGCGCAGATCGGCAGCAGGTCGGGACTAACCGCCATCGCGCCGACGATCAGGATCGAGTTGGAGATGATCACCCCGACCGCCGCGATCACCGCGGCGACGTTGATCAGGACGACGTAGCGGGCCAGCGGCCACGAGTTGGCCCGCGCCTGTCCCATCACCTCGACCCAGGCGAGTCCGTCCACGGCGCGGTGCCCGGTGAAGTGGGTCCGCTGCGGGGCGACCACGTCGATTCGCGCGAGCACGTAATCATCGATCGAGATCCCCATCTCGTCGATCGCCTCGATCAGGTGATCGGCGGCGGCGGGCTCGATGTCGGCGACGAAGACCGTCTGCGGCTCCTCGCACGATTCGTCGGGCTGGCGCAGCACCCGTCGCACGCCCTCGAGGTCGAGCAGCAGCTCGGCGAGCCGCGGCTCGCGCGGGGCGTCGACGGATACGGTGAGCCGCAGCACCCGCCCATCATGAGCGGGCGTCCGGCGGTGCTTTAGCCGACGAGCTTCAGGACCTTGAAGCTTTTGGTGCCGCGGGGGGTCTCGACGTCGACGGTCGCGCCGACCTCGGTGTTCATCAGCGCCTGGCCGATCGGGGACTCGGCGGAGAGCTTGCCCTCGGCGAGGTTCGCCTCGGTCGAGCCGACCAGGGTCCAGATGACGGTCTCGCCTTTCGACTGGTCTTCGACCTCGGCGGTGCGGCCGAAGGAGAAGGCGCCGTCGCTGCCCTCGTCGGCCTCGACCACGACCGCCATGCGGAGCCGTGACTGGAGGCGCTTGATCCGCGTCTCCATCAGCGACTGGTCGTCTTTGGCCGTGTGGTAATCGGCGTTCTCCTTGAGGTCGCCGAGCTCACGGGCGACGCGGATCCGCTCCGCCATCTCGATGCGGCGCGGGCCTTCGAGCTCGGCCAGCTCGGCTTTGAGTTCTTCGATACCGGCGGCAGTGATCGGCTCGCCGCCTGCGTTTTGATTAGCGGGACTCATGTCGGAAGGTTGTCAAAAAGGACCGAGGAGAGTCAGTCGCCGGCATTTTCGCCCAGCAGGGCGGGCGCCAGCGTCTTGACTTTCGGGCTTTCGGCTTCCGCCAGGAGGTTCAGCCCGAAGAGTTCCTCGCTCGTGCGGAGCAGCGAGTACGGCGAGTAACGGGCGGCATCGGTCGACCCCTTGGTGATGAACTTGGAGACGAAGACGGCACCCGTCTTCAGCGGGTTCGCGGGAGGCGGCGGCGCGGTTTCCCCTTCGGCCGGGACCGCGGGCGGATTGACGCCGCCGAAGGTGACGATCAGCAGGCCGTCCTTCTTGTAGGCGGGCGATTCGAGGATCGTCGGCACCACTTCGGCGAGCCATTCGTCGGCCGCCACGGCACCAGTCGGCGCCCCTTCCGGGCACTGTTCCGACACGCCCGCCGAGCAGAGGTCGGGGGAGATGTAGGAGTAGTTGGGCGTCTTCTTTTCGGTCTTCAGGTCCTTCTTCAGTTCCGTGATCGGCACGTCGTTCGCCGAGCAGGGGCCGATGTCCAGCAGCGAGTGGAAGTGGGTGAACGGGTTGAGCCGCGCCGAGTAGCCGCCGACTTCGACTTTTTCTTCTTCCTCGCCGGCCGGGTAGACGCAGTTGTCCGGTTCCCCGGTGGTCGGGTCGATCATCCCTTCCATGTAGCCCCGCCAGGTGAACCCGGCGATTTCCAGCTGCGTGGCGATCGTCGACGTTTCGACCGGGTAGAGGCATTCCCCTTCGAAGGCCGGGCACTCTTCTTCGGTTTCCGCGTTCGGCGGCTGTCCGCTGATCGCCGCGATCCCGTTCGGCGTCGTCGCTTCGCTCAGCACCGAGTAGTTCGTCAGCAACAGGCCTTTGGGACGGAGCGTGCCGTTCAGGTAGGGCATCTGGGACGCGGTGCCCGAGCCGAAGGCGGCGTCGTAGCCGGAGCTCGCCAGCGAGACGACGAAGACGTGCTTGATCCGGCCCGCTTCGGGTTTCGGCGGCGGTTCGGAGGCTTCCGTTTCTTCGGGCGCTTCTGCTTCCGGTTCCGGCGCGATTTCAGGCGCCGTTTCTTCCGGGACGATCACCGGTTCCGGCGCCGTTTCCTGGGGGACGAAGGGTTCGGGTTCCGGGCTCGATTCATGCACCACCGATTCGGCGGGCGCTTCTTCGGGTTCCGGTTCCGCGGTCGGTTCGAGTGGGGTGGGGGTCGCCACCGGCGTGCGGTCGGCGGCGAGGCTGTGGCCGAGGAGCGAGGCGAGCGGGCTCGCTTCCGGCTGGTTCGTCGCGGCCGCGGCGACGATCGCCGACGTGGCGACCACCGAGGAGGCCACCAGCAGGCCGAAGCGTTTGCCGGTCAGCGTCGCCGCCGCGGCGATCGCCGCGCGCAGCCGGGTGCGCAGCCAGCCGCTCACGCGCCGGCCTCGGTCGGGACGAGCGGCGTGCCGCACTGGGCGCAGAAGCGCACCGCGTGGCCGTAGGGGGCGCCGCAACCGGGGCAGAGCCCGGCGGCGTCGGCGCGCTCGAGTTCGAGCACCCGCTCGACCGCCAGCAGCTCGGCGTCCACCCGCTGCAGCTCGGCCGCCTTGCGGGTCAGCACGTCGAGCCGCACGTGATCGCGGATCGCCATCTCGTAGAAGGCGCCGCCGAGGTCCGACTGCATCACCGTGAACTTCTCCAGCAGGCGGTCGCGCTGGGCGATCAACTCGGCGCTGTCCTCCTCCTTGCGCTCCGCCTCTTTCGCCGCGTCCTCGGGCGTGCGCGGTTTCGGCTTCGCCGGCGCCTCGCCTTTACGGCGCCCCGGGAGGGGGAAGCGCGGCGGGCCGACCGGCGGCGCGACCGGCTTCGGCGCGCCCTGCGGCGGGGCCGGAGCCGTGGGCGCCGCGGACTGCGGAAGCGCGGTCGGCATCGGCGGTTGCGGCGTGCCGGCCGGAGGCTGCGGGGGCTCGTTCGGCACCGCCGCGAGCCGCGCCGTCTGCTGCTGCTCGTCGCTCACGGTTCCACCCCCGGCGGCAGGCCTTCCTCTTCCCCGGGACTGCCGCCGCTGCCTTCTTCGCCGACGACGACCACGTCGGGCAGGTTCTGCTGGGCCTTGATGTAGTTCTTGCCCGTCTGTTCGGGGTTTTCTTCGACCAGTTTGGTGTCGGCCGCTTCGGACTCTTTGGTCGGTTCGAAGCCGGTGACTTCGTGGACGGGTCCGTTCTTGGTCTGGCTCAACACTTTGCCGGGCGTTTTGGCGGCGTCTTTCGAGGCTTTTTTGGCATCGGCTTTTTTGCCTTTCTTGGCGCCTTTCGCGGCTTTGTCGGCGGTTTTCGTAGTGGCCGCCGTCGCCGTCGTCTGTTCTTCGACCGGTGCCGCCGCGACCTGCTGCGTTTCGGCCTGGTGGAGCGCTTTCAGCAGCGCGTCTTCGTTCGAGTCCCCGGACCCACCGCTGCGCCCGACCACGACCCCGAGCGCCACCGCGATCGGCAGCAGCGCGAAAAACCCGACCGCGGCGGCGCGGCTGCCGCCCCCGGCCGACTTGGCCTGCCCTTTGGTCAGCGGACGGCGCGATTTTTTGCTCATCGCGGCGAAGTAGCGGGAGGAGGGGTTGGACCCGTTGCCGCGGCGCGCCGCGCATTCGACGCAATAACGCTGCTGCGGGTCCATCGGCGCCCCGCACTCTTCGCAGGGCTCGATCCCCTGCGGTTTCGTCAGCGGGGCCTGCTCGCTCACTTGCCCTTCCCCTTCTGCTTGCCGTGGTCGTGCTTGTGCTTCTGCTTCTGGCGCTCGCGCTTCTTCGCCGCCTGGCGCTTCGCGCGCGCTTTCAGGATCCGTTCGGACTGCGCCTGCTGGGCGGCGGCCTTTTCCTGGGTCGTCGAGCAGCCCGCGGCACCCGCACCGAGCAGGCAGACGCAGGCAGCGGTCGCGACCAGTCGCATGCCGTTAACCGAACGCACCGCTGACGTACTCCCGCGTCCGCTGCTGGGCGGGCGTGTTGAAGAGGCGGGTCGCGCTGTTGTACTCGACCAGGTCGCCCAGGTACATGAAGGCGACGTGGTCGGCGATCCGGTAGGCCTGCTGCAGATTGTGGGTGACGATCACGACGGCGACGTCGTCGCGCAGTTTCACGATCAGGTCCTCGATCACCGCGGTCGACTGGGGGTCGAGCGCCGAGCAGGGCTCGTCCAGCAGCAGCACCTCGGGTTCGGCCGCCAGCGCCCGCGCGATGCAGAGCCGCTGCTGCTGCCCGCCCGACAGTTTCAGCGCCGGGTGCTTGAGGTTGTCTTTGACCTCCTCGAAGAGCCCCGCCCGCGCCAGCGCCGAGTGCACCTGCGGCTCCAGCACCTTCTTTTTCATCCGCCGCGAGCCCTGCTCGCGCAGCACGTAGGCGATGTTGTCGAAGACGCTCATCGGGAACGGGTTCGGCTGCTGGAAGACCATCGTCACGCGGCGCCGCAGGAGCGTCGGCTCGATCAGCCGGATGTCGACGTCGTCGAGCCGGATCGAGCCGGTGAGTTTCGCCGCCGAGGTCAGCTCGGTGAGCCGGTTGAGCGAGCGCAGGAGCGTCGTCTTGCCGCAGCCCGAGGGCCCGATCAGCGACAGCACCTCGCCCTGGCGGATCGGCAGCGACACGCCTTTGACCGCCTCTTTGGCGCCGTAGTGGATCGAGACCTTGTCGACCTCCATCCGCCGGATCGAGAACTGCGGTGCCGCGATCGAGCGCTTGGCGGCGACGAAATTCGTCGCCTGCGCCCCGGCCTCCTGGGCGGGGGTCGGGTCCTGCGGGTCGAGCCGACGGATCGGCGGCGGGGCGCTCAGTGGCTCCACGTTCCTACCTTTCGGGCGCGGCGGTGGACAAGGTCGGTCGCCGCGTTCAGCGCCAGCACCATCAGCAGCAGGACGAAAGCCGCCGCGTAGGCTTTCTGCGGCTGGTTGAGGTTCCCGGTCGGCGACGCCTCGTAGACGAAGTTGGTCAGCGAGGTGCCGGCGCCGCGGAGGTAGTTCAGCGGGAAGGGCGCGCCTTCCACCGGGGCGAAGTTCTGGGTGGCGCCGAGCAGCACGAGGATGATCGCGGTGTCGCCGATGATCCGGCCGAGGCCGAGCATCCCGCCGGTGGCGATCTGCGGCCGGCAGGTGGGGAGGAGGATGCGTTGCGTCGTCGCCGCCTTGGTCTTGCCGACCGCGTAAGAGGCCTCGCGGACGTGGCGGGGGATCGCGTTCAGCCCCTCGCGGGTCGAGGCGACGACCAGCGGCAGGGCCTCGAGCGCCAGCATCGAGGAGGCGGCGAAGAAGGAGCGGCCGAAGACGACGCCTTCGGTCGAGCGGCTGAGGAAGCCGAGCGCGACGCTGGAGAAGATCACGGTGCCGAACAGGGCGAGGACGATCGAGGGGATGCCCGCGATCGCCTCGATCGTCAGCTCGGTCAGGCGGGCGAGCGCCTTGGGGCGCCCGTACTCGACCAGCCAGACCGCGATCGCGACGCCGATCGGCAGCGCCAGGGAGATCGCCATCGTGCCGAGGATGATCGTCCCGATGAAGGCGTCCGAGAAGCCGCCGGATTCGCCCTGGGTGTAGCCGGCGGAGGCGGGGGTGACCAGCATCGAGGGCTTCAGGAACTTGATCCCCTGGACCAGCAGGTAGATGACGATCGCCGCGGCGATCGCGCAGAAGAGCAGTCCCAGGAACCAGCAGAAGGCGAGCCCGAGGCGGTCGAAAAAGCTCCAGGTGGCGGAGCCCTCGACGGCCTTGGTCGGGGTCTTGCCCTCCGGCGGGGCCGGGGGCGGCGGCGGGGTCGCGACCGAGGACTCCATCACGGAGCTCCGTACTTGCTCATCGCCCGCCGCGTCGCCCAGCCCGCCAGGGAGAAGCAGGCGCCGGAGAAGAGGAGGAAGGAGGCGATCGCGAAGAGCGTCGCTTTGGCCGGGGGCGAGCTCAGCTGGTCGATGCTCTTGACGATCGTCGGCGCCAGCGGGCGCGAGGGCTCGTAGATGAAGATCAGCCCGTCGGCGGGGTTGGGGGCGAAGCCGGTCGAGCCGGAGATCATCGCCAGCATCACCGACTCGCCGATCGCGCGGGCGAGGGCGAGGACGGTGCCGGCGACGATCGCGGGACGGGCGGCGCGCACGCCGATCTTCCAGACCGTCCGCCAGCGGTTCACGCCGAGCGCCAGGGAGCCCTCGATCCAGCCCGGTTTCACCGAGTTGAGGGCGTCGGTGAAGATCGACACCATCAGCGGCGCGATCATGATCGTGAGGATGATGATCGCCGCCATCAGCGAGTAGCCGGTCAGCGAGATCACTCCCGCGACCGATGACTTCTGGTCCTCGGTGATCAGGTGGTTGCCGATGAACGGGACCAGCACGAGGACGCCGAGCAGGCCGTAGATCACCGACGGCACGCTGGCCAGGAAGCGCACCACCGGCTGCAGGATGCTCCTGATCCAGGGCGGCGCGAACTCGACCAGGAAGACGGAGACGAAGAGCGCCGCGACCAGGCCGAGGAGCACCGAGCCGCCGGCGATCAGGATCGTCGACCAGATCAGCGGCCAGGCGTGGAAGGTATAGACGTAGCCGGCGCCCGATTCGGCCGACTGTGAGATCACGTTCAGCTGGTCGTCGACGTTGCCGCCGGGGGCGAACCAGGAGAGGCCGTTATGGGCGAACGACGGCCACCCGTTGATCACCACGGTGACGATCAGGGCGAGCAGCAGCGCCACCATGGCAAGCACCAGCGCGCCGAGCATCCGCTCGACGCGCTGGTCCGACCATTTCGGGCCGTACTCCGGTTGGAGCTCTTCGTCCAACCTGGTGCCTTACTTCTTCTTGTTGAACGCCGGAACGCCGCCGGCTTTGCTGATCGCTTCCGCGGCCAGCGGGCTGGTGCGGGCCCAGTCGACGAATTTCTGGACCGCCGGGCTCGGGTTCGAGGTCGGCAGGACGAGGAAGATGTACCGCGACAGCGGGTACTTCAGCGGTTCGACGCTGATCTTGCTCGCTTCACACGGGACGCCGTTGACTTTCAGCGCCTTCTGACCCTTGCCCTGCCACGCGAGGCCGTCATAGCCGATCGCGTTCGGGTCCTGTTTCACCGCGTTGACCACGAGGCCGTCGGCGGTGAGCGCGTTCACGTTCGACGCCGGCGGTTCGTTGTTCAGCACCGCCTGGAGGAAGAAGTTGTACGTCCCTCCGTTGGTGTCGCGACCGACCGGGTCGATCGTCGTGGTGAGGCCGGAACCGGGCAACTGGCTCCAGTTCGTCAGCAAGCCGCGGTAGATGTCGTGGGCCTGCGTGATGGTGATGTTGCTGAGCTTGTTCTTCGGATTTACATCCAGGCAGAGACCGTCCAGGTACATCTTCACGTAGGTGGTGCCGGCATCGCTGGGGAGGGGGGTACGGGCCTGCCCGGCGAACTGACTCCTGCCTTCCTGGACATCTTTGACTCCGGCGTTACCGCCGTTTGCCGTGTACACGAACTTGATCTTCGGATTGACCTGTTTCGTGTAAGTGGCGAACAAGGCCTGCAGCACAGGCTGCGCGGCGACGGAGCCTGACCCGATCAGGGTCTGGGCGCCGGCCGACGCCGGCACGGCAAGCCCCAGAAGGGCCAGCGCCGTGATGGCGAGGGTCTTGATTCTCATTCGCGTGATTCCTCTCTGCCGGGTAGGTGACGGGTTTCTTGACCAACTTGGTCGCCTTACGCTATCACTTTATGTAGTTTATTGACGAAGATTGTCAAGAAGGCCGCCCGGCACGGCCACGAAAGTGAGGAATCAAGTTGTTGAAGAAGAGGCTCTCAACCCCTCGAGCGGCGACCGTCATCGTGCTGGCGGCCGTGGTCGCCCTCTCGGTATCGGTTGCCCCGTCGATCGCGGGCTCGTTCCTGACCCCGCAGCAGGCGTCGAAAACCTACGTCACCAACCAGAAGGCGGCGAAGACGTACGCGACCAAGTCAGAGGTCAACGCCAAGACGTCGAACTACCTGACCAAGAAGGCGGCCGCCAATACGTACCTGCCGAAAAAAGGCGCGCCGTTGCAGCCGACCGTCGCGATCGCGGCGAGCAACACGCTGTACTCGATCAACACCGCCCAGCCGGGATACATCCCGACCGCGTTCGTCTCCTTCGCGACCAAGGCGAACGTCAACGACGTGGTGATCACGTTCTCCGGTAACGCGAGCTGCTCGCTGCCCGGAAAGGCACCGTCGGTGTCGCAGTCCTGCCCGATCAACATCCTGGTCGACGGCCAGGCCGCGGCAAGCAAAGTCGGCTTCGCCCCGGCGACGAACGAAGGCACGACGAAAGAACCGGTGGCATCGCTGAACCACACCGTGATGCAGTCGACGGTGCTCGGCAAAGGCGGCCACACGATCCAGATCCAGTACGCGGGCGCCGCGTTCCTGAGCTTCCAGCTCAAATCCTGGAACCTCGCCGTCCAGGTCTACCCGCAGGCCGAAGAAACCGAAGAAGAAACGACGACGACCCCGAGCGGTTCGAGCTCCGGCAAGTCCTCCTAGCGGTACCGAAGGGAAAGGGCCGCGCCCCCGGGGATGGGGACGCGGCCCTTTTTGCGTCCAGGGAGGAGACGCGGGGTGTGTGGGTTCGCTCGGCCTAGCGGCCGCGTTGGGGGAGGTTCTCGCCGAGCACGAGGCGGGCGCGGTGGAAGATCGCGTCGTCGACGTTGCCCTGCGAGTCGTCTCGGCTGGCGGAGCGAGCGGACCGGTTCTGTCCGGTTCCGACGGGCGCTTCGTCGCGGATCAACCCTGCGATCCGACCCCGAGTGGTGAAGGTGGTCCGTGAGACCTTCTTGCCCATGGCTCTCCGCTCCTTTCTGTAGTTTCTTGAGCGACTAAATCAACATAGCAGGGCCCAAGAATTTCGCTGAACGGTCTTTGCTATCGCCCCCCGGGGCGGCGTGGGGGCGCCTCGCGGTGTCCTCGGTCGCTCAGCTCGGGTCACGCACCTGAGTGCGCTCCCCTCGCCTCGCTTCTCTGCGTCCTTGCGAGGCTGGCCCACGCCGCCCCGGGTCGCAGAAGGCGCACCGAACCGTGGAGAAGGACACGGAAGGCGCACGAAGTCACAGTCTCACGCGCCTTCTGCCTCAGCCCCTCGCACGCTCGCTGAGTTAGGGGCGCTATAGGGCGCCTAACTCAGCGAGCGTCCGATCCGCGTTGTGGGAGACGCACGAACGCGACGGAAGGGTCACGGACTCGCCGACGATTTCGAAATTCAGGCACGGCGCCGACGGATCGGCCACAATGGCGCGATCAGCGGCGGGTCGGGCGGGGCGCCACCCGGCAAAGCGCACCCCGCCCGTCGCCTCTTCAAGCGGCTGCGGTTACTTCCGCGTCGCCACCGTCCGTGGATCCCTGGGGAGTCGAGGCCCCAGGGGAATTGGACGGTGCCGAACCGTTGAAGCTTTTTGCGTGCACGGGCCGCAGGTAGGCGATCTGGCCCTCCTGCAGTTCGAGCCTCTGGAGCTCGCCGCGGGTGAGCTGCGCCCACACCTCGGTCCCGTCGCCGAGCACGAACTCGACCCGGATCTCGAACCCGAGCGCGACGATCCGCTGGACCATCGCCTCCTCGGTCGAATCGTCGCGGTCGCGGACGACCTCGATGTCGTGCGGTCGCACAAAGTTCTCGCCGAGCTTGTTGACCTCGCCGACGAAGCTCATCACGAACTCGTTCGCGGGCTTCTCGTAGAGGTCGGCGGCGCTGCCCGACTGTTCGACGTGACCCTGGTTCATCACCACGAGCTGGCCGGCGACGTCCATCGCCTCCTCCTGGTCGTGGGTGACGAAGATCGTCGTCACGTTCATCTCCTCGTGGAGATTGCGCAGCCAGGTGCGGAGGTCCTTGCGGACCTTCGCGTCGAGCGCGCCGAAGGGCTCGTCGAGCAGCAGCACCTGCGGCTGCACCGCGAGCGCCCGGGCCAGCGCCATCCGCTGCCGCTGCCCGCCGGAGAGCTGGGAGGGATAGCGGTCCGCCAGTCCCGGCAGCTGCACCAGGTTCAGCAGCTCGTCGACCCGCTCGCGGATCTTGTCCTTCTTCCACTTGCGGATCTTCAGGCCGAAGCCGACGTTCTCGTACACCGTCATGTGCTTGAAGGCGGCGTAGTGCTGGAAGACGAAGCCGACTTCGCGCTTCTGGGTCGGCTTGGTCGACACGTCCTCGCCGTCGATCAGGACCCGGCCCGTGTCCAGGGTCTCGAGGCCCGCGATCGCCCGGAGGAGCGTCGACTTGCCGCTGCCGGAGGGCCCGAGGAGCGCGGTCAGCGACCCGTCCGGGACCTCGATCGATACGTCGTCAAGCGCCTGAAAGTCCCCGAAGCTCTTGTTCGCTCCCTCGACTGAGATACCCATCAGGTCGCCTCCTTTCGTTTGAGCAGGTTCATCGCCATCAGCACGATCAAGGCAAGGATTGCCAGCAAAACCGCGGCGCCGAAGGCACCGGGGAGGTTGAAGTTCTCGTAGTTCTTCTCGACGAAGAGGGGCAGCGTCTGGGTTTCCCCCGAGATGTTTCCGGAGACGACCGAGACGGCGCCGAACTCGCCGAGCACGCGGGCGGTGCAGAGGACCACGCCGTAGGCGACGCCCCAGCGGATCGCCGGCAGGGTGACCCGCCAGAAGGTCTGCCAGGCGTTGGCGCCGAGCGTCTCCGCCGCCTGCTCCTGTTCGGTCCCGATCTCCTGCAGCACCGGCACCGTCTCCCGGACCACGAACGGCACCGAGACGAAGATGCAGGCGAGGACGATCGCCGGGGTGGAGAAGAGGACCTTGATCCCGGCTTCCGAGAGGCCCGGTTCGAACCACCCCTGTTTGCCGTAGAGCAGGAAGAGCGAGAGGCCGATGACGACCGGGCTGGTCGCGAACGGCAGGTTGATCGCCGCGTCGATCAGCCAGTTGCCCTTCCACTTGTGGCGGACCAGGAGCAGCGAGCAGATGACGCCGAAGATCGTGTTCAGCGGCACCGCGATCGCCACCGTGATCAGGGTCAGCTTGAGGGCGTGCAGGCCGTCGGCGGAGGTGATCGCTTCGAAGGGAGCCGCGAGCCCGTCTTCGAAGGTCTTGTAGAAGAGCAGGATCAGTGGCGCGACGAGGAGCACGGCGAGGTAGCCGAGCCCGAGGACGCGCAAGCTCCAGCGGCTCTGGGTCGACTTAGTCACGCTGGTCGTCCTCCTTCTTGAAGCCGGGTTGGGTGCCGGGTGCCCCGGTGTCGAGGTCGTCGGCGTCCGCGGTGAGGGTCTCCGAGCCGCCGTCGGCGAGCGGCATCGTCAGGCCGACGCCCGCGCCCGCGCCCTGGGCGCGTTCGTGGCGGCTGCCCCAGCGCTGGATCAGGGTGATGAGGAAGAGGCAGACCAGGGCCATCAGCAGCAGCACGATCGAGAGCGCGGCGGCGCCCGTTTCGTTGCCCTGTTCGATCTTCTGGCCGATCAGGATCGAGGTGACGGTGGTGTCGGATTTGCCGCCGGCGAAGAGCAGCACCGAGCCGTACTCGCCGAGCGCCCGGGCGAACGCGAGGGCGACGCCGGCGGCGAGGCCGGGGAGGAGGTTGGGGAAGATGATGCGGCGGAAGATGGTGGAGCCGCCGGCGCCGAGCGAGGCGGCCGCCTCCTCCATGTCTTTGTCCATCTCGATCAGCAGCGGCTGCACCGCGCGGACGACGAAGGGGAGGGTGACGAAGCAGAGCGCGACGACGATCGCCAGGCGGGTCAGCGCGAAGTCGATCCCGACGGGGGAGTTCTTCCCCCAGAGCTGGATCAGGATGAGGCTGGCGACGATCGTCGGCAGCGCGAAGGGCAGGTCGATGATCGCGTTGACGATCGACTTGCCCGGGAAGTTGTCACGGACGAGGAGCCAGGCGACGATCGTGCCGAAGACGGCGTTGACCGCGACCACGATCAGCGAGCAGACGAGGATCAGCTCGAGCGACTGGATCGCCGCCGGATTGGTGACCTGGTCCCAGAACTGGCCGACCCCTTCGCTGAGCGATTTGTCCGTCATCGCCGCCAGGGGCAGCAGGACGATCAGGCTCAGCCAGAGGACGACGTAGCCCCGGCCGAGGCCCGCGCCGACCCCGGGCAGGCGGAACTGCCTTGCCCGGGGCGGTGCGACTGGTGAATTTGCGGCGTGGGCCTCCATCGATCAGCCGGAGGTGGAAACGCCCAGTTCCTGCTCGATCTTCGCGACCGAGCCTTCTTCTTCGTCGAAGAATTCGTCCTTGACTTTGCCCCAGCCGCCGAATTTGGCGATCTTGAAGAGGGCTTTTTCAGGGGCGGGGAACTCTTTCGGGTCGACCAGTTTGGGGTTGACCGGCCGGTAGCCGTTTTCCGCCCAGATTTCCTGGCCTTCGTCCGACCACATCCATTTCAGGAAGTTTTCGGCCGCGGGCTCGGAAGCTTCCTGGGTGACGGCGATCGGGGTTTCGATCTGCAGCGTGTACGGCGGGATGACGTATTCGACGTCTTCGCCTTCTTTTTCAGCCTTGATCGCTTCGTTCTCGTAGGTGAGGAGCACGTTGCCCTCGCCCTGGGAGAAGGCGGAGAAGGCGTCGCGACCGCTGCCCGGCTGGGCCGTGGTCTTTTCGAGCACCGTCTTCACCGCTTCCAGCGCTTCGGCTTCGTTGGCGCCTTCTTCGATCGCCGAGCCGTAGATGGCCATGATGTTCCAGCGGGCCGAGCCGGAGCTGAACGGGTTCGGGGTGATCACTTCGGCGTCTTCGTTTTCCTCCAGGTCCTTGAAGGATTTGATGCCGAGCGGGTTGCCTTTTTCGACCAGGATCACGACGACCGAGTTGGTCGCGTAACCGCCGTAGGGCTCTTTTTCCCAGCTTTTCGACACGATTTCGCCTTCTTCGACGAGCCGTTCCATGTCGGAGCTGACCGAGAAGTGGACGACCGAGGCCGGCTGGCCCGCGGCCACCGCGCGACTCTGGTCACCGGAGGCACCGAAGGAGTTGCTGAAGCTGACTCCCTTGCCTTCGGGGGTTTTCTCGAAGGCGGGCTCGAGGGCTTCGGCGTACACCGATTCCGGGGTCGAGTAGCCGACGACACTGAGCTTGGCGCCTCCCGAGGAGCCTCCGCTCGTTTCTTCGGTGCTGCCGCCCCCGGACGTGCTGCCGGACGAGCTGCTGCTGCTGTCACCGCCACCGCAGCCGGCGACGATCAATGCGACTAGCAGGGTGAGGGCGGCCAACAGGCCTACCGTCACGCCGCGCCGCCGGGTGGTGCGAGCGTTCCGCATCTAGGTTGTTCCTTCCTTTTTCGACTAACTAACTAAGCAATGGAAGGACGGCACCGTAGCACATTGTCGAGCGACAAAGTAGGGAATCCGATCGGGTGGAAGGTTTTCCCTTGCACCCCTGGCACCCCTTGCACCCGGCAAGGGACGGGGCCTCTTGAAGCTGGCGCCCGAGGTAAGGGACGCTGCCCTCTCGGCGGCGGCCCTGGCAGGCTGTGGCCGCCGCCGAGAGGGCGGGTCTGTGGGGAGTGTCGGATCCGTGGAGGTATCGCGACGCGGGACGCACGCGGGTCCCACGGAGGGGTCACGAGACTCGCATCTCGTGACGGAGAGCGTGGGAAGTCCACGCTTCCGTGCGTGTCGCGTGGAGCCTTGCGAGGCGCGGTCGACCTATCGCCCGCCCCGCCGGGCGCGGTCGACCCTGGGTCCGGAAGACGGACGTCAGGTCGACCGCACTCCCTCCACCGGACCTTAGGTCGACCGAGACCGACCTCCGCCCGGACCCTTGGCGGAAAGACGCACTCCCGCCCAGGACGCCTCTAGGACTGCCGCCGCGGCCGGCACAACGAAGGCCCGCACAAAAACCCCCGCCACAACCCCTAGCCGGCTCGCCGCCCGACGGATAGGCTCGTCAACGTGGAGGCGGGGGTCTCACGCACGCCAGAGGAGCGGTTGGTCGGGTTGCCCGACTATCCCTTCGACGCGCACTACGAGGAGGTCGACGGGCTGCGGCTCGCCTATGTCGACGAGGGCGAGGGGCCGCCGGTGGTCTTCTTCCACGGCGAGCCGACCTGGTCGTTCCTCTGGCGCAAGGTGATCCCGCCGGTCCGGGATGCGGGGTTCCGGTGCATCGCCCCGGACTTCGTCGGCTTCGGCCGCTCCGACAAGCCGACCGACGTCGGCTTCTACACCTACGACCGTCACGTCGAGCTGATGGCGGAGCTGGTGCGGCGGCTCGACGTGCGCGGCGCGACCGCGGTCGTCCACGACTGGGGCGGGCCGATCGGGCTGCGGCTGGCGGTCGAGCACCCCGACCGCTTCGACCGCCTCGTGGTGATGGAGACCGGGCCGTTCACCGGCCACCAGCGGATGAGCGAGACGTGGTTGGCGTTCCGCGAGTTCGTGCGGACGGCCGAGGAGGTGCCGGTCGGGATGCTGGTGCGGGGCGGCTGCAAGCACGATCCCGGGCCCGAGGTCATCGCCGCCTACGAGGCTCCTTATATAGACGCGGCCTCGAAGGCCGGCGCCCGCGCCTTCCCGCTGATCCTGCCGACCGAGCCCGACGCGCCCGGCGCCGCCGAGGGCAAACGCGTCGCCGACGCCCTGCGCGACGACGAGCGCCCGACCCTCGTCCTCTGGGGCGAGGACGACCCGGTGCTGCCGTTCACGACCGGCGAACGGGTCGCCTCCCAGCTGAACTTCCCGCCGCCGATCCCGATCGCCGACGCCGGCCACTTCCTCCAGGAGGACGCCGGCCCCGAGATCGGCGCGATCATCAGCGACTGGCTGCGGGCGTAGGCGCGACGTCGAGGCCACGGGACTTCGCGGCGAGCTCGACCATGTCGGAGTGCACGCGGTCGCGGAGCAGCTCCACCTGGCGGGGCGGGCCGGAGTCCTCGAGCCAGGTGACGGTCCCCGGCCAGTAGGAGTTCGGCGGGCGGCCCGGGTTGTGGAGCGGGGTCGAGAAGACCCAATTGCCGGTGTTGTGGAGTTGGCCGCCGCCGGGGAGGGGCCAGGACGCTTCGCCCTCGCGCGGGCCGCCGCGGTGGGTGTGGCCGGTGATCACGTGGCCGCCGTCGACGCCGAGCCGCCGCGCCAGCTCCGCCGCGCCCTCGACCCCGGTGCGGAAGATCATCTCGCCGGAGATCTCCGACTCGAAGTCGGCGCGGAAGAGGCGGTTGATCGCGGCGACGGCGAGCGGGAAGGCGGCGCGGGCGGCGCGGGCCTTGAGCCTGCGGGCGGGGGTGCGGTCGGAGCGGTCGCCGGCGATCAGTTCCCAGGCCGCCTCGGAGGGCCCGAGCTCCGCCTTGAGCCGGCGCGACCGTCCCTGCGCCGCCCCGAAGGCGAGGCTGTAGAGGGGGCGGACGATGCGCTCGTAGTCGGCCGGCGCGGCGCGGTCGGGGAGCAGCGGCCCGCTGACGCGGCTGACGCCGGCGAGGATCACGCACTCGGCGCGCGGCAGGCGCAGGTGCAGGTCCATGTAGTGGCCGTGGGTGGCGTAGACGTCGTCGCGCAGCCAGATGCCGGGGTAGGCGATCCGCAGGCGGGCGGGGGCGAGGGCGGCGCCGATCGACGCGGTCGGGCCGTCCGTCGGATCGGCGGTCGCGTCCAGCGGCAGCGGCGCGTCTTCCAGCGAGAGGCGGTCGAGCAGCGGTTCGGCGAGACGCGCGTCGTGGTTGCCGGGAGTGAGAACGACCTCGATGTCGCCGACCGCCGCGCCGAGCTCGGCGAAGAACGGGAGGGCGTGCTCGAGCGCCGCGCCGAGCGGCCGCTCGCGCAGCTCGACGATGTCGCCGAGCAGGACCAGGCGCTCGGCGCCGCGCAGCTCCTCCAGCAGGACCGCGCGGATCTCGGGGTCGCGGAGCACGTCGCCGCCGCTCGAGACGCCCAGGTGCAGGTCGGAGATGATCGCCGTCTTCATGTGTGAGCTTCTACCGGAGCGCGGTATTGGCCGGCCGGCCAGTCCTCGGTAGAATCCCGCGAATGTATTCGTTCGGTGAAGAGCAGATCGCGCCCGCCAACGGGATCGAGCTCTGCTACCAGGAGATGGGCGACCCGGAGGGCGAGCCGCTTCTCCTCGTGATGGGTCTGGCGACGCAGATGATCGCCTGGAACGAGGGCCTCTGCCGCCTCCTCGCCGACCGCGGCTACCGCGTCATCCGCTTCGACAACCGCGACATCGGCCGCTCGACCAAGCTCGACTGGGCCGGGGTACCGAGCAGAGCCGACCTGCTGCTCGGGCGGCGCGCCACCGCGCCCTACCTGCTGCGCGACATGGCCAAGGACGCGGTCGGCCTCTTCGACCACCTCCGGATCGACCAGGCCCACGTGGTCGGCGCCTCGATGGGCGGGATGATCGTCCAGCAGATGGCGATCGACCACCCCCGGCGCCTGCGCTCGATGGTCTCGATCATGTCGACGACCGGCAACCGCCGCAGCGGCCAGCCCAGCCTCAAAACCTTCGGCATCCTGCTCGGCAACCCGCCCAAGGGGCGCGCGGCGGTCATCGAACGCGCCGTCCGCACCTTCAAGGTGATCGGCTCGCCCGGCTTCCCCTTCGAAGAAGACATGGTGCGCGAGATGGCGGCCCTCTCCTATGACCGTGGCCACTCGGCGGCCGGCGTCATGCGCCAGCTGCACGCGATCATCGCCTCCGGCGACCGCACCAAGGAGCTGGCGCGCGTCCAGGTCCCGACCGCCGTCATCCACGGCACCCGTGACCCGCTCGTCAAACCCTCCGGTGGTCGCGCGACCGCGAAGGCGATCCCCGGCGCGCGGCTGATGATGATCGACGGCATGGGCCACGACCTGCCGCGCGACCTCTGGCCGACCTTCGCCGAAGCGATCGACACCAACGCGCATCGCGCGCGCCGCGGCACCGCCGCGACGGTCGCCGACCCGGCCTGACCCGCCCGGGAGGCGGGCCGCCGGACGGCGGTAGTGCGGCTGAAAGGAGTCGAACCTTCACGGGCGCTAGCCCACACGGACCTGAACCGTGCGCGTCTACCAGTTCCGCCACAGCCGCAAGACCGTCCAATCTACCGATAAGCGCCCCAAAACCGGTCCGTGACCCACGGCACGCTCATCTCCCGCCGCGCTCGCTAAACTGCTGCTCCCTCGCCGCTATCGTCTAGGGGACTAGGACGCCGGATTCTCAGTCCGGAAACCGGGGTTCGAATCCCCGTAGCGGTATCAGGCTGAAAAGCTTCTAGTAAGCCAAAAACCCCGGGTTGCCCGGGGTTTTTCTCGTTCTACTGAGGCAACCGCCCGGCAACACCATGTCGTTTCGCGCATTTGCGGCCTGGGCGGTGTCTGTGCCACTGCCAGCCACGCGGCCGAATCCGCGTCGTCGCAGGGCCGCGTCGGGATGACCTGCCGGCAACAGATTGCGGGCTGGTACGAGTTGCCGCCGGTCGCGCTGGAAGGAGTCCGAGTTGCCGCACGGCAACGTCGGGATGTGTTGCCGGCACCGCTGGTACGCGTTGCCGCGGACTGCGATCAGGAGAGCCCAAGCGCCTGGCGCAGGGCCGCCGAGAGGACCGAACCCGCCGCCGACACCGCTACCCCTTCGCCGGCCTCGCGCATCCTCGCGAGGACGCCGCGGGCCGCCTCCTTCTCGGCGGGCGGTGCATCGACGGCATCCAAGGAGCGCTCCATCGCGTCGAGGAGGACGAAGATGTCGAGGTTCGCGATGTCGCCGAGCGCGAGCTGTCCGACGGTGGAGTTGGTGATGTTGATCTGGGTCGGGCTTTGTCGGGCACGACGGGATTCGATTGCGACCTGTCCTTTGTCAGTGACGTGGATGCCATTGACGCGTTGGATGAACGAGTTGTTGATGAATTCGGTGCGGGGTTCTGGCGGATCGACGTTTGGCACCGGGATGTAGGTCCAGTCGATGTGTCCCACCTGTTTCAGGTGCGCGGCGGCTCTTGCTACAGCGTCGTATGAGTGCGGTTCGTCGGGCGCGAGGTCTCGGGCTGCCCTGTTGAGGAATTCGGTGCCGAAGATCGTCGACGCACCAGGCTCGTTGTCCTCGCGGTCCGCCATCCAGCCGAGCAACTCCCATCGATCCACCGCCACTCGTAGATCCTTCCAGTGGGATCGGCGGCCGGCCGGTCGGCTGGCCCGCTCGACGCCCGCCAGCTCGAGGAAGGGTCCGCGGGGGATCATGTCGAGCGGCTTTGTGGCCGCGAGAGCACGGGCTTCCGAGGATTGGGCGAGCCGACAGGCGAATGCGTACCCAAATACGGTTGCGCCGGTGAACGCGAAGGAATTGGTCGATCTGGTGCGCGGCGACGACATGGTCGTACCCTTTCTGGGCGCCGGGATGGCGCTGCGGGCAGGCGCGCCGAACGTCTGGGACGTTGCCGAACGGCTTGCGAACGTCGCCGATGTCCCCAACGGAGAGCTCGAGGCGGTGGTCCGCGCAGCGGAAGCGAAAATCGGGCTCGAAGACACGCGGGGTGCCGTTGCCGGGATCGTCGGCGGCGAGACGCTGCGGGCCGATTCGAGGCTGATGAAGCTGGTCCAATGGCCAGCACAGCGGATCCTCACCACGAACTACGACGATGCGGTCGAGCTCGCCGCGAAAGAGGCCGGAATCGAGGCGAGGACGGTGCTTGTCGACGATTCAGAAGCGCTGACGATGGAGCCGGGGGTGGTCAAGGTCATTCATCTGCACGGTCACCATTCCGAACCGTCCTCGATCGTCCTGCCCGGCCCAACCACCAACCGACTGGCCTGCGAAGAGGTGTTCCTGACTCAGGTCAGGGGGATGATGCAGCAGGGAACGATCCTCTATCTGGGTTTCAGCTTCGGTACCTCCGAGGTCCATCTGCGTGGGATCGTCAGCTGGCTCACGCAGATCAAGAACGCCCGGAGGCATTTGCTCGTCCTTCCCGAGAGGGACGTGGCCGGACGCGAAGGCGATCTGGCCGGGCTGAGGACCGTCCGGCAGCTCACCGTTGCCGGATACCCCGCCGATCGCGAACACACCTTCATCGAGGCGCTCAGCAGCGTCCACGCGAGACTCTCGTTCGCCGACGGCACACGCGCCGAGGTGATCGGCACCCCCGAGCCGCCCGCCTACGTTGAGCCAGCCGTGGTGAAGGAGGATCTGGGTGAGGATCTGGAGGACCTTCAGGGCAAGGTGCTGGGCGCGGAAGGAGGTTGGGGCGAACCTTTCGCCACCCTCGACGATCTGGCGGCGAGAGGTCCTGTCGTGCTTTCCGGACAGCCGGGGATGGGCAAGACCGAGGCGCTTCGTCGGCTCGCCCGGACCTACGAGCACGGAGAAGCTCTGGTCGTCTCGGCGATCGTCCTCGGCACGGCCTTGGGCGACCAGGACCCTGCCGAACATGGACTGAACGCGGTCGCGCGAGCGATCGCAGCGGGGCAGGCGGGCCGAGATGACGTGATCTGCCCCGACCTCGACGCACTCGCCCGAACCTCCTATCTGCTCCTTCTCGACGACTTCGATCAGGTCCCCGTCGACAGGCGTGAAGCAGTGGCCGAGGCGGTGCTCTTCGCGCATAAGGAATGGCCACAACACCGATGGGTGGTCGCAGGCCGGCCGTGCCTTGAGCTTTCAGCGTTCTCCGACGCCGGCTTCATCCGCCACCGCATCCTCCCCAGCGAAGGATGGGGAGACGCATACCTGCGGAAGCGCGGAGTCGCGGAGCCTGACATAGAGAGGGTGACGGAGCAGCAGGTGGGCTTCGGTGCCGTGATGGGCATCCCGCTGTTCGCCGCCGCCGCCGCGGATCGTCTGCTCGGCGAAGGTCAGCCGTTCGAGACGCCGCTCGATCTGCTGGTGGATGCTCAGCGCGAGGCGGCCGGAAAAGAGGCGCGTCGTCAGGGGCGATCCGAACTCGAGTGGTGGATCTGGTTGCGCCGACTCGCCGTCGGCCTGGAGGTGCGGTCCCGGACCGAGGCGACGGCCGCCGAGCTCGCCACCGTACCGGGACGGGACGGATTCGACGCCGAGAGGCTGCGCGAAAAGCTCGTCCGGGCGAGCCTGCTCATCGAGCTGCCGGATCTTGCGGCGTTCCCACGCCGCACCTTGCAGGAGGCTCTGTGCGCACACGCCGTGCTGGCGAGCGAGGACGCGGCGGAGAGCGTCGCCAGGGTGGCGGTCGCCGAGGTGGCAGGCGAGGTTCACCTCAGGTCCGACATGGAATTTACCCTCGACTTGGTCTTCGAATCGGCGTCCTGCGAGTCCCGGGAGCGCCTCCGCGAGATCGACGAACAGCGATGGGCGCGCACCGTGATCGCGAGGGGGACGGAGGCAGATGGGGAGGAGGCGCTCGACATCCTGATCGAGGACGCCGAGCGCCGAGGCCACCCGATCGGCAATTTCGCCGCCGGACTTCGCTCCGCGCTGCAGGCGGTGCAGCTCATCATCAGGTCCTGGCCCGAGGTCCTGTCGGGGCGGCGTCAGCGGCTGCTGCAGTCGCTCGGCGCGGACGAGTCCCACTCTCGCTTCAACGCGCTCTGGGTCCTGGCCGCGCAGGAGTCCGACGAGGATCCGAGTTGGCTGCCGCCAATGATCGAGGACGAGGACAGACGAGTCGCACGATTGGCCGCGGAGACCGCAGTCTCATGGGGAGTGCGGGACGCACTTCCGCATCTCGAAGCGGTGCTCGCGCGCCGGGGTCCGGTCCATGAGCGCAAGCGCCTCCTGCGCATTGCCCTCCGCCTGGCCGACAGCCGGGAGGAATCGGTCCGGATCGTCGGGTCTCTTCTCAACGACGGCCACCTGATCGGTGAGAGCGCTTCAGAGATCGCCGCCGTTCTCGATCTCGACGGATATCTGGAGCTCCTCGGCCGACGGACCCAGGGCTGGGGGATCTCGGAGTGGCTGTTGGATGGCGCGCTCGGGATCGCCGACGCGGAGGACTGGACCGACGAGCGGGTCGAAAAGATGGTCGAAGCCGTCGTCGCCCTCGACGGGGACCCGCAGATCGCCTCCGACGGGCGGCTCGTGGGCGTGGTCGAATCGCACCTCGAGCCAGCGCTCGCGGCGGCACGGCGGGTGCTCTACCACCGCCCGCCGGTCTTCAGGGGCCTCGCGATGTTCGCGACCGTTCCGGTCGGGCGACTGGCGGGGGAGGAGAACGCCGCGATCGTCGAGGGAGCGGAGAGAGCTCTCGACCCTGAGGAGGTGTCCCGGTGGCGCCGAAACCCGGCCCCGCCGGATCAGTGGGCCGCGGCGCTGGCACGCCTTGATGATCCGGCGGCCGACCCCGTCGATCTGCTGAGGCCCGAAATGCACTGGCGGGTGGATCAGATGAGCGATCAACAGCGGGAGAGACTCGCCGGGCTGGCTGCCGCGAATCTGCCACCGGTGGACGAACCCATCGACGGCGAGCGCTTCGGGTGGTCGCGGACGGAGGAACTGCACCTGGGTGCGTTGAGCGCCGCTGCCCAGCTCGACTTCCCGATGGAGCCAGGACGTTGGATGCAGATCCTCCGCAGTCCTGAGGTTCTCGAGACGGCGCAGGCTCTTTTCCAGTGGCTTCGCCGCTGCTATGGCCCGGCTTACGACAGGGCGATCGAGGCATACATCTCGGAGGCCGAGGATGGCCGTGTCCTCTCCATGGTGATCGTCGTCGTCCCTCCCACCGCGGTCGCCCTTCGGGAGTCGATCGTACGGAGACTCGACGAGATGACGGTCGATGACGGATGGTGGTCGAACGCAGTCGGCCTCCTCGTCGAGACTGAGGGCCCCGATCTGTTGCGGCGTCTGCAAAACGGCCCGAGGACGCCGTTGCAACTGGAGGTCCTGCGCTCCCGATTGGCAAGACTGGGTGATGCCGCGGCTCAGCTCGAAGTGTTGACCGCGATGATCGAGGTGGCCGGCGGCGGGGAGATGACCGGTGAACCGCCCCGTTGGACGGAGCCGATCGAGGATCGTTCAGTCCTCGACGCGCTGGGCGAGTTCATGGAGGCGCTCGGCTCTGAGCGGAAGGGTTCAGGCTGGTGGGATTTCGCCCTCGGCAGGCTCACCAGTTCACCCAACCCTTATGCACTTGAGGTGCTCGACCGTGCCATCGTTGCGACGGGTGTCGCACTCGACTTCGCCCGACTGGCGCTTGCTCGTCGATTGGCTGTTGACATCGTCCTTGCCCGCCTCCCGGCCGACATCGCGCGCGCGTCAACGATCTTCGAAGAAGCAGAGGTCGACGCGTCATTCTGATCGACGCCAGCCGGGGAGGGTCGTCGTATGACGGTTTCGTACACCGAGCGCAGTCTTCCGTCGACAGGCAAGTGTGACTCGCTGGAATCGACTGAACTCCGGAGAATCGAGGAGGGTCGCGCCGTCGCTGATGTTTCAATGGGCAGAGCGGTGAACGCTAAGCACCGGCATACACCGTGGGGCAGATCGGTTGACAGAGAACGAAGGAAAAGCGGGGCTTGGACCCTCAGATGCCCGTCGTTTGAGTCGGCTGCGCGTGCTCCTCGGCGACGCTCGGCGCAGGGTCGGCGACGAATCCGAACTTGGGTTGCACCTTGCTGTCGTCTCCGTCGACGGGATAGGGGAGCTGGCGATCGGCCTCTGCGCCGAGCACTTAGGCGCGCGGGCGAAACGCGGGACCGGCGTGCCAGGGCTCCTCGACGCGGTCATCGACGTTATGGGGAGCTCACCACCAGGGAAGAAGGGCTTCCTCGAGCTCCATCGTGCGCGTAACGCCGTCCAGCACGACGGCATCCTTCCGGCGCCCGCGCAGGTGCCCTTGTGGTTGGCCGAGGCCGAGCTCCTGATCGGGGCCTTGATCGAAGCCGCGTTCGGAGTCGACCTGGACCAGGTGCATTCTGCGGCCGGCGTCGCCGATCGCGATCTGCGCGAACGGCTCGAGGAGGCGGAGCGGCTCCTCGAGGCAGGGGATCCCGGCGGTTCCTTCCACGGATCCTGGGAGGCACTTGATTTGGCGCGACGGCAGTTTCGCCAGAAGGCCGAACTGCATCGACTCGAGCCCGGGCTCGGAGCTTCGGGAGGAAGGTCGATCATCGGTAAGGACGGTGGCCTCGGCGCCCTCCTCGGCGAGGTTCGCAAGCTCTCCAACGAGATCGAGGTCTCTGCCTTCACCGCCGAGCCGGGAGAGTGGCTTTGGCTCCGCCAGCGTCAGTCCGAGACCTTCAAGGGGCTCTCCGCGAACTCGGCGGACGCCCTCCGCGCCCTCGTCTTTGTCCTCGGCTGGGTCCTCCGCTACGAGAGCTACATCTCGCGGCACGGCGTCGACCGCTGGCGGAGGCTCCGGGGATCAGAACGCGCCCCGGTCACCGGTAGGCCCGGAGGTCCTCATATCGACGGTGTGAAGCCCGGCGGCCACCTCGGAGGGCGTCAGGAGGGGGTGCGGAGCTGGACCCTGCAGCTGACCGACGTACCCGAGTCCCAGCCATCGTTCGCGTGGGGGATCACGGGCGCGCTACGGGGGTTGGAGGGCTCGCCGTTGACGAGGGTCTCGCTCGACGGCTTCGGGCGGCTCTCGATCTCCTTCCCGGAGACGGCTGGCGCCGAGGAGGTGAAGAAAGCGGTCCTCGAGTTGTTCTCGGCGACGAAGCAGCTCCTCGCCCTCCGCGCCGTCCAGGACGCCGAGGAGGAAAGCGCCCGCGGTGAGATCGCCGCCCGCTTCGAGGCCGGCCTGCTTGAGGTCGGCTGCCCCGTGACGGAGCTTGCCGTGGTCGCTGAATCGGGGTATCACGGGCCCTTCGACTCCGGGCGCTCGCAGGTGAGGATCGTCCTTCCCGACCCCGGTGGCGGCGCGCCGTCGATGATCGGGAACGGCTGCCGAGAGCACTACGCCCGTCATTTCCCGGGCAATCCCGACGGCGCCTCCGACTTCCGCGCGGGTTGGAACGATGTCTTTGTGCCGGTCGACTGGGATCCGGCGCAGGTAGGGCGATGGCTGATCGACGCGGTCGCCTTCCATGAGGACAACCGCCGCGCCGAAGAGGAGGCGAGGAGCGCTCAGCAGACCGCCGAGGAAGCGGCGATCGAGGAGATGGGGGGTCTACTCTGAACCGACGTCAGTCGAGCTGCAGCCGCATGGGGTAAAGACCCACGTCGGGTTCGTCCCGGGTGTCGTCGGCGGTGAAACCCCAGGACTCATAGGCCGGAAGACCGTCGGCGGTGGCGGTCAGCCGCGCTTCGGTGACACCGATGCGGCGCCAGAGCTCGATGAGGTCCGCCATCAGCTTGGTTCCGAACCCCTGATTGCGGCGGGTCTCAGGGATGTAGAGGTCGATCAGCCACGCGACCCGGGCATCGCGCCCCTCGACTCCGATCTCCAATCCGAACTCACGCTGTGCGGCCCTCCGGTCGAAGCGGCCGAAGACGACGATCCGCTCGTACTCCGGCGGTTCGAGGCAGGGCTGGGGATGAAAGGCGAGGCCCATGCTGCGCCCGACGCGGTCGAGCAGGAAGAGGTGGGCATCGCGGATCAGATCCGGGTCCGCGTCGACGGTGACAGGCCGCAATGGCTCGGGTAAAGGAGGTCCGAGCCGCTTCCGGCGGCGGAAGCGGAACATCGGTTGTTCAGAACCCCAGCAAGGCTCTGATTGCGGCGATGGTGAGACCGCTGGTCGCGCTGACGGCGACGTCGCCGGCGCGGATCTTTTCGGTCCATGCACGCAGTCGGGAGCGCTCAGCTTCGTCTTCGGTCTGTTCGGCCCGTTCGCTGAGGAGGGCGGCGGGATTGTCCACTGCCATCCGGCCCGCCGGCGTCGGGTAGAACTCGGTCTGGCTCTCCCACCCGACAAGACCGAGTTCCTGAAGTTGGCTGAGGTCGTGGTGTCTGACGACGTCAGGGGGAATCGCCCAACCGCCATGTCGGACCATGTCGACTGAGCTCGTGCGCAGGAGGAGAAGCGGTTCGGAAGGGTCTGCCTCGAACGCGTCGACGATCGCTTTAAGGATCACTGCCAGCCGTTCATCAGGGTCCGAGAGGGCCACTTTAAGGGCCCCTTCGACCGCGTCCGGGAAATGCTCGCGGGCCTTAGCGGAGGGCCAGAAGCGCCAGGTGGGGGCGACGCTCTTATCGATCTCCAACAGATCTCGGTTCACCAACGACCGGATCTCATTCCGGTCAGGCGACTGGATCGACCCAGGCCAGGGTGGGGAGGGGATCTGGTCGGCGCCTACCAGGATCTCGAAGAACCACTCGACATCGCCACCGGCGAGCCCGACCAGGGTCTCGAGGATCCCGGTGTCCCGCTCGTTCAACTCGATCCCGTCGCTCATAGGGAACGGCAAAGGTACAAAGCACTGCCGACGGGCTACGTCAGTCGGGGCCGCTTCGTCCTGATCGGGGCCTCGCCAGATGCACTGCAGGCAGGCGGGAACGTGTCCGCAGGAGTCGGTGCCCCGGTCGAGTCCGGGGCGATACCGGGACGGTGAACGGCATCCGCTTTAGGTATTAGCGTGTCTCGAAATGCGCAAAGAGGAGATGCGACCCGGGGCAGTTCATGGGCGGTGGCCGGTGAGGCGCGATTGAAGATCAAGGAAGTCACCGTCAGCCGCTACAGGGGCTGGGCAGGTCCGACGACGTGGTTTCCTGGCGATCACGATGTCTTGCTCGGACCCAACAACGGCGGGAAGACGTCGCTGCTCCGTGCGGTGGATCTGGTCCTGAATCCACACCGCAATCCGCATCGCGATCTGCTCGGGGTCCACGACTACTTCGACCTGAAGACTGCCGAGCCGATCGAAATCACGGTCGTCCTCTTCGACTTGAGCGACGACGATTGCGATGTCTTCGAGCCCTTCCTCGAGGGGCAGCGAGCGGATCTCACGTTCGGCCCCGCTGATTCACCCGACGAGGAGTTTGACCAGGGATCACTCGTCCTCCGGATCGAGTTCATCGCCGAGCTGGACGCTCCCGCAAGCGCTGTGTTCGCGCGTCCCGACGCTGGCAGGACCCGGGTGACGCAGGATCACAAGCTGCGGATCGGTTGGTATCTCGTATCGGCTGATCTCGACCCGCTGAAAGAACTCGCTTTCTATTCGAACTCGATTTTCGCCAAGCTCTTCGAGCAGGTCGACCTCTCCTCGGAGCTCGACGCCATCCGCGAGGGGATCGAGAACGCGAAGGGCGATCTGATGAAGCAGAAGCACGTCGCGGATACCCGCGAGCGACTTGAGGACGCGACCAGGAAACTAGGCCTCGTCGACGGCGAGGATGCCCTCGATTTCGCCGTGCTCGACATGAGCGACCGACGCGTCCTGCAGAGCCTGCAGCTCGTCGCCCGCGGCGCCCGCTCGGGCCATCGGCTGCCGCTCCGCTCCCACGGCAGGGGCGTTTTGAGGGCGCTCCTGCTCGCGGCGGTCCTGCAGCACGCCCGCATGCGTGAGAACAACCTGATCCTGGCGATCGAGGAGCCCGAGCAGAACCTCGAGCCGATCAACCAACGTCTGATCGCCCGCTCTCTCCTCTTCGCATCCGACAATGCGGCCGCCCAGACCATCGTCTCCACCCATTCACCCGCGATCGCCTCGGCGGTCCCTCTGGCGAGCGTCGAGCTCGTCCGTGAGATCGGCGATGGGCCACAGGTCAAATCACTTCGCCAGGTGCAGCCTGCAGAGCACAAGTTCTACGAGCGCCATGCACGCGGCGCCGTCATCGACGGCCTCTACGCGAACGCGGTGCTGCTGGTCGAGGGTCCGACGGACACGGGCGCACTCCTGACCCTCTGGGCGAAGGCCTTTCCGGCGCAGGGCCTAGACGAGCGCCGGATCGAGATCATCGACTGCGAGAGCCTCGACAAGGTCGTGCCCTTCGTCCGCTTCTTCTCGGCGCTCGACATCCCGGTCGCTGTGATCTGCGACTGCGACCAGGGAGGCGCGCAGAAGCGCAAGGACATCCTCGACGCCGGTGCCGGACTGCTGGTCCACTGGCAGACACACACCGACATCGAGGGCGTGCTCGCCGCCGAGGCCGACGTCGGGGTGCTCGCCGCGGCGATGGAGGAGGTCCGCGCGGAGGTGGGCGACTGGGATGAGCACCGCGGCGCGCTGATCGATGCCGCAAGGTCGTCCGCCGGAGATCACCCGAACCTCAAGACGGCCACCGACATACCCGGCCTGGTCGAGGGCTACGAGGAGACGGGAGAACGCGCGGCCCTCCGTGCGATCCTCCGTGGCAGCCGTCCGAGCTTCAAAAGCTCCCGTGATCAGCGCCTGATCTGCCAGACCCTGCCGACGGTACCGGCGACCGTGACCGAGGCGATGCGGAGGGTCCACGCCTTTGTCGACGAGGGCAGCGGCGGGGAGCATGCTCTCTGAGGACGCCGAGCAGGCGGCGGTCCTCGGCGACGACTCCCGTCGCCTGTTGATCACGGCTCCGCCCGGCTCGGGGAAGACCTTCACCGCGCTCCGCCTCGCGGCCCGTGACATCTCGGAAGGCCGCGTCGGTCCTACGCAGCGGGTCCTGGTCCTCACGTTCAGCCTGCAGGCACGGGCGCAACTTGAGCGCTACGCCGCCCGCCTGCTCACGCCTGCGCAGTTGGGGCTCCTCGAGGTCAGCAACTATCACGCCTGGTTCTGGCGGAAGGTCCGGCAGTTCCGGAGCTCGCTCGGGCTGCCGTTGGAGCTTGAGCTGTCCACCGAGTCCCGACATCGCGAAGATGTGCTGGCGGCGATGATCAAGGCTGGCGTCGCAGGCGCAGGGTCGAGGTGGGATGACCTCGCCAGGGACTACGCCCTCGCGCTGGAGCACGAGGTCGACGGTTGTCGCCCCGATCGGTTGGAGTCGCCGCTGCCCGGGGTGGCACGGGTCGGGGAGGAGTTAGGGGAGGTGAATCGGCGGGGCAGGCTCCACTACGACGACCTGGCCTTCTACATGTGGCGGCTGGTGGACGAGTCGGCGACGCTGCGCCGGATCTGGCGCCACAAGTATGCGGTGATCCTGCTCGACGAGTACCAGGACGCGTCGGCGATGCAGGCGAAGATCGTCGAGCGGATCGTCGCGCCCGAGAGCCGTGTCTACGCGTTCGCTGATCCGCTGCAGATGATCTATGGATGGCGGGATGCCTCACCGCGGCGGATCGAGGAATTCGAGGCGCGCGGCGCCTCGGTCCACATCCTGAAGACGCTGCACCGCTACCGCGACCGGCCTGAACTCCAGGGTTGGATGGAGGGCGTGCGTGACATCCTGCTGAGCGGGGAAAGCACATGTCCGCCGCGTCCGAGGGACGTCGGCGTGATGGTCTACGACCCCACGGAGCGGATTCGCGGTGAGCCCTATGACATCGCCTCGCGGACCCTCTACAAGCTGGACGACCAGATCTCCAGGTGCTTCAGGGAGCCGTCGATCGACAGCATCGCCGTCCTCCTTCGGAAACACGATCACCTGACGCAGATCGAGCGCCACCTGACGAAGCGTTTCTACTGTAGGCGCCTGCGGACCGCCCGCGAGACCAGCGAGTGGATCATCGAGTGGATCGAGGGCTATCCGACGGCGACCAGCTCCCAGCTGAAGATGGAGAGGCTGATGGAAGTGGCTACGCGGATCGCCCCCCGAAACGGCGATCTAGAGGAGTTGGAGAAGAGGATCGATGTGGGTGGGATTCGGAGCACCGGATTGCGGTCGCGCCGTAAGACGCTCGCCACCGAACTGAACGAGGCGATGGCAGCGTGGAGCGACCTCGCCGGCGCCTGCATCGCAGCGCAGGAGGTGGCGCGGATCGCGGTCGCACACGAGCAGGACGGGCGACTGGTCGCCCGGGATGCCGCCCACGTGGTTCGCACCGGATTGCGGGTCAGGGCCGGCGCCGACGACCAGGAGACGAAGGAGAAGGTCCTCAACCGCCTTGCGCAGATGCGCTTCGCGACGGAGGGGCGCGAGCCGCGGGGCCTCTATCTGTTGACGTGCCACGAGGCGAAGGGACGGGAGTTCGACATGGTCATCCTGCCGTACGTCAGTGACCAGATCTTTCCCGACGACGACGAGGAACAGCGCCTGCTTCTCTACGTGGCGCTGACGCGGGCCCGCCAACGGATCCTCATCCGCACGGCGCAGGGAATGCTGCCGAAACACTGTGAGGCGATGGGCCTCGCGCTCTAGGCCGGGCCGTCGGGTGGGCTGGAGTCGTCGGGTGTGAGGCTGATCGATCGCATGAGTCCGGGCACGGCCTGGGGGATCGCCTTGGCCTTGGTGATCGCGGCTCTTCCCGGGTTGTTGCTCCCCGAGCATTGGCTGCCCGTCGCCCTCTTCGCGGCGGGGGTGTCGTTCTCGGTGGTGGCGGCGTTGCTCTGGCTGCTGAAGAGGCGCGAAGCACGGAGGCGCGAGGACTTCGGGAATCTGCTCGGCCGGATCGCGGACGCCGGAGAAGAAATCCTTCATCCTCCGCGCGGCCCGACGTTTGAGGCGTGGCGAGCGGACGCCGAGGCGCTCATCAGCGCGGCGGTCGGCGAGGAGGAGGCCACCCGGGTGGTCGGGCCTCCCGTCCCGGGGGTCGTCGCCGACATGGATCCGATGGAGGTGCTCGCCGGCCATCCGTTCGGTGGGGAATACATCGCCAACCTGCGGGTCATGGCCGAACAGTCCGATGGCCTGAAATTGAAAACCGGGTTCACGCCTGCGGCCTGGACTCCTTTCGATTTTCGGGCGTGGGAGGCTGAGCACGCGCGGGCGATCAGCTGGGAGCCGCATTCCGGTGGACCCTGCCCATGGTGCGGAACCCGGATCTATCCCTCGACTCCCACCTGCCCCCGCTGCAATGCTCAGATAGGGCGCGACTCCGCATTCAAGTAGCCGGCAGAGGTAGGAAGTTCAGCTCCGGATCGAACGGCGCCTGGAAAGCGAATGCAACCGTCTCGGCTCATGGTGGAGCCCACTGGTCTCGGGGCCGTCGAGAGCTCAGTGAAGGGTCCCCCCTGATGTTTCCGTGTCGCGCTCAGTGGACATCTCGAAAGGGAGCTTCGTGAAGTTTCCCCGGAAAGAAGCGCGCGTCGAATCCGACCGGGAGCGTGTCGGGGTCGAAAAGCAGGTTCAGGTAGTCCCGGTCGGCCATGGAAGATGGCGGCCACTCAAGGACCCTCCGAGTGCGCGGCCAGAGCTTGACGAACATGTCGGAGAAGGGGTTCGAGTCGCCGAGCACGCATTCGATGTAGCTCTTGAACCGGTGTTCAACGACCAGGAACGAGATACCTCCGACGGCCAGGAAGCTCATGTAGCCGAAGTCGACCGATTTCCTGACTCCCGCTTGGTCCCCGCTCAGTGACAACGGCTTCTGTAGGTAGCACGAATTGATCGGATCTTCCCTGGCGCGCGCGTGGGAACCGATCCACACGGTTACCTGCGGCGGTGGTTTGAAGTTGAGCATCAAGAGCATCGGATGTACCGGTGGTACCAGTGGTAGGGATGCCTGCATGACGTAAGTGGTCTTGACCGCCCATCTTGCCGCCACCCACTGGGCCACCAGATCGAACGCAAATGGCACTTCTTTCCTCGTGATCGCGGGCGTCAGAACGGGCTTCGCTTCGTTCTCCAGTTCGCTCATCCAACCCTGATTGCAGGCCTTACACACGAACTTGGCCTTCTCTCGAAAGGGCTTCCTCCTCCACTCGGGCATCTCGGTGCCGCCGACTTCCCTGAAGTGGACTACGGGCTCATCGGCGGGCAGGATCTCCTGGAGCCATCTCGGCAGTAGGTGCTCCCGGTCATCCGCGATAGAGCCGCAGAAGATGCACCGCCGCCGTCCCTCATCCGCCACCGGAAACACGCTAGAGCGTGGGACCCCATCTGTGTCGTCGAATCGCCGGATGCGGATGAGCGCGATCGAGGGCTTGGGATCATCGTGTCCCGCCGGATGCCGGCCATGCGGTGTCGGAGTACGACCTGAAGGCGTCCGGGCCAGGACGCAGACCTCCACTCGCCGGTCGGGCGAAATACCCGTCGGATCACTTCAGCCGGGAGGGCTCGCCAGAACCGAGGACCTCGAGCATGGCGCTCTTCTCGTCACCCCAGGCGTCTTTCAGGATGGCCAAGCGCTCCGCGGTGATCTTGATCGGCCCGAAGATTGCGGTCATCGTCGTGTCCCACACTCGTTTGTCGTCACGGGGGGTCAGGAGGACACCGACCGAGATAGCCTGGTCCCCGCGGTCACCAAGGCGGGCGATGAACTCGTGGTGTCGCAGTTCGGTCCAGGAGGAGAACACCTCTCCGAATTTGTCATCAGGGAAATGCGCCCCGGCGCCAAAGAGGAGCTGCGTGGTGCCGAGTCCACCGAGGATGCGTTTCAGTCTGAACATCGCTTCGTCCCACCCCGGTCGCGAGACGAGGTTGAAGGCTTCCCGCAGATAATTTCCGACATGTGCCCGATGCTCGGTGGGCAGGCGATCGAGCTCGGCCAGCGCCCTTAGGCGGACCTCCTCGGTCGTCGTCTGCAGTTCGATGCTCGCGATGTCCTCGAGCACGGACCGGAAGAAGCTGTGGGCAGGCTCGTCGATCGAGCCTACGGGATCGAGCGGGAGCATCGGCTCCCAGTGTTCGGCGGCCCCTAGTTCCTTGATGGCCGGATCGAGTCCGCGGGGGCCGCCCTGAGCATCGAGCGCGGCGAGCTGGTGGTATCGGACCGGCTCGGTGCCGAGCTCCACGGACTCACCTCCGACCCGCTTCAGATAGGCCGCCACGGCGTGGGTCGACTTCAGCTGGTCGAACAGGAACTCCCAGTCGCGTCGGGTCAGGAGGACGGCATCTGCGAGCTCAGATGCCGGCATCGATACTCCGTGGGGTGGACTCGCGTGGTCGAGGATGACGACCGAGAGCCAGTCGCGACCCTCGCCGGTGATCTCGGCGCTGCGGTCGCGCATATTCGTCAGTGTCCTCGGGGCGCTGTCGAGACTTCGGATCGTCCCGCGCGCCTGGCGAAGCGCCCTTCTGCCTTGCTTCAGCAGCCAGCGGCGCTCACGCTCTGCATCGGCTCCCGGCTCCTCCCGGCTCTTCACCTGCAGGACCAGGCCGAGACCGGAGAGGATGATCAGGCCGTCGCCGAGCTCACGCACCCCTGAGCCGAGCGCCATCAATTCGGGCCTGAAGACGAAGTCCGGCAGGCCCCAGAGAGCGGCGGCCGAGTGAGTCGCATCCTCGGCAGCCTTCCCTTGGGTCGTGATCAGCCGTAACGGCATCGCGGCGGGGATCTCGCGGAGGATGGTCCCCCTCTCGGTCTTGAGGACGAGGGTCATCCGCTCCCCGGCCGAGCCGTGCTCATCCCCGGCCATCCCATCCTCGGAGAGCCCTGTGTCGAGACAGCACTTCTTGTACTTCTTGCCACTCCCGCAGGGGCAGGCCGCGTTTCTCCCGATCTTTGTCATCGTCTGCAGCGTAAGAGTCGCCATCGACATATGGACGACCACGACCACCATTCGAGAATCGCGGGGGATCGATGCCAGGTTTAGACGAGAACGTCGCCGAGCTACGGGCCGAACGCCTGATCTCGTTGGTGGAGGCCCACCTGCCGCTGGAGACCAACGTTCGCGGTCCGGCCGATGCCTGGCAGCTCGACGGACCTGCGCTCCTGTCGCGACAGGCCGGAACCCTGCGGGCACTTGGCGCCCTCCGGGCTCTCGACCAGGAAGCCGACGCCTTCGTCCTCCTCCGCACCCTCTATGAGCATGCGGTCACCTTCGCGTGGCTGGCCGCGGAGCCGGGGGAGGACCGCCATCAGCGGTTCCTGAAATCCGATGCGGAAGCTCGACTCGCGATGGACGACGACGGCCGAAAGGTGGGGGTCGAGCTACTGGACGAGGCGCAGCGTCGCGAGTTCGAATCCCAGGTTGCGACGCTGTCCAAGGCGATGCCCGACCTGCGCCAGCGTGCCGAGGCGGCTGACGAGCATTGGGTGGACCGGATACCCGGGCTCCGGAAGGACTCCGAGGCTGCCTCGTATCGGGGCTTGTACGCGATCGCCTACAGGCGGCACTCCGCAATCGCCCATCCGAGCCTGATGGGCCTGAACTTCGTCACCGTCGACCTCCCCGGCGGAGGCAAGCGGGTCCAGCTCGAGCAGCGTGATCCGGAGATGCACGGGCCCTTCGGCCTCGGCTCGATACTCCTGGGTTTCAGCCTCCTCATCGCGGGTCACGCCCTCGGCTGGCCAGAGGCGAGCGCCGTCGAGGCAGCCTTCGAGGAACCGGAGCGAACCGGTAAGGCAGACTAATCGGGGCACCGGATCCTCCTCGATCGGAAGGCAGCTTGATCCGATCCGAGGTACGGCTACGCTGGGTCCCGTAGATACATTGGGTCTGGACGATGGACGAGGCCGATCAGGATCGTCGGGATGTGGCGGAGTGGGCGGATCGATTCGGATCCGGGAGGCTACGCCTCGCATTGGAGGCCGGTGACCCGGTTCGATCCCTCTACTTGGAGGAGCGCGGCCAGATAGAGCTGCCGGGCTTCGACCTGTCGATCGATGATCCGGTGCGCGTGGTCCCCATATCGGAGCCCGATAGGCAGGCGATCGAGGCGCTCGAGTCGGTGGTCGAATACCTCGACATCCTCGGGATCCGGTACACCACGTGTGAGATCGTGTCACGCGAGACCGGCCACGACGAAGGGGCCGCGATCCGGATCGAGGGATGGGAGGAGGGAGTCACGGCGATCGCCGACATCACCCGGCCCGACGGATCGGTCCTGATCGGCAACGGTTATCCCGACGATGTCCCAGGCAAGTCGAAATCTCGACTGCGGCCGACCGCCTATGGATCCGCATATGGCCTGCGGCACCCGGCGGCCCAGGAGGCACTGCGGGGTGCGGCGATAGTGAGTGTCGACCAGCTCAGTGACCTCGGTGGGGAAGAGCTGGAGGAGTTCCTACCGCCCGACGTGCACGATCTGATCGACGACGCTCTCGTAGGGGACTTCTGCGACACCCTCTTTCTCGTCGGATGGAAGTTCGGCCAGCCGCGGCGTGTGGAGCTGGCGAGTCTCGCCGAGCAGATCGCCGGCTACGTGCTGATCCGAGAGGCCGAAGTCATGCTCGAGGATGTCGAGTATCTACCGGAGGAGGCGATCTCCGAGGCGAGGAGGGAACTCGATGAACTGCAGCTCTCCGTTCTGGACGAAGAGTTCCTTTACGAGTATCTCCCAGGCGTTGAGGCTTCCGAGCTCAAGGACCTGGTCCCGACCGGAGTTGACTCCCGGCGGGCTTCGCTATGGGCACCTCTTTATCCGACGGGAGACGCGCCGCCGCCGAGGATCACCGGAGACGACGAGGCGGAATGGACGCTCACTGACACGCCCGGGCTGACGCCTCGACAGTCGGTGGATGCGGGCGGGACGACGAGACGCGAGGAGAAAGATGCCGACCTCGAGTCCTTCGGGAGTGAGCTGGCCGAGCTTCCCTGGGAGCTTGAGTTCGACCGACACTCTCCCTACCTGCTGGCGGCCCGGCCGGACGGAGGTCTCGCCTGCTTCCGCCCGCCGCCGGCGATCAACGGCGCCGCTAGCGTCTCTCCTTGGGCATGGGCCTATGGCCGTTATCCAGATCGAGCCGCGGCTTTCGATCCCGAGGCCGAGCCACAGGACCGCAGGGTCCTCGACTGGCCCGACTTCTTTCGGGCCTTCCCGGCCCGGTCCCATCCACTCGCGGTCGACGCGCTCCTCGCGGTCATCGAGTGGACGTTGGAATGGGTTCGGGCGGTCGGCGGACACGCGTTGCCCGCAGGGGCGGCAGCACCGTTCGAGCAGAGCGCCAAGGCCCTCGAGGGGGTCGTCGCGATGCGTGAGCAGCTCGAGAGCTGTCGGGCGGCAGGGCTGGTCGAGGACAAGCGGCTCACCCGCTTCGGCGTCCGCCATGAGCTCTTCGGCTCTCCGGACCTGCGCTTCGTCGCCGAGGCTCGGTTCGCCGCCCCGCCGGGCCGCAGCTTCGACGAGGTCCAGGGGGACTTCAACCAGGCGATCTTCGACTTCAGCCCCCTCCCGATCAGCCTTGGGATCGAACCGTACGAGGAGGGCGACGGTTCCCTGCTCGTCCGCTGCGCGATGGGCGCCGACTCCGTCGAGGAGGCCCATGAGCTGGCCAACGAGGTGATCTCGCAGATCCTCTGGCGGGTCGGGCTGCAACCGATCGACCTTGAGGAGGGGGAGGAGATCGACGAGGTCGGCTTCGGCATCGTCGACCTGGAGCATGGTGAGGAGCCGTCCGAGGACTAAACCTCGTCATCGTTTCCGACCGCGTCGTCGAAGAACTCGGCATCTCCGACGCCGGCGTCCATGAGATGGACGTAGGTCCGCAACGTGAATCCCGGGTCGGCGTGTCCCAGCCACTCCTGGACCTGCTTGATGTTCCGTCCGTGCTCGAAGAGGAGCGAGGCGCAGGTGTGGCGGAAGGTGTGGAAGGTCACCGGGAACGGCTCGGACTCCTCCTCGTCGCCGTTGAGGACCAGGCCGGCCGCGGCGGTGGCGGGCCAGAGGACGTTCTTGGCGACCTTGCCCGGGATCAGCGTCGTGCCGACGCTCGAGGCGAACACCGGGCTGCGCCCTAGTCCGCCCGAGCTCTCGCGAAGATCCAGTAGACGGCAGGCCATCCCGGCCGAGAGCGGAAGATCCCTTCGCGCCTTCCGGGTCTTCAGTTTCTTGCGCTTGCCGCGGTAGACCTGCTCGCGCACCCTGATGCGGGGTTCGGTGCCCAGGTCGAGGTGTCGCCAGGTGAGCCCGATCGCCTCCGAGATCCGCAGGCCGGAATGGGTGAGGAACTCGAAGAAGAGCCGCCACTCGGGGGTCATCTTCGCGAGTAGCGCCGAGAGCTCGTGTCGCGTCAGCGCCTTCGCCCGCTCGTCGTCCTCGACCTCCTCGGTCAGGGCTGCGGGGATGCGGACGCCCTTGGCCGGGTTGTGCCGGACCAGGTCGTCTTCGATCGCGGTCTCGAAGAGCGCCGAGAGGGACACGCGGAGCTTCTTGATCGTCGAGGTGGACTTGCCTTCCTTGCGCAGCGCCATGAAGAGTCGCCGCACATCGCCACGCTCGATGTCGCTGAGCCGCTTGTTCTTCCACACCGGCATCGCGTAGGCGGCGATCGGCCTGCGGTACTCGGGCCGAGTGGTCTCCGAGAACCCCCGGCTGGTCAACCCGGAGTAGCTCTCGATCCACTCGGGGAAGTAGTCGCCGAACTTGGTCTTCGAGCGCGGCTCGAGCTCGCCGGATTCGTGAGCCGCTTTTCTCCGTCTTGCCTCGTTGAAGCTGTGGCAGGTCTCCTTGTACTGCTTGCCCCGATGGCGCCAGGTGATCACCCAGGGACATTTGCATCGGTCTCTCGAATCGCAGTCCTTGCGGTGACGTCGGTAGATGCCGGGGGTGCCGGACTTTTCCAGGTCGGCCATGGTGGTTGTCCTCCTCCGTGAGGGTTTCGTCTGGCCTATGCACGGACCAATTCCTCGCGGCGCCACCCCTGTTGCCGGCAACAGATAGGCAACAGCATGCGGGGGAACACCCGCAAGTGGCCGCAAAGGATTCGGCTTGCAGAGCGAAATCAGACGGACAGCCGCAGACAGCCGCAACCGCTCCGGCTCGTTCTCAGTCCGGAAACCGGGGTTCGAATCCCCGTAGCGGTACTCCACCTGCAGCACGAATCGACCGCCCCCGAGGCGGTCTTTTTCGTTCTCGGGTCAAGGCCTGCCGGGACGATCGCGGGAGCAGAAGGGCGCGGCGGCCCGGAGACCGCCGCGACCCCAACTGCGTCAGTTGAACAGGATCATCACCGGCGACGAAGAGTTCCCGGCGCTGTTCCAGGTTTCATAACTGACCTGGGTCCCCGCGGGGCACCCGGTGAAGATGCCGACGAACGTGTTCACGCCGCGCTGGAAGCCCTGGGCGTTTGCAACCACGCTCTTGGGTTCGAACGGAAGACCCCCGATGCAGTATTCGCCTGGCCCGGCCAGCGTGACCGTCATCCCACCGATGCCCTTGGACTGGCCGGCGTCGATTTCCCCACTCAGTCCGATGCGGGCGTAGGCGAGGGCGCTTCCGGCGGCTCCGGTTTCGCCCTTTTCGCCGCGGTCGCCCTTGGCTCCCTGTGCGCCGGTGGGACCGGTCTCCCCATTCCGGCCGGCGGGTCCGGCGGGTCCCGTCAGTGCGGCTTTCGAGGCTTTGCTCAGCTTGGCCGGGGTGACGGCTCCCTTGACGAGCTGTTTAGTGCCGACGGAATTCTTCGGCAGCATTTCACTGGCGGCATATGCGGTGCCACCCCCGACCAGCAGTACGAGGATGGGGTGAGTGCTACGGGACCCGAAATCTTGCAGGCGGTCGCGTCGCTGCCCAGACCGAAAGTGGGGTTTCGAGGCGTTTGGCGAAGTGCCCGCAAGTGCCGCGTTCGCCTACGATCGAACCCGCTACCGAGGAGGACTCAATGCGCCAGGTGACCTATTCGATGGGCATGTCGCTCGATGGCTACATCGTCGGGCCTGATGGTGGCTTCCAGTGGACCGCGCCGGACGACGAGCTGTTCCAGTTCGCGATCGACCAGATTCGCGAGGTCGGTGTGCATCTGATGGGGCGGCGGCTCTACGAAGCGATGCTCTATTGGGAGACGGTGGAGAAGGATCCGACGCTCGACGACGCGAAACGCGAGTGGATCTCCCTCTGGAATCCGCTTCCGAAGGTGGTCTTTTCCCGCACGCTGTCGAGCGTGGAGGGCAATGCCCGCCTGGCCACAGGCAGCGTGGCGGAGGAGATCGAGCTACTGCGGGCGGAGCCGGGGGACGGGAACATCGCGATCGGCGGGGCGACCCTCGCCGCGGAGGTCGCCGCGCTCGATCTGATCGACGAGTACCGCCCCAAGGTCTACCCGGTGCTGGTCGGCGGCGGCATCCCGTTTTTCCCACAGGCCGAGCGACAGGTGAACCTTGAGCTCCTTGAGTCCCGCACCTTCCCGACCGAAGTGATTTACCTACGCCAGCGCGTGGTGCACTAGGGGGCAACTCGGCTCGCGCAACAGAAAGTGTTGCGCTACCCTGAGGCCATGCCGGTTGCCACCGCGACCAAGATCAGTGCTCTCAGTGAAGACCTCGGCTCGCAGCGGCGGGTCGCGGAGCTGCTCGGGGTCAGCCCGGCGCAGGTGACCCGGTGGCGGAAGGGTGGAGGGATCGACCTCGTCAATGCGGAGAGGGTCGACCTTCTTGAGCTGGTGCTGTCGAGCCTGCTGCGGCTCTATCCGGCGGAGGCCGCGGAGCGGTGGCTGCTGGGGATGAATCCGCGGCTGGGCGATCGCCGGCCGATCGACCTGGTGCGGGCGGGGCGGAGCCAGGAGCTGCTCGGGGCGATCGCCGACGAGCGCGCCGGTGGCTATGCGTGAGGCTTTGGCGCACGCTGCCGCTCGATTGGCGCGCCGCGGCCGACGAGGCTGGGGGAGCACTCTGGTTCCCTCGCGCCCAGCAGGGCTACGGGCGGCACGACAATCCCGATCTCTACGGGTGCCTCTACGTCGCCGAGGACCCCGTGTCCGCGGTGGCGGAGGCGCTGGCCTCCTTCCGCGGCACCGGGCACCTCATGGCGTCGATGCTCGAGCACCTGGGCCGCCCGCTCGCCCTGGCCGAGCTTGCGCTCCCCGATGAGGCGACCGTCGTCGACCTGGACGATCCTGAAACCCTGGTCACCGAGGACCTCCGCCCTTCTCGCGCGGCGACCCGCGCCCGGGGCATCACCCAACGGCTCGCCGCGGATCTCCACCGGGCGCATCCAGACGCCCTCGCGCTGCGTTGGTGGTCGACCCTGGAGGCGAGCTGGATCAACCTCACCCTCTTCGACCGCGCCGCTCCGGCGCTCGCGGTGACCGAGGTGGCCGAGCTGCGGATCGACGACGCCGTGGTGCGTGACGCGGCGGCGCTGCTCGGCCTCGGCTGACCCGGACCGTCAGGGCCGACGCGCCCCGGCGGGCCCGCCGCCTCCACCCTTGGCGGCGAGCCCCGACCGCATCGCTCCCGGGCTAGGTGAGGAGCCAGCGGATCTTCTTGACCTCGAACTCGCCGGCGACCGCGACGGCGTCTTCGAGCTCGACCTCCGCCCAGCGCACTTCTTCGGCGCCGAGGTCG
>Ga0268266_10000407_pt1 | contig 65440 bp, 109 predicted proteins | sample KBSS13metaG_FD_190356 | JGI IMG/M metagenome (GOLD analysis project Ga0268266, IMG submission 190356) | Switchgrass rhizosphere microbial communities from Kellogg Biological Station, Michigan, USA - KBS S1-3 metaG (SPAdes) (version 2) | ecosystem: Host-associated > Plants > Roots > Rhizosphere...
GCCGGGCGCCTCGCTGCATCGCTGCGCGACCGAGCTGGACCTCGGCCCCGAATCCGCCTACGGCTGGATCGACGCGAACGCCGGCCGTTTCGGCTTCGTCCAGCGTTATAGCTGGGAGGCATGGCAACTGGCGTTGCGTTAGCGCTATTTCGCTTCAGCTTGGTCGGGGGGTGGCATAAGACCGTGTCGCCAGTCCCCGACGAGCCAGTAGTCCTGCTTGATCTCGGGATGGGCCGGGTGCTGGCCAAGATCACCCCTGACCCAGTCGCACTGCATTGGAGACCAAGAGCGCCGTACCCGCAGACGGACGCGCCGATCACGTACTTCATCCAGCCGGCCACCGGAGGTCCGATCAAGATCGGACGCACGACTTGGGGACGGCTGGCTGCGCGGGTCAAGGATCTGCAATGCGCCAGCCCCTACCGGCTCCGCGTGCTCCTCGTAGTAGAGGGCAATTTCGAGACCGCTCTGCACAATCGGTTCCGCCACCTACGGCTCTCCGGCGAGTGGTTTGAGCCAGCCGAGGAGCTTGCTGCTGCGTGCGGGGGCGCGTGGCATCGGGCCGAAATCGACAAGGATCAGATTGGCTACGACCTCGGCCGTCGCCACGGCTACATAGAGGGCCGTGAGTCGCTCATCCATCTGGTTGAGGTCGCCGCATGACCTTCTCCCTCAAGAACCACAGCTGCGAGGAAGCTGAACAGCAGCGAAAACGGGTGGTCGAGTTCGTCGCGCGCGAGTTGGCGGAACGCGCCACGGGGATGCCCGCCTATCTGATCGACGAAGAGACGTTCGACGGCTGGCTTCAGGCCGCCGAGGATCGCGTGGCGCGGACGCGTCGAACGTCCCTACCGCCGCTGCTCGAAGCCATCGAGGAGGCGCAGCACGGCTCCTGGGGAGTGTCCAGCCGCGAGTTCTACGACTGGGTCAACGCCGCTCTCGCCGCTGAGGAGGTTCCAGCTTGACCGCCTCCGTCGAACGTCGCATCTGCGAGTGGTGCGACTCCAAGGAAGGTCTGATCGAAGGCTCTACTGGAGACGGGATCAAGCTGTTGGTCTGCAAGGACGGATATGGGTGCGGTAAGCGGTGGCCTGATGCAGCGCCGGCCGGACGGGTCGGGGCTTATGAGGGGTCGGCGCAGTGAAGGAAGTCGCGTACTTCGGCTGCCTGCGAGGGGCGTACGGCCACCGCGAAGCTGGGCATCACCTCTACCGGATGGTGGACGGACGGCTCCAGTCTCTGCCGTGGACCGCCATCGACCTCACGCCGTGGGGCAAAGCCATCGACTCCAGTCTCGCCCCTTGCAGCAGCCCGAGTCGTCACAGCCGGGAGATGAAGCAAGGGTGGGCGCTCCTGCACCAAGCGGACGGCTGGACGGCCCTCAGCTTCTGGGACCGATCAGGGGACTCTCGGGGCAACTCCAACAGCACGTTTCTGGTTGAGGAAACGACCAGCTTCGATGACCTGCTTGCCCGCGCTCGCGAGACGTGGCCCCAGCTGTTCGATCGTTTCGACTTCGACGTGGTGCAGGTCGACGCTCCCTGTCGGCTTGAAGATCCGCGACGTGAAGCGAAGGCTGCGGCATGAACTCCGAGTGCGGCTGCGAGCACCCGATGGTCCGTCACGCGGAGGGCGAGCTACTGGGCCATCCCGGCAAGCATCCCTGCACGGTCTTCGGCTGTGGCTGCACCGACTACCGACCGCTCGGCGACGATGACGCGCAGGTTCATCTTCCGCATCTGATCGCCCGCGAGTTCGGCATCTCCACGTCGGAGGCTCGGAGGTTGCAGGCCACCGGGGGCGTGACGATCGACGGCGCCGAGGCCCTCAGCTTGGACTACGACAGGGACCAGCTTCGCGGCAAGACCCTGACGGTCGGTAAGCGGAGGAGCGTGGAGCTGTGAGCGGCCGGAACGATCCGCTCGGCGAGCGCATGAAGGGCTACGAGGCTGAGGCGCGCCTGGAGTTGCCGAAGCGGTCGCTCGCCGCGATCCGCATCGACGGCCGCGCCTTCCACACGTGGACCCGAGGACTGCCGCGCCCCTACAGCCGTCGTCTGATGGACGCGATGGCGGCGACCACGCAGGCGCTCTGCGAAGAGGTCTCCGGAAGCGTCATCGGCTACACGCAGTCGGACGAGATCAGCATCGTCTTCCAGGACTTCGCCAAGCTGGATACCCAGCGTTGGTTCGGCGGCAGCGTCCAGAAGATCTGCTCGGTCTCGGCGTCGATCGCGACCGCTCATTTCGCTCGCGCCTTTTGGGACCGCCCGCCCGCCGCCTTCGATGCCCGGGTCTTCGCGCTCCCCTCGCAGACGGAGGCGATGAACTACCTGCTCTGGCGCCAGCGGGACGCTCAGCGCAACGCCATCTCGATGCTGGCGGAGGATCGGTTCTCGGCCAAGTCTCTTCACGGCCAGGGCACCCCAGAACGGCGTGAGCGCCTTCAGGCCGAGGGCGTCGATCTCGACGCTGAGGATCCGCGATTCCTTCACGGTCAGTGTCTCCACCGGATCACCGTCGAAGAGAAGGTCCGGTACTTCGACAAGCGGCTAGGCGAAGAGGTCGAGACCCCTCAGCCGGTCGTGCGTCGTCGCTGGGCCGCGGGCGCTGCGCCTCAGTTCAGCGCCGACCCTGGCGGCTTCCTTGCGCAGCACGTACCTGAGCAGGCTCAGCTAGCGGAGCGTCCAGCTTGACCCCTCCGAACGCCACTCAGCTGAAGGTACTCCAGACCGGAGCCATGAGGACGCGTCTCGATTCCTCACCGAGGAAGAAGGCAGACGAGGGCTACGGCTACGGGAGGGTCTGCGAGGACCAGTCGTGCATCCAGGTACTGAACCACTTCAACCCGGGGCCGCTCTGCAACGTCTGTGAGCGGCGGTTGGAACGGGAACGGAGGGACGCGGCATGAGCGAGACCGTGATGATCGGCCACGCCCACCAGATGCTGGGCAACGTCCACGACCGGGAGGACTGCTCGGGCTCCTGCCCGATCCACTCGCCCTCCGACCACCACATGAAGGACTGGCCACTGCACTGGCGAGACGACCGCAAGCTGATGGAGCGGATCTGCCCTCACGGCGTCGGACACCCGGACCCGGACCACATCGCCTACACCCGAGAGCTTCGCGGCAGCACCGTGGCGAGCGTCGAAGCCACCCACGGCTGTGACGGCTGCTGTCGACCTCCTTCGGAGCAAACCGATGACCAGCTAACGGAAGGAGCGCCATGAGCGCCACCAAGTACTTGCTTCGCCAGCTTGCAGAGGCGGAGCTTGAGTTGGAAGACGCCCAGGAGGCATCGCGTAAGGCCGCAGAGCGTGCCAACGCAGCGTTCGACCGTCTCCGAGAGGCAGAGGAAAACTTCGGGTCACATCTCCGTGAGCGCAAGGCGAAGGCCAAGGAGGAGATCAAAGGCAGCGAGGTCGCCGAGCGGCGCACCAAAGCAGGAGTCCCCGTATGAGCGCAGCAGACGACATGGCACGCCTACGAGCAGAGGCAGACCAGGCCATGGAGGGCATGAAGGAGTTCGCCGGGCTGGTCTGGTCCTTCTACTCGTCCCTGATCGCGCAGGGTTTCAAGGCTGACCAGGCCCTCCAGCTGTCGCTCACCTACGTGTCGGAGTTCATGCGGAACGCCTATGGAGGTGGCGAGGCTTGAGGCGGCAGAACGGATACGGGCCAGCGGTGGTCACCAAGCGCCGCCGGCGCACCCACGAGGAAGTGGTCGCAGCCGAGGAGCGCGAGCGCGAGAAGAACGCCGTCACGGTCTACCGCGGCGAGCCGTTCAAGCCGGCGACCGGCGTAGCGACCACCGACGCCGGTCACTTCGCCCACAAGCCGCTCGAGCCACCCTTCGTCCTCGACGACGAGAAGCGCAAGCAGCTACTCCACGGCGAGAGCTACCCGGTGATCAGCTTCCCGAAGGCCGAGAAGCCCGACCTCAGCGAGGGGGAAGTCGTCGAAGTCACGTCACAGGTCGCGATCATCGTTCTCGGCTTCCACGAAACGGTCACCCACTACCTGCTCCGCTACAACGTCATCGACCGTCGCACCGACCGCATCAGGTCGAAATCAAGGCAGCGGGTGGAGCCGAGTGACATCTCGACCCTGAACACGCTCGACCCCATGGGCAAGAAAGACGGGGCCACCGAATATGAGCCCGAGCCGATCACCAGGAAGGAGGCGACCGCCATGAGCAAGACGACGAGGGCCGAGGAGATCAAGTCCCTCCGGCACAGCCGCGAGCAGCTGATGTCGAACCTCAAGAAGCTGGAAGGCAGTCCCGGCTGCTCGGAGATCTGCTGGAACCTCAGGCGCGTCGGTACCCAGCTGAACGACCGGATCGAACGGCTGAGACGACTCGACCGCGAAGAGAAGGCGGCGTAGGATCGCCGCCATGGCCGACCAGATGACCCGACCCGAACTGCGCGTGGCGCTCGACTGGTTCTGCGGCTGCGGCAACCCGGAAGATGCCGCGAAGACTCTGCTCGACATCCTCGACATGCACCCGCTCTACCAGGGCCGGGAGAAGTTCGAGAAGCTGGTTCCCGACGACGGACTGCAATACGTCCTGCTCTACGCGCTCGACCACATCACCGAAAAGCGACCGGCCCGCGAAGGCTGGTTCGAGCACGGGAGAGGCATCGGCGGGCAGTGGCTGACGCCTGAAGGCGAGCGGGTCCGGGACGCCCTCCGCCGCGAATACGAGCTAGGCCCCGATGAGCACGACGACTACTTCATGGCGCTCTTCTCGGAGCACTGCGTCCACGGCTACGACTTCGACGATCAGTCGCACGACTGCATGGCTGCTGGCGATCCAGCTTGACCTTCCGCCGCTGATCCACCTACACTGCACCGCAGCCCGTCAGTGACCGTATCCAGCTTCGCGCTCAGGAGCGGCCACTAGTGCAAGCGCCAACTCCACACGTGCGCCTTCGACGGGCAATCGACCTTCCTCCCACCGCCGACCAGCCGTAACCTCGCGGCTCAGCGTCAACCTGGCGGAATCCCCTGACGACGGTCAGGGCCTCCCACACGGCCCCGCGACGGCGACGGCCACCACACATATGTGAGGCGAGATCACCCGGGCCAACCAGTCGCGCCTCTCAGGCGCCCGGGCCACATACATCCCCGTCGCGGCCAGAGGCGCAGCACGCGGCGGGACCTTCTTCACTCCGGGCTGGTGTAGCCGGCAGCACCGGCGGGACCGTAGGCGTCGGTACCGGTTCAAGTCCTTGGCCCGGAACTTCCCCGATCCCCGCCCGAGCAATCGGGGTGAGCCCCTGGCTTCGTGCTCCAGAGGCACGCGGTTCTCTGCGTAGCGCGATGACTTCTCGGAGGCTCAGCATCGATGCCCGACCCACTACGCCCAAGACCAGCAGGCCGTCCGCTCTTCAACGAGTGCCCGTGCGGCGCGGCACCCTCCCTTTCGCTCGCGGATCCGCACTGCTCTCAGCTGGCAGGACGCTTCGACGACGAACACCGTCCTCACCGCATCGAGGCAGCACGTCGTCTGCTGGAGTGTCCAGCTTGAACCACTCAGACCGAAGAGAACTACTGGCCCTCTACCTCATACCCATCGCCTGCTTCGGGATCGGGTGGATGGTGGGGAAGCTGTGAGCGACGTCGAGCAGGCACAACTCGACGTCCACTCGGCTCTCTCCAGCTACTTGGACGAGGGCGAGATCTGCGTCGGCTGGACGCTCACCATGGACGTGGTTGGCCCGGACGACACCCGCTACCTCGCCCACCGAGCAGGAGGGGGAGTGGACGGCACCGACACGCCGACCATGTGGACCGCACTCGGGATGCTCCAGGCCTCAGCTGACAGCGCTGCTACCCAGCTTCGCGAGTGCACCGTCGACTGCGACGAAGAGGACGAGGACTAAACACCGTGGCAATAGGGATCACGGAGCGGGCGCTGGATGCGATGCGGGACTGACGAAAGGAACTGATGCCTGAGCTAGCCAAGCTGATCGAAGTCAACGGAGCGCCTGGCGCCTACACGATCACCATCGACGGCACCGAGCTTCCCTGCTACGTGCTGGACGGTGTGACCGCGACCGCCAAGCGTGGCGAGATGTCAGCCCTCACCATCTCCATCCCGGCCGACAAGATCGCCTTCTCCGACCGCAAGCCCGAGGGCGACGACGAGTGGACCGGCGACGACCGATGCGACGACTGCCCGTCGAATCGTTGCGACGGCTGTCCTACCGAACCCAAGGCGCAGGGCGTCAAGGTAGGCACGGCCTACATCGAGGTGCGGCCCCACTTCACCGGCTTCGACGGCGACGAGTTTGAGCAGGCGGTCGAGCGCGCCGTTGCTCGCATCACCCCTTTCAAAGGCGCCTTCAGCCATGGCGCAGGGCGCGCATTCCGTCAGTAGGTGGCACGGCCAAGCCCAGCTGAACGCGGCTATGACGCCAGACACCGACGCCTACGCCACAAGGTCAAGAGAGAAGTAGAAGCAGGACAGGCCTACTGCTGGCGCTGCCTCGAGGAAGGCAAGACGAGAGAGCAGGCGTGGATCGCACCGGGATCCGAATGGGATCTAGGCCACGACGATCGCGACCGCTCCGTCTACCGCGGCGCTGAGCACGCCTTCTGCAACCGCCGAACCAAGGCTCATCAGCCTCCGAGGAAGCGACCGACACAGCCGCACCCTGGCGTGATCTGAACAGGCAGAGCGGCGGCGCAACGTGGATGTCGCGCCGCCCCTGCCTCTACCTCACCCGCTGATGCGGGTGCATTCCTGGCACTTCGGCAGATTGCCGGTGCCCGAGACCTTGTTATAGGTCTCGATGTTGTTCCCGACTTTGCACGTGGACTCGTCGTGGTGGACGTCCAGCGTGACCTTGGAGTGGAACGGGCCAACCTTCATGCAGATACCTCCTCTCAATGTGTTGGTGACAGCCCATGAGCGTATATCGGTACATGGACGGACCTGGGGGGAGGGGGCATCTCCTCCACGCCAGGACACCGGTCGCATAGCGGCGCAGATCCTGTACGGGTTTTGAAGTCGTTCTGAGAATCGGTCCCAATTAGGCCATCCGACCCCCTGGAGGGGTCCGAGCCCCAGGAGGGCGCAATGGGCAAACGAGGCCCCATCCCGAAACGGGACGATCAGCGGCGGCGCCGCAACCAAGATTCAAAATCCGAGAGCGTGCCTTTCGACGGCACTCCCGTCGCGGCTCCGCCCGCGGATCCAGAGTGGCACCCACTCGCCCGCGGACTCTACGACGCGCTGCCTGAGTCTGGCCAGTCACAGTACTTCGAGCCGTCCGATTGGCAGTACGCGATCTGGCTCGCCCACGAGACGTCCCTCTATCTGCGCAGTTCCAAGCGCTCGTCGATGATGCTCCAAACGCTCATGAGCGGCTGGGCCGACCTGATGATCACGGAGGGGCAGCGCCGCCGCAGCAAGTTGGAGATAGACCGCACTCCGCCACCCGCCGAGGAGGACGAGGACGCGGCGACGATCACGTCGCTCGATGAGTTCAAAGCCCGCGCCGCCGGCTGAACGCCTCGCGACGCTCCCGCCCGGCGTTCCCGAGCTCACGCTCGGGTACCAGGCTGCCGGTTGGGCCGAGGGCAAGTTCAAGGAGTTCGCCGGACTCGTTCAGCCGAACGGCCCGAAAGCCAAACAGCGGTTTCGCTTCACGCCCGGCCAGGTTCGATTTCTGCTCTGGTGGTACGCGGTCGACGAGTCCGGGGAGTGGCTGTTCAATCACGGCGTCCGCCGGCTCTCCAAGGGAAGCGGCAAGAGTCCGTTCGCCGCGGCGCTCGCTCTCACCGAGTTCTGTGGGCCCGTCCGATTGAAGGACTTCGACCCGAGGTGGCCCGGTGGCTGCGTCGGCAAGCCCGTCGACATGCCGTTGGTGCAGATCGCGGCGACGGCAGAGTCCCAGACCGCGAACACGATGCGGATGGTCCGGGCTTTCGCCCCAAAGACCTCTGAACTCGCGCAGGTCTACCAACTCGACGTCGGCAAAACCCAGTACTACAAGCTTCCTGAGGGGACGCTCGAGGTCATCACCTCTTCACCGACTGCGGCGGAGGGTGGTGAGGGCTCTTTGGTCATCGGAGACGAGACCGAGCACTGGACTCCGGCGAAGGGTGGGGTCGACCTGGCCGCAACGCTTGAGGACAACCTCGCGAAGTCGGGCTCTCGGATGGTCGAGACCTCGAACGCCTGGGTCCCGGGCATCGGTTCGGTGGCTGAGTCTTCCTGGGATGCTTGGCTCGCGCAGGAGGAGGGCCGCACCCGCGGCGAGCAACGCATCCTCTACGACGCGGTCATCGCCTCGCCGGACACCGACCTCTCGGACCGCGAGTCGCTGACCGCAGCCCTTGAATTCGTCTACGCCGATTGTCCGTGGGTGAATGTCGGCGCGATCCGCGAACGGATCTGGTCGCCAAAGGCCAAGCCCGACGAGTCCAAGCGGAAGTACCTGAACTGGCCCACGACCGCCGAGGACGCATGGGTCGCGCCGGAGGCCTGGAAGAACTGCACCGACCTCGAAGTCGAGGTCGAGGAGGGCGCTGACATCGTCCTCTTCTTCGACGGATCGAAGTCGCGAGATGCCACCGCCCTGATCGGCTGTGATGTCGACTCCGGCCACGTCTTCACGCTGGGTGTCTGGGAGCCCGATCCGAACGACGAGGCCGACACGGTCGATGCGGCCGATGTCGATCGAGTCGTCACGAAGACCTTCGAGAGGTACAGCGTCCTCGCGTTCTTCGGGGACGTCAAGGAGTGGGAGTCGTTCACGCTGACGGACTGGCCACAGCGCTACAAAGACGACCTCCTCATCTGGGCAGTTCCGCAGGGTAAGCCGCCCCAGCCGATCGCCTGGGACATGCGCTCGCACTCGACTGAGTTCGCCAAAGCCGCCGAGGCTTGCGAAGCGGAGATCGTTCAGGGCGAGTTCACCCATGACGGCGATCCCCGGGTCGCGCGCCATGTCGGGAATGCCCGCCGGCGCCCGCACAAAGCCTGGGTCTCGATCGGCAAGGAGTCGAAGGACTCACCTCGCAAAATCGACGCCGCAGTCTGCGTGATCGGAGCCCGGATGGTCCGGCGGCTGGTGCTCGGAAGTGGGAAGCGGAAGAAGAAGCGCTCCGGAAAAGCTGTGTTCATCTAGGAGGTCGCGTTGCCACTGAATACCGGTCAGGTCACCGAGCAGGCGCGCCTTCTCTACGGCTTCCACGTCGCCGAGCGCGAGCAGCTGGACACGGTTCGCCGCTACTGGAAAGGCCGTCAGAAACTTCCCGCCGTAATCCCCACCTCGGCGCCCAGCGAGGTCTGGGTCATGGCGAAGAGCTCGCGGGTGAACGTCATGCCGATCGTCGTCAACTCGATGGTCCAGTCGCTGTTCGTGGATGGCTTTCGTGCCAAGGACCAGGACGAGGATCTCGATGTCTGGAAGGTCTGGCAGCAAAACAGGATGGACAAACGGCAGTCGGGGATCCATCGAGCCGCGACCGCCTTCGGGACCTCCTACGCGGTGGTCATCCCCGGCGATCCGGTCCCCGTGATCCGCGGGTGCTCTCCCAGGACCCTGACTGCGGTCTACGGCGAGGATCCGGACTGGCCCATCTCGGCGATCGAGCGGTTGGGGAACGGCCTCTGGCGCCTCTATGACGAGGAGGCCATCTACTACGTCGAGATGACCAAGAAGGCGCCTCGGCATTCGGGTGAAGACGGTCTCGAAGTCACCCACATCGACACCCTCGAGCACGGCTTGGAAGTCACCCCCGTCGTCCGCTATCTCGACGAAGAAGACCTCGACGACGAAGACGAAGTCGAGCCTGACAACGGCGCGCCGGACCTCCCCGTCCGCGGTCAGGTCGCGCCGCTGATGCCCTTGCAGGACCAGATCGACCTGACGACCTTCGACCTGGAAATCGCCAAGCACTATGGTGCCTTCCGCCAGCGCTACATCCTCGGCTGGGTCGCTGAATCTGAGGCCGACAAGCTGAAGGCCTCAGCTGCTCGCGTGTGGACCTTCGACGAGGACCCGACCGAGATCAAGGTCGGGGAGTTCGAGCAGACCGAGGTCAAAGGCTTCATCGAATCCCGAGAGGCTTCCCTACGCCACGCGGCGACGTTGTCGCAGACGCCGGTCCACGAGCTCACCGGCTCGCTGATCCAGATGTCGGCGGAGGCACTTGCGGCCGCCGAGGCGGGCAAGGATCGAAAGGTCGGTGAGCGGGAGACCGGCATGGGGGAGTCGCACGAGCAGACGATGTGGTTGATCGGGCGCGCCTCGGACCCGGTGATTGACGTGCAGCTCGACGCTCAGGTCGTCTGGCGAGACACCTCAGCCCGCGCCTTTGCTGCCACGGTCGATGGACTCGGCAAGCTGGCCCAGATGCTCGGCGTGCCCCCGCAGGAACTGTGGGAGCGCATTCCCGGCGTGACGAGCCAGGATGTCGAACGCTGGAAGCGGGCGGCCGAAAAGCCCGATGCCTTTGCGGAACTGACCGCCATCCTCGATCGGCAAGGAAACGGCTCGCCCACTTCTGCAGGTGTATAGATGGCGCGGACCGACGCAGGCCGGGTCCTCACCGAACAGCACCGAGCTACGCAGATCCAGATCCGCGCGCGGGCGCTCTCGGACTACCTGAAGCTCTGGCCGATCTGGGAAGGGGACGAAGACTCGTTCCGACAGATGGTCGTGGCGGCGATTGTTCTCGTCCGCGCCTACCACGGACTCTCCGCGGGTGCCGGGGGCAACTACTTCGAAAGCTTCAGGCAGGCCGAGGGAGTGCCCGGTCAGGCGCTCGCACGACTTGCGGACCCGATCGACGAGGACATGGTCACCACCAGCTTGTTCGTGACCGGTCAGGACTCGGTGGCGAACTCGCTGAGGGCCGGCCGGACGGCCGAGGAAGCGCGCGCCGCAGCCCTGACCAAGACCTCGGGAAGCCTGACCCGCCATGTCCTGGCCGGCGGCCGAGACACGCTTCTGCAGTCGGTCGCATCAGACAAGGAGGCGCTGGGCTGGTTCAGGGTGACGGGCAGAAACCCCTGCGCCTTCTGTGCCCTATTGGCGTCTCGCGGGCCGGTCTACAAGTCCGACACGGTGGGGTTTCAGGCGCATGACCACGATGCCTGCACGGTTGAGCCCATGTACAGCCGCGACGCCGAATGGCCCGGACGCGGCCGCGAATTCAAAGACCTCTACAACGAAGCCGTCCTCGAGGCCGAGCAGGCCGGCGAACTGAGGCGCGGCACTAGCAACGACCTGCTCAACGCATTCCGGCGCCGCCTGGAACGCGACCGCAGTTCCAACTAACGACTCCGCCCCTGGAGGGCGGCCACACCCCTGGAGGGATCACATGGCAGACGATGCCAACGGCAGTGCTGCTTCCGACGCAGAGGACCAGGTGTCCGAGGACGTCAAACGTCTGGAAGAAGAAGAGGAGCAGGACGGCGAGGTCGAGGACGAGTCCGGGAAAGACGAGGACTTCGACAAGGCCCGAGCAGAAGCCGCCCTCTCGAAGAAGAACCGGGAAAACGCCAACCTCCGCAAGCGTGCGAAAGAAGCTGAGGACAAGGCGAAGAAATACGACGAACTTGAGGACGCCAAAAAATCGGAGAGCGAAAAGCTCAACGAAAAAGCGGCGTCCGCAGAGCAGCGCGCAACGAAAGCCGTGCAGGATGCTGCCCGGCTGCGTGTCGCGCTGAAAAAAGGCCTCACCGAAACTCAGGCCAAGCGCCTGGTCGGTGAGGACGAAGAGGAGCTGGAAGCTGACGCTGACGCGCTCCTCGCGGACTTCTCGCCCAAGAAGGACGAGGAGGACGAGGACAAAGAGAAGGACGACGAGGGCCAGGAGTCCACGTCACAGCGCCGCCCGAAAGAGCGGCTGCGGCCTGGTGCCGCCCCGAACGCGGAGACCGACAAGCGCGGGCCCAAAGAGCTCGCCGAGTCCGTTCCGCGCACCTGGTAGCACCGCCGCACGATCCACGTTCACGGTGGTCGGCAGCGCGGTCCCTGCAATCCCCCCAACTGAAAGGGAGGTATCACCGTGAACGATTTCCTGAAAGCAGAAAAAATCGTCGAACAGGCCCTCGGTCTGCTTCGAAACGACATCGTTCTGCCGGGCCTCGTCCAGCGCAAAGGCGTCGGTGACTTCAAAGGCGCCAAGGACGACACGATCAACATCCGTATCCCCTCGATCCTGAAGGGGCGCGAGTACGAGTGGCGTACGCGCAACGCGAAAATCGTCGTGGACGAGCTGAACGAGACGGTCGTCGACATCAAACTCGACAAGCACGTCTACAGCGCCGTCGGCGTCACTGACGAGGAGCTCACGCTCGACATCGACAGCTGGGGCTACCAGGTTGCCCGTCCGCAGCTTGAAGCGGTGGCGTACAAACTGGAGAGCTACATCGCGAAAGCGATGGAATCGGATGCGAACTACGCGCATACGGTCAGCTACACCCCGGAACCGGAGGACGACAACGATCGTTCCTTCCAGCGCGCGGCGAACGCGGCCAACAAGTGGCTCAACCGCGAGAACGTGCCGAACATCGGACGGAAAATCCTCCTGGGCGCCAACGTCGAGGAGGCCGTCCTCAACTCCGGGACCCTCCAGGACGTCGACCGCTCCGGTTCGGACGACGCTCTCCGCAATGCGGTGATCGGCAAGATCGCCGGGTTCGAAGTGATCGGGAACTGCAACTCGATCGACCCGGACTTCGCGGTGGCCTTCCACCCGACCGCGTTCGTCCTGGGCAACGTCGCTCCCGTCGTGCCGGACGGTGCGAAAGCGGGCGCCCAGATGGACTACGCGGGCCTCGCGCTCCGGTGGATTCGAGACTACGACTCGGACTACCTGCGTGACCGTTCGGTCTACTCCTCGTTCGCCGGCGCCTCCTCGGTGGAGGACGGTCGGATCTTCGACGAGGACGACGAAAACTTCGGTGACCTCACCGGAGAGAACGTCCGCGCCGTCGAGATCGCCTTCACGGCGGGCTCGTAAGCAGCACCGAGAGGGGGTCGGCACGCAACGTGTCGGCCCCCTTCCCGCGTCAGGAAGGACTTCATGCGCTCGCTCGCCGACCTCGAGGAATACGAAGCTCGCTACGGCGCCGCGGGCGGCGAAGCCGACGTGATCAAAACGCTGCTGGGAGATGTCTCTGGGCTCGTCTTCGAAGCCGTCGAAGGGTCGACCAAGGAGTGGGTCACCGCCGACGACAACGCTGACCCTGAGATTCCGAGGGCTGTCACTTACGTCTGTGTCTCAGTCGTCCATCGCCAGGTCGAGCACGGCGACGGAATCGTGCGTGAGCAGCTGGGCGAGCACTCCGTCACCTACAACCCAAACGCGCCTACGAGCCTGGAACTGACGAAGCAGGAGAAGCGCATCGTCCGCAAGGCCGCCGGCCTCAGCCCCGCCCTGACGGTCGAGCTCGTCTCGCCGTTTTCTTGCGATCGCCCCGTCGGGACCGATCTGGACTTCAGCTTCCCGTTGGAAGAAGAAGGTGCGCCTTGAGGGTTCGTCTCATCGTCCCCCGTCGCGCCGACCGCGGTCACAGGGACAAGGTCTGGGACTTCTGCCGCACCTACTGGCAGCGCGAGCGGCCGGACTGGCTGCTGGTGGAAGGCGAGCACACCGAGGGCCGCTTCAATCGCTCCGCCGCAATTAACCGCGCTGCCGAAGGCGAGTGGGATGTGGCGGTCATCCTCGACGCCGACACGATCGTCGACATCGAGCCCGTCGAGCGGGCCATTGAGGCTGCCCGCACGACCGGGCATCTGGTTCTTCCGTTCTCCACCCGCAACTTACTTAGCCGTACCGGCACCCGGAAGATCATCGAGGGCCGCCACAACGGCAGCTGGGGGCGGTTCGTCACCGCCCGCCAGACCTCCGCCGACGCCTACGAGTACGTCTCGGGCTGCCAGGTGGTCCCGCGTGCGCTCTGGGAGGCTGTCAACGGGTTTGACGAGCGGTTTGAGTCCTACGGTGGGGAGGACGACGCCTTCCATGCCGCGACGATCGCGTTGAGCGGACACGACGCTCGAGAGGATCGACTCGACGGAGTCGCCTGGCACCTCTGGCACGCGCACTCACCCGACGCCGGCGATCAAGCTGCGCGCAAGCTGGTCCGGGCGCTGGCCGAGCGCTACACGGACTGCGCCTGGGACCGGGAGCGGATGCTGGCGCTACTGTCGGAGCCCCGGACCCCCGATCAGATCGTGGTCTCCGTCCTGACCTGCCCCGGCCGCGACACGCTCGCGCCGACGATCGCCTCGCTCGACGAGAAGCTGGTCGGCCCCATCGGTCGCAAGATCATCTGCGTGGACGCTGAGGAGGCGGACTTCGACCCGTTCCCCGGCTGGGAGACGATCCCGATGGGGAGGGCGGAGGGCTATGTCAAGGCGACCCGGTCCTGTCAACTGCTCGAGATCGGCTCCGGCCAACCGTGGGTCTGCCACGTCGAGGACGACGTCGAGCTGAACGAGACGGTCGTCCTCGGGGCGATGCAGTCGATCATGGAGGCCCACTCCGAGCTCGCGCAGCTTTCGCTGAAGCGCAACCCCTGGTGGGACGAGGAGGTTGCGGTGGGGGACATGCTCACCTGGCGGCCACCGGAGACCTTCACGCACGGCGAGGGCTACGTCGCCCATCGTGCCTTCTGGACCACGACGTTCTCGCTGGTCCGCCGTTCCTTCCTCGCCGCCAACGAGTGGCCGACTTCGCCTGGTTCCGAGAAGCGTTTCGGCCGGCGCCTCTTCCGCAACCCCGATGTCTACAGCGCCATGCTCGGCAAGCTGGAGGACCCGCCACGGATGACCCACATCGGGCACACGAGAGCGGGGTTCGGATATTGAGCGTCGATTTGATCGTGCCGTGGCGAGGCGGTTGCCCGCACCGGGAGCGAGCGTGGCGCTGGTTGCGAGACCGTTACGGGGCCGAAGGCTGGTCGGTGGTCGAGGCCCTGGCGCCGGATGGGCCGTGGTGCAAGGCCGCCGCAGTGAACCCCGCAGTCGAAGCGAGCTCGGCCGACATCGTCGTGGTTAACGATGCCGACTGCTGGACCCCGTCGCTCGTCGAGGCCGTTGCGGCGGTGAAGGACGGAGCCGCGTGGGGGATGCCCCACTACAAAGTCTTTCGCCTGTCGGAGCAATCGACCACGCGCCTGATCGAAGGCGCTGGCTGGGAAGAGTTCACCCGGAATCGAAAGGGCCTGCTGAGTCGGCGCGCCTATCCGGCGGTCTGGGGCGGCGGCATCGTCGTAGCCCGCCGCGACGTGCTGCTGGAGGCCCGGATGGACCCGCGCTTTCTGGACTGGGGAAACGAGGACACCAGCTGGGCCCGCGCTCTTTCATGCCTCTTCGGTGACGGCTGGCGCGGCAGCGCGCCGCTCCTCCACCTCTGGCACCCGCCCGAACCCCGAATAGCTGACGACCGCGGTTCGCCGGAGGGTTGGCAGCTCTTCCTTCGCTACAACAAGGCCCGCCGTGATCCGGTTGCGATGCGCGCACTTCTTGAGGAGGCCCGATGTCTGTCGAGCGCATGATGACCATCGCCTGCACGGTGATCTCTGTGGTGCCGACCGGCGAGACGGACCGCAACGGGGATCCGCTCACTGAATCCGCCGAGGTGGAAACGCGCTGCGCCCTTCAGCAGTTCCGCGGGGAGGAGCACGAAGAGGGCGGCTCGGTCTCCGACACGCTCTGGAACCTCTACCTGCCCTACGGGACGGTCGTCGGCTCGAGCGCTTCGATCAAGGTGGACGACCGGGAGTACGAGGTCGTCGGCGAAGTGTGGGAGGCGAAAGAAGGGACCCGCACGATGTGGCACATCGAGGGTCTGGTCCGTCGCCGCGCCGGGACGGGCGAATCGTGAGCGACATTCCGACGACTCCGATCCTTCCGGCAGTGTCGATCATCGTCGGCTACCTGAAGACCCAGGAAGCGGTTACGGACCTCGTCGGTGACCGGATCGCCCACAAGACCCCGGAAACGCTCGACAGACCTTGGGTGCGGATCACCCAGCTGGACGCCCGCAACGAGAGCGGGACGCGGGAGGTCGAGCATCTTGTCTCCTACTACCTCCAGCTGGACGCCTATGCGGGGAAGGCGAATCGCTACACCGAAGTCGAGGACTTGTCGATCGCGGTCAGGGCGGCGCTCGTCGTGATCACCCGGGCGCAGCTCGAGGGCGCGGTGGCGACCGACGTGGGCTTCCTCTCGATGCCGAGCGACCCGGACCCCGATGAGGGTCGCGAACGAATAATCACTGACTGCGAAATCTTCATGCACCCGCGCTGATGGCACCTGTCCGCTACGAGCCGAACCCGTTCTATGAGGTGGGGATCGAGGCTCAACCGCAGTACCTGAAAGGCCGCTACGCGATCGTCAAAGAGATCGCCCGACTGGCAAAGGCCTTCGCCCCGGTACGTAGGACCAAGCTGAAGCGGCGGCAGCCGCCGGGCGTCTACAAACGGCGGATCAAAGCCACCCCGGAAGGGCTGATCGTCCCTGATCCCTTCCGCCACTGGATCGAGTTCGGTTCGGTCAACCAGGCCCCGAAGGCTCCCATCCGGCGAGCAGTGAGAGCCGCGGGGCTGCACCTCGTCGTCCTTCCGAAACACCGCTGACCTTTTACCCGAAGTACCCGCTCGCCCCAAGGGTCGAAGCGGCTTCTCACGTCGCCCCAGCAGGGCGGCGACAAACAAGTCACAACCCGCCCTGCGGCGGCAAGGAGGTGTGCCTAGATGGCGCAAACGGCAGAGCAGATCAAGGTCGCCGCGAAAGGTGGTCTTTTCCTCGCGCGGTTCGACGATGAACCCAAACTCCCCGAAGACCTGGATACGTCGCTGGATGCGGCCTTCAGTGAAGTCGGCTACGCGTCGACCGACGGCGTGACGTTCACCAAGAGCGAAGAGACCGAGGACATCGAAGTCTGGCAGAGCAAGACGGCAGTCCGAAAAATCGTCACCAAACGTGATTTCTCGGCGGCCACCTCGTTGGTTCAGTGGAACCGTCAGAACGTCTCGCTCGCGATGGGCGGCGGCGAATGGACGGAACCGAAACCGGGCGTCTACCGGTTCGATCCGCCGAAAGACTATGACGCCCTCACCGACTGGGTCGCCGTCATCGAAACGGTCGACGGTGAACGGGTCGATCGCTATGTGATCGAAAAGTGCAACATCACCGGCGATGTGGAGACGCAGGCTGTCGCCAACGCGGCGCAGATGCTCCCGCTCACCCTCTCGGCACTCACCCCGGACGGGAAAGACAAGCCCTGGTTCTACCTGTCCAACGACGACGCGGCCTACGCCGCGGCTTCGTGAGTCAGCCGAAAACCTCGGAGACGAAATCCGCTGCCGCCCGTAAAAAGGCGGCAGCGGCTCGCTCCGAGAAGAAAGCCGACGACGTCAAGACGGTCGACTTCCGCGGGCTCAAGCTGCACCTTCCCAAGGAGCCGCCGGGCACGCTCCTCTTCGACATCGCCGACCTTGAGGGCGGCCGCGAATTCCAGGGCATGATGGAACTCATCAAGTCCCTGGTCGGCCTGGGCCAGTACCAGGCCATCCGCGCCAAGATCGGTGAGGACGGGCTGTCGCTCGGTCAGACCGAAGAGGCCCTGGCCGAGCTCGTGACCGACGTGATGGAGTCGACGGGCCTCAAACAGGGGGAATAGCGAGCCTCGCGCAGGTCGTCACCGAGAGGTGGGACCTGCTCGAGGCTGACTGCCTCAGGTACTACGGCGTCGACCTTGCCGAAGAGGTCGAGTCGGGCCATTTCCGGCGCCTCTGGAGTCTGGTCCAAGGACTGCCCCCAGAGGCCGCCAGCAAGCGTGTCGACGGTCAGCAATGGACGCTGACCGAGGAGTTCCTTTCGATTCTGATCGAACGGGTCGACGTATGGGGCCTCTATCAGGCGCGGATACGGACGCCGCCCAAGCACCAGAAGTACCTGCCCAAGGAAAGCCTGCGGGTTCCACGGCCCGGTGAAGCCGTGCAGCAGGACGAGGTCATCACCGACGCGGCCGAGATCGCGCGTTGGTTCAGCTGAGAGAGAGGAGGTAAAGAGTGGCGACGAAGCTAGGTGATGCTTATGTGACCGTCCAGCCCGATTTTTCGGGCTTTCAGGAGAAGGTCGCGGCGAAGCTGAACGAGAGCTTGGGCCCAGCGATGGACCGGGCCGGCAGGAACGCGAGCAAACGGCTCAGCAAGAGCCTCGGCAACGACACTTCGTTGCGCTCTTCTCTCCAGCCTCTCCTGAAACGCTTCCAGAAGGACGGCGACAACCTCGGTGAGGAACTGGCCGCCCGCATCGGCAAGGGAGCCAAGCGTGCCGAGGGCGACATGTTCGGACTCTCCGGTGCGATCAAGGCGATGGAGAAGAACTCGTCGTCAGCGTCGAGCAAAGCCAAGATCTTCGCCAACGACACCTTCGGCATCGCCCATGCGGCGAGAGATGCAGGTCAGGGCTACAAACTCCTCCGCAACTCGACGTCGGGTTGGGCCAAGGATGCGAAGAAAGCCGACGCTGTCGGTACGAGGCTCGCCAAGAGCATGGGGAGCCTCTTCTCGGATGTCCGGGATGTCGGGCGGAACCTCAAAGCTGCGGCGGGTGGCTTCGGCAACTTCGAAGGCATCATGGCCCGCGCGAACCGCGGGTTCCAGTTCTTCCGCAACATCCTCGGCTCACTGAAGTTCCCGGCCTTCGTGCAGGGGGTCGCGCTGCTTGCTCAGGGTCTCTCGGCACTCGCCGCCGGAGCCGTTGCGACTGCTTCGGCGCTCGCTCCGCTATCGGGGGCGCTCATCGCGCTTCCGGCCTTGGCGCTCGCCGGGGCATCGGCGGTCGGGACGCTGAAACTCGCGCTCTCGGGCATCGGTGATGCAGTCAAAGCCGCGGTCAAAGTTCAGGTCGCCGGCGGCGAACAGGCCACCCAGACGCTGAACCAGCAGGAAAACGCCGCCGAAGCGCTCGCGGATGCACACCGCACCCTCAAAGACTCAGAACGCGCAGCGGAGTACGCGACCGAAGACCTCACGAAAGCGCGCAAAGATGCGACCGCGCAGCTGCACGAACTGGAGCGCGCCTCGCGTGAATCGCGACTGACCGAACAGGAAGGCACCCTCGCCCTTCGCGAAGCTCGGAAGGAACTGAACAAGACCCTCCGCGAACCGGGCTCGACCGGCTTCGACATCCGCGCAGCTGAACAGGCCGTGGAACGCGCCGAATTCGGCCTCGAGGCGACCCGAGAAGAGGCCAAGAAGGCGCGCAAGGACTACGCGGATGCCAACAAAAATGGCGTCGAGGGAATGCCGGAAGTGGTGTCGGCCAAACGGTCCCTCGCTGATGCTGATCGGTCTGTCAAAGACGCGGAACGCGGTGTGGCAAAGGCCGTGCGCGAAAACACCGCGGCCCTGGAACAGCAGGGATCGGCTGCCACGGCGTTGCAGCAAAAAATGGCCGAACTCACCCCGTCGGGTCGGAAGTTCGCCAAGTTCCTGATCTCGCTGAAACCGCGCTACGACGAACTGCGCGAGACGGCTTCCAAGGGACTCTTCCCCGGGGCGGAGTCGGGCATCAGGGACGCCCTGAAGAACGCCGGGGTCATCAAAAAGATCGTCGGTGAAACGTCGGGCGCCCTCGGTGGACTGGCCGCCAAAGCCGGCGCCAAGCTGGGGTCCGAGGCGTGGGGACGCGACCTGGCGAAGATCGGTGAATCGGACACCCGGATCATCGAACGGCTCGGTCAGGCGGGGCTCAACCTCGGGGACGCCTTCCGCAACGTGACGGTCTCGGCCCAGCCGCTGCTCGACTGGATGAGCGAAGGGACGGTCAAGTTCACCGAATGGCTGAAGACCGCCTCTCAGACCGGACGTGAAACCGGCTCGCTCGGGCACTTCTTCGACGAGACGCGGGTCGCGATGGAAAAGGTCTGGCGGATCCTCGAGGGGGTCGGTGAAGGCCTGATGAATGTCGGCCATGCCGCCAAGCCGCTCGGTGACGAAATCCTCGACTCACTCGGCAAGGCCGCAGAAGGCTGGGCGAAGTTCACGGGGAGCATTAAAGGCCAGGACGACCTCAAGAACTACTTCACCGAGGTCAAACCGGCGATCTATGCGATCGGGCGACTCGTCCGTGACGTGACGGACGCATTCTTCGAACTGGGCAAACAGAAGGGCGTCGCGACCCTGGTCGAATCGATCCGCAAGACCCTCGTGCCGGGATTGCAGGATGCGGCGGGCGGCGTGACCGGGTTCACCTCTGGCTTCATCGATCGCTTCGACGATCTCCGCAAAGAAGGAGTTCCGGCCTTCGACGCCTTCATCCAGACGTTGGCCGAACACGCCGGTGAAGCGTCGGTGAAGATTGCCGAAGCACTCGTGCGCGGCTTCCTGAATGCCTCAATCCTCGGCAAGCTCGCCATCGGCGGCTGGCTCCTGAACAGGTTCGGTGGCAAGAGCGCCATCACCGCGGTCGGCGGCTACGTCGGGAAGCAGTTCGGTGCGGGGGTGGAGCAAGGCGCCACCACGACGGCCGCTGGCGGTGCCGTGACGAAATCCCTTGGTGGGCGCCTGAAATCGGGCTTCATCTCCCTGGGCAAACAGCTGGGCTATGCGATGGCTGCCTACGGAATCTTCGAAGGCGTCAAAACGGCCGTCACCGAAAGCAAGGGCGCGCACTCGCTCGGAGACGCACTCCACAACTTCTCGATCGGCGCCTTCCGCGCTTTTGGCGTGAACCTAGGAGAAACCACCGCGGAGGAATTCGGCAAAGGATTCCAGGGCCGGATCGAAACTCTGTCGACCGCAGGGTTCATCGGCAAGCAGAACCCGTTGACGCCCGAAATCGAAGAGCGGGCGAAGAAGAGTGCGGCAAGCCAGTTCCCCGAAGGCGAAGACGCCCCCGGGTTCGAAGAGGCGCGCCTGCGTGCTCTCAAACGCATCGAGCAAGGCATCAGCGCCCGACGCGCGTCGGCGAAGCAGCTCTTCTCTTCCTTCTGGGGCGACATGGAGCCGGACGAACGGGCCTTCGCGAAGGCCCTCCGCCGAGCCCTGGTCCAAGGCGAACGACTGGTCAAGCAGACCGGCATCACCCTGCCGAAAGTCAAACTCGAAACGAACCCGGCCCAGACCGCGAAGGCGGCCAAGGAAATCCTCGGGAAATTCGACTACCTGCGGAAGGGGATCGGCAACAACCTCCACGACATCAACAAGGTGTCGAAGGAAGCCGGGGAACGGATCGTCCAGACCTTCGGGGCCGGAACCAAACAGGGTCGCGAACTGACGGCCCGCAATATGAAACTGACCGCCGACGCGATCGGCGCCCAGATGGCGCGGTCAGGAGACATCACCAAAAAGGGCGTGGATCGGATCAAGGAACTGATCCGCAACGCGAACCTCCTGGCGCCGACCAGGAAGATGGCTGCCGAATTCGGGGACGAATGGTCCAAACGCATCGGGACCACGAAAAAGGCCACCAGCCAAGCGGTCGAAAACATCATCTCCGAAGCGCGGAAGATGCCCGCGCCCATGCGCAAGATCGCGCTCGAAACGTGGCTCGAACAGGCGGCGCAGGCGAAGAAGTCCGGGAAGCTTTCCGTCGAAGCCTTCCGCGAAATGCGGTCCAAGCTGTTCTCGGAATTCGGTGTCTTCCACAAAGGGTCGAAAGACTTCAACAAGAAAGTCGCCGAAGGCTTCGTCGGGATGGTCAACAGTTCCGGCGGGGCCATGGGGATCCTCATGCAGAACCTCTCCGGTCTGCTCGGGGACCTCGGAGACAAGAAAAAGCTCAACTGGAAGATCATCGACGCCTCCATCGGGAAGGACGCCAACGGCGCTTCACTCGGTCGGCAGGCTGGCGGTCCGGTCCCGACGAAGCTGGCCAACGGCGGCGGTCTCGCGAGCGTCGTCCCCGGCACCTCGACCGGCGACCGCCATGTCCTGGCGCTGAATGGCCGCCCGATCGCCAAGGTCGAGTCCCGAGAGGGCATCTTCGTCGGCAACCGAAACATGATGGCCGCGGCGAAAGCTGCCAACGACGCGGTGCCACGCTTCCAGACCGGGGGACTTGTCGGCAAGGTGCAGCACCTTCGCACCGGCGGGCTGGTCGAGCCGAAACTGGAAGGCAACGCAGGCCCGCTGAAGCAGCTGGGCCAAGCTGCGATTCACAAGGTCTTCGAAGGGGCGAAAAGCGCTCTCGGCAAGGAGCGCTCGACTACGGGCGGACTCGGCGGTGGATCGGTCGGTTCGATGCCGGTCGGTGGCTCTGTGACGGACCACCCGGAGCTGCAACCCGGCATCAGCGCCATCGTCGCGACGATCCTGAAGAAATGGCCGGGCCTGGGAATCTCCTCGACCACGGGAGGGGGTCACGCCGAAAACTCGCTCCACTACTCCGGTCGCGCGGCCGACCTTGCGGCTCCGATGGATGCAGCGGGCATCAAATACATGCTCGACGCGGCTGGGTGGATCAAGCAAAAGATCGGCGCCGATCTCACGGAGGGCATCCACAATCCGAACCTGTCGATCAAGTACGGCAAGGAAGTAGACCCCAGCCTGTGGGGTGAATCCACCTGGCTCGACCATCTAGACCACATCCACGTGGGCAAGCAGCGGGGCGGCCTCGTCGGCGTCCTCAGGGGCCTGCGTAAAGGCGGTCTCCTGAAGGGCTTCCAGAGTGGCGGCTTTCGCGGCAACATCAACCACATCTGGGCCGAGCACAACTCCGGCACCGGGGACTGGGGCGGCCCGACTCTTCCAAGCTACGTGGTTGCTGCACTGGCGGAGGCAGCCGGGGACACGCTCGTCAACGGCATCGTCCCTGGCGTCGAGGCCGAGCAGATTACCCGCGGAGAGTCGGGATCGGGAACCGCTAATTCAGCCCGCCCCGGTGCGACCGGAGAAGATCCCGGCGGCACCAAGGGCTGGGGTCTCTGGATGACCACCACCACCTTCAACGATGCGGTGGCGGCGAAGCTCGGTGGATATTCCAAGCTGCTCAATCCGGTGAAGAGTGCAGCGGCCATGGCGTTGACCTGGCCGGGCGTCTACTACGGCGACAAGTACGTCACGAGTCCCGGTGCCCACTACGAAGGCAACTACGACATCCGCGATGCACTCGGCGGGGCGACCTTCAAACAGGCGCTCGAAGGCAAGGCGCCGACCAAAACCGAAGCTGAAGCTGAAGCGCCGTCGGGGGGCACGAAGAAACTGCCGCCCAAGGAAAAGCCGCTCCCCAGCTATGGAGGGGTGTCCACGAAACAGATCACGTTCGGCCATCCCAAAACCCTCAAGGCGACCGAACAGGAAATTGACCGCCTGGTCGGCAAGGACGGGAAAAGCGGGCTGCTCAAGCGATACCGCAGCGCGGCGAACAAAGCTGACAAGGACGGCAAGAAGGCCACCGCTGACCTCCTCACCAAACGGGTCTCGGAGATCGAACAGCGCGTGGTGGGGCTCCAGAACCAGCGTCGCCAGCTGCGTCTCTCCGAAGCTGTCAAAGCGCTGAAGAAGAAGATCACCGGCAAGCTCTCGAAGATCGCCGGCTACGACATCCGCGTGCAGGGTGCGCAGCGCCTCTACGAGCAGGCCTCCGAATACGCCGGGAACGTCGTCGGCCTCGAGCCCGAAGCACCCGAAATCGCCGGCGAACCGGAATTCCCCGAACAGGCCAAAGGCGAATCCGACAAGGTCTACGAGAAGAAGCGGCGAGACGCCCACAACGCCTACGAAGCGCAGCGAGAAGGCATCGAAAAGGATTACGCCAACCGCTACTCCGGCTACGTCGAAGGACAGGAGCGTCCCGCCTACCAGACGGTGCTGGAGCGGGTTGCGGACTGGCGCAACACCATCCTCCGGTCGGAGCGGTTCGGGTTCGGCAAAGGCCAGCCGTCGATCGACGACATGGGCCGCAGCTGGGAAAAAGGCGCCCGGCGCAAGATCGGCCGCATCGACCAGATCAACGACTTCACGAAGGTCGTCGGGGAACGGATTCAGGACTACTGGGCAAAAGTCAAGAAGGACGTCTCCGACTGGCGTGGCGACCACCCGAAATCGAAAGACCTTCCCGACTGGCTCAAGAAAGAGCAGGACGGTGTCCCCGACTGGCTGAAGAAACAGGAAGAAACCCGTGACCACCTGCGGGAACAGCTTCCATTCCTTCGTGACGAAAAGGGCCAGCTGGAGACTGCGGTCGGCGAAGCCCGTGAAGCGTTCTTCTCGGGCGGCGACAACCGCCTGGTCGACCCCCCGACTCTGACCAATCTGCCGCTGCCCGGCTCGGGCACCTTCGAGGGCTACCTCGAAGAAGTGCAGGGCATCCACCTCTATCCGGCCATGCATGAACTCCTCGGCGCCGGCGCCCTCGCCCCTCCGCGTGACCCGTCGAGGTTCGGTGGCGTCATCTGGTCGGTGCAGGAAGCGATCGAAGGTCTCGGGCTGAAGGTGCGACAGGCCGGCAGCTCGGTGCAGAAGGCCTCCATCGAAGGCGAAGGCAATGGGGGCGGCGATAACGAAGGCAACTCCGAACGCGAAAGCCCGCTCGAAGACCTGCTTAAGCAGGCCAACGAACGCCTCTCGATCAAAGGTGCCCTTGAACCTGTCCTGAAACAGTTCGAAGCCTCTTACCCGCTGCCCTCCCTGCCCTTCGCAGGCACCTTCCACTCCGGCGGGACCATCGCCGGGCCGAGCTCACAGGAGTTCATGGCGAAGGTCCGCGGGGAAGAGCACGTCCTGACTCCTAAGCAGATGGCGGCGCTGACCCCCGCCGACGAATCGACCGCAGGAGAAGCGCCCGTGATCGAAAGGCTTGTCATCCATCCCGACGGCAGCGCCACCATGCGATACAGAGGGCGCGAGTTCGAGACCGCCGTTCGCGAGGTGGTGCGGAGCACGCCGCCGTCCCTCGGCTCGGGCAGCGGAGCAGGGAGGACGTTTCGGCCATGAGCACCTACTTTCCCCTGACCCAACCGGCCCTGAAGTCGGGCCTCTCGGTCACCCTCACCGTCGCCCGCAACTGGGAAGTCTTCGTACGCCCTCGAAGTGGCAAAGAAGGCGAAACCGTCACCGTCTATGCCGAAGGAAAAGACGGGGCAGCTGTTCTTCCTCAGCCACTCACCACCGGCAGGTCCGGACTCATCGGTGAAGGTGGGCACTTCGGCTGGGTCAAAGGCTCCGACCTCCCGGTGGATATCTGGGGACGACCCAAAGGGAGCAGCGGCGACTGGCAGGTTGTCCCCGAAGGAGACGCGGCGGTCGTCGCGGGTGGCACCACCGCGCTGACCAACGAATCGGTCGAAACCAAACACCTGAAGAAAGAAGGCGTCACCAAGGAAAAGCTGGCTCCTTCGGTTCAGGCTTTCCTCGAAGGGGTCACCCAGGCGGAGTCCTACGGAGCAAAATCCGGCTCCGATTGCACGGCCGCCCTGAAAGCCGCCTATGAAGCCTCCCCGAAGGGGCGCATCCAGCTGGGCCCCGGGACGTTCACGTTCACGCCGGGGTCGGGGGTCGGCGCGATCTCGCTGAAAGACGGCTTCGAGCTGCGCGGAGCCGGTGAGACGGCGACCAAGCTGAAGTGCAAGCAGAAACCGGGGGCCGGTGCCCGGTTCCTGCAGATCACCGAAGAAGGTCGCTACACCTTCACCGACCTGACGCTTGAAGGCCCGGAATCCTTCACGGCCGGGGACGAAATCTCGGCCATCGCCCACTCGGGGGTCGACAACACGACCGTCTACTGCGAGCGGGTGCGCTTCTACCGTCTGCACGTCGGCATCCGGGTCTTCGAAGGCAAGAAGCAGACGGTCGAGCTGCACGGCTGCGAAGTCGACGGCGGGAACATCGGCCTCGCCTCTGGCCCCGACAAACAGATCAACGTCTACGGCGTGCTCGGCGGGACCATCTCCCCGGTCATCGCCGAAAACTGCGTCTTCCGCCGCGGCGGCTCCAACGAAACCGGCGGGACCAACCAGGCGCACCAGATCTACGTCGCACATGAGACCCCCGTCCAGATCATCAACTGCCGCTTCTACGAACACATCGCGGGGCGCTACATCCAGTTCAACGGCGAAGTCGCCGGCGCGCCTACTCCCGAGAAACAGCTGATCTACGGCTGCTACTTCGGCAAATTGCAGGTCTCGAACATCGCGACCCACTCCTCCCACTACCAGACCACCTTCCGGGACTGCGTCTGGGACGTGGAAGGGACGGCGCTCGAAATCAAGGGCCCGACCACCCTCGGCGGCGGCTGTCAGTTCCGCGGCGGCGCGGGCAACTCCGGCCAGTACATCCAGTTCTCGACCTCGACCTCACTCGTCGTGGAGCCGGGGGTCATCTTCAAGGGGGCGCCCGAACAGCACATCTACTCCTCGGGCAACAACGTCGACATCCTGATCGACGGGGCGGTCTTCGAAGGCGCCTGCAAAACGCCGATGCTCATCACCGGGGGGACCACCAGCGTCATCCGCCTTCGCGACATGAAGGTGACCCTCGCGACCTCCGGGAACTTCTTCGACACCTTCTCGGGGACCATCGCGCTACTCGACGTCCAAGGCTGCGACTTCAACGGCACGGGCACCCGCGCCTTCTACCTGGAGACGGGCTCGACGGTGACGCTCCTGCGTACCTCAGGCAACTACTTCCACGGCAACTCGAACGCGATCGTCAAGTCGGGCACGGTCGGCACCGAGATCTCCAAGGGCAACCGCGGCTACGAGGACGTGAGCTTCGGGACCGTCGCCTCGGGGACCACGATCACCCTGCCTGAATCGGTCGATGTCGTGGAAGTCACCGGAGTCGCGGAAATCAAAACGATCGAAAAACCGAGCAAAGGACGCCGCGTCTCACTGATCTTCGCCTCGACGGCGAAAATCATCGAAGGCGGGAACGCGAAATTTGCCGCGGCGCCGGGCGCCAACAACGGGCTGACGATCACCACCAACGGCACCAGCTGGTTCAAGGTATGACGCGGATACGCCTACGAATCCTCCTGCTTGCGGTCATGACCATGCTCGGCACCGGACTCATCGCCTATCGGTTGGTCTGTCCGCCGTCCTACCCGAGCGGAGCGGAAATCAGCAGGGAACTTCATCGCATGGGGCTACGGATCGTCCGCGTGTCGCCACCGAGCACGCCGACCGTCGAAGGGCGGCAGCCGTGACCCCCGTCTTCGAACCGCCTCCCGTCGTCTCATCGGGCCTCTACGACAACTTCGTCCTGAACCCGGTGGAGTTCACCCCGGACCTACCGGAGGTCGACCTCCGTGACGGCGGGATCCAGATCGGCCCGGGAGCACCCAACCTCGGTGAAGCGACCGTCAACGTCGAACGGATCAAGAGGCTGATCGGAGAAGGGGTGACGGGCCGCCAGCTCGGGACCGTGGAGTGCGAAATCCCGCTCCTGCCCGGCATCGACCGCTACATCTCCCAGGCCGCGTCCTTCGAGCCGCTCGAGGCCTTCGTGGGGGATGTGCAGCGCGGGAAGATCCGGTGGATACGCCACGACTTCAAAGAAGTGGGTGGCTTCGCAGGCTCCCTCGCCACCTTCGTCGACAACGCCTCCATCCCGAAACCCTATGGCGGTGAAGTGGCCGAACTGACGCTGAAGCTGAGCCGTCACCCGATCTGGTATGCGACTGCGGAGATCCTTGCAGGGGAAGCGAGTGGGACGAACGTCAGGGAGCTGGAGTTCGAACTGGCCGAACTCCTCGGCACCGCGCCCGGGTTGATCCGGCTGGTGGTGACCAACGAAGGCGCCGAAGACTGGCGCGGGTGCATGGTCGCCATCGAATGCGACTCGTTCTCCTCTGATGCCACGGCGAAGCCGAGCTACGAAGCAAAGGAACTGACGCCGAAGGGTGGGGCGGCGGTCGCGACGGTGTCCAGCGCGGAAGTCATCAAATGCCCGCCGCTCACCGCCGGCTGGCAGACGGTCCTCTCCTCGGAAATCACCGGTGTCGGACACATGACCCATGTGGACCCGCGGCGGATGCTCTTCCGCCTGAACGACGTGAGCTCGGTCCTCGACGACGTGCAGTGGAAACTGGAATGGCGACAGCTGGGACAGGCGGCATGGGTGCAGACCATGGAGGCATCGACGCCCATCGTGAGGTCCTCTCCGGTGATCGGTGGCTACCAGCTGCTCGACTTGGGGGAGTGCCGCCCGGAACGACCGATAGCCGGCCAGCCCCGGTTCGAGTGCAGGCTCCAAGCGCGGTCGCTCAGCGGGAGCGGCAAACAGCCCCTAATCCGCGACGTCTACCCGATGACCATCGAGCAGTGGATGCGGGTGGCGGATTTCAGCGACAACCCGATCGACGGAGAACCCTCACTTCCCGCACAGCTCTATCAAGACGCAACCGGCGTCGGAACGGTGACCTGGAACACCACCAACGTAGACGGGATCCCGGCCAAGGCCGAACTCGGTCCAGGCGTCGTGTCGCATTACGTGAAGTTCACCAACCTTGGCTTAGCCATTCCGAGTGCGTCGACCGTGCTAGGCATCACCGCCGTGGTAACGATCTTCAACTTCGGCGCATCGACCAGTCGCCTGAAAGACGTTCGAGCGCGCATCATCAAGGCAGGCGTGGTCAAAGAAGCCGTCGACCGAGCACGAGCGGAAACTTTGGCGATCGGGCCAGTCGACGTGACCTACGGTGGGCCGTCCGATCTGTTCGGCCTGTCATGGACGCCCGCGGAAATCAATGCCTCAAATTTCGGTCTTGCCCTGGCCCTTGAAGGAACCGGCTCAGGAACGGCAAAAGCCCAGATCTACAATGCCGTCATCAAGGTTGCCTACTCAGAAGGCGCGAACCAGAACCGGGTCTGCTTCGCCTCTCGTTCGCTCGAATTGGCCGACGACGGGGTTCGGCGCCAGCACATCACCGACGACGTCCAGGGCGTTCTAATCCCCGAAGGCCTCGACCTTCAAGCCCCCATACCGGGACAGGCCGCTCAGCCCATGCGGGCGCTGATCATCCCCTCAGTGGGTGATTTCGCAGCTCGAGCGGACTCCTCTGCCGTCAAGCCTGGTGCGAAGCTCTACTACCGCCCGGGATACCTGGGGGCGCGGGAGGCCAGCTAGCCAGCGCGTTTGCGCGGCTCTTCTTGGATCAATGAACCGGAATGGGGTGGCGGCACTGATTCGCAGTCGAGTCGCTGAAACCAGGCGAGATAGCTATCAGGCGAATCCCGCACCCCTACGACTCCACTGCACTGGCTCGTACCCTTCACCCAGAAGTCACATCGCCCCGGGCGGCAGTTGTAGACGCGATGGGGAGGAAGCTTCCATCTCGAAGTTAGGTTGGGGGCCAGGTCGATGGCTACAAGACGGGCCGCAGCCTGTTTCGTCTCCGCCGCAGAGAGCCCATCCGCGTGGGCGACAGGAGCGCTTACCGCGAGGGCGACGAACACTGCAAGAATCCACTTCGTCATCACGAACCTCCAAGTTCAAGGTGATGGCCATGGCACTCGGCTGTTAGCGCAGCGCGGGTGCCGCTTTTCTGATTGCTCGACAAGTCTAGCGCCTTTCCCCGGCTCAATGCGGCAATTCCCAGAGCTTCGCTTCTTCTTCCTGTTCGTATTCGCCGTAGATACCGATGACCACCGGGACGGCGTTCGCCGGGATTGCGAAGGCGGCCTTGTAGGTGGCCGTCGCCCCAGGCTGTAGTTCATCGCCGCAGTTAGCCGAGTCGCCTCCGATGTCTGATTCGCCGGTGTATTGGTTTTCCCCGGCATCCAGCACGACCGATTCTGCCCCGCCGCAGAACGGCAGCTTGGGTTCATGGGAGACGTTTTTGGCTTCGACGGTGAGCACCCATTTCGACCCTTCCTGTTCCCACCCGATCGGCTTGAAGATGAAGGCCCCCGCTTCGCCCGCCGCGCCCCACGGGTAGTCGGTGGAGTATTCGGATGCCGCTGCGTTCTGCTTCGTGCCTTCGCCCTTGAAGGATCGTTCCGCCGCGAGTTCTTCTTCGACTTCGGATACTTCTTCCTGAGCCACCGAGACTTCCCCCTTGGCCGCGCTGAGGTCGCCTCTTGCGGAGCTGAGTGCTTCTTGTTCGGATTCCAGCTTCTGTTCCGAGCCGTGGAGTTCTGACTGGAGGTCCGCGACCTCGGAGGAATGGGTGTCCACGCTGCCCTTGCCTACGAAGAAGGCGCCCGCGACCAGCACCACCGCTACGACACCAATGAGCAGCGCCCAGCGCTGCGATCTGAACCAGGCCTTCATCCGGGGTTCCCGCCCACCGTAGCGCCGCCTCCGTACCTGTCAGCAGCGACCGTCGTTTGTAAGCCGCGCACCCTAGCGCGGAACAGCTTCCAAGGGAAGAAGGAAGGAGAGGTCTGAATGGGTCCGATGGTCATCCGTGAGCACGTTCCCGCTCGCCTCGTCGTCCTCATCCGTGCCTCGGACGGGACCCTCATCGGTCGTTGGTCCCAGGGCGCGGCCAACCTCGCAAACGTCTTCTTCAACCTGACCAAAGACGGCCAGATGCCGGGGGGCCACACCGACTTCTCCTGCACCCTCACCCGTGACCTGAACCGCAGCTACCCCGACCTTGCGACCTTCGCCCGTCTCGAACTACAGGGCGCCGGGGGAGAGGTGCTCTGGAGCGGGACCATCCGCCAGCAGCCGAAGAACGGCGACAACGGGACCATCGAAGTCAAGGCGGTCGGGGACAAGCAGCTGCTCGAAGACAGCGACGACGTCATCGGGCCGGGGTTCATCAATTCCGACCTGAGCAGATGGGTCGGGCCTTCGACGTCGCGCCGGGCCAAGACCTCGAAAGAAAACTATCCCCATCAGCAGGACGCGTCGGTCACCTCCGACGAATCTGGCAACGCCGCGCTTCACATGGAAGTCCAGGGTGCGTGGGCGCCCCCCGTGACCCCGATCTGCGAGGCCTGGTTCGACGCGGGGAGCGGGGTGAGGATCGGCGCCCTATACGGCGACTGGATCAACGGCAATGAAAACCTCGGCTTCCAGCTCTTCATCCGGTTTTCGGAAGACGACGTAGGGCTCCTGGGATACGAAGGCTCCGGGGACGCCTACACGGCCACTTCAGGGCATATCTCCCAGGTGCCGGCGAGCGGTCGTCAGCGCGCTTTCATCGATTGGCAGTGGGAATCGACCCCCGCCGGAGGGGACGGGCTCCAATTCTCGGTCGACCTGACCAACCTCAAGGTTGTGGGGGACCAGGGCATTCCCCTGCAAGGCGTGTGGCCGAACGTCGGCTTCTTGGCCAAGCAGATGATCCCCTACATCGTCGAGGGGTCGGGACTGACCACGGTCGACGATCTGCTCGAAGACGACGGCTTCGCCATCCCGCAGGCCTGGTTCGCGGACCCAACCACCCGGGCGGCCAAGCTGGTCGAAGTCACCAAATACGGCGCCCTCGACCTCTTCGTCTTCAACGACCGCATCCTGCAATACCGATTCCCGGGGACCTATGGGAGGAGATGGCGACTGGCTCCCGGCTCGGCGCTCCCGAGGAGCAGCGGCCCCGACGGACAACGGATCTGGGACCGCTTCATGGTCAGCTGGCAGGACGTGGACGGCACCACCCGATACGCCGGGTACCCGGGGTCCGGGGCGCAGATCGAAGACCCTCGTCTCCAGAGCACCGACCCCCGGAACGCCGCGGTCGCCCAGGACACCCCCCGAGGAAAACTCATCGCCCTGAACGGGAAGTGCGAAGCCGAACCGGCCATCAAGACCGCTCTTCGCTTCAAGGAAGAAGCTGAACAGCTGGACCAGTCCGGCGAAGTCACGATCTCCGGCCACGTTCAGGACACCGCCTCGGGAGCCTGGTACCCGGCCGCCTATGTGCAGCCCGGTGACTGGGTCGCTGACGCGGGGACCAGCAACTTCCGCAAGATCACCGGGGCGCCGTACTCCGACGATTCGAAATCTGTGAACTGCCCGATCGGAGCGCCACCGGAAAACGGACTGGCAGCCATCGAAGAGCGCTTCAACGCAACGCTCTTCGAACGTGCCGGAGCCTGAGTCACCCACCCACGACCGCCAGGGAGGCGCCGTGCTCGAACACAACCAATCTCCGGTACGGGCCGGCGACCATGCATGAGCGAGGCAGAGAACACCTCGCAGGAGCGCAGGCCCAAGCCGTGGGTGGCGATCCTCATCACGGTCGTCCTGCTCGCCCTGGCCGTGCAGTCCCAGCTGAAGTCCGGGGAGATCGACCCCGGTCTCCTCGGCGCGCTGGTGGTGCTCGCCCTGTTCTGGGCGGGTCAGACCGTCGACCGGTTCTTCCCCCTCCGATGACCAGCTGGGTCGACTCCAACCCGGTCACCTTCGCCCTGACCTGCATGGGCCTGTTGATCGCTATCGAAAGGTTCTGGACCTGATGGCCGAGAAGAAACCGCAGTCGGGAATCAAGGTCGCGATCAACCGGGCCTATCGCTACGGGGAAGCGCATGTGGCGACCGTGGCTCTGGTGGCGCTCGGGCTCGGAGTGGTCCTCACCGCCATCGCTGCCTACAGCTTCTTCAACGAAAAGAGCATCGAACACCGGGTTACCAAGGTCGAATCCCCCTGCAACATCCACCCGGCAGGGAAGGAATGTCAGGGCATCAAGAAGCGCTCTGACGAAAAACGCTCGGTCGCCTCCGCCTGCGTCCTCGCCTACAAGCTGGACAAGGACGGACAGCTTCTCCGGTTGACCAAGTGCCCGGTCGAGCCGGGACGCCAGAGGAAGGTCGAAGACGCCGAAGACCGGAGTTCGCGACGTGGCCCTGTCGCCGCGGCCGACGAGCCGAACGGTGGTGATGCCACCTCAGCCCCTACGGGCTCTTCGCAACCGGGCCGCCACGATGGCGGCTCGAGTGAAAGTGGTTCAACTGGTGACGGGGAAGCTGGTCGACCGTCTCATCCTCACCAGCCGAAGGTGCCGAGTGAACCGAGCCACGGCGGCGAAGCTGTGCCGCCGACTGCACCTTCCAAGGAATCCTCCGAAAGCTCATCCAGCACCAGCACCACGACGACCGAACGGACCAAGGAAACCGTCGTGGAAGCTCCCGCCGAAGCTGAACCGCCTGTGAGGACCAGTAGCGGCCTAGAAGCGGTCACCGAATCGGTAGGTAAGACCGTGGAAGGTCTCGGGGAAACGGTGGGCGGGACCGTCGAAGGGGTCGAAGCCACGACCTGCCAGCTGGCGAAGCTGCTCTGTCACGAATGAGTGCGTTTTTCGACGAGGACGGCGTCTCAATCTGGAATTGCGACTGTCGGGAGTTTCTTCCCCTGGATTCGGTCGCGGCCGTGATAACCGACCCGCCCTACGGTTCCGGCTACTACCTGAGCGACGACGACTCCTTCTCCCCGGCTCTCGCTGCGCAGCTACTGGAGATGGGGAAGCTGGCGGTCTTCGGTTGGCCGGAGGCGCTGTCGGCGCTCTGTATCGCAGTGGAGCAGCCCGCCGACGAGTGGATCTGCTGGAACCCGACCAACGGCCGCACCCGTGGCTTCAACGTCCACGGCCTCTGGCGCGAATCGGAGCACATCGCCGTCTTCGGCAAGGGCGACTGGGGACGGCTCAAGCAGCCTCGCCGCCCGACCACCACCCAGATGCCCGGTGAAGGCAAGCGGATCAAGGACGACGAAACCGGCGACGTGCGCATGGGCGACGTGTGGACCGACCCGTCCCCGAACCTCAACCCCCGCCAGTACCACAAGCGTCACCACCCGAATGAGAAGCCGCTCCCCGTCCTTGAACGGCTGATCCTGGCGCTCACTGAGCCGGGAGACACCGTGCTCGATCCCTTCATGGGCAGCGGCACCACGCTGATCGCCGCTCGCAACCTCGGACGCCGAGCCATCGGCATTGAGGTCGACCAGGCGCACTGCGAGACCACCCTCTCTCGTCTCGGTCAACCAGAACTCGTATTAGCCGCATGATCGCCGTCGCCTTCAATCGCATCGAGAAGGCGTGGAAGACGGTCGGCGGCGGGGGAGAGGACGAGCGGGTGGAGTGGCCGGAGACCGACTGGTTGCTGGTGGACTACCCGCGCCAGTGCTCGGGATCGACCGGATCGAAGCTCGACTGGCCGAGGTCTGCCGTCACAAGCACGTAGCGCTCGGCCATGTCACCGGACCAGCGCTCCTTCTTGTATCTCCGTAGCCGGATTGGGTCGCTAAGTGCAATCGGCTCGCCTGGGTCATAGAGCCTGACGACCGGCAACGCTGGCACCGGTTCGCGGAATTCCGGCCCAAAGTCCTCTACCAACTGGCCGTCACGCGGGCCACCGACCAAAGGAATCAGCTTCGCCATCTCGCTGACCGTAACACCCGTCTCCGTCTGATCCTCGCCGCCCAGTAGGTGCGGCTCCATGCATCACCACTGCCCGAAGGAGGGCTCAATGACGCACGCCAAAGCGGTGCATCGACCCCTGTCGCTGCACTCGCCCCAGCTGAAAGGTGCGGATGTCAGCGCCTTGCAGTCGAGCATCAACAAGCAGTTCGAGCACCTGAAGATCGACCGCGAGGTGGAGGTCGACGGCGAGCTCGGCAAAGCGACCTTCAAGGCTGCCTGGGAGGTAGCCAAGGCTATGGGCGCGGTCGGCTCGACGCTTCGTAAGTTCCGCCGGGGCACCATCTCCGAAGGCGCGCAGAAGCTGATCCGCGGCCGCAAGCGCACCGTGGCTGAGGTCGTCGCCGGGAAAGCTCGAACCGGCTACCGCGAGAAGCTGCGCAAGCGCTACGCGAAGACCGCCGGCGCCGTGGCGATCGAAAAGGCGATGGCCTACGTCGGGGACCATGAGGAACCGTCCGGCTCCAATTGGGGCGGGCACGTCTCGGAGTTCATCCGCTTCTGCGGCTACACGGGCCCGGTCTACTGGTGCGGCTGCTTCGCCTGTTGGGTGGTCGTCCACCTGGGCGGGGCGAAGATCCCGAACCGGATCCGCATGGGCTACGCGCCCTACATCACCGCTGACGCTCTGGCCGGTGTCAACGGCTTCACCGCCGTCAAGGTGGCGAACGGTCGCAAGGGCGACGTCGGCTGTCTGTGGGGCGGCGAGCACGTCGTGACCCTGCGCGACGACGTCAAGCCTGGCGACACGATGGCGAAGACGATCGAGGGGAACACCAGCGCCTCGGACGGTTCGCAGTCGAACGGGGGAGAGGTCGCCTTGAAGGAACGGCCGCTCTCCGAATTCGACGCGGGCATCTTCGCTCGGCCGAACTGGGCCTAGCCGCCCCATCTCTCCTGCGTGGCGATAGGCGCTGCGCTGCATAGAAAGGAAGTCCATGAATCCGATCAAGGTCGAGCCGGTTCTGACGGTCGCCACCATCTCCGGTGTGCTCGTCGCGCTGGCCGCCGTGTTCAACGTCGTGCTCACCACGGACACGGTCGAAACCGTCATTGCCGCGGTGTTGCCGATCGTCTTCTCGCTCATCGGTCGTCAGGCCGTGACGCCGACGGCGAAGCTGAAGCGCGGCTAGCGATGGCCGAGGGAGACCGCACCACGTTCTACCCCGACAGAAAGGGTGGCTGGCGCTGGAAGATCCAAGCTGGCAACAACGAGATCATCGACGCGAGCTCTGAGGCATTTCAGTCGGAGGCCGGTGCTCGGGAGAACTACGAGCGGGCCGGCCACGACCTGGCGGACGCCCCGGAGAAGGACACCGACTGATGGCGGCGGGGGACACCTTGCAGGGCCGCCGCGTCGAGAACCTCGAAGAGGCCACGACCGAGGACGGCTATATCCCCGGTTGCTATTGGATCGGGCGGCACGTCGAAGGCAAGCCCGAGTGGTGGATCGTCGACCCAGCCGGGCACGTTGGTCGAGTCGGCAAGCACGAGGTCACCGAGCACGAGGACGGGACGATCACCGTCTCACCGTCGATCCTCAGTACCACGGCAGACCACGGCCACGACTGGCACGGCTACCTCGAGCGCGGCGTCTGGCGAGAGGTGTGACCCGATGAGTCGTCCTGCTGTCGGCAGCCAGCCGGACTGTGGCAAGCAGGAACACCTCTGGACGATCCCGCTGAAGCGTGGCGAGAAGGTCGTCTGTCGTCGCTGCGGGAAGGTCCGCCGGGGCAAGAAGCTGAGCTACCGATGAGCCGCGAGAACGTCCTACGGGAGGCCGACCGTCTGACGGGCGCCGACCGTGCGGACGCCTACGGACCGGCACTCCCGCAAGCTGAACGCTTCGCTGCCATCGCATCCGCGGTCACCGGGTGCGACATCAAACCCGAGCACTTCCCACTGTTGATGATCGCGGTGAAGCTCTCACGGGAGTCGCACGGACACAAGCGGGACAACCTCGTCGACATCGCCGGGTATGCCCGGGTCGCGGAGCAGATTCGCGACGAGTTGGACGGCGACTGACTCACCGACCCAGGAGGCACCCGAATGCGAACCACCCTCGCCCTGCTCGCCGCCGTCCTCTGCCTCTCCTTCGGAGCCCAAATCCACCACCCCCGATACCCCCATAGGTGTCCGGTGATAGCTGATCAGTGGCCGCATTCGACCAGGTGTCCCGACTGGAGAGAGATCCAGCTTCGGTGACAAGCTGGTTCGCAAGTCATGGGGTAGCGTTGGTCTCCTGCTCCCTGTCTGACCGCAAAAGGGGTCGCCGTCCTTCGGGGTGGCGGCCCCTTTTTTCGTGCCCTCAGCTGGTGCTACGGTCGACGGACTGCAATCCACTACTCGGAGACGAGTGAGGCCCCGCGGCGCGCTAACGCCCGGGGCCGTGGCACCGAAGAAAGGAGCTTCGATGCAATTCGACCGTAGCGAGTTTGAGGTCGACGAGACAACCGGCTGTTGGATGTGGCTGAAGGCCAAGACCGAGAAGGGGTATCCCGTCAAGAAGATCGGGGGCCGGACCGTTCGCGGGCATAGGTGGTACTACCAGCAGATCTACGGCTCGATCCCGCGAGGCCTTGTCCTTGATCATCTCTGTCGCAACCGCGCCTGCGTCAACCCGGCACACCTGGAGGCCGTCACGAACGCGGAGAATGTCCGCCGAGGTCGATCTACCTCCTTCTCCGCCGCTGACGCCGAGGCGATCCGCCGAAGTGCGTCCTCAGCCGAAGCCCTCGCCGCCGAGTACGGCGTTTCCGTCAATACGATTTTCCAGATCCGCCGGGGCGACCGGTGGGCCGCTGTCTAGAAAGGGAAGCCCGAGATGAAGATCAAACGTGACCCGCAGACGCTCAAGAAGCTACGGCACGAATTGGAAGCGAAGCCGCGCTTGTTCCGCGACATCGACAAGATGAGCGACGAGGAGTTGGCCGACGCGGTCGACCAGTTCATGAACCGCATGATGGCCTGGGGGAAGCAGATTCGCGAAGCGGGAGAGGCGCTCGTCCGTTCGAGCGCCGGGATGGGCAAGGCGGCAGCCGACCTTACGCGTGCTCTGGAGCGCCGGGCTTAGCGGCCAGCTTCCCTGCCAGCCGCTCTGCGCACTACGGGGTGTCCTTCGGGGCACCTCGTTTGCGTTCGGGGACCAGCTGGGTCTACGTTGACCCCCCAGCTATCGACCTACTGCGCAGGAGGACGAGAATGACCGTGGAGACCTTGACGATCCAACCACCCTCAGAGGGCAGGACCGTGGTTCGGTTCGACGACGAGAGAGAGCGTGCGGTTAAGGGGGAATGTGACGAGTGGGCCGTGGCCAGCTTGACCCTTGTCAGCGAGGTAGGCGAGGAAGAGACCTGGGGCGAGTTCCTTGACCTCGAGGACGTAGAGAAGCTGCACGCGTGGACGGGGGAGCTGTTGGAGGAGGCGCGCAGCCGTCCCCGCGTAGGGCTGATACGGACGGTCTAGGCAGCGAGCAGTTGGGGCGGGTAGGTCTCGCCGGGCGGTGGCACGATATCGGCCTTGAGCCCGTTGCAATCACGGCAGAGGGTCTGGAGGTTCTTGAGGTCGTTCCCGCCGCCCTTCGATTTCGGCCGGATGTGGTCGAGCGTCAGGGCTTTCCGGTCATCGTTGCCACAGATGACGCAGCGATATTCGTCGCGCGCGAAAACCAGTTCACGGTTGCTAGGCGTGACCGTGCCGATCCGCTTGCGTCGGGGATCGTTGGCTCCTTTCAGTTCGCGCCACCGCGGCTTGTATCCCTTTCGGTGATTGCAGTTGGAGCAGTAGGCGGGGCACCGACGTTGGGCGTAGGTCTGTCCGCAACCTTGGCACTCCCATGCGCAGCCCTTCTGCCCTTTCGGCCGTAGCTGATCGGGGGACGGGCCCTTCCATCGCCAGCCGCCGAGCGTGGCGGTGCAGACGCAGATCGACGGCGGGACCGAACCGCCATCAAGGACAGCTTCGCAATCAAGGCACTGCCAGAGCGACACGCTTCGAAGTTATCGCGGCGCCCGGCGGGGCTGTACGTGTCTCTGCTCCGGGCCGTCTAGCGGTTCGGAGTCGGGTGCTTCGTCGGGTCCCAGGGGTCTAGCTTCGGTTGCTCTGGATCGGCTTCGTGGTCTCGTGCTTCTCGTTCGGCATCGGAGGGCGTGGAGTCGCCACCCATCCAGCCGCAGACGCATCGGGCGGTAGACATTCCCTTTACGTTCAGGTCGGGGATGACCTCGCAGTGGTGCTCCACAGGCTGGATGGTCGCATAGCTGATCTCCAGTCAGTCCGCAACCGGGGATAGGATTGCGGACTCAAAGCGGGGAGCGACCGGCTACTTGGAAGGTCGGCGGTCGCTCCCCTAAGACACAGAAAGGTACGAGCTTTCCATGTCCTCAGAGCAATCTATAGGCGCCGTCAGCTCTTGGCCGCCGGTAAAGCTCATGCGGGCTCCCAAGAGCCAGCGCCTTCGCTTCGCGCCACAAAGGCCTGTGCCGGGCACGGAGGGCGCGGTCGAGACCCTGAGTGAAACCTACGTACCCCTCGCGGCGCTGAGTTCGGTGACCAATGAGCTTGAGCACACCAAGCGCAAGCTGGAGAAGTTGGACCGGGAGGACACTGTCGCGCCGACCGACCTCGACTCCTCGGAGCCAAGCTCATGACGAGCTTGAGGGGGGAGCACGTGAGGATTCTGCGAGCGGTCGACGAGGGGCGCTTCGGCTTGAACGGCAGCGGGCGGTACGTCATTGACGGAGAGGCGCGCCCGGAACGTAAGCCGCGAGAGCAGGTCATGAATTGGGGCCTGATCGTCTGGAACTACCAGCGAGACGCTCCCGTCGCTTTCACCCTTACCGACAAGGGACGAGCAGTACTCAGGGACTAGAGCTTCTCAGCAGCCCTCTTCCAAAGCTCAGTCGAGCGGCGGAGGCTGCGACATGTCGACCGGCTCCGCGATGATCCGCTTCAGGTCGTCCTCATAGGCGAGCAGTTCCAGGCGTAGGTCATCCCGGTCGAGGATCTTCAGCGCCATCAACCCGTCCTCCTGCCGCTGGGCACCGATGAAAAGCGGCTCCAGGCCGACGCCCTCCACATCGTCCCGGCGCAACATGACCATCGCGCCGCCTCTCTCCGAGGCTCCCGCCCGGAAATCGGCAAGCTCTCGTTCCATCGCTTTGGCTTCGCTGTATTTGCTCATGCACCGACCGTAGCCCGCCTACAGTTTCGCCGCCGCTCTTTTCCACAGCTCGCCGCCGGAAAGTCCGCACTCAGCTTCGTAGGCGAGCACGACAGCTTCCAGCTGCTCCGGGAACCGGCGACCGAGCTCGAGGTTCGAGACCACCGCATCGGAGACTCCAGCTGCGGCGGCGATGCGCTCCTGCGTCAGGCCAGCAGCTTCCCTGGCCTCGCGGGCGACGAGACCGAGGGTGACGAGCATCCGGCCAAGCTAGGCAGGACTTGCTCGTTTCGCTCTACGTAGCGTAGAGTTCCAGACGCAGGCCCCCTGTATGCCACCCCGCCCCCCAAGAAACCCCGTCGTCGGTGATCGCCTGTCGCGGACCGGCGGCGGGGTCGCGCTCTTGGGCGGTGGATTAGCCTTGGACGTTCAGGCAATATTGAACGCAGGAAAAGTCGAGCGTTTGTAGTATCAGTCGAGTACCGAGACAAAAGCGCCCCCGCGCTGCGCAAACAGCCGGGGGCATGGCAAAGGAGGGATTAGCTCCTATGCAGGAAAGAAAGCTACCGTTCAGGTGCCCTTCGATGGAGCCTGCGGGGCCTGGGACTTCGTCTCGCCGATCTTCAAGCGACTCGCCTCCTTCCGCGAACTCGGGGGTTGCTGACCCCCCCAGAGTCGTGTCACCGCCGGACGACAAAGGAGTAGATTTCACTGGTCTAATGTCCCTCGACCAGTCGGAGACGCCAGCCCAAAGGGCAGTGCTCGAGCGCGAGCAGGCCAGAGCGAAGGCGGTGACCTGTTCTCTGCGTCACGAAATCCTGATGATCCTCACGGCGCGGGAAGCCTGCCCGAAGGAAGTCGCAGAAGAGCTAGGCGAGAAGCTCCATACGGTCATGTATCACTTCCGGTGGCTCTCGGGACAGAAGCCGAAGCTCAACTCGGTTCCGTTCATCGAGATGGTCGGAACCGACCGGCGTCTCGGTGGAATCCAGCATCTCTGGAAGGCGATCGCCATGCCGATGGTCGGCATCGAGGACGCGCGCTCCCAGACGCTGAACGAGCGAGAAGAGACGTCGGCCATGATCTTGCGCCGCATGCACGACGACATGGTTGGCGCGGTAAACACCGGGACGATGGATGCTCATCCTCAACGGTCGCTGCTGCGCATGCATACGGAACTTGACGACGCCGGGATTGAGGCTGCCGCCGAACTCGCCGAGGCCTACCTCGAAGATCTGAAAACAATCGCGGGCGAGAGTAAGAACCGGATAGCCAAAGGGTCTACCGGATTCCCGGTAGCCACCGAGACGATGATCTTCCCCGTCCCAGGCATCTACTGGAACGGGATTTAAACCGGCACTTACGCGCTCGACCGGTCAAGGCTTGACTACCATCGATTGGTGCAACAGATTCACGCCCTCAGCATTTGATGACTTGCGAGGACGGGGGTGTCTGGGTAGTGATTGCGGCAGGAGTGATCGGGGAAGGTGTCCGTCGGTGCGTCTACCTTGCGCCGCCATGCGAGGTGCAGCGGTGAGGAAATTGGAGACAGCGCGCGACGTTGATGTAGCTGTCCTTGAGCGGCAAGCTCAGGAAGAGCTGGGGTCGCTCGCGAAGTTCTGGTCCGAACAGCTTCCCGAGAAGTCGGAACTACGGGAGGAACTTAGGACTTTGGCGCGGCTGGCCCCTCAGGAGCCTCTTCGGCCATCTGCCTGAGGAGTAGCAGCGGCGGGAGACCGCGGGGGTAGTGCGAGTCTCCTTCGCCGGTCTCGATGTAGCGGCGGGTGGTCTCCAGGGCCACCGCCAGTCGTTCCATGTGATCTGAGCTGACCGGTTTTCCAGCCTTCCAACCGGTGATCAGATTGCGGTGGGCGCCCGTCACCTCCGAAAGGTGCGACGGACCCCAGCCCTGTTCGTCCATCAGAGCTTCGATGCGGCGCCCGCGCGCCTCGTTGATCCCTGCTTGCTCGGCCACCGCGATACCGAAACTAGCCGGAAAATCGTGTCTTTGTGAGATTGCACTTGACATGAACTATGAGTGCACTATAGTCGCACTATGCCCGTTAAGCAACGCGACCTTGAACGGATCGTCTCTGACGTCTCCCCGGACCTTAAAGCCCGAGTGGAGGCGATGGCAGAGGCTCGCGAAAGCACCGTTGCCGCCGAGATTCGTTTCGCGCTGAGGGATCGGCTCGCCTCCTTCGAGGCGGACCGCGACTCCGAGACCAGCGAGGCCACGGCCGCATGACCTGGCGACGCCGCCTCGCCGAGATGCTGGAGTTGGAACCGGCCTCCGGCGTGCCGTTCACCGTCGAGCCGGACGGCTCAGTCCTTCTCCATCTCACTTCGAAGTCGATCGATCTCGGCCGCTTGCCGGAAGGCGTGGTCGAGCAGGAGATTGACGAGCGCCGGGATGGGGACGCCACCGTCGCCCGCCGCTTCCGCTTCCCGCTTTTCCGCCTCGGTGGTCAGCTGTATGAGATCCCATCGAAGCGCGTACTCCGTGGGACCGGGTTGGCGCTTCTCCTCGTCGCCTTCTTCCTCTGCCATGCGCGGCAGCCTATCCGCCGCGACTCCGAGACCGAGGGAGCGGCGGCGTGACCTACACGCCTCTCAAGGTCGAGCTTCCCTGCTGCCCCACCTGCGGGATGGTCTCCAAGGTCGCGGTGCAGAACTACCCCGGCCAGAGCTTTTGCCTCGGACGTAGGGGAGAGCGCCACAAGCGCACTCGCATGGAGTCGAAGACCTTCGTCGAGGTTCGCGAGGGCGAGGGGGCTTCGTCGTGAGCTACGAGATCCACCCGCTCGCGGAGTTGATCCCGCCGATGACCGAGCACGAGTTCTCGGATTTGGTTCGCGGTCTCGAAACGGAAGGTTTCCGCAGCGACGAGCCTCTTGTCATCTACGAGGGCCAGATTCTCGACGGCCGTCATCGTTACCGGGCTTCTCGGCAGCTTGGCATCGAGGCGCCGACCCGCCTCTTCGACGGCGACGATCCGGTCGGCTACGTCATCTCCAAAAATCTTCACCGGCGCCACCTGACGCCGAGTCAGATCGCGATGACGGCGGCGGAGGCTCTTCCGCACCTAGAGGAGGAGGCGCGTAAGCGCCAAGGGCGGCGCAGCGACCTTGAAGAAACTTCTGTGCCGGTCGGCACAGAAGTTCTCCCGGCGGGATCGAAACGAGCGGCTGCCGAGGCGGCCGAGATGACTGGCGCCTCTACGCGAAGTGTCGGTCGCGCGAAGCGGGTCAAGGAGGCCGATCCCGCACTCGCCGAACGGGTCAAGGCGGGAGAGATCAGCCTGACGAAGGCCGAGGAGAAAGTCTCCGGCAAGCCGCACAAGGAATACGCGGTTGGCCTCGAGACCAAGACCGACGCCTCCGGCCGGAACCAGCCGACGATCCGCTACGGCAAGGGCGACAAGTGGCAGGAGGCGACGGAGCCACTCGTCCGCTATCTGCGCGGTCAGCGCAAACAGAACTTCGACTTCTCCCACCTGAATTGGAAGGAGGCCAAGAAACGGGTCGAGCGCATCGACGCCCTCATGGCCGACCTTCAGGCAGCCCGCGCCGATCTTGAGCCCCGCAGTCACAAGGCAAAACTCAGCTTCTAAGGAGAGGTGATGGAACCGTACAACGGCAAATTGCAGATGGTCGATCCGCACAGGGTCGTGGTGGATCATCGTTACCAGCGAGCCGAGAAGAACTCGCTGATCACGGCGATCTCCTCCAACCCGAAGTGGGAGTTCTTCGGCGCGCTGGTTCTCTTCGAGCGAGAGGGCAAGCCGGACAACTTCTACTGCGCCGATGGCCAGCAGCGTCTTCGAGGCGTGCTCGGGGCCGAGGTGCCGCCAAGCGAGGTACCTGCGGTCATCTTCACCGTCCCCGCGCTCCGTGACGAGGCGGCGATCTACGTTCAGATCAACGAGTTCCGCAAGGCACTCCGGCCCTTGGAGAAACACCAGGGCAAGGTCATCGCCAAAGACGCTGCGGCTCTCGCCGTCGAGAAGGCAGCACAGTCGTGTGGCTACTCGATCGGTCAGTCGCCGTCGGCCCGCACCATCGAAGCGCCGGCCGCTCTCTACTACGCACTCAATTCGCTCGGCGAGCAAGGTGTCGTCCAGCTGCTGACCGTCGTCAAGGACGCATGGCCGGATGACAAGCGAGCGACGAGCGCGATGTTCATGCGCACCCTCGCCGACATCATCGAGGAAAAGTCGAGCAACGGCGGCTTCTCCCGGACCGACCTCACCCGCAAGCTGACGAAAACCAGCCCGGGCAAGATCGCCCGCAAGGCCGAAGAGATCCACTTCGACACCGGCAAGTCCAAGGGCGATTCCATGCGCGCCGCGTTCAAGGCGCTGGCCAAAGTCTGATGTTCGGCGGCGCCCCACATGTCTCCTACGACGAGCGCGGCCAGCTGGTCGTCGTGTTCGCGCCCGAGCACGAGGCGGTCATCGCGAGCCGGGACACCCTGGCGCGGATGGCGCTGCTCGACCGTGTCGATGAGCAGCTTCCTGGCGCTCAGGCAGACGCTCTGTGCAAAGCGGCGGTCGCAGCATGAGCCGCCCCAACCCACTCAGCTTCGACCCGGCATCGAAAGATGGACACCGCGGGTTGTCGATGCGCCTTGCTCGAAAGGCGATCGAAGAAGCCGACGAGACCCCGCGTCTCTTCCTTCCTGTCTTTCGCCCTGTGCAGATAGCTGATCGACCGAAAGGGAGCGACAGGTGAAGACGTACGAGGTGTTGGAGAAGGCGCTGGCGGAGATCGAGGACGAGGAGAACTGGACCAAGGGTTGCAGCGGATGGGATGGGCCAAAGCTCTGCGCCGAGGGTGCGATTTGCAAGGCGAGCGGAGAGGCCTTTCCGAAGGATTCTCCCGCTTATCACGTCCTCTTCGAGATCGCCGCCTATGGCTTTGATCTCTACCAGTTCAACGATGACCACACCCACGCCGAGGTAGTCGCCCTATTCCAGGAGGCCATCCGCAACGAGAAGGCTAAGGAAGGCATCGACGTTCCGCTCGTCTCGACGGAACCAGCTGAGCCCACTGCCGTAGGAGCCGAGCCATGCCTGAGGTAGCTGAGCGCTCCACGGTGAGCCGTCAAGAGCTTGAGCAGTTCTGCTGCATCGGTCTCGTCAAGGCGTCGGTCGATGGGTTCGTCGCGACCGCCAGCGGCGGGGTGTGGCTCGGCCGGTCGTCTGACACCGGGTGCTGCTCGGACCTGCCGAAGATCAACTTCTGCCCGTTCTGCGGTTCCAAGATCGTCGTCGTCAACCACAACCCGGGGTGGTCCTGGCACACGGTCAGCCGAGCCATCCAGCTGGCCGAACAGGAGGCGAGCTAGATGCCTCTCGTTCAGGCGGTCGCCCAGCTGGTCCTCGACATCCTCTACGGGTGGGCGATCTTCATCGGTCTCTTCATCGCCCTTGCGGTGTTCGTGGATCGGGTGCGCGGTCGCCATCGCAGGCGCCGAGCAGCTGAACGGCTTGCCCGCTTCGAGCGTCAGGCGGAGACCGAGCGCGAGTTGATCCGTGCCGAGGGTGAACGCCGCGAAGCACTCCGTGTCATCGGCGGCATAGAGCGGGGTGCGCCGCGGTGAGCTACTTCCTGATCGTCCTTATCTGTGTCGCTGCCGCCCTGTTGCTCGGGGCGATGGCCGGACATGTCGCTGCTCGATACATGGGGGTGCGCTGATGCTGCGGCTGTTCAACTTCTGCATGCTCTTCTGGTCGGCCGGCTGGGCAGCGTTCGACCTGAGTAAGGCCCACGGCAGCGAAGCGACGTTCTTCGCCGTCTGCGGTGGACTGCAGATCGCCTGCTGCGCATGCTTCCTCCTCCTGCTGCTGGTCCGGGAGTTGGATCGCTGATGAAGGTCAAGCTGATCGACGGCCCCTACGAGGGCGTGGAGGTCGACATCAACGGCAGCGGTGGCCTCTACATGGGTGGTCAGCTTCCCGATGGCACCGAGGTACCGGGTCGCCAGGCCTACTACCGACCCACCCGTAAACGGGACGAGTACCGCTTCAAGGGGTGGACGGGCGATGAGGAAATCATCAGCTTGCCGTTGCCGGGGGAGGCCGCCTGATGGCCGAGGTCCCCGCCAACGAGCAGATGTGGGCCTGCGAGGAATGCGGCGCCGAGTACGAACGCGCGCCGGTCATCAACGTCGGTCCCCACGCCAGCCTGATGTGCAGCTGCGGAGCGACGAACACGATCCGCGAGTTCGTCCGCATGCCCGGTCTTCGGTGCCCCCAGTGCTTCCACGTCTCGGTCGACCAGGGCGGCGGAATCGCCTGCGAAGGCCGGGCCATGGATCGCCTGCATTTCAGCCGCCCGAAGGAACTGGTCTGGCTGGTCGCCCGGGTTGAGGAGAGCCGTAGCTGATGACCCGCCCGACCGTCCCCTTCTCCGTCGTCACCGACATCTCGCAGAAGCGCCGAGAGAGAGCAGGCTTCGAGAAGCTGACCGTCCTCGAGACCCCGGCCGTGGACCTGAACGACGAGGTCGACGCAATCGGACGTGAACTCGCGGCCATAAGCACCCGCCTGGCGTTTCTCGCCGGCGCGGTGGACAACGACTCTCTCGCCGGAGCAGTACTCGGCTTGATCGGCAACAACGCCGAAGAGATCCGGACCCAGCTTCGTCCTCTGCGTGAGGCGCTTCGGGACATGGACGGTGCGGCGTGAGCGAGCCTGAGAAAGCCCTCCGCCGCAAGCTGTTCCTGGCCGGCAGAGCTGCGCAGGCAGTCGAGAAGAATGGCCTCAGCGACGACGGCGGATTCAAATTCGTCCGAGCCGCCGATGTGATGGCCGAGGCAACGCGGGTGTTGGAGAAGCAAGGCGTCGTCGTCATCCCGTCCGTCGAGGACGTCGAGCTTCGTTTCGGCAGGGCCGGCGCCATCGCCAAGGTCTCCCTCACCTTCGAAGTCTGCGACACGAAGACGGAAGAGACCATCACCAAGGCGTGGGTCGGGACCGGCTTCGACAAACCGGGAGACAAGGCGGCGTACAAGGCCATCACCGGCGGGACCAAGTACTTCCTCGCCTCACTGCTCGGGATCCCGTTCGGCACCGACCCTGAGGAGGACGCCGCGCCGAAGGACTCAGCGCCGAGCGAGGCCGACCGAGTGCGCCAGGAACAGGACGCCGCGGCGGAGACGCCGGACATCAAACCCCTTCCCGAATCCGACCTACCCGAACCCGACTGGAGCGGCCTCGCTCTTGGAGAGGAGGCGACAGTCGATGCCTGACGAGTCGACCGTCAACATCCGTGAGCTCGACTCGTTCCTCGAAGACGAGCGCGAGGTCAAGGCCGCTCTGATCCACGCCCGGCAGTTCGCCAAAGCCGAGCCCTTCAAAGACCGCTCCGAGGCAGGCGCCGCAGCCGACGCGATCAAAGTCCTGAACGGCGCGCGCCGGGCAGCGGAGAAGCGCAAGCTGGAGACGACCGCCGAGCCACGCGCGTTCGTCGCCGCCGTCAACGCGGAGTACAAAGAGCTTCTCTCCCCGATTGCCGCTGCCGAGTCCGCGCTGAAGCGCAAGGGGTTGCAGTTCGCGAAGGCCGAGCGCGAGCGCCTCGAAGCCGAGCGCAAGGCAGAGCAGGAACGGCTCGACAAAGAGGCCGAAGAAAAAGCGGCCGCATCGCAGGCCGCCGCGGAAAAGGCTGCGGAGGAGGCAACCCCCGAGGCGAAACAGGAGGCTGCCGACGCCTTCCAGCAGGCAGCCACCGCAGCGACCGCCACCGCCCGCCCTGTCGCCCAGCCCAAGAACCTTCGCGGCGACTACGGAGCACTCGGCTCCTACGTGAAGTGGAAGTTCGAGGTCACCGACCCGAAGGCTGTCCCGGCCGAGCACCTGACCGTCAACGAGAAGTCGATCAAGGCCGCGGTGAAAGCCGAGCAGCAGCTTTCGAAGGCGCAGGACCGGCCGTTCAACCTGGAGATCCCCGGCGTGCGGATCTACGCCGACGAGGTGGCAACGGTCCGATGAGCGACTTCCGCCACACCCGCGACCACGTTGACCACGACGCCGAGCGTGCCCTTCGAGAATGGGCCTTCAAGGACGCAGCCGAAGAGGACCGCGCCCTGGAGGAGTACGAGTCCCTGTCCTGGGGCGTCTCCGGTTCCAGCGCCTCCGTCATCTGCTCCCACCCGACCATCGACGAGATGTTGGGGAAGGCCGCATGATCCAGGCTACCTTCCGCCCGATCGACACGTGGCCCGGGCCGCGCACCCCTTACCCGCAGCGGTCCCGGTTCGGAGCCCCGCTTTCGCAGACCTACGAGCTGCTCGACCGCGAGCTCTCCAAGCTCGGCGCCCGGTCGATCGTCATCCAGCTTGCGCTACGTGAGGACCAGATCCGACTCGACGGCTGGCCTCGAAGTGGCGTCACCCCTGAGCACCCCGGCGTGGTCCTGGCCTTCGAGTCGAAGTTCGGCCCGCTCAAGTACGCGACCGACACCTTCGACCGCTACGGCGACAACCTGCGGGCTATCGCGCTCGGCTTGGAGTCGCTGAGGCGCGTCGACCGCTACGGCATCACCAAACGCGGCGAGCAGTACTCCGGGTGGAAGCAGCTGGGCGCCGGCGAAGTCGACCCGGACCTGGCCCAGCGGGGCCGGGAACTGATCGCGGAGCACGGGGGAGAGACCGCGGCGCTGAACGCCACGCACCCCGACAAGGGCGGCGACCGCGAGGACTTCGAAGCGGTGCAGGCAGCGAGGAACGGCTGATGCACCCCAACGGCATCCAGCCCGGAGACCTGGTCGAAGTCGAAATCGGAGATGACATCTTCGAGGCGACGGTCAAGAAGAAGAACCCGAAAGCGGTGTCGATAGAGCCTCGGAATCCGATCCTTCACCTGTATCGCTACTGCCACTACACGGACATCGTCCGGGTGGTCGAGCGTCCTGAGGCTGAGGAGGCGGTGGCGTGACGATCTGGGGGCGCGACCACGAGGACATCACGGGCCTCCACTACGGCGAAGTCGACATCTGCCGCGCCGAACCCCCGTACCCGTCCTTCGTCCACATGGAGATCGAACCGGGCAGCGTCCTGGCCGACGACGCCCGCGCTTATGCGCTGCTGCTCCTCGCCGCAGCTGAGGCAGCCGACGCCGAGACCGACCGTGCCTTCGAGGCAGCCGGCTACCGGCGGAGTAGGGAGGGCGAAGAATGAGCTACCCCAAGGTCTGCCTCAACTGCGACACGCCCTTCGAGGCGAAACGCGACAGCGCCCGCTACTGCTCGGAACAGTGCAAGAACGACTGGCACACCGAGAACCGCGCCGCGTCCGTCGACACGCTCCCTCAACGCGTTGAGGGGCACGTCCTTGACGAGGTCCGTGGATTGCTGGAGGAGCACAAGGGCGACTGGACCCTGATCGTCAGGGAGTTCGCCCGTCGCACCCTCTTCACGACCGGCTACCTGAGCGCCGCCGACTTCACGATCCTCGGCGTCCCCGATGAGCACTGCAACCTGCCCGGCGCTCAGATCGGTGCCTTCGCAGGAGCCGGCTACATGGAGGCGATCAGCTTCAAGCGGTGGTCCGCCGAGGCCAAAGCGTCACGCAAGTCGGGCAAATACTGGGTCTACCGCATCACCCAGAAGGGCAAGGAACACCTTTCACCGCTCGTCGGATCGACCAGCTGCTCATCTCTGGGGCACAGCGGTCACGCAGCTGGTCGGTCGGGCGAGAACAACGAGAGCGTCGGGGTCGACGTCGACCACCATGGGGATGGTGAGGGAGCGCTTTCGATTGGCGTTGACGCTCCTGCGGTCGGCGTCGATCCGGGCGCTGAGTCCGGGGTCGGCTCTCCCGCCGTCACCAAGCGCGACGCGGTGACCTCTCCGCCTACCGTCGCCGCCGATCCCGGACCCTCGCTCGACTCATTGATCCAGCTGGACGAGGCAAAGGCGAAACCCAGGAACGCGATCTTCGATGACGACTGGGAGACGGGGGAGGCGGCTTGAATGTCCACCGACCGCTCACCGTCGGCGGCGAGTTCGACGGAGTCGGCCTGCTCGCCTACGGCCTCCACCTCGCCGGTCTCGAGCACGCGTGGCTCTGCGAGGTCGACCCCTGGCGGCGATCGATCCTCGAACAGCGCTTCCCCGGCGTCCCCGTCTTCGACGATGTCCGAGCCGTCGGAGCAGCTTCTGCTCGACCTGTCGATGTCATCGCCGGCGGTTTCCCCTGCAAGGGCGCCTCGACCCTCGGCAAGCTCGAGGGATTCGGCCACCCCGAGACCGTTCTGTGGCGCGAGATGCGGCGCAGCATTGGCGAGCTTCGACCCCGATACGTCCTCATCGAGAACGTGGCGAACCTTCTCGCCCTCCATGACGGAGCCGTCTGGGGAGAGGTTCTCGGGGACCTGGCCGCGCTCGGGTTCGATGTCGTCTGGGACTGTCTTCCCGCTGCGGCCGTCGGCGCCCCTCACCGACGTGACCGGGTCTTCGCCGTTGCTTGGCACTCCGACCGCCCACCCGAGGACGCAGACGCCGCGCCAGGTGGACGACGGGTCCCAACTGGCAAACGATCTGGTCAGGTTGCTCCCGACCCCGGTGGCGAGGACCAACGGCGGGGCGGAGGTGAGCTCGGCGAGCCGGGAAGGCGGCCGGATGCTCGAGGAGAGCGTGAAGCTCCTGCCGACGCCAGTAGCCAACGACGACAACAAGAGCGTCGAGGCGCACCTCGCGATGAAGCAGCGGATGAAAGGTGGCCCACGGAAGGAGATCACCAGCCTCCAGGTGCTCTCGAAGAAGTGGGCGGCGCGGGCGTCGTTGTCGACTGGGCCGAGTACCGACCAGCCATCGAGCGATGGGAAGAGATCGTCGGGCCTGCGCCTTCACCCCTCCTTCGTCGAGTGGATGATGGGTATTCCCCTGGGCTGGTCAAGTCCCGACTGTCCGCTCTCGGCGACGGAGTTCAGGTCCAAGTGGGCTACCTCGCCGGGCGACACATCCTCGACCTCGAGCGAGTGCGCGTCATGACTGCGGAGGAGAACTCGTGATCCCCGACCCAAACGTCGGATACGAGGGTTGGTCCCGAGTCATGGGCACGATCGGTAAGGAGCGTCCAGCTGACGCTTCGACTCGTCGTCCGCCGAAGAAGGCTCCGCGCCAACTGGCCCTGCCCGTACCCGCTCCTAGACCAGAGACGGCAGAGATGCCGGAGAGGGCCGCGTAGATGCCATGGGTGAAGCTGGACGATTCCTTCTGGTCGAATCCGAAGGTGGAGGACGTCGGCAACGAGGCCGCCGGCGCCTACGCCCGGATGCTCTCCTACTGCGGTCAAAACCTCACGGACGGCTACGTGAAGGAGAGCGCCGCCCGGTTCATCACGACCTCTCGGATCTGCAAGCGGCTCGAGGAACACGACTTCCTCGAGCGCAACGGCAAAGGCTGGGTCATCCCGGACTACCTCGACTTCAATCCGAGCCGCGAGCAGGTCGAGGAGAAACGCCGCGTCAGGTCCGAGGCAGGCAAACGAGGCGGCATCGCCTCAGGCAAATCGCGGGGCAAATCGTGAAGCACTTGCTTCGGCAAACCGTTGAACCATTTGGTGAAGCTACGGGGTTGAACCCCGTCCCGGCCCTTCCCTTCAACAGCAACAGCACCCCCCCGGCCCCCCGGAAACCGGGGGGAGTCCGATGAGCGTGGATCCGCAGCTGAGGCGACAGCGAGTCGCCAACGGCTCTCGCCGTAAGCGCGACCTCGCCGCCGCGGGCGTCGACCCTTCGAAGGTCGGGCCGAGTCCACACCGCCTCCAGTCCGAAGCGTGGATAGCCGAGCACATGCCGGGGGAGAGCCACCACGCCGTCGAGGCCGTCCGCTACCGGCTGCGCAAACAGGGTCTGCCCGCCACGGTGCAGGTGATCCGCGATGGCCTCCTTGAGCGCGGCTGGGCGAAGGAGCAACGTTCATGAGCGACCAGCTGCCGGCCTGGATCAACGGCGCCCAGCTACTCAGCTGGCTCGAGCACGACCGCCGGGCGATCGACACCACCGACATCAAATGGCTGGACGACCGCTTCGAAAGAATGGTCCGCCGCTGGAAGGAGGAGGGCACCCGAAGCCGGGTCCACGACGTGGACGAGTTCCTCTGCTCCATCGACGTCTGCCTAGGAGAGGTCCCCGAGGAGTTCTATTGCGAGGACCCGAGGGCGAAGAAGGGCCCATGGAAGCCGGTCACCCCGGAGAAGTCGGAGCGGATAGCGAAGCTCCGTGAGCTCGGCTGGACCGTCCGTGAGATCGCCGCCATGGTCGGCGTCACCCGTCGCACCGTCGAACGGCACGCACGGAAGGCCGCGGCATGAACACCCCACCGGAGCCGATGAAGGTATGGCGGTGCCCGGTGCATGGTGGTCAGTTGACCGAGGGTCAGCGCTGCCGAGTCGTCACCAAGCGGAGCGGTAACAGGATCACGCATTGCCACGAGGCCGAAGAGGTCGAGGTCATCCCCGTCGACTCGGTTCGGGAGTTCGTTACCGCCATCGACTTCGAGGTCGGCTGCATGGAGCACTACGGCGAAACGACGCTGGGGACGCTCGGGAAACTGGCCCGTGAGATGGCGGAGCCGATTCGGAAAGTCCTTGAGGACTGGGCTTCGAAGGAGCAGGGATGAGCCTCTTTCACGGTCACCGGGAGCCAGTCGAACGCCTGTACAACAAACGCCCTCCCGGCTTTGAGCTTCGGTGGTGTGCTTGTCAGGGCTGGCACGTCTGGCACCGGGTGTGGTTCGAATCGGGCTTCGGGTGGTCGGCTCGCTGCACTAACTGTGGCGCCGAGAAGGACGGTCTCCGATGAGTGCCAAGGCCCGTAAGCGCCACACGCGCAGGAAGCGGCGGCGTACGGCATCGGTCCTCAAGTGGGGTCCCGAGTCCGTGGCGCGCCACAACCTCATCAGCGGGCGCACGGGCAAGGCCCACTCCAAGAAGACGAAGGGGAAGAAGTGACGATCACCGGCGATTGGATCGCGATGTACGACGAGGCAAAGTCCCGCGTCGACTTCTTGGAGGACGAGCTTCGGAAAACCCAGCGGAGCGTCTACAGGCAGCGTCAGGAGAACGGCCAGCTTCGCCGTCAGATCGCGGGATGGAAGGAAGAGAATCCGAAGGCTGCCCGCCGCGTCAAGGAACTGGAAAACCTCCGAGCAAAGATGGCTCGGATCGCTTTCGAGGGCGGTAACGCCGAACACGAACGCGACTCAGCCCTCGAAGACCTGTCCGACGCGCTAGCCGAGTGCAAGGCGAACTTCGTCGGACGCACCGCAGAACGTGACCGCGCTGACTCTCTCGAAGACCAGCTGGTCACCCTCCGGTCAGAGATTGCGGCAGAGGAACAACACCGCCTTGAGGTTCAGCGCGCCTGCATCGCCGCCAAGCAGGAGTTGCAAACCCTGCGAGCAGACCTAGCCACGGTCATCGGGCATCTCGACGGCTATGCGGACGCGTTCGACCGCAAGATCACGCTCGGCGATGCATGGGACTTCCTCGCCAGCACCAAGTCCGAGTTCATCGCCGCCCTCCGTGAGGACGCTGATCGACTCAGGCAGGCAGGGGGTGAGGGATCGTGAGCACGTTCTGTCGCTGCGACGGTCCGATGCCGGTCCCCGACGAGACGGGCGAGTCACCGATCGGCTGCGTGTGCTTCGGGTGCGACAAGCCGATGGACGAGGACTCCACGGTCGGCCTCTACGACGACCCGGTCAGCGACGAGGAGTGGGGCGCGTGACCAAGCTGATCGCCCCAGAGTGCCAGTGCCGCTACTCGACCAGCTTGGGAGAGAAGAAGCCTGAGGTCTGCAAGGAACACGGGAACCGGTTCGTCCTCGCGTCCTCGGTGGAAATCGCGCGCCACCCTGCGAGCCTCGGGCGCAACCCCTACCGCAAGTCCCTGAAGCGCTCTGAGCCGCGCCGAGACTGGACCCTCGCCAACGCCAAGCGGGAAGAGGAGGGCGACCTCTGCCGGGTCACGGGTGAGGCAGGAACGGAACTGGCCCACATCCTCGGCCGCAAGTACGACGAACCGATCTCACCGGGGTCGAAGACGCTTCTCGTCCTGCCTGACCGTGTCGTCCCTCTGGCGCCCCGTATCCACTCTGCCTACGACCGCAAGGAATTCGACCTCCTGCCCTACCTGACGGCTGCCGAGCAGGCTCAGGCGGTTCTAGATGCGGGGTCGATGGGACTGGCCCTGAAGCGGATCTCTCCGATGCTGGAGATGGCGGCGTGAGCCACGTCTACGCGCCGCAGCGGCGCTCCACCTTCGTGATCCATGTCTGCCCGGCGTGCGGCTACTACGACGCTGACCCGATCCTGAAGCGTGACGAAGGAATCCGTTGCTCTCGCTGCGGCCAAGAAGCGGCAGACGGAATCGACGAGAGCCGTATCCACCCAGCTTGGCGCTCGATGTACCGCGACAAGGCCCGCCGCTCCGCCCCCGTCATGGAAGCACTCACTCTCGTCCTACGGCCCCAATCGAGGTCATCCAGTGTCGACCCAGAGACGACGGGACGGGAGGCGGCCTAGATGACCTTCAAAGACAAGAACCAGATCCAACCCCGCAATGAGGGAGGCGACTTAATGAGCACCAAGATCGAAACGACCGACCGTTACGACGCGCTCGGGGTGGAGCGACCTGACCCGGAAACGGTCTGCCCTGGTCAATGCGAAGGACTCGGCCGCGTGCCGGTCTTCATGCCGGACGAGATCGAGATCGAGTCGGGACAGTGTCGTCCTGAACGCGAGTCCGACTTCGCTCTAGTAGTTGCGTGGCGCATGGCCGAGGAGCAGAAGCACTCCACGGACGGCTACCACTTCGTCGTCTGCCCGACTTGCGGCGGGACTGGCACGGACCTGAGGGAGGCGAAGTAGAGATGAGCAGCGACTACGAGACGAGCGATTACGCAGTTGTGGAGGAGGAACGTTTCGGTTCGCGAGGCGGGTACCGGGTCAAGAGCCGGTCGCTTAAGGGCGGGACCTCCTGGCGCAGCGACGGCGTGCTCTTCCGTAACCGAGAAGACGCCGAGACCGTGACCCGTCTCGTCGCGAAGGCATGCCACGCCGAAGCGCTGGCGACCATGGCGGAGGCTGCACGGTGAGCACGCATTCCGATGACCAAGGGGGCACCGGGGTGGTGGAGTCCTCGGAGCCGAGAGCGATGGTCGAGTTCACGGTCGTGGAGATGGAGGCGCTCCGTCGCGAGGCGACCGGCCAGTCGATCCGTTACCACGTCGAGTTGAACGACGAGCAGGAGGAGTTCTGGGGGCGCCTGAGCCACAAGCTGGAACACGCGATCGGTGAGGCCCGCAAGTACGCCTCGGTCGGCGCCAGTCAGCAGCCAGGAGGCACGTCTGATGCGTGAGGTCACGATCTACCGCGACGACTCGACCGTGCAGGTCCGCTACGAGAACGTCAAGCACGTCTTCTGGACCGCCGACAACTCCGTTCTCGTCGTCGCCCAATACAGCGACGTGAGGTCCGGCGCGCACCACTACATCCACTGGCCCCGAGAGCGCGTCTGCTGGTTCAAGGACGTGCCATGCCGCGACGAGAGCAAGGAGACCTTATGAACTCCCCGGAGCTACCCGAGTTGACCGCGCTTTCGACGGCGCAGATCCGCAGCGACGACACGTTGCACAACGGCCCGTGGGTCGCTTTCGAGGACGCCGCCACCGCCTTGGACGAGATGCAGGTCCAGAAGGACACCTTGGGCAAGCGGGTCGATGACGCCGAAGCTGAACTCGCCGCTGCCGAGAGACGAGCCATAGAGGCGGAGGGGGACAGGCAGCGCTGGTACGAGGCGGCGCGTCAACTGGCTGTTCAGCTTTCGCCCGTCAAGACCGCCCGCACCGAGCAGAACCTGAACATCGCCCACGAGATGGCCGAGCGCCTGAAGGTCGAGCTGCGAAACGCCTGCCCCGCCCCCGTAGAGGGTGAGGCACAAGAGCAGGTGCTGGTCACGCTGAGCCGCAAGGGCGCGATCGGTCTGGTAGCGGACATCGACGATCCCGCCACGGACGAGGCAAGGGACGCTCTCCGCCGCTCTCTCGTCGAGCACACCGGCGACGCCTCCTTCCTGGCCACTCGCAGCCGGTGTCCCTCCTGCGGCTCGGGGGATGTCCCCGAACCACCGTGCACCGACCGCCCGGATCCTTGGCACTGCCTCCACTCCACCACCAAGGACCCCGAGGAGGGCGACGATGATGGCAATTGAGCAAGGGACGTACTTCAAGGTCGTCTGCGACGAGTGCGGTGAGCCGTTCCCGGAGAACGACTCGGGGGGTTGGACCCTCTTCAATTCCGAGAAAGAAGCGCGCGACGAAGTGGAGGGCTACGACGGTGAAGTGAATCCGGACGGGACGATCCTCTGCGGCGTCTGCACCTACGAGAAACGCACCGACGACGCTTTGGAGGACAACACCGATGCAGCCTGACCCCAAACAGGAGAACTCCAAGGCAACGGTAGGTATCGAGGTACAGAAGTGGACGCTCTGGCCGAACGGCACTTTCAGCGGCCCCGAGTTCTGGCGCGGCGACGAGTTCCCCGGCCCCGAAACCCTCAACGTCGTGTGGGAGAAGGACCACCTCGCCGCCCTTGAGGCCATCCGTAACGAAGAGCGGGAGAAGGTCCTGGGGGTGCTGAGTCGGGAAGCTGAGAAATACGAGAGTTACGCCGACAGCGGCCAGCACTCCGCAATCGGGGAGGCCCTTTTCAGGAACAAAGCCAAGACGCTCAGAGACGCCCTCGCCTCCCTCCCCCTAGATGCCATGGAGGAGCCGTGCGAGAAGTGCGAGAACCACGGCACCGTGCAGGACCGCGACAACCCCGTCGTCGGTGCTCCCTGCCCCGACTGCAAGCCCCTGGAGGGTGAGCAGCGGTGTGGGGGGAGCGGCTTGATCGCGACGCCCGCTCTGGAGCCGGGCCTACAACCGGGTTGGCGCAACTGTCCCGGCTGCATCGACTGCGAGGCGCCCGGCCGCCCCGATGTCAACTGCGACTTCGGCCCGCCGATCAGCGATCCCGCCCCCGACTGCAAGCCCCCCTCTGAAGGCGAGGAGGGGACGGAGCGGCTGGTCGCGCGGTTGCGAGAGATAGCCGACACGACTGTGAAATGGGCGGCAGATCTCGACCAGGCCGAGCGGGATGCGATGCCTCGCGACCCGCGCCGCCTGAGCGAAGCAATGGTGCGGAACGGCAGTCTCCACGACGACGCCACCGCCCTGCGGCAAGCGGCGAGCGCCTTGGAGCGGGAAGTCAAGGACGCCGACGGGGTGACCGAGCAGCGGGAAGCACTGAAAGCCACGCTCGCCCGCATCCGCGCAGCCGCCGAATCCGACGCCGAGATCCCATCGGCACTCCGCGACTTCATCCTCCGCGAAACGGAGCCGGACCTCCCGAGCCTTATCGGCCATGACCCATCCGACCGAGACTCCCGCCTCACCAGGGAGCAGGCGAAGAAGAAACTGAGGACGCCTGCGGCAGCGGAGGCCTTCAACGGTTCGCTTCTCCGCTCCGGCAACGTCGTCAACCACAGCTACGAGCACACCGTCGAAGCTCTTTCCGCAGCCCTCGACGCCGCCTTCGGAGACGATGCCGAGGCACCCGCGCGCTTCACCGAGGAGCAGTTGACCAGCGACCGATTCATGGACGCGCTGACCGGGAGGCGGCGGGCGCCCTTGCGGGTGGGGTGATGGATGCCTACGAGCGTGAAGGTGCCGACCTCGTCAATGCCTCACTCCGGGACGCCGAAGGGTTCCTCGAACTGGACCCGGCCGAAGAGGAGGCAAACCGATGAGCGACCAGCTACAGCCGGCAGAGGAAGAGATGTGGGCCGAGGCGACCGAGAAGGCAACGCGGGTGTTCACCAGCATCCATCGCCACAACGCGCCGCTGAAGTATGGCGGCCACGCTCGAGCGACGATGCGGAAAGCTCTCAAGGCCGCCGCCCCGATCCTCACCGCCGTCGACAAACAGCGCATCGAGGAGTTGGAGGGGGAGCTGGCCGAAGAGAAGAAAGTAGGCGACCAGCTTTCCGTCGCTCGCCTCAAAGCTGCCGAGCGCGCCGAGTCTGCCAAGCAGAGGTTGGAGGAGGCGACGACGGCGCTGGTCGAGACCGCCAAGGAGTTCGAGGGTTGGGCCGCTGGCAATGATCTGGCCGCGAAGAAAGCGAAAGACGACGAGGTCAAGGACTTCTACACGACCGTCCGCGACACGGCCCGGAACGCAGCCAACCACGTCCGTGAGATCCTCGCCGCCCTAGAAACACCCAAGCAAGAGAGAGACACCGAGGTACGGGTCGAGGAAGAGGTAGCCGACGATTTGGAAGGCTCGAAAGTCACCGATTGGCTACGGGGCGTCTGGGCGCGGGACATAGCTGTCGAAGCGGCGATGGACGCGCAGGGCATGGGTGACGGCGAGAAGGAGCGCTATCGCGGCGACCACGAGTCCATCATCGAAGCTGCGCTCCCGGCCCTCGCTGACGCGATCGCGGAAAAGCTGCACACAGGAGAGAAGCCCTCCTTCAAAGGCGGCTCCGAGGAGCCCGACCACGAGTTGAAGTGCTGGCCGCCGTACTTCGAGGAGGTGCGAAGCGGCCGGAAGACGTTCGAGATCCGCAGCATCGAGGACCGCGATTTCGAAGTCGGCCAGACGATCCTGCTGCGCGAGTATGACGCGTCCCTTGAGCATCGCCAGCCAGAGACCGAGGGCTACACGGGCCGCTCCTGTCGGCGCCGGATCACCTACATCCTTGGCAACGGCGACTGGCACATCGCAGCCGGCTACCTCGTCCTCGCGCTCGAAGCTGTCCCGGGAGAGAAGCCCTCCTTCGATCAGGGGGAGGGGAGTGCGGCCGAAGCCGAGATCGCCCAGCACGTGGAATGGGAGGGCGCCCCGACGGTCCCGGAGCATTGGCCCGCCGCAATCCCCCTCTACAAGCGGGTTGGTCCGGCCGGGAAGGTCGTCACCGCCGGGCGTTACCCCGATGCCTTGGCCGATTACGAACGGCGGTTCTACGTACCTGCCGACGACCCGCGCCCGGCACCCTCCGAGGACACGGGTGCGGCCCCGGAGTTAGGCGCTCAGTTCCGAGATTTCGAGAAGGCCGTCCGGGTGCTCCTGGCGAGCGAGCAGGTGATCGACGCCGTAGCTGAAGCCGAGTGCATCGGTGAGTTGTACGGCCACTGGGAGCCGATTCCCAGCCGCGAGAACATGGAAGCCCGGCAGCGTTCCCGCTACGCCCAGCTTGCCAAGAAACCGGGCGTGCAGGAGTCGTGGAAATCGTCGGCCCGCGACCGCATCCACACTATCCTCGCTGCTGCTTTTCCGGCACCCCCCGAGGCCACCCAGTCCTCCGAGCCTTCCTCTACGGCAGGGGGGCTACGGGAGTGGCTTCGAAGCGACGAGGCGGCCGAGATCCTGGCTGAACGCATGTACGAGGCGGCACGTCCGAAGCCGTTAGCGCCTCATTGGGACGATGAGTATCAACCGCCCAGCCGCGAGCTTTGGCGCAACCGCGCGCGCCTTACTCTCGGTGCCCTCCTCGACAGGGGGGCGAACTAGATGACCCCCGAACGGATCGGTTTCACCTGTATCTCCTGCAAGGGCCTGGGACTCACCGGCTTCTTCGGAGTGGCGACGATCCCATGCTGGCGGTGCGGCGGATCGGGACGCGACCCGCACCCCGGCGATCCCTACCCGGAGCCGAAGGTCTACAGCTACGCCACGGCCACCACCCCTACCTCTGAAGGAAGGGAGGAGTGATGGGCGTTCGTGACTTCGACGGAGAGGAATGGGTCTCTGCTGACGCGATGGACCGGCAGGTTCGGCTTCGCGAGGCCGCAGAGCAACAGCGTGACCGCCTACTGGAAGGAATCCTCGAACACCGCAGCACCTTCGACCCCGTGGACGTAGCGGATCAACGCCTCTACAAGCTGGCAGAAGAAGTCGAGAAGGAGAAAGAGCATGGTCACTAACGAGGAGCAAGCTGCACGGCTGCGGGAGATAGCCGACGACCTCCGCACCGACCAGAAGCACTACGCGGCGGAAGCGAAGAAGCGCGGCGAAGGCAAGAACGACTTCGAGCGAGGATGCGCCGTGGCCTTCGGTGCTGCTGCCGACCGTCTTGAGGGCGAGATTTCGGAAGTGCTCTATGCCTGACCACGATAAGAACACAGGGGAGTGGCCGGAGGCTCAGGGTCGCCGCATCTCGCAGGTGCAGGATGGCTACGGCTTCTTCGTGGACGACGGCAGCGAGATCGATGCCAAGACCGCGCGAGCGTTCGACGACTCTCCGAAATGGGAAACCGAACGCTACCTCCCCATCCACTCCATAAGAGGGCGCCTGCGGGAGGCGACTCGAACGGAGCTAGAAGAGGCTGGATTCGGCTGCCCCGAAGCTGACGCGATCTCTGACGGCGTTCTTTCTGCCGCGTTCCCGCCGGAGTGCGGACGATGACCACCCTAGTCGCGAAGCCCGGATCGTTCCTCGCGGAGATCTTGCCCGTCATCGGCCCGGACATCTTCGAGGAAGAGATGGAGATCCGGCGATTGATGCCGCTGATCTTGGAGATCATGAAGGAGCCGCCTCCGCGTTTCGCCACAGTCGAAGATGAAGAAGGCGACCTCCCGTGGATGCTCCGGGACTTCGCGTCGGTCCTTCGCTTCCTAGGCCCGGAGTCCCCCGATGCCTCATAAGGACACCTCCGAGCACGGATTCCACTTGCGGCTATCGGGAGAGAACGCGGCCAGCGCGGAGCATGTCGGCAACGTCCTCGCGGCGATGGACGACTTGTTCAAGGAGGTCGCGCGCTCCACCGGCCTGAACCCTGATGACATTCGGCTGGAGGTCGGGAAGATGGGCTGGGTCTGCGACGGCTGCGGCTGCGACCGTCCCGACGATCACGCCGACTGGACGAAACGCGATGGACTCGACTTCTGCCGAGCTTGCCAGTCCCCAACCGACGGACCCGGGGGTAGCGAATGAACCCCTACGAAGCCCTGAAGCACGCAGTGAAGGCGCACGCCGGTCAGGTCGACAAGTGCGGCCAGCCGTACATCCTGCATCCGATCGCGGTTGCGGAGGCACTGGAGCCCTTGCTTGAGAATCGGAAGGACCCGGACTTCGCCTATGAGGATCTGGTCGTCGTAGCGGTTCTTCACGATGTGTTGGAGGACACCGAATACGGTCTCCCGCTCGACGCCCTCACCGGTCCCCAGCAGAACGGGCTCATATCGGTCACGAAGGACCCTTGCGAGACCTACGCCGAATACATCGAAGGCATCACCGGCCGCTGGATTGCGTCTCACGTCAAGCTCGCGGACCTCTGGCACAACCTCTCGCCCGAGCGCCAAGCCTGCCTCCCCGACAAGGAACGAGCCAGCCTAGAACGTCGCTACCTCGATGCCCGCCGCCGCATCTGGGACGCCCTTGGATACGAGTGGTGGCCTGCCGAGGGAGACAACTGAAAAATGGGTGACGTGGTGAGGCAGGGGGCGTTCAGCTAGCGATGACCGAGCATCTCGACAACGCGGCGAGGACGCTACAGCGCATCCTCAACGCTCGCGACCGAGACCAGACGTGGGTCGTCGAGGTCGGGCCAGGGGATGGGGACGACGCCCGAAGCGGTGCCGGTGCGTCCACGGGGCAAGCTGATCTCGGCGCCGAACCGAAAGATCCGGGTGCGATCGGTGACCGTCGCGTGACGCCCTTTCCCGACCGCAGCGACAGCGACGGTGGCAAAGAGGCTGCGTAGGAGATCGCTTCGCTCCTCGATGTTCAGCTGGTCCCATAGCTCGTCGCCGCGCTGAAGTTTGGGGAGCCGAGGGACACGAGCCATCTCTGCGTGTAGGCGCTCCCGTGCAGCATCGACCCGCTCGCGTCTCGTCCGCATTCCCGCCGCGGCGTCTCCGCTGCCGATTCCGGCCGCATCGACGGCTTGGAGGTAGGCGGATAGCTCCGTCTCGGCTTCGTCGACAGCCTGCTGTGCGTCCTGCACCCCGTCGACCGAACTTGCCCGACCACTGAGGCTCCTCAACTCACGGAGCGCGACCGCCTCCACGAACGGGTCGATGCGCCTGCAGCTGATCGCCGTGGGATCGGGGCAGACCTCACCCGAGTGGAACTTGGGGCAGCGGTAGACCTGACGACTCCCGTTCTTTCCGCGCTTGCCCCCGTAGCGGACCATCAGGTGGCCGCATGCCCTGCACCGGACCAGCCCGGCGAGCAGCGACGGTTCGCCGGACCGTGGCGGACGACGGCCGGAGTCGAGCTTCTCCTGTACGGCCTGAAACGTGATGGGGTCGAGGATCGCCGGGTGGGCCCTTTTGTTGACGTAGCTGCGGACCTTGAGCTCGCCCAGGTAGACCCTGTTGCGAAGCAGCGCACGGACTCCGGCCTGGGTCATTCCGAGACGGACGGCGAGCGCCGTGACGTAGGCCCCTCCGAGGTAGTCGTCAGCTGCTTCTCGCACTTCCTCGGCGCCCTTCTCCTCGATGACCAGCTTTCGGGTATCGGGGTCCTTCAGGTAGCCACGCGGCGTCTGCCTGCGTTGCCAGATTCCACGTTCGACGGCCCCTCTGGTGGCTCTCTCGAAGCCAGCGCGTCGCTCTTCCAGTTCGTACTGTGCCACCGAGGCGAGGATGTTCCGCTGCATACGACCCGACGACGTTGAGGCATCAAGGTTCTCGCGGGCGAAGTAGACAGCTCCACCGGCGCCTTCGATCTCGTCCCAGAGGTCGAGCATCAGCCGTAGTTCCCGCCCAGCGCGCGAGAGGTAGGCCACCACGATCCCGTCCCATCGACCGGCTTTCACGCCCTCCACGGCTTCGCGCAAGATGGGCCGATCAGGGTTGGTCCCCTTGCCGTCCAGCTCCGGCTCGAGGTACTCGACTTTATGCTGGCGAGGTCCCGCCCATTCCCCGATCTCCTCGCGCTGCTCTTCGGGGGAGCGAAGCCGCTCCGCACGGGTGCCGACGAAGCTGACGCGTAGGTAGCCGGCGAGATTGGACATCGGCGCGACCCTAGTGCAACGGAAACCCAAAGTCCGTCCGCTCCCGGTAGGAATATGCGCTCGATGCGAGGTCGTCCTTCTTCGCGCTGGAATGGTGCTAACGGCACCCCTGGCACATGGGATACGACCGGCCTCCGGCGCCGTGCTCGGACGCCGGCAACGCGGTGACGGGACCAGGCCAGGACGCCGGACCGCCCGGGGGCGCCACGCTGCCGAGCTTCGTTCCCGCCCGCTTCCGCGATCCGCTGGTCGCCTCGGCCGCGAGGTGGAACGTCTCGGCGGCGCTGCTGGCGGCGCAGTTGATGGCAGAGAGCAACTTCAACCCGTTCGCCGTCTCACCCGCCGGCGCCCAGGGCATCGCACAGTTCATGCCGAGTACCGCCGCCTCCTACGGCCTGGCCGACCCCTTCGACCCGGTCGAAGCCATCGACGCCCAGGCGCACCTGATGTCTGACCTGATCCAACAGTTCAGCTCCCCCGAGCTGGCCCTCGCCGCCTACAACGCCGGGCCCGCCCCGGTCGAAGCCTGCCACTGCGTCCCCGCGATCCCCGAGACGAGCGCTTACGTCGCCCGCATCATGGCCCTCCTGGGCGGCGCCGGCGCCCTCGCCGTTCCCGCCTTCGAAGTGAGGCTCGTCGCATGACCGTCGATCTGTGTATCACGCGTGATACAGTCGCTGGCATGGCCAACGTGACTATTCGCGAATTGCGCAATCAGGGGGGCGAGATAGTCGACCGTGCCGCTGCCGGTGAGCAGATCACGATCACCCGGTCTGGCCGGCCTGTCGCTGAACTACGAGCCCTCCGCGCACCTCTCACGGCTGACGCGGTTCTCGAGCGAGCCCGGCGATTGCCCGCCGTGGACCCGGTGGCACTCCGGGAGGACATCGACGAGTTGTTGGACTGGACGCTGTGAGCGCTGAGCAGGTGGGTGCCGGGCGGGGCATACTCGACACCTCGACTTTCATTTTCCTGCGGCGGCTCCCAGACGCCGCGGTGCTCCCGGACGAGCCGATGATCACGGCGGTCACCCTTGCCGAGCTTGCCGTCGGCCCTCTGGTCGCCAGCGGGAGTGATGAGCGGGCGCGGCGCCAGGCCCACCTGCAGTGGGCGGAGGCCGATTTCGTCTCTCTACCGTTCGACATCGATGCCGCGCGAGCCTTCGGGGCGGTCTCAGCGGCTATGCACGGAGCGGGCCGGAAGGTGGCAGCACGCGGCTACGACGCGATGATCGCCGCGATCGCGATCGCCAACGATCTCCCTGTCTACACCTGCAACCCCGGCGACTTCGAGGGGATCGATCGGCTCAAGGTGGTGCCGGTCCCGGTGCCGGAGTAGCGGCCGCGCTGGCGGCTTGCCGTCAGGCGGAGCCGGCGGGGGCGCGCTCTTCGCGGGCGCGGTTCATGTGCTCGTGGACGAAGCGGACCACGGTGGCGCCCTCGCCGACGGCGGTGGCGCAGCGCTTGATCGAGCCGGCGCGGACGTCGCCCGCCGCGTAGACGCCTGGGACGCTGGTCTCGAGGAGGCCCTCGGCCTTGGCGTCCTCGCCGGTGAGGATGAAGCCCTTCTCGTCTCGGGCGATGCAGTCCCCGAGCCAGCCGGTGCAGGGGGAGGCGCCGAGGAAGAGGAAGAGGAACGAGAAGGGGAGCTCGGTGCCGTCGGTGAGCGTGACGGACTCGAGGTGGCCGTCGGTGCCGCGGAGCTCGGTGATTTCGCTGCGGTCGCGGACGACGACGCCATAGCGGTCGAGCTCGTCGATGAGGTAGGCCGACATCGTCTCGGCGAGGTCGGCGCGGCGGTGGAGGAGGGTGACGAGGGCGCCGCCCCTGGCGAGCCAGACCGCGGCCTGGGCGGCCGAGTTGCCGCCGCCGACGACGCCGACGCGCTGGGCGCCGCAGAGCTGGGCCTCCGGCGGCCCGGCGGCGTAGAAGACGCTCAGGCCCTCGTACTCTTCGAGGTCGTCGACCGGCAGTTTGCGGTATTCGGCGCCGGTCGAGAGCAGGACCGCCTTGGCCAGGACTTCGTGGCCGTCCTCCAACTTGACGATGTGGTCGCCCTCCCCGCCCGGCTCGAGTGAGAGCGCTTTGTACGGGGTGGCGGTGCGGGCGGTGAACTTGCGCGCCTGGGTGATCGCGCGGCTGATGAGTTCGGTGCCGCTGATCCCGGCCGGGAAGCCGAGGTAGTTCTCGATCCGCCGCGAGGTTCCCGCCTGGCCGCCGAGCACGTTGCTCTCGACCACCAGCGTGTTCAGTCCCTCGGAGGCGCCGTAGACCGCCGCGCCGAGCCCGGCCGGCCCGCCACCGACGATCAGCAGGTCGACCTCTTCGCGCGGCGCCAGCTCGAGGCCGATGCCGAGCGCCCGCGAGAGCTCGCCGTGCGAGGGCCGCCGCAGGTCGACGCCACCCGGCAGCCGCACCAGCGGGATCTCCTCCGGCGCCAGGTCGGCGACCAGCGCCGCCGCCTCGGGGTCCTCGCCGGGATCGCGCCAGGAGTAGGGGAGGCGCTGGCGTTTCGCGTACTCGGCCAGGTCCCGGGTCGCGTGGTCCCGGGCCGGACCGACGATCTCGATCCCGACGCCCTCCACCCGCTGCAGCTGTTCGCGCCGCTGGACGAAGGCCGACAGCAGCGTGTCGGAGAGGACCCCGTCCTCGAAGAGCAGGCCGCGCAGCGTTTCGCGGTCGACCTCGACGTAGCGCATCGGCTCGGTGACGACCGCGGTGAGGAAGACGGTCTGCCCGGAGAGCAGGTTCATCTCGCCGAGGAATCCGGAGGCCCCGTGGCGGACGATCTCGCGGCCGTTCGCGTCGCGGATCGAGGCCTCACCCTCGCGGATCGCGATGAACGGGTAGGTCGCGTCGCCGACCTCGAAGAGGATGTCGCCGACGGCAGCCGACTTCTCCTCGCCGTGCTCGGCGAGCATGTCGATCTGCGATTTCGAGAGGACGCGGCTGACGGGACGTGACATGCCTT